>Ga0247843_1000996_pt1 | contig 62388 bp, 61 predicted proteins | sample LaCruzMarch2017__FD_192420 | JGI IMG/M metagenome (GOLD analysis project Ga0247843, IMG submission 192420) | Freshwater microbial communities from meromictic Lake La Cruz, Castile-La Mancha, Spain - LaCruzMarch2017_8m | ecosystem: Environmental > Aquatic > Freshwater > Lake | place: Spain...
TCTTCTTGCCAGTGTTGATCCGGTTCTGGGAGATATCCAGGTCGCGGTTCGTGGCGTTCAGATTCTGGAGGGCGGTATAGGCACCCGTATTCGTATTCACGCTGTTCATCGGCATGAAGAAAGTCCTTTTTTCAAGGTGTCCGACCGTCGTTTTGACCGTCGGGAGCATTTTGCTCAGGCTTTCAGAAGCAATCGTCGGGCCAGGAATGTGAAAATCGCATCAAGGCCAAGTGTCTGAAAAACCTGCGTTAGGTTGCCTTAACCATAGTCGTGACCCGGCAATATGTGCCGTCAGTGGCCTCCAGCGGCAGGAAATGCCGGGTGCCAGGCAGGATTTGCCGGGTGACCGCTGCACGCCGATGCAGCACAGGGTGCCTCAGGGCGACCCCTCTCGCCCGAAGGCCCGAACCCGGACCGATGGCCTCGGCCTGGCGCGCGACCTGTCGATGGCCTCGCGCTCGGCCAGCAATGTCTCGACTGCCATTCGCCGGGCCAGATCGCATTCGACGATCTGGCGGCCCCGCGTCATATAGCCGACGTCGAGATCGGCCACCCCGGGGTCATCGGGCAGCCGGTAAAGGTCACACGGTCGGCTCGCCAGCTGCGGCAGGGTCAGGCGCGGCGGCGCAACCGACGAGGTCGGGCGCAATCCGGCACAGCTCGCGATCATGGTCGCGCAGGCGAGCAGCGCGATCGTTCGAAAGGGGATGGTCGGCATCATCGGCGGTTCTCGCATCCTGAATGGCTGGGGTCGTGGCGCGATCCAGCGACCGCGCGGTCTGAAGGGCGGCATCGAGGCGAGCGACCTGACCGGCCTGGCCCTCGGCCTCTGCGGAGCGGGCATCGGCGTCGGCCCGGGCCTGCGCGGCGGCGGCCTCGGACGCTTCGGCGCGTCGACGAGACAGGTCGAGCGGATCCCAGCGAAAGCCGAGCCCGCCCAGGACCAGGCCGAGCGCCGCGACGGTGGCCACGATCCCGGCGATCAGCCCGAGTGGAGTCAGCGTTCTCAGCGCCGAGGTCAGAAGCTTCGCGGTCATGGAAACACCTTCCGATCCAGCTCGAAATGCGGACCGTCGCGCAGGCGCGGCCAGTCGCCGCCCCAAACGATGGCTACGCCCCTGGCCATGGCGGTCGCCTTGATATGCGCCGCGAGGCGCGGATACAGCGGCCAGTCCCAGCGGATCTGGCCCTCGACCACCGCCGCCAGATCGACCGCGTGGCCGGTGATGTGGCGCGAGTTCAGCGTCCGGCTGGCCCCGGCCTTGACCAGGGCCGCCTGCCGCGCCGGGCTGCGCAGTCCCTCGGTCACCATGAAGTCGATCGGGCTGGTCCGGATCGCCGCCTCGACGATACCGACCAGGGCCGGATGAACCCCCTTCAGCCGCGCATGCGACCGGCTCGACAGTCGAAAGCTCATCGTGCGCCACCCTGCGTCAGACGGATGCGCAGATTGGCCATCAGCACCACCAGCTGCTGAGCCGTCGGCGCGACCAGATAGAGGACCAGCATCAGGGCCAGGAGGGTCATCAGCCCGCTGGCCACGGCGGGCAGGGCCCGGGGTTCGGTCCGGGCGACCGCGTCCGCCAGCAGCCGCCACAGCGCGCAACTGGCCAGAAAGACATACAGCCGGCGCCACAACCACTGGCCCTCGGCCAGGGGCGGTCGTTCGGGTTCACTCATCGTGCTCGTCCTTTTCAAAATGGGGTTGGGTCCAGCGCCAGTCCGGACCGGCGGCCGTCGCGCCCTCGCGACGGGTCATGCGACGCGGCAGGTCCCACGTCTCGGCGTCGAGCACGTCCGGCTCGTCCGGCTCATCCGGCTCGGGGGTTTGGGGGCGGCACATATCCTCACCCCTCGGCCAGGATCAGCACGGCGCCGGCCGCGCCCGGTCCACCCGCGCCACCGGCCGTGGCCCCCGCGCCGCCGCCTCCACCGCCGCTGCCGAACATTCCGCCGTTTCCGCCCGCGAATCCGGCAGCCGAGGCAGAGGCCGCCCCGCCGCCGCCGCCTCCACCGCCCAGGGCGAGGGCCGGCGTGGCCGCCGCGCTGCCCGAGGCACCCGCACCGCTCGCGGCGGCCCCACCGGGCGACGGCTTCAGAAGCGCCGCACCGTCTCCGCCCGCGCCCGATGCCCGGACCGTCCCGGCGGCATTGAGGGCACCACTACCACCGCCTCCGCCCGGGGCTCCAGGCCCGGACAGGCCTTGGCCCGCCTGTGCCGCGCTGGTGGTCGAGGATGCGCCTCCGGCGTTCGACGGGATCAGTCCAGGACCCCGCTGTCCCCCGCCCCCGCCGGCTGCGCCCGAGGCGCCCGCTCCGCCACCGCGCGCGGTCAGGATGACCAGGCTCGAAGCCGAGACGGTCGTCGCCTGACCGTCCGCACCGCCTGCTCCACCCGCGCCGATGGTCACCGCCAGACTACCGGGCAAGTCCGCCGTGCTGCAGCGAAGGACGCTGAGACCACTGCCCCCGCCACCCCCGCCGCCGAACCGGTCGCCCGAGGCCGCGAACGCTCCGGTTCCTCCACCGCCTCCGCCGCCGACAGCCGTGATCGTCAGCATCCGCGCCCAGGCCGGCGGCGTGTAGCTGGATGAACGGGTGAGGAGGCTGGCCTCGACCCGCATCGCGCCCGCCGGAAAGGCGACCCGCCCGTCATCGGGATCGACACGGAACGCCTCGCGCCAGGTCGATCCGTCGGCACTGACCTTCAGACTGAGGTCTTCGTCGCCGATCAGGCCCAGTTCGGCGCGGCCGGAATAGCCGCGCTGGAACAGGATCGACATCATGTCCGGGGCCGCGTCCTTGTTCAGGACCAGTCGCAGCGCGCCTGTGCCGCCCTCTGCCACGGGTCGCGCGGTGAACAGGGCGCTGTTGATCCGCGCGGCCAGAGGATTGGCGGCATCGGCCGTCGTGTTCAGCCCCAGGCGCGTCAGGCGCTGGATCGCACCGCCGGACAGCGTGGGAGCCGACCAGCCCGCGCCGCCGCGGACCACCAGCTGGCCCTCATCCAGGACGACCGCGATCATCCCGACCGGGACCGGCACGCGGGTCCACCCCCCGAACTCGGCCCGGACCAGATCGCCCGCACTCCAGGTCGACCAGACCGCACCGCCTGGCGCGTTCGGGAGGATATAGAGGTCGCCGTCCTCGGCATCGGTTGGCTGGACCCCGACCGTGCGGCTGATCACGGCGGTCTGGATCAGCCCGTCGAGCCGGGTCAGGGCCTCGTTGACGGTGACGTGTTTCTGAAGCTGGCCCGCCGCGACATAGGGCAGGTTCAGGCGGGCACTCTGGCTGGAAGGCATCGAGATCTCCGTTGAAGGACGGAGATCAGTGTCGTTCAGCCCCGATACCGGGCGCGTTCAGGCGTGCATTAAACCGACCGCCGATTGAAAATGCTTGGCTTTTCAGAGCGAACGCGGACAGTTGGCCCGGGCGTCGCGGACATCGAACCGGATCGCGGCGATCAGGCTCCAGGCGACACCGAAACAGGCCGGTCACGGTCAGCGACGCATCCGCCAGCGGCGTGAATGCCGTCAGAGCGGCTGCAGTTCGCCCGTCGCCACGACCGGGCCGTCGGGCGCATCCGCCCCAGGGGTATGGCCCGGCGCCTCCAGCGAAATTGCCACGGCCCTGGCCTGCCCGGCCTCGTCGGCCAGAAGCGCCGTCAGGGTCCGGCGGCTGGTGGCCGAGCCGTCGATGGCCCCGACCAGCTGGACGCCACCCTCGGGTTTGACCAGCCACAGATGCGGCACGCCCGTCCCCCGGCTGAGCGCGGTCGTGGGGGCGATGAACAGCTTTCCGGTCGCCGTGTCATAGGCCAGCGCCACCGCCGGCGCGCCGCCGTCGGTCAGGGACAAGGTCGCCACCCGGGTCACGCCGCCTTCGGGCGCGGACGGGGCGATCGGCGCGGGCTCGGGTCGCGCCAGCAGGATGGCGACGCCGGCGACACTCGCCGCCAGCAGGGCGGTCGAGGCCACGGCCCAGGTCCGCCAGAAGGCGACGCGGCCATTGTCATTGGCGACCGGCTGGATGGCCGCCTCCACGCGCGGCCAGACTCCCGACGAAGGCGTCACGGGCGCGATCTCTTCGGCGAAGGTGGCCAGGTGCTGGCTCCAGGCCTCCACCTCGGCGGCGAAGGCCGGGTCGGACCGCTCACGCGCCCGTGCGGCCCGCTCCTCTTCGGCGGGCAGAACGCGCAGGGCCAGCTCGCCGGCCAGGGCGCGGTCTTGGTCGGAGGGATCGATGGGTGTGTCGGTCATGTCTCGAGGCAGCTCCTCAGCCTCAACAGCCCCCGGCGAATCCAGCTCTTCATCGTGCCCGGCGGCACGTTCTCCCTGCTGGCCAGGGCATCATAGGTGACGCCTTCCATAAAGGCAGTGCGGATCGCCGTGCGGACCTTGTCCTCCAGCGTCTCCAGGCAGGTGTTCAGCCGTCCGACCTCGTCGGTCGTCTCGATCACGTCCGAAGCCAGCGGTGCCGCATCGGCCAGGTCGTGCGCATCCTCGACCGGTACCGACCGCCGCATCGGGGCGGCCGAACGCAGCCGGTCTATCGAGCGGTTGCGGGCGATGGTCACCAGCCAGGTGATCGGACTGGCGCGCGTCGCGTCGAAGGTCGAGGCCTTCCTCCACACGGCAAGATAGGTGTCCTGCAAGACGTCCTCGGCCAGCTGGCGATCCGCCAGGATACGCAGACAGACACCCAGCAGCTTCGCGGAGGTCGCCTCATAGACGATCTTGAAAGCGCGCCGATCCCCTTCGCCCGTCCGGCCGAGGGCGAGGGCCAGTTCGTCGCGCGTGAGCATCGCATTCATGGAACCGTCCGAAAGCCAGAGCCGAAGCGAATAGGGCCGTTCGACACGGGGGCGTCAAGCGCGGCGTCCCGCCTAATCATGCAGATAGACAATCCGCCGCTTCTTCGGATCGGCGCGCATCGCTGCGACATGGCGGTCGTGTTCACCCGACGCCCTGGCCTCGCGCTCATTCGCCTCGACCCAGTGGGTGGTCTCGATATCCTTCTGCAGCGCCCTGGCCGCCAGCAGGTGTGCCGGAAACAGCGTATCCACGACCGCGCCCGCGAACGGCACTGCTGCCGTCGCGGTGTCACTGAGCAGATAGGCCGCCATCGCGGCCATGGTAGAGGCCGATGCGCGGGCGCGTACGGCCTGGATCATCAGCCAGCCACCTGCCCCGACGGTATAGGCGTCCCCCACGAAGGGAACCCAGGTCAGAAGGCCGTCCATCCCGATGCCGAAAGGACCGAGGCCGACGACACGGTCCGACAGCTTCTTGACGCCCTCGACATTGGACCAGATCTTCTCGATATCCCCGACCGACCGTTTCGCCATTTCGCCCTCCCGAAGCGAGTGGTCAACGCAGCACAACGACCCGCGTTCACCCCGGAACGCAAGTGTCTTCGCAAAAGGCCGCCCGTGTCACGCGTCCGACTGATCCTGACTGGTGCCTTGCTGCTTCTGATGGGGCCGCCGCTGACCATCGGCGTGGCCGCCCTGAGCGGTATCGGCCATCGGTGGGTCGACATCCTCGCCCAGTTCGTCGGCCCGGCGATCTTCGCGGCTGCGCTGATCGCCCTCGTCAGCCTGGCCCTGCGGCTGCGCGTGGCGCTGGGTGGAGCCATGGCAACGATCCTGATCCTGCTGATCGCCGGCTGGCCCCAGTGGTTTCCGCGGACCGGCGAGGCCCGGGCCGGTGCGCCCGTCGTATCGCTCTATTCCGCCAATGTCTGGGTCGAGAACCAGGACGTCGCGGCCGTCGCCCGATCGGTTCAGGCGGCGGACGCCGACATCGTCGTGCTGGTGGAGGTCGGCGAGCCCCTCGTCGCAGGCCTCGACCGGATCATCGGTGCCTATCCACACAGGGTCGTGGGCAGGGCCAACGCGGGCCGAAAGGGCCCGTCGCGCTATGTCTTCGCCTCGCGCTTCCCGATCCGACAGGTGGACACCTTCGCCGAGCAACTGGATGCCGCGGGTGTTGTGGCCCAAACCCCGCTGGGTCCGATCACCGTGGTGGGCGTGCACATGACGCGCCCGTGGCCCTTTCAGTTCCAGTGGGGCCAGATCATCCAGGCACGAGGCCTCTCGAATTGGCGAGCTGCCTTTCCCGGTCCGATGATCGTGGCGGGGGATTTCAACAGCGTCTCCAGCGCGCGCATCGGCCGCCAGATCCAGGCCGAAACCGATTTGATCCCCGCCCCTGGCTGGCCCGGGACCTGGCACAGCGCCCTGCCCTCGGCCGCGACCATAACCATCGACCAGGTCTATCGCTCGCCTGACCTCGCCCTGCTCGACCGCCGCCTGGGTCGCCGGAACGGATCGGATCACCGGGCCGTGGTCATCCGCTTCACCCGCGCCGTGCCGCCAACAGCCGGCTGAGCCGTTCGGTGTGACCGGTCGCGGGGAAATCCGCAGCCACCCATTCGTCCTCGAAGGCCTTCAGGATCAGGCCCGTATCCGGCCCCGGCTCGACGCCGAGCCTGGCCAGGTCGCGCCCGCCGACGGGCATCCGGGGTACAGGCCAGTCGGCGACGATGGCCAGAGCGGATCGATCCCCCAGCCCCGCCGCCTCGGCCAGCCCGCGCATGAGCCGGTCAAGCACGGCCCGACGTCCCAGCCGATAGGTGAGGGCCCGCAAGGTCGCATGCGGTGTCGTCGGGTCGAGCGGCCCCAGGGCGGCATCGCCCAGCCGCCCTTCCATCGCGCGAGGAAGCCGCAAGGCCTGCGCGGCGGCCGCCACAACGGGCGGCTCGTCCGGCAACAGGGTCGACAGGCGCAGAACGGGATCGTCGCTGAGATCGACCATGGCCTCGAACGCGGAAGACGACGCCACGGCCGGGATCAACCGCCCAAGCACACCGGCGCTCCGCATCGCCAAAACGGCCGGCCTCGGATCGGGCGCGGCCAGGAGCTTGAGCAATTCCTTCGACACCCGCTCGGCCGACAGGCGTGTCAGTCCCTCCGCATGGGCGGCGCAGGCGGCCAATCCATGCGAGTCCGCCTCGGCCCGGCCGTACAAGGCATAAAAGCGGAAGAAGCGCAGGATGCGCAGATAGTCTTCCTCGATCCGCCGGGCTGGATCGCCGACGAACACGACCCGCCCCGCCAGGGCATCCGCGACCCCCTGCCCGCTCGGATCGAAGATCGTGCCGCTGCGATCGGCATAGAGGGCGTTCAGCCGGAAATCCCGACGCGCCGCATCCTCGGCCCAGTCGTCGGTGAAGGCGACCACCGCGCGTCGCCCGTCCGTCTCCACGTCGCGGCGCAGGGTCGTGATCTCATAGGGTCGACGCTCCGACACCGCCGTCACCGTGCCGTGCGCCAGCCCCGTCGGCACGACCTTGAGCCCGGCCGCCTGGAGCGCCGCCATGGTGTCCCCGGGCTTCAGCCGCGTGGCGATGTCGATGTCGTCGACCGGTCGGCCGACCAGCGCGTTGCGGATGCAGCCGCCCACAAAGCGCGCACAGTCCGGCCCTCCCGCGGCCTCCAGCGCGTCCATGACGGCCAAGGTAGCGGACGACGTCAGCCAGTCCTGTCCTTCCAGCCGGGTCACGCCGCGTCCTCGGCCACCACATCCGCCACGTCGACTTCATCGCCATACAGGCGCGCGCGCAGACCCCGGATGATCCCGGCCGTCGCCCCCCAGATGTAGCGATCCTGCCAGGTCATGGCCCAGAACCAGCGGCGCACCCCGTCCGTCGCCTCCAGATGGTCGCGGCTGTGATTGGCCGGGTCCATCAGGAAGTCCCACGGCGTCCGGAAGATCTCGGCCACCTCGTCGGGCGAGGCCGTCAGCGCGGGCTCTGACTCGATCCAGCCGACGACGGGCGTCACCAGATAGCCGGTCCCCGTCTCATAGGGGTCCGACAGACCCAGAACCTGGACCAGCCCGGGGTCCAGATCGACCTCCTCGCGCGCCTCGCGCAGGGCGGCTTCGACCGCCGTCTCACCCGTGTCCAGCCGACCGCCGGGAAAGGCGATCTGCCCCGTGTGCCGCGCCAGGCTATCGGCGCGCCGCGTCAACAGCACCGATGCGCCGTCGCGCCTCGCCAGAACGGGAATCAGCACTGCCGCCGGCTTCAGCGGCCCCTCCACCCAGCGCAAGGCACCCGGGTTCAGGTCGAAGTCCGACCGGGCGGGACGCGCATCGGCCCGCCAGTTGTCCGGCGACGACAGGCCGTCGGTCAGCCGCGCTTTCAGGCAAGACAGGCTCATGCCACGCCCGCCCCCGGGGGCCCCAGGGCGAACCACGCCCCGCCGGACGCCACCATCAACTGTCCGTCGCGCACCTCGGCCAGCTCCACCAGATCATAGAAGACGGTCCGCGCGATCCGGGCCTCCAGCCCGCGCCGGACGTGCAGACGCGGCGCAGGCTCGCCGGTCACGGGGTCGGTCTCGACGGCGATCGGATGCTCCGGCCCGGCCCGCACTTCGTCGCCGACGTCGGTGGTGAACACCAGATCGACCCCCTCGCGCTCCATCGTCACGGCCCGGAAAGGCAGGTCCTCGACCGTGATCTTCAGCTTCTCGCCCGGCGTGACCAGGTGATAGCCGTCCGGATCCAGTCTCAGGATGGTCGAGAACAGGCGCACCAGCTCGGCCCGCCCGATCGGCGAGCCCTCGTGCATCCAGGTTCCGTCCGCGCGGATGACGATGTCGATGTCGCCGCAATGGTCCGGATGCCACAGATGAACCGGCGGCAGGCCGCGGCCGGGGGCCTGTTTCGCCGCCCGGGTCAGGCCCGCCAGACCTGTCGCTGTCTCCAATCCGCTCATACGGAAGACTTAGGCCGCGTCGCCGTCCGGCGAAAGGCGTCAGGCCGGGAGGGCGAGACCGTGCGGCGCGGAAGCGTTGATGTTCAACCACAGCAACCGCTTCGGATCGACCGGCCCGGCCAGTTTCACCTCCGGTGCGACCTCGAACCCGAAACGCGCGAAATAGGACATGTCGCCGACCAGCAGCACGCCCGCGACGCCCAGGCTCTGCGCCTGACCCAGACAGGCCCCGACCAGATCGGCGCCCAGACCCCGGTCCCGCGCCTCGGCCGCCACCGCGATGGGCCCGAGGAAGACCGCGTCCATGCCGCCGACCCTGATCGCCCACAGCCGCACGGACCCGACCAGCCGCCCGTCCTCACGCGCGACGTAGCCGGCCGCCAGCCTGGCCCTCTCCCGGATGCGCTCCGCCGTCTTGGCGAAACGGCCCGGCCCGAAAGCGTCCAGCACAAGCCGATCGACCGCGCCAAGGTCGGCGGGGCTTTCCGGAACGATCCGGAGCATGGGAACAGTGGCGAGGGACGCGGACATGGCGCGGGCACCTAGGCCCTATGGCCCGACGGTTCAACCTCGGACCCATGACGGGACGCCGTTCAGCCGACCTTCGAAAAGTCCGGCGCGCGCTTCTGGCTGAAGGCCATGAAGGCCTCCATGGCCTCGGGGCTGGACATCTGTGAGCCGAAAGCCTCGCCTTCGCGCAGCATCAGCGACCACAGCGCTCCCGCGTCCCGCATCAGCTGCTTGGTCTTGCGGATCGAGTTCGGAGCCCGTGTGGCCAGCTTCGCCGCGAGGCCAGCTGCGACCGCATCCACCTCGGCGGCGGGCACCGCGCGGCTGGCGATGCCCCAGGCCAGGGCCGTGCGTCCGTCGATCGGCTCACCCAGGGCGAACATCTCGAACGCCCGCTGATGGCCGATGACCATGGGCAACAGCAGCGACGACGCGGCTTCCGGGGCCAGGGCCAGGTTGATGAAGGGCACCGACAGCAGGGCATCCTCGGCCACCACCACCATGTCGCAATGCAGCAGCAGAGTCAGGCCGATCCCCACGGCCCGGCCCCGCACGGCCGCCACCGCCGGCTTGTCCAGCTCGGCCAGGGCCTTGAGGAAATGGAACACGGGCGCATCGACCACCTGACCGCCGCCGGACGAACCGATGGCGATGAAGTCGGCGATGTCGTTGCCGGCCGAGAAACTGTCGCCCTCGGCCCGGAACAGCAGGACCCGGACCGCATCGTCGCTGCGCGCCCGCTGCGTCGCCTCGGCCAGGGCGGCATACATCGCCTGGGTGATGGCGTTCTTCTTTTCCGGCCGGCTCAGGGTGACGGTCAGGGTGCCGTCGGCAAACGTGGTCTGGATCAGGTCGCTCATTGTTCAGGCTCCGTTTCGAGAGTGGTCCACCAGTCGATGCCATCCGCATCGCGCTCGCGCCTGGCCTTGCCCTGCGCTTCCAGGTGATTCAGATGCGCGATCGCCTCGCCGGTCGCCATGCCCAGCAGGCCGTCGCCGACCGAGCGCGCGAACAGGGATGGGAAGACGTCGATGGCTCGGCTCGGCGTCCGCAGCGTCCGCGCCAGCCGCTTCAGCGAGACGGCATGGCCCCGCTTCAGCGCCTCGATCCTCGACAGGACGCCGGTGAAGGGTTCGCCGTGGCCCGGCAGCACGAGCGTCTCCGCCAGCAGCAGGTCGCCCAGCCGGTCCAGCGAGCGCAACCAGTCGGCCAGCGGATCGGCCAGCGGCTCCGTCGGCCAGACCGAGATGTTGGACGAAATGCGCGGCAGGATCTGGTCGCCCGCGATGAACACCCCGTCCGACCTGCGCCAGAGGCAGACGTGCTCGGGGCTGTGGCCGTTGCCGACGACGATCGACCAGTCCTGTCCGCCGATCGACAGGGTGTCGCCGGCGCTCAACCGCCGATAGCCCGCAGGCACGGGCGCGACTCCCTTGGAGAACATGCCGTAGGTCTGCCGATACCGCTCCAGCCGTTCCTCGGCCCAACCCGCCGCGCGAAAGAACCGGACGCCGTCCTCGGGTGCCGGACCCGTGTCGGAGGCCAGCATCCGGCCGGTGACGTATTCCAGCTGCGACATCAGCAAGGGCGCGTCGAACCGGTCGCACAGCCAGCCCGCCAGGCCGATATGATCCGGGTGCATATGGGTGCAGACGACGCGCGTGACCGGCCGACCGCCCAGCGGACCTGCCAGAGCCGCCTCCCACGCCTCGACACTGTCCGGCGTCTGAAGTCCGGTATCGACGATCACCCAGCCGTCGCCATCCTCGATCGCATAGACATTGATGTGATTCAGCGCCATCGGCAGGGGCAGGCGCATCCACAGGACGCCCGGTGCGGCCTGGACAGCCTCACCGGGCCACGGCGGATCGCCCAGGGGATAGGTGAGGCCACGCAGACCGGTCGCGCCGGTTTCGGTCTCGCTTTCGCTCGTGATGACGCCGTCGGCCAAGTCCGTCTCCAATCGCAACGCGCCCACCATTGCCAGAGCCGACCGTATTCGTCCAGCACGCCGCCGGTTCGCCACATCCTGGCCGCAACTCGGTCTTGACCTTGTCCCGGTGCCCCGCCAAGGCTCTGTTCACAGGGAAATGCGGTCCAGGAGCCAGTTCGTGTTCAAGTCCTCCATCCTCGCGGCGCTCGGCGCGGCGGTCATGCTCACCGGGCTCACGCCCATGACGGCCAGCGCGCAGTCGACGGGGAGCAACATCCCCGGCACCGCCACCGGCGCGCAATCGCAATCTCCCGCAGACGGCTCGGCCATCGAAGCAACCGAGCAGAACGCCCGGCAGCGGCGCGAAGCCCGCAACCGCGCCAATCCGCCGCCCCCCACGGCGGCCGAAAACCTGGCCGCGGCCCAGGCCCTGGCCACGGCGACCAGCACGCCCTGTCAGGTGACGTCGGCCGAGCTTCGGGGCGTGACCCCCGCCCAGGAAAAGCTCTATGAGGCCGTCTGCGCCACCGGTCCGGGCTTCATCTTCGTCTCGGCCACGCCGCCGGTCGCGGCCGACTGCGTGCTTCTGGCCGGTCAGGCTGAGATCGAACGCGCCCGCGACCCCGCCGCCGATGTCGGGACCCAGTGCGCCAACCCGGTGAACCTGGACGTCCTGCGTGTCGTGAGCGCCTACGCCGCCGAGGCGGGCGTGGCCTGCACGCCGGATCAGGGCAGCTCGATCGGCCGCTCGGGTGCCGGCAATCTGATCTATGAGGTCGGCTGCAACGGTGCCGACGGTTACTGGCTGGAACGGACGCCCACGGGCTGGAAGAAGACGGAATGCCTTGAGATCGTGGGTCAGAACGGCCGCTGCCGTTTCTCGACCGCTGCCGAACAGGTTGCCACGCTGAAGGGTCGCTTCGTCGGCGACGCCGATGCCGCGGCCTGCGATCCGACAGAAGCCCGCTACATGGGGGCCAATGCCAATGGCAGCTTCTACGAAGCGAAATGCGCCGACGGCAAGGGCATCATCGTGCGTTTCGACAACGCCTATGCGGTGCAGCAGGTCTATCCCTGCGAAGTGGCCCAGCGGATCGGCGGCGGCTGCAAGCTGACGATCGTTCCGGAAGCCGCGGCTCCGCCCGCCGCGCCATAATCGTTCGCCTCCCCGGGCGCTTGCCCGGGGAGGCGACCCTGCCTAGGCTCGCGGCGATGCGCATCGCCACCTGGAACGTGAACTCCGTCAACGCCCGCCTGCCGACCGTCCTGGAATGGCTGGAGGCGGCCAATCCCGACGTCGTCTGCTTCCAGGAGATCAAGACCGTCGACGACAAGTTCCCGCGCGAGGCCTTCGAGAGCCTCGGCTACAATGTCGAGGTTCACGGCCAGAAGTCCTACAACGGCGTGGCCCTGCTCTCGAAACATCCGGTCTCGGACGTCCGGCGCGGCCTTCCCGGTTCGGATCTGCTGGAGGAAGGCGTCGAGGATCAGGCCCGCTATATCGAGGCCCTGATCGAGGCCCCCCGCCCGGTCCGCGTCGGCGGCCTGTATCTGCCCAACGGCAATCCGGTCGGCACCGGAAAGTTCGACTACAAGCTGCGCTGGATGGCCCGTCTGAACGCCCATGCGCGCGATCTGCTGAGCCAGGAAGAGGCCTTCACCCTGTGCGGCGACTACAACGTCATCCCCACGCCCGATGACGCGAAGAACCCGGCCGCCTGGACGACCGATGCCCTGTTCCAGCCCGAGAGCCGCGCCGCCTTCCGCGCGCTGAAAGGCCTGGGCCTTTACGAGGCCGGCGCGCTCGGTCAACAGCCCCCCGGCACCTTCACATTCTGGGACTATCAGGCCGGAGCATGGCAGCGGGATCACGGCATCCGCATCGACTTCCACCTGCTGTCGCCCCAGGCCGCCGACCGGTTCGTCGGCGTCGAGACCCACCGCGACGCCCGCGACATGGACAAGCCGTCCGACCACGTCCCGGTCGTCATCGAACTGGCCGACTGATGGGCGAGGCCCGGGATGGCTGAGGCCCTGCGCGTCATCCTGCTGATCGCGCTCGCAGCCGCCGCCCTGACCACGGCCGCCCTGACGCTGAACTGGTGGATGGAACCCGAGCGTCGCCTGCGTCGCGCCATGCTGAAATCCCTGGGAGCCCCGCCCGAGGTCGAGGCGATTTCCGCGAGCGAAGGCCGTGGTGCCGGCCTGGATTTCGACGGCGGACAGGTCGCGGTCCTGTGGGATCGCGGCGCCCACGGCCTGGTCTATGCCTTCGACGAGGTGGAGGGCGGCGAGCTGATCGTCGACGGCCATGTCGTCGCCCGCGTCCGGCGCGGCGAGGCGCGAAAGACCCTGGACGTCATGGCCCCCGATGCCGAACTGGTCACGCTTCGCCTGCTATTCGCCGACGCCCGCTATCCGGAGTTCGAACTGGCCCTCTGGAACGCCATGTCGCCCGGCCACACCGGGTCCCCGCCCGAGGCCATGCGCCTGGGGCGCCGCTGGCTGTCGCATCTGGACGCGATGTTGAAGTAGGCCTTCGGGGTTCCCCTTGGCGAGGGGAAGGACTAAACCCCGCCATCCTGTTTCGTGCATTTTTCCCGAGGAGCCCGCCGTGGCCCGCCTGTTCGACGCCTATGTCATCGCCGACTGGACCGCTGCCGAGGGCAAGAAGCTGGGCGAGAACTCGGTCTGGATCGGCGTGGCCAAGCGCGACGTGCGCTTCCGCCTCTATACCGAGACCCACAATGTCGCGACCCGGGCCGAGGGCGAGGCAATGATCCGCTCGATCCTGGCCGACCACGCCCGGCGTGGCGACCGTGTCCTGCTGGGCTTCGACTTCTCGTTCGGCTACCCGGCCGGGACCGCCGCGCGCCTTGGGCTGAAGGACACGCCCGCATGGTCCGCCCTGTGGAAGTTCGTGGCCTCCAACATCATCGACAAGGCCGACAACACCAACAACCGCTACCAGATCGCGGCCAAGATGAACCGGCTGATGACGGACGCGGCCTGGCCCTTCTGGGGCGCGCCGGCCAAGCAGGCCCAGCGCTGGCTGACCACGACCAAGCCTCCCGCAGGCTCCGGCGCGGACATCCCCGAGTACCGGGCCACCGAACTGGCCATCAAGGGTGGCAAGCTGCAGCCCAAGTCGAACTGGCAAATGCACGGGGCGGGGGCCGTCGGCGGCCAGACCCTGGTCGGCATCCCCATGGTGCGGCGCCTGCTGGAGAGCCTCGGGGCCTCCGCCGCCGTCTGGCCCTTCGGCACCGGCTGGCGCGCGCTGGACACGGCCGACCTCGAACCGCTGTCGGTGCTCGTCGCCGAGGTCTGGCCCTCGATGTGGCCCACCACCGTCGCCGCCGGAGAGTTCAAGGATCAGGCCCAGGTCCGAACGACGGCCGAGGCCCTGGCCTTGCTGGACGAGCGCGGCGACCTGTCCATGGCCTTCGGCCCGAAAAAGGGCACCGACGAGGCCCTGGTGGCCCGGGTCCAGGACGAGGAGGGCTGGATTCTGGGGGTTTGAGGAGGGCGAGGGCCGATAACGCAAACCCTGACGTCAATCCGACGCCGGGACTGCCCGCGATGGTTATTGGTCGTGCTAGAGTTTCGCGCGTCGCACCAGAATCGCTTCTTGCCGGTCAAGACTGCTCAAAGGAACCGAGGTCTTTGACTCGTGGTCGGCGGCGCGGCTACCCTTCCCGCGATGGATGAGGGAAGCCGCCGAAGACCACGGTACAAGAGGCCGCCTCGGCCGGGCGATCCCCGCGTTCTGAAGCCCGAAGTCGTAGTCGCGAGCGCGGCGTTTCTGCTCTCATTGACTTCGGCAGCGACCAGTTCGTGGTTTGTCTGGCGCGGTCCGGTCGTCACAGCCAGCGACCCATCGCGAGTCTTCCTTTATCGGGACGGCGATAGCCTAACGCTCGGGGTCGAGGCTGCTTTGGTCAACTCAGCCAGCCCGAACTTCGGCGATGTCGTCAAGGAAGTCGGTCTCTACGTTGGCGGATCAGACGCCGCTCCGCGCTTCCGCCAGGAAGTGTTTCTGACGCCCGTCTTCTCAGAGCAGGTCGGCGAAAAGCACGAGAATTGCCCGATAAGCTCCAGATGTGTAATAAATGGCAACTTTCTTGCAATCGAAGAGCCATCACGGGTTTTGAATGTCGCTGGCAGTACGGGTAGCAGCGTCTATGTTGGGTTCAATCTACAGGATATTTACTGCTCCGACTCAGCCCTCTGTATACGGTATAATGGTCTTGAAGGCGCGCTCAATCAACTCGCAGCTAACCGACGCTTGAATCTTCACTTTCGTTACTATTTGGCGTCGGATGGCGAAAAGATCGCGATCTGCCAAGTTGATTTCCCGGAAGGTTCAACTAGAGGCGTTTCCTGGTTGCAGGAGCGCATTATGCAATCAGGTTGGGTCGTTTTGCCTTGTACAAAAAGGGGGACTTCAAAGTGATTGAGATGATTCTTGCCCTTGCCTTACTGGCCACTTCGCAACAAGAAAACACCGCAAATTCGTTCCCTCCGACTGTAGGAGAGCCTCTCTATATTCTGAGAGCTAATGACAACCCGGATTCGCCTAGACCACTGCTTTATGATGCGGAAGGCAAATCGCTGCCCGGTGATGCCGCGCTTGCCGACCTGACCTTCCCTATCAGGGTTGAAGAAGTCCGCGTTATTCCGAGAATGGGCGTCATCTATGGGTTCGATTATAATGGGCGACGAGTTTTCGCTCTGTCGCGTCAGATTGTGCTTCTTCCAGATTTCAGACCTGCTTTGATTGAAAGTTCGTCTTGGGGGCGTGGTGACCCCTGTTGGGATCGGGACGGTGGTGCCGCACCTTCACAGGCTGCTAGGCGAGAGAGGGAACAGCAATGCTCCGCAATGCTAGGGGCCTTACTTAATCTTTCTATTTCTATAATGTCACCGTCCAGCCGTCCGCAGCGGGAAGCTGAAGAAGCGAGTCAGCGAGAAGCTGAAGAAGCGAGTGGCGCTGGGCTGATCCCGATCTGTCCTAGCGACCGGCGATGTTAAGCAGTGTGACAGAGATCATTAACCATCAAGGCCCCTCAGACCACTTTAGTCGGCTCTATCGCTCATTGAAAATGTGATTGAGATCACCAAATACGTTCAAGGCGCGCGTGTGCGGACAAAATTCTGCGCAAAGAGTTGAAAGCCGACTTGCGATGTCGCGCCAAAACCGGACGGGACGATAAACTTCACCCGATCAACGCCCGCGCCGCCGCCCGCGCCTCTTCCGTAATCACGGCCCCGGCCAGCATCCGGGCGATCTCCTCGCGCCGCGCATCGTCGTCCAGCGCGTCCACCGTCGTCGTGGTCGCGCCGTTCGCATCGGCCTTGCGCACCTTCCAGTGGACATGGCCCCGGGCCGCGACCTGGGGGCTGTGGGTGACGACCAGGACCTGGGCCCCGGTCGACAGGCGTTTCAGACGCTGACCCACGGCCTCGGCCACGGCCCCGCCGACGCCCTGATCGACCTCGTCGAAGATCATCACCGGCTGGCGCTGGTCCTCGCGCCCCGCCAGAGCGGCCTTCATGGCCAGGGCGAAGCGCGCCAGCTCCCCGCCCGAAGCGATGGCGTCCAGCGGGCCGAACGGCGTTCCGGCATTGGTCGCGATCTCGAACCGCGCCGTCTCCACCCCCAGCGGACCGCGCCGCCCCTCGGCCACAGGCTCCAGCGCCACCCGGAACCGCGCCCGGTCCAGCTTCAGCGGACCCAGTTCCTCCAACACCGCCCTGGCCAGACGGTCGGCGGCGGCCTCGCGGCCCGAACTCAAAAGCGATGCGGCCACATCGTAATGCTCGCGAGCCACCGCCGCCTCGCGCGCCGCGGCGGTCATCGCTTCGGCCCCGTCCCCGATCAGGCGCAGCTGCTCGCGCAGCGAAATGCGCAGGGCCGGCAGGGCGTGGACGGTGGTGTTCAGCTTTCTGGCCGCCGCGCGCAGGGCGAACAGCCGCTCCTCGGCCTTGTCCAGACGGCCCGGCTCGAAGTCGAAGGCATGGGCGGCGGCGTCGACCTCGGCAATGGCCTCCGCCGCCTCGACCATGGTCCGGTCGATGGCCTCGGCGGCACGGGTCAGGCGGACCAGCACGGGGTGATCGGCCTCGACCCCGGCCTGGGTCGCGCGCTGGCGGGCATGTTCGACGGCCCGCAGAGCCGCCGACAGCTTCTGGCTGAGCTTGTCGCCACCGAGGTTGGTCCGGGCGTCGGCCAGATCAGCCACGGCCTTTTCCGCCGCGCCCAGCACCGCCCGCTCGCCCGCCAGTTCGGTCTCCTCGTCCGCGCGCGGGTCGAGATCGTCCAGGTCGGCGAGGTTCAGGGTGATCTCTTCGGCCCGCGCGGCTGCGTCGGCCGCGGCGGCCCGCAGTCCCTCCAGCCGGGCTTCCGCCGCCTTCAGACGATCGGACGCCGCCGCGACGCCAGACAGCTGCGGGGCCAGGCCGCCGTAGGCATCCAGCAGGCCGCGATGCGTCTTCCAGTCCAGCAGACCGACGGTCTCGTGCTGGCCATGCACCTCCACCAGCCGCGCGCCGATCTCGCGCAGGGCAGCGACGCCGGCCGGCTGGTCGTTGACATAGGCCCGGCTGCGCCCGTCGACGGACAGGACCCGACGCAGGATCAGGTCCTCGCCCGGCGTTACATCGAACCCCTTGTCCTGGATCAGGGCGATCAGCTCGGCATCGTCCGGTGCGGTGAAGATGGCGGTGGCCACGGCCTGTTTCGCCCCGGCCCGCACCAGCCCCGCCTCCCCTCGCCCGCCGAGCGCCAGGCCCAGGGCGTCGAGAATGATCGACTTGCCCGCGCCCGTCTCGCCGGTCAGCACGGTCAGTCCGCTCTCGACCTCCAGATCGAGGACGTCGACCAGCACGACGTCGCGGATCGACAGGCGGGTCAGCATGGGGCGAAACGATTCGGCATCGCGGACAGTCTAGCCCAGAACAGGAAGCGAACGGTCAGCCCGGAATAATCCGCTGCAACCAGCTTTCGCGCGGCGCCGTCGGTGCCGTGCCCGGCTGCTCGCCCCGTTCGGTCAGAAGGGCATAGGCCTCGGAATACCAGGGGCTGCCGGGATAGTTGAAGCCGAGCACCGAGCCGTTCCGCTCCGCCTCATCCTTCAGCCCCAGGCTCAGATAGACCTCGACGAGCCGGTACAGCGCCTCGGGCGTGTGCGACGTGCGCTGATAGGCTTCGTTATCGATGACCGCCTTGTAGCGACCGATCGCGGCCAGCGGCTGGTTGGCGCGCTGGTAGTAGCGGCCGATCGACATCTCCTTGCCGGCCAGCTGGTCGTTGACCATGTCGATCTTGACCGTGGCGTCCGTGGCATAGGACGAACCGGGATAGCGGCGCGCGACGTCCCTCAGACCCTCCAGCGCCTGCCGGGCCTGATCCTGGTCGCGGCCCACATCGACGATCTGCTCGAAATGGCAGGTGGCGCGCATGTAGAAGGCATAGGCGGCCGACGGGCTGCCCGGGAACAAGGCGATGAACCGGTCCGCGGCCGCGATCGATTCCTCGTAGTTGCCGTTCTGGTAGTGGGCGTAGACCTGCATCAGGATCGCCCGGCGCGACCATTCAGAATACGGATGCTGGCGCTCGACTTCCTGGAAATAATCGACCGCGTCCGACCAGCGGCTGGACTGAAGGCGCTGATAGCCGGTGTTGTAGAGCAGCTCGACCGGCCGCTCCTCATAGGCCAGGCGCGGCCGATTGGCACCGCCGTTACATGAGGCAAGCGTCAGTGTGACGGCTGCGGCCATCAGGATCAGGCCGCCGCGTCGCAGGGCGGACGAAGACCGGGAGAAAGTCGGCAAGACAAACCTCATCACACGCCACCCGAACGACCGATCTGGTCAGCCGGAATCCAAGACCGCGTTCCCTATCACCCCCCGGCGCGGCACGCCATCATCCCGGGGACACGATGACCGCTTGCTACGGCCCGGTGCGCTGCTAAAGAGCGCGCGAGACGGAACGCGCTTCATTGGCGGTCCGATGACGGCGAAAGGATGACCGGATGAAGCTGCTCGCTGGCAACTCGAACCGGACCCTGTCCCAGGCCATCGCCGATCACCTCGACATGCCCCTGACCAAGGCCCAGGTGAAGCGGTTTGCCGACAACGAGGTCTTCGCCGTCATCGAGGAAAACGTGCGCGGCGAGGATGTCTTCGTCATCCAGTCGACCTCCTATCCGGCCAATGACAACCTGATGGAGCTGCTGATCTGCATCGACGCCCTGGTCCGGGCCTCGGCGCGACGGATCACGGCGGTCATGCCCTATTTCGGCTATGCACGTCAGGACCGGAAGACGGGCGGCCGCACGCCGATCTCGGCCAAGCTGGTCGCCAATATGATCACGCGCGCCGGGGCCGACCGCGTCCTGACCATGGACCTGCACGCCGGCCAGATTCAGGGCTTCTTCGACATTCCGACCGACAATCTGGTGGCGACCCCGGTCCTCGCCCAGGACGTCAAGGATCACTACCAGCGTGGCAATCTGATGATCGTCTCGCCAGACGTCGGCGGCGTGGTGCGCGCCCGGTCGCTGGCCGAACGTCTCAATGTCGACCTCGCCATCGTCGACAAGCGTCGCCCCCGTGCGGGCGAGAGCGAGGTCATGAACATCATCGGCGACGTTGCGGGGCGCGAATGCATCCTGTTCGACGACATCGTCGATTCGGGCGGCACCCTTGTGAACGCCGCCAAGGCCCTGATGGAGGCCGGCGCGACCTCCGTCTCGGCCTATATCAGCCACGGCGTCCTGTCCGGTCCGGCCGTCCAGCGCGTGACGGACGGTCCGCTGAAGGAGCTGGTCATCACCGATTCGATCGAACAGCCGTTCGAGGTGACCAGCTGCGCCAAGATCCGTAGCGTTCCGGTCGCGCCCCTGATCGGCGAGGCCATCCGTCGGATCGCCAACGAGGAATCGGTATCGAAACTGTTCGACTGAGGCGACCCTGCCTCAATACTGCCGGGAGCCTGTTGTTGGAATCCGGCGGGGGAAGCTGCGGAGGATCATCATGACACTGTTTTCGAGCCGCAGGGCATCGGCCCTGGCGGCGCTGCTGATCGCCGCGACCCTGTCGTCCTGCGCATCGAACAAGGCCGCCGAGGAAGCCGAGGCACAGCGGATCGCAGCCGAGCTCGCGGCCGCCGCCGCCCTGGCCGCACAGCCCAAACCCATCGCCCTGAACGACAGCGTGATCCAGTCCGCCGCCGTCTATCTGGGTTTCACCCGCGACATGGCGACCCTGCGCGGCGGCTTTGAGAGCCCCGAGGCCATTCTGGCCGCCATGCAGCGCGGTGCCGCCTATCAGCCGGATCAGATCTCGCGCGGCCTGGTGGCCTACGCCTCCATCCTGGCGCTGCAGTCACCCGAGTTCGTCACCGGGGTGCGCCAGCACGGCATGGATCGCGAGACCCGCAATCAGACGGTCGCCCGGATCGTCGCCGATCCCACCTATGCCTCGACCCTGGCCGGAGCCGATTCCGCCGCAGGGTTGATCATGGGGGTCCTCGACGCCGACATCGCCGCGCTGCGGTTCGCCGCCGACTCCATCGAGAACGATGCCTATGCCATCCAGGCCGATGGCCGCGCGTCGTGGGCCCGCCGGCCCGTGCCGGATCGCGACGCGCGCATTCAGGGCGTCAAGGACCTGTCGGCCCTCCGCATGGTGGCCAATGCCGAGGATGCGGCCCGGCTTTCGGCTGCGGCCTATTCCGGGTCCGGCCTCGGGGTCTCGACCGCGCGCCTGCGCCAGCCGCCCTATCCCCCTGCGGTCTCCAGCGCCCTCGCCCTCGCGGCCCTCGCGGTCCTGGATGGTGCCGGCGAAAACGCGGTCTCCAATACCGACGCCCTGCAGTACGACCTGGCCAGCCAGGACTGTCTTGCCAGTTCCAAGCTGAACCTGTTCCAGTGCCTCGCGGCGTCGCGGCCGAGCTACGAGGTGGAATTCTGCCTGGGTCGGCACATCGTCCGCGACCTGGCCACCTGTGCGAGCGGTGCCAGCCAGCCCGCCGCCCGGATCACTGTGGACGCGCCCGTCCAGACCCGGGTGGAGTCACGCACGCCGGTCATCCGCGCCGAACCGCTGCAGCCATCGACGGCCCCGCGCTCTTCGGCAGTACCGGAAACGCCCGCGACCGTGACGCCCGTCACCACGGTCGCACCGGCTGCCCCGTCGATCACGCCGAACCCCGCGCTCGCCCCGGGCGCGAGCCAGACCCAGCGTTTGAACGCCGCGCCCCCCGCACCGAACCGGTGAACTCGCCCTGCGGGATTAACGATCGGAAAACCATCCGCAACGCGATATAGAACGCCGGGCGTCGGCAGTGCGCCTCAGTATCCGTATCCGGGGGATTATCCATGCGTCTGGTTCTTTCACGTCGCGCCCTGGCGATCGTGGTGGCCGCCGCCACGGCCGTCCTTGGGGCGTGCAGCACACCGGCACCCGAACCCGTCGCCGTCGTCGTGGAAGCGCCTCCCCCGCCCCCTCCGGTGACCCTGAACGAGGGCGTGGCCCAGGCCGCCTCCATCTATGTGGCCTTTATCCGCGACGTCGGCACCATCCAGGCCGGCTTCCCCGACGCCGCCTCGATCCAGAATGCCATGCACAAGGGCGCGGCCTACGACCCCGCCACCCTGTCGCGGGGCATGATCGCCTATGGCTCGATCCTGGCGCTGCAGTCGCCGGAGTTCGTCGCCGGCGTTCGCACCTATGCGGTGGATCCCGCAATCCGCGCTGACGTCGTTGCCAACATCATTCGCGATCCGGCCTATGCCGCCGGCCTGCCGGGTGCCGATGTCGCCGCCGGCCTGATCATCGCCACCCTGGGCCAGGACATCGCTGCCCTGACGACCATCGCCGATGCCGTCGAAGGCGATGCCTATACGATCCAGGAGCGGAACGACCCGCGCCGCCGCTGGGCCACCGTGCCGATTTCCGATCGCGCCGTCCGGCTCGAAACGGCCAAGACGATCTCGGCGAGCCAGATGCTGCCCTCGGCCGAGGACTCCGCCCGTCTCTTCGCTGCCGCCAATAGCGGTTCGGGCCTGAACCTGGCCCCTGCCACCCATGCCCCGCCCTATACCCCGGCGGTCGTGCACGCCCTGGCCATCGCAGCGCTCGCTGCCCTCGGGGCCGCCGGCGACGATGCGCGCGCCAATACCGAAGCCCTGTCGATCGAGACCAACGCCCAGTTCTGCCTCGATATGTCCAAGCTGAACCTGTTCCAGTGCCTGGCCGCCTCTCGTCCCAGCTATGAGGATATGTTCTGCGTCGGACGCCACATCGTGCGCGACCTGGCAACCTGTACCGCCCAGGCGACGGTTCCGGTCGTGACGGCCGCCCCGGACACGGCGACGGCGTCTGTCACGCCGGTCGGAGGCTTCGCCCAGGAAGCCACCACCGCCTCCATCGTCGCCACGCAACCTGCGACCAGGTGAGGCCGCGAACGCCCGCACGGCATCCGCCCGCTGTCCGGGCGCGTTTCGTCTCGCGGACGCAGTTGCGCATACCGGCGCTTGCGTGTAATGACCCGCGCTCTTGAATTCGAGGGTCCATGACCCCGCCGCGCGGGCCGCAATGTCGGCGCAGGCGTTTTTGTTGTTGAGGCGAGCCAGATGGCCGAGATCATTCTGAACGTGGACGTCCGCGAGAACACCGGCACCGGCGGCGCGCGCGCGGCCCGTCGCTCGGGCGCGGTTCCGGGCATCCTGTACGGCGGCGGCAAGGCCCCCGTCGCCATCTCGGTCAACGAGAAGGACTTCCGCAAGAACCTGTACACCGGCAAGCTGCTGGGCCACCTTGTCACGCTGAAGTACGGCGACGAGAGCCAGCCGGTCATCGCCAAGGACGTGCAGTTCGACCCCGTGTCGGACCGTCCCCTGCATTTCGACCTGATGCGCGTCGACGAGAACCAGACCATCAAGATCGAAGTGCCGATCCACTTCATCAACGAAGACCAGTGCAAGGCCTTCCGTCAGGGCGGCACCCTCGAGATCGTCCGTCACTCGGTCGAGATCCTGGTCCCGGCCAACCACATCCCCGAAGACCTGATCGTCGACCTGGCCGGCCACAAGCTGGGCGACACCCTGCGCTGGTCGGACGTCAAGGTGCCTTCCGACGTCGAGGCCACCATCACCGACCGTGACTTCGTGATCGGTGCCATCAAGGTCTCGTCGGCCGGCGTCGCCGCCGACCAGATCGAGGAAGCCATCGCCGAAGAGACTGCCGAAGCCGCCGCCACCGAACAGGGCGACGAAAACGCCGCTGCCGAGGGCGAGAAGACCGAAGACTGATCCGACGGATCATCTCACGATCGCGGCCCCATCCGGTGACGGACGGGGCCGTTTTCGTATCAGGACAGCGCCATGCTCATCATCGCCGGCCTGGGCAATCCGGGTCCCAGATACCAGAACAACCGCCACAACATCGGCTTCATGGCGGCCGACGAAATCGCACGCCGGTGGCGGTTCGGACCCGAGCGCGCCAAGTTCCAGTCGGTCATCCGCGAGGGCGAGGTCGAGGGCACAAGGGTGCTGCTGATGAAGCCCCAGACCTTCATGAACAACTCGGGCAATGCCGTCGGAGAGGCCGCCCGCTTCTACAAGATCGCGCCTGCGGACGTGATCGTCTTCCACGACGAGATCGACCTGGCCCCCGGCCGGTTCCGCATGAAGACGGGCGGCGGGGCGGCGGGCCAGAACGGCATACGCTCCCTGACCAGCCAGCTGGGCCCCGACTTCCGCCGTGCCCGGATGGGGGTCGGCCATCCCGGCGAGGCGTCCCTTGTCCATGGCCATGTGCTGAGCGACTTCCACAAGGCCGAACAGCCGTGGCTGGAGGCCCTGCTGAACGCCTGCGCCGACGCCCTGCCCTTCGCCGTGGCCGGCGAGGACGAACGCTACCAGGGCGAGGTCCTGCGCCTGGCCCCCGCGCCCAAATTCAGCCCGCGTCAGGCCGCCCAGGCCGCGAAAGGCGAATGATCAATCTCCTCCCCGTCGCGTAGCGATGGGGAGGTGGCTCGGAGCGCAGCGGAGATACGGAGGGGTTCTTGCCGCTCGCAGAGCCCCTCCGTCAGCTCGCATAGGGCTCGCTGCCACCTCCCCATGCGCAAGCGCGCACGGGGAGGAGACTTTGCCGCACTTTCCCTCGCGCGCGGCTTGCGCTAACGCCGCCATGTGACCCGTTCTCAGGCCGAAACCTGGTCGACCGTGCGCTCGCTGGCCTTCCTGGCGGCGACCTTCGCCATCGTGTTCGGAAGCCTGATGCCGTTCGCGGCGCTGGCGGCCTCGACGCCCGGTCACCCCATGGTCATCTGCTCGACCGAGGGGCCCCAGACCATCGCCATCGGCGTCGATGGCGAGCATGGCTCCGGCAAGGGGATGGCGGGGGCGAAATGTGCCGCCTGCGTCCTCGCCTTCGCCGCCGCCCTGCCCGCGCCCCCGGTCCCCCAGCAGGCCGCGGGTGCCACCACCCGTCCGGCCTCGGCTTTCGTCGTCCAGCACGAAGCCGCCCCGCCCCCGGCCCGGGGCCCGCCCAGGCCCCCCTCGACCGCGCCACCCACCGCCTGAACCAGACCGACACCCGCCCGGCGCGCGCCTGACCGGCGCGCGCCCGACTGTCTCTGTATTCAGGATCACCCATGTCATTCAAACCCAACGCCGCGCCCCTAGCGCTGCTGCTCGCCGCTGTGAGCGCTCCCGCCTTCGCCCAGACCCTGCCCGACACCCGCCCCTCCGTCGACCTCGGTGAGGTCATCGCCCGCATGGCGCGGCGCGCCGGAGGACATCACCATGGGTGAACTCTCACTCCACCGCCGCGCCGCCCTCTTCGCGGGGCTGGCCGCCGCCCTGACCGCCGCCGGTCGTCCGACCCGCGCCCAGGACATGGCCCACGCCCTGCCCGAAGGCTGGGTCAGGTCCGACAAGATCGCCATGCTCTGCTACCCCGGCATGACCATCTTGGACCTGATAGGCCCTCAGTACATGTTCGCTGCCCTGATCGGGGCGACGGTTCAGCTGGTCGGCAAGACCCGCGATCCGATGACCAGCGACACGGGCGTAACCATGGTGCCCGATGCTGTCTTCGACGACGTGCCTGCCGATCTGACGGTCCTGTTCGTGCCGGGCGGGACATCCGGCACCCTGGCGGCCATGGCCGATGACGAGACGCGAAACTTTGTTGCCGACCGAGGATCGCGAGCCCGGTATGTGACCTCGGTCTGCACGGGCTCCCTGATCCTCGGTGCCGTAGGTCTCCTGCGCGGCTATCGGGCAACCAGCCATTGGGCGGCACTGGAGACGCTTTCGGACGTCGGAGCCACGCCGGTCTCCGAACGCGTGGTGCGCGACCGCAACCGCATCACCGGCGCGGGAGTGACGGCCGGCCTCGATTTCGGCCTGACCATGGTCGCGGAACTGCGTGACCGGCTCTATGCTGAGGGCACCCAGCTGGGCTGTGAATACGACCCGGACCCGCCCTTCAACGCCGGCTCGCTGCGCACCGCCTCGCCCGAGGTCCGCGAGATCATGCAGTCCATGTACGCCGGCTTCCCCGGTCAGGTCCGACAGACCTTGTCGCGGATCCCCCAATAAGCAGCCTGAATCCTCATCCCCCAGCGGGCCTCCATGGCCTGCGCGACACCACCCTCTTCAAGGAATTCCCATGTCTCTCAAGACCCACGCCGCGCCCCTGGCGCTGCTGCTCGCCGCCGTGAGCGCCCCCGCCTTCGCCCAAACCGTTCCCGACAGCGGCCCCTCCATCGATCTTGGTGAGGTCATCGTCACCGGGGCCCGCAATCCCGAGGACCCACCCGTCGTGGCCGAGGCCCGCCGCCGCCTGTCGCGCACGCCCGGTGCCGTCGCCGTCGTCTCGGCCGAAAGTCTGGAGAGCCGTTACGCCCCCAACCTCGCCGACGTCCTGCGCGATGTGCCTGGCGTCTATGCCCAGAAGAAATGGGGCGGCGATGTCCGCCTCTCGATCCGCGGCTCGGGCATCGGCAACGCCAACCACCTGCGCGGCGTCTTCGTGTCCCAGGACGGCATTCCGTTCAACGAGGCCGACGGCTTCGGCGACGTGCAGATGGTCGATCCGCTGCTGGCGCGGTTCACCGAGGTCTACAAGGGCGGCAATGCCCTGCGCTTCGGCGGCTCCCTGCTGGGCGGGGCCGTCAACCTCGTCACGCCGAACGGTCGTACCTCTGGCGAGACCGCCAGCGTCCGCGCCGACTTCGGGTCCTGGCGCACCGGCCGGCTGCATGCCGAGGTCGGCGGCGTCCGCGGCGACTGGGATGCCTTCATCGGCGTCACCGGCGCGGTCGCCGACGGCTGGCGTCAGCAATCGGACGGCCAGCAGCAGTACATCACCGCCAATATCGGCCGCAGCTTCGGCGAGGACCGCGAGGCCCGACTGATCGTCCAGGGGGCCTATATCCATCAGGAGATTCCGGGGGCCCTGACCCTGGCCCAGGCCCTGAACACCCCGGTCATGCCCGCCGCCGCCAATGTCGCCAATGCCTATCAGCGCGACTACGCCTCGGTCCGCACGACCCTGTCGACCAGGTGGAGACTGTCGCCCGGTCTGCTGTTCGAGGGCGCGGTTTACGGCACCTGGAAGGACCTGCATCATCCGATCTTCCAGGTCATCGACCAGCAGAGCCGCAACTACGGCGCCTTTGGCCGACTGGACTGGGAGGGCCGGCTGTTCGGGCTGCGCGCCGACGCCTTCGGCGGGGCCTGGTACCGGGTCGGCGATCTGGATGCCCAGCAGTTCGTCAATATGCGGGGCTCCAGCGGGAACCGTACCGCCAAGGCGCGCCAGAACGCCAAAGCGCTCGACGTCTTCGCCGAGGGACGCCTGTTCGTGACCGATCAGGTCGCGCTCGTCGCCGGCGGCACCTGGGGCCAGGCCGAGCGGGACTATCAGAGCTTCGCCCTGCCGGGCGTCTCCACCACCTTCAACCTGACCACCGGCAAGGACTACGAATGGTTCGCGCCCCGCATCGGCCTCCTCTGGGAAGGCGAGTCCGGGGCCCAGGCCTATGCCAACGTGACCCGTTCGATCGAGCCGCCGAACTTCGGCTCCCTGACACCCACCATCGGCGGCTTCGCCAACATCAAGGCCCAGGAAGCCTGGACCTGGGAGGCGGGGGTGCGTGGCCGCACCGCCCGGCTCTCATGGGACGTCGCGGTCTACCGCGCCGAATTGGACAACGAGCTGCTGAACTTCGTCGTCAACCCGGCCCTCGGCATTCCCGCCGCAACCTTCAATGCGGGTCCGACCGTCCACCAGGGAATCGAGGCCGGCCTCGACTGGCGCTTTGCGACCGGCTGGCGACTGCGCCAGACCTACACGTATTCGGACTTCTTTTTCGAGGGCGACAAGGCCTATGGCGACAACGACCTGCCGCTGGTCCCACCCCACCTCTATCGGGCCGAGCTGCGCTACGACCACCCGGCCGGCTGGTTCGTCGCCCCGTCGGTGGAGACGACCCCGTCCGACAGCTGGGTGGACTACAAAAACACCCTGAAGGCCCCCGGCTACACCGTCGTCAATCTTGGCCTCGGCTGGACGCTGGACAGCGGCACGAACATCTTCATCGATGCCAGGAACCTGTTCGACGAGCGCTATGTCTCGAACTTCAGCGCTGTGACCGATGCGCGAGTCGCCTCCACCACCGTCTTCTGGCCGGGCGAGGGCACCTCGGTCTTCATGGGCGTCAGGATGTCTTACTGATGCCGGCGAACGCACAGACCGGGGCGGCTTCGGCCGCTCCCGGCCTCCTGTCGGAGGCCTATCGCACCGTCTGGCGCTGGCATTTCTATGCCGGCCTGCTGGTCCTGCCCTTCCTGATGTTGCTGGCCCTGACCGGCGGTCTCTACCTGTTCAAGGGCGAGATCGACGGCCTGGCCTATCGCGGCCTGTCGCTGGTCGAGGCCCGGACCCAGACCGCGTCCCCCGACCGCTGGGTCGCGGCGGCCGAAGCCGGGACCGGGGGCAAGGTCGCCAATGTCCTCGTCCCGGCCCGTCCCGATCAGGCCGCGCGCCTGACCGTCAATCTGCCCGACGGCACCAAGCGCACCGCCTTTGTCGATCCCCACGATGCCCGCCTGATCGGCACCACGCCGTTCGGGGGCGTCATGGAGACAGTCAAGCGGCTGCACAGCCTGATCCTGCTGGGCAACTGGGCCAATGCCATCATTGAGATCGTCGCCGGCTGGGCCATCATCCTGGTGGCCACCGGTCTCTTCATGTGGTGGCCGCGTGGGCGCGGCGTCGGCGTCACCGCGATCAAGGCAACCGACGCCACGCGCCGCCCCTTCTGGCGCGACCTGCATGCGGTGACAGGCCTCTATGCCGGAGCCATCATCGTCTTCCTGGCGGTGACGGGGATGCCCTGGTCTGCCGTCTGGGGCGATCAGGTGATGGGCTATGCAAAGGACCACGGCCTCGGCCGCCCCAAACCCCCGGCCGCCTCGCCTGCCTTCGCCCACGCCGAACACGGGGACGCCCCCGTCGGTGTCGGCTGGACGATGGAGGGGATGGTGATGCCGACGCCCGACGCCACCGGCCCCGCCCGCCTTTCCACGGTCCTCGCCACGGCCGATGCGCAGGGCCTGGCACGGCCCTATACGGTGTCGATCCCAACCGATCCCGCCATGGCCTATACGGCCGCGCGCGTCGTCCAGCGGGTCGAGGACAACCGCATCCTCTACATCGACGCCACGACCGGCACGGTCCGCGCCGACGTCCGCTACGACCAGTTCGGGATCGGGGCCAAGGCCTATGAGTGGGGCATCGGGGTCCACCAGGGCACCCAGTACGGCTGGATGAACCGCACTCTGATGCTGGCCGGCTGCATCGCCATCTGGATCCTGGGCATCAGCGCCCTCGTCATGTGGTGGAAGCGGCGGCCGAACGGCCGCCTCGGTGCCCCGCTCGCCCCGCCCGGCCCGCGCGCCAGGGTCGCGGTCCTGGCCATCGTCCTGCCGCTGGCGATCCTGTATCCCCTGACCGGTCTCAGCCTGATCGTGGCCGTCGGACTGGACCGGATCGTCTCGATGCTGAACCGAACCCGGCCGCAAGCCGCATGACCCACACACTGGAAAGAAGCACCATGACCCGTCTGCTCCTGTCTGCCTGCCTGCTGACGCTTGCCGCCTGCGGCCAGGCCTCCGCCCCGACCGGTCCCGCCACCGTCGCCGTCTCCGACGCCCTGTGCCGGCCGACGCCGAACGGCCGCGACGTCACCGGCTGCTATCTCACCCTGACCGCCAGCCAGGCCGACCGCCTGGTCTCGGTCGGCTCTCCGGTCTCCGGCCTGGCCCAGATCCATGAGATGAAGACCGAGAACGGGATGATGATGATGGGCGAACTGAAGGACGGACTGGCCCTGCCGGCCGGTGAAGCGGTCTCGCTGGCCCCCGGCGGCAACCACATCATGCTGCTGCAGCTCAAGCAGCCGCTGGCGGCGGGCGAGCAGGTCCCGCTCATCCTGACCTTCGAGCACGCTCAGCCGGTCGGCGTCCGCGCCGCCGTCGGCCAGCCGCCCGCCGCGTCCTGACCCGGCCCCGGGCCGGCTCCAAAGAGTCGCAGGGTTGAGCAATTCGTGGCCCCACGCGTTCAGGAGCAACCCTCAGGAGATATTCATGATCCGACCCTTGCTCTTCACCTCGGCCCTGGCCCTGGCCGTTCTTCCCGCGGCATCGGTGCTGGCACAGTCGACCCCGGCACCCGCCGCTGCGACCGGGACGCAGGCCCCGGCGGCCGCCTTCACCTTGCCGGCGCTCCCCTATGCCTTCGACGCCCTTGATCCCGCGATCGACGCCGAGACCATGCAGATCCACCACGGGCGGCATCACAAGGCCTATGTGGACAATCTCAACGCCGCGGTCGCGGCCGATCCCGCTCTGGCCGGTCTCGCCATCGAGGATCTGCTGGGCCGCGTGTCGACCCTGCCTGCGGCGGTCCGCAACAACGGCGGAGGGCACTGGAATCACAGCCTGTTCTGGACCCTGCTGACTCCCGTCGGCCAGGGCGGCGAGCCGTCGCCGGAGCTGTCCGCGGCCATCACGCGGGACTTCGGCTCGATGGAGGCCTTCAAGACCGCCTTCAACCAGGCGGCCACGACCCGGTTCGGCTCCGGCTGGGCCTGGCTGATCGTCGCGGACGGCAAGTTGCAGATCACCTCGACCCCCAACCAGGACAATCCGCTGATGGATCTGGCCGAAGTCCGGGGCGCTCCCGTGCTGGCCGTCGATGTCTGGGAACATGCCTACTACCTGAAATACCAGAACAAGCGGGCCGACTATCTGACGGCCTTCTGGACCGTCGTGAACTGGGACAGCGTCAACCGCCTCTACGCCGACGCGCAGTAGGGGCCATCGTCCCGATCGGTCGGCGCCGGAGAGCCTGCCGGCGGCTGCGAAGGGCGAGCCTGACAAACGGTCGTGAACCGTCTAAAGGCTCGCCCTCACTCGGCCCCCTCTGGCCCGCCTCAGGAATACCATGGCTCTGAAAGTCGCGATCGTCGGCCTGCCCAACGTCGGCAAGTCCACCCTGTTCAACGCCCTGACCAAGACGGCGGCGGCGCAGGCCGCCAACTATCCGTTCTGCACGATCGAGCCGAACACCGGCGACGTCGCGGTGCCGGAGCCGCGCCTCGACGTCCTGGCGGAGATCGCGGGATCCAAGGAAATCATCCCCTCGCGCATCACCTTCGTCGACATCGCCGGTCTGGTGCGCGGCGCGTCGAAGGGTGAGGGTCTGGGCAACCAGTTCCTGGCCAACATCCGCGACTGCGACGCCATCGCCTTCGTCTCCCGCTGCTTCATCGACGACGACATCACCCATGTCGAAAACCGCATCGACCCGATCAGCGACCTCGAGATCATCGAGACTGAATTGATGCTGGCCGATCTGGAAAGCCTGGAACGCCGCCGCGTCCAGATGGAAAAGCGCGCCAAGGGCGGGGACAAGGAAAGCCAGCAGAGCCTGAAGCTGGTCGATCTGGCCCTGGCGAAGCTGCATGCCGGCAAGCCCGCTCGCACCGCCCTGCCCGACGTGTCCAAAGAGGACCGCAAGGCCTGGGACATGCTGCAACTACTGACCTCCCTGCCCGCCCTCTATGTCTCCAATGTCGACGAAGGATCGGCCGACAGGGGCAACGAACTGTCCGACCGCGTCGCCAGACGCGCCGCCGAGGACAACGCCAGGTCGGTCGTGATCTCGGCCAGGATCGATTCCGAGCTGGCCGTGCTGGACCCGGAAGAACAGGCCGAGTTCCTGGAAAGCCTGGGCCTGGCCGAACCCGGCCTGAACCGCCTGATCCGCGAGGCCTACAGCCTGCTGGGCCTGCAGTCCTACTTCACCGTCGGTCCCAAGGAAGCCCGCGCCTGGACCATCCACGTCGGCGACACCGCGCCCCAGGCCGCTGGCGTCATCCACACCGACTTCGAAAAGGGCTTCATCCGCGCCGAGACCATCGCCTATGACGACTACGTTGCCCTTCGCGGCGAGGCGAAGGCGCGCGAGGCCGGCAAGCTGCGCGCCGAGGGCAAGGCCTATGTCGTCAAGGACGGCGACGTGATGAACTTCCTGTTCAACTAGGGCCTGATTCACGGCATCGGTGGCGATGAACGAGAAAAGTCTTCACGGAATCGCTTCACAATGACCTCCTCACAAGTCTAGCATCGCTGCAACCATCAGCGTTGGTCGGGGGGACAGACGTGCAGGGACAAGGCATAGTCGCTCAGCTCAGGGCAGTCGCCCTGCCTGTCGCCCTTATGATCGGCCTCGCCTCGTGCGGCGGAGGCGGCGGCTCAAGCAATGGGGGCGGGAACACCCCGTCTCCGACACCGACACCGGCCATCAGTGACGCCGGCGCGGCCAAGCTACTGACCCAGGCGACCTTTGGCCCCACCGACGCTGAAATCGACTCGGTCAAGGCGCTGGGTTACGCCGACTGGATCAACGGCCAGCTCGGACTGCAGTCTTCGTCGCACCTCACCTATGCGGACAACAGGCTGGCCCAGCTGCGGCTCACGAACCCGACAGCGACGCTGGGGGCCAATAATTTCTACGAAAGCTTCTGGCTCTATTCCGCCACCGGCCAGGCCCAGCTGCGCGAGCGGGTCAAGTTCGCCCTGTCGGAGATGTTCGTCATTTCCCTGCTGGACGCGAATATCGATATTCGCGGCGCGGCGTCCTACTACGACATGCTCGGCAACAACGCCTTCGGCAACTATCGCACCCTGCTGGAGCAGGTCTCCCTGCATCCGATGATGGGGATCTATCTGACCCATCTGGCGAACCAGAAGGAGGACGCCGCCACCGGTCGCACCCCGGACGAGAACTACGCTCGCGAAGTGATGCAGCTCATGTCGATCGGTGTTCAGGAGTTGAACATGGACGGCACTGTGCGCCGCGATGGTGCCGGTCAACCCATCCCGACCTATACGCCCGCCGACATCTCCAACCTGGCGCGGGTCTTCACCGGTTTCAGCTGGTATGCGGCGACGCCGACGAACCAGACCTTCTTCGGTGCCGGAAGGACCAACGACTCCTACGTCCGGTCTATGATCCTCTATCCGCAGTACCACTCGACCTCGGCCAAGACCTTCCTGGGGGTGACCATCCCCGCCGGATCGACCGATGGTGTGGCAGAGCTGAAGATCGCGCTCGACACCATCTTCAACAACGTCAACGTCCCGCCCTTCATCTGCAAACAGCTGATCCAGCGACTGGTGACATCCAACCCCTCGCCCGCCTCCGTCAGCCGCTGCTCGGCCGTCTTCGTCAACAATGGCTCGGGAGTCCGCGGCGATCTGGCGGCGGTAATCCGCACGATCCTCCTGGATGCCGAGGCGCGCGACATCAACACAGGCTCCAGTGCAACGTTCGGCAAGATCCGTGAGCCGGTCATCCGCATGACCAACTGGATGCGCGCCTTCGGGGCGACCTCGGTCAGCGGCAACTATCTGCTGAACTCTACCAGCGGCAATACCTCGCTGGGCCAGTCGGCACTGGCCTCGCCCTCGGTGTTCAACTTCTTCCGCCCCGGCTATGTCCCGCCCAACACCCGGCTCGGGGCCCAGAGTTTGCTGGCGCCGGAGTTCCAGATCGTCGACGAGGTCACCGTCGCCGGCTATGCCAACACCATGCAGACGGCCATCGGCACCGGCATCGGGACCGGCAGCGACGTCCGCTCGGCCTATACGCGGGAAGTCGCGATCGCCTCGGATGCCAATGCCCTGGCCGATCGGATGAACCGGATGCTGCTCTTTGGTCAGATGTCGTCGACCCTGCGCGCGCGCATCGTCGAGAGTGTCAACTCGGTTGCCATCCCCGCGGCGACCGGCACAAACCAGTCGGCCATCGATACGGCCCTGCTGAACCGGTCGAAGCTCGCCGTCTATATGACGATGGTTTCACCCGAATATCTGGTCCAGCGGTGAGGACGGGACGATGACCCACGGAAAATACAGCCGCCGTCAGCTGCTCCACGTCGGCGGGGGCCTGTCGATGCTGGGGGCCGCCGCCCCCTTCGCGGCCCAGCTCGCCGCCGCCGGTGCTGCCGTCAGCCAGAGCGCGCCGGACTACAAGGCCCTGGTCTGCGTCTTCCTGTTCGGCGGCAACGACAGCCACAACATGGTGCTGGCGACCGACAACGACAGCTGGGGTCGCTATTTCGCTGCGCGCAATACCGGCAACGACCCCATCGCCCTGATGCCCGTCGGCACACCACCGACGCCGGTCGGGGCGACCAACTCGGTCACCGGTCGGGTCTCCACGGCGGATTCGCCCGAGGCCTGGGGCGGCGTCCTCCCGATCGTGCCGCGAACCCTGAACCCCATCCCGGCAGGCACCAGCGCCTCGGTCCGGACGTTCGGCCTGCACCCCTTCATGGGTCCGGTGAAGGATCTGTTCGACGCGGGACGTCTCGCCGTGGTCGCCAATGTCGGGACCCTGATCCGCCCGATCACCAAGGCCCAGTACGAGGCCCGGACGGTCGCCTTCCCGGCCAACCTGTTCAGCCACAACGACCAGCAATCGACCTGGCAGGCGGGCCAGACCGAGGGGGCACGCACCGGCTGGGGTGGTCGTTTCGGCGATCTGCTGAACGGCATGAACGGGACCGGAGCCCTGTTTACGGCCATCTCGACCGCCGGCAACGCGGTCTTCCTGTCCGGCCAGTCAGTGGTCCAGTACCAGATGAGCACGGGGGCGCAGCCCGCGGTGGTCATTAACGGCCAGTCCGGGGCCAACCTGTTCGGCTCGACCGTCGCGCCCGGCCGGGTCCGCGAATTGATCACGGACACCTCGTCGTCCAGCCTGTTCGCCGCCGACTATGCCACCACCACCGGCCGCTCGATCGGCGCGGCGACGTCACTGAACAGTGCCTTCGCATCGTCTGCCGTGACCAGCGTGCCGACCGCGCCCGTCTACCGCAACCCCATCACCGGCGCGACCGAGGCCAACAACCTGGCGGTCCAGCTCCAGACCGTGGCCCGGATGATCGCTGCCGCTCCGACCCTGGGCGTCAAACGCCAGGTCTTCTTCGTCAGCCTGGGTGGCTGGGACACCCACGATTTCCAGAACACGACCCAGTCCAACAACCTGTCCAAGGTCGCGACCGCCCTGGCCTATTTCGACGGCGTCCTTGGCAACCTGGCCGGCGTCAACATGCGCAACGCAGTCACGACCTTCACCGCCTCGGATTTCTCGCGCACCTTCACCACCAACGGCGACGGCACCGACCATGCCTGGGGCGGGCACCATCTGGTGATGGGCGGCTCGGTCCGGGGCGGCGACATCTATGGCCAGTATCCAACCCTCGGTGTCGATCTCGGCACGTTCCGAAATCCCGACATGAGCCGATCCTACCTGGTCCCCACCACCTCGGTGGATCAATACGCCGCCACCATGGGCCGCTGGCTGGGGGTTTCGGAAAGCAATCTCGACACCATCTTCCCCAACCTGGGCAATATGGTCAGCCGCGGTCTGGGCTTTCTTTAGCGGCCCTGCGCGGCCCCCCGGTGCCGGCACGCCAGTTTGAAGCCTGCCCCGGTTGACGTCGGCCGGGTGGGTGGCTGGGGCCGGGTTCTGCGCGTCGGGGACATGGCTGATCGCGGGCGGACAGTCCGGCCAGCAACAGGCCGGAGACGCACAGCAAACGGATCATGCTCGCTGAACGCCTCCGCCGTGGAGACGGTTCAGTCGCGGGCGGCCTCGGAGGCGCGCCGGCGGGCCGCGAACTCGGCCGTCGGCTTCCACTGCGGCCAGGCTTCCGAATCCGCGATTCCGTGACCCAGTTCGTACAGCAGGTGCAGGTTCGCCTGGGCCGCCGTGAAGTCGTAGTCGGCGCGCCATTCGTCGTTCAGATTATGATAGTAGGCCGCCATCTGGGCCTGGTAGTAGGGCCTCCCGACGGCTTCGCCACCGTCGACGAAGTCGACACCGGTCCAGGGCATCAGCGCCGGCACGCCGCCCACGGCGAAGTTGAAGTGGTCGGAGCGGTAGTAGAACCCCTGCTCCGGCTCGCCGTCGCCGGTCAGGCTTCGTCCGTCCTCGGCCGCCAGCGTCGCCAGGTCGTCCTCCAGCGTCGACTTGCCGGGGCCGAAAATGGCGATGGTTTTCGTCGCGGGCGTGAAGGGCAGCATGTCGATATTGATGTTCGCCGCCGTCTTCTCCAGCGGATAGACCGGGTGGACCGCATACCATTGCGAGCCCAGCAGGCCCTGCTCCTCGGCCGTGACGTGCAGGAAGATCACTGTCCGCTCGGGCGGAGTGCCTTCCTTGAACGCGCGGGCCATCTCCATGACCCCCGAAGTGCCCGAGGCATTGTCCCAGGCCCCGTTGAAAACGCTGTCGCCCGTCGCGTCCGGCTCCGGTGCTGTCCCGACGTGGTCCCAGTGGGCCGAATAGACGACGTATTCGTCCGGCCGCGTGGTTCCGGTGATCCTGGCGATCAGGTTGTGCGAGGGCACGACCTCGGTCGTCTCGGCGATGTCGACCGACAGCTTCAGCCCCGTCTCATGCGCCCTGAACGCGCCACCGGCCCGGGCCATCGCCACCGCGTCGCTCATCTGGCCACCCATGGCCGTCGCCATCTGGTCGGCGGTGGTCATGGGGATCGTGCCGCTGAACGACACGTCCCTTGCGTCGCCGATCGTCAAGCGCGGCCGAATGTTCGGACGCATCGTGCCTTGTTCCTGCAGGGCGATGACCCCCACGGCCCCGCGCCTGAAGGCTTCCTCGCGCTTGTGCACCGGCGACCCGTAGAAGTTCGGATCGGCCCCGAACGCGGTGGGCTGGCCACCCAGGATGATGACCACCTTTCCCGTCAGGTCGATGTCGCCATAGTCGTCCCAGCCGCGCTCGGGCGCGACGATGCCGTATCCGGCAAAGACTACAGGCGCGTCGGTCACCGCGACGGTCCCGTCGCCGACGGCGGTCCGCAGGTTGATGTCCGTGCCCGCGACCAGGGCATGGGTCGTGCCGTCAGGCCCGGTCCAGCTGGCGGTGGGCGCGCGCGAGGGCGTGAACCGCACCAGGGTCACGTCCTGCAGCCAGGAGCCGTCCGGCCCGCCCGGCTCCAGCCCCATGGCCTCGTACTGGCTCTGCAGATAGGCCAGCGTCAGCCGCTCGCCCTCGGTGCCCGGGAAGCGTCCGCCGAAAGCGTCGTCGGACAGGACCTTGATGTGGTCGCTCAGCCGCTCGGCCGAAAACTCCTGGGCGGTCGCAGCCCCCGCGCCCAGCAACGCCAGTGCGGCCACGCCGCCGATCAGTCCACGCAACATCAGGCTCATCTCCGGTTTGAGACGCTCACCCTAGGGGCGGCGACGGCCACGCGCGCCTTACAGTTTTGTCATGAAACCTGACGTTATTGCCGCTGATCCGCCTTTTGCGCCCGGACGGTCGCGAACTCCGAACCCGGCTTCCACTGCGGCCAGTCGCGGCCATCGACCAGCGACCGCCCCAGCGCCAGATAGACGACCAGGTCCTGGATCTGACCGGAGTAATCCCAGTCGGGCGACCATTCGTCGTCGGCCTGGTGATAGCGGCTGGCGGTATAGTCGTCGCGCGCCGCCGTCCGCCCGGCGACCGGTTCGTCGATGAAGTCTCCGGCCGAGTCGGCATAGACCATCGGCACGCCGCGCTTGGCCAGGGGGAAGTGGTCGGAGCGGAAATAGCTGCCCGACGCCGGGTTCTCGTCCGGCTGGATCACGCGGCCCTGCGCCTCGACCAGCGGCAGCATCCGGTCGTCGAAGTCCGACTGGCCATAGCCGACGACGCCCATGGCCCTGACCCGGCCATAGACATTGGCCGAGTCCATGTTGATCCCGCCCACCGTCGTGGCCAGCGGATAGATCGGATTGGCTGCATAGTATTCCGAGCCCAGCAGACCACTCTCCTCGGCCGTGAAACTGATGAAGACCACCGACCGCTCCGGCGCCGGTCCGGCGGCGAAGACTCGCGCGAGTTCCAGAAGTCCGGCGATGCCCGAGGCATTGTCGACCGCCCCGTTGAAGATGGCGTCCCCGTTCGCATCGGGCGTGCCGATCCCGATGTGATCCCAGTGGCCGGTATAGAGGAAGGTCTCGTCCGGATGGGTCGTACCCGGCAGGCGGGCGATCACATTGTGCGTCTCGATCCGGGTGGACGCCACGTCGAACATCACGTCCAGCGCCGCCCCGGTCAGGGTCACAGGCTGGAAGTCCCGGCGGCGCGCCGAGCGTTTCAGCGCCTCGAAATCCTGGCCCGCGTGCCGGAACAGGTCGACGGCCACATCGCGCTGGATCCAGCTTTCCATCGGCACCCGCTCGTCCGCATTGGCGCGCACGATGTCGAAATTCGCACCCGACCAGCTGTTCCTGACCGTCGTCCAGCCATAGGAGGCAGGATCGGTCTCGTGAACGATGATGACACCGGCCGCCCCCCGACGCGCCGCCTCCTCGTATTTGTAGGTCCAGCGGCCGTAATAGGTCATGGCCTTGCCGCCGAAGGTGTCCAGCGCGGGCTCCTCGAAGTCGGCGTCATTGACCAGAACGACCAGGATCTTGCCGGTCATGTCCTGGCCCTTGAAGTCGTCCCAGTCGCGCTCCGGCGCATGGATACCATAGCCGACGAAGACCAGGGGCGCGTCCATCAGCATGACGTGGTCCTCGCCGGGCCGTCGGCTGGAGATCACGATCTGCTCGCCCTGGGTCAGGGGCTGGCTCCAGTCGCCGACCCGAACCTGGGCCTGGATGTTCGAGGCCGTGAACCGGTTCAGCGCCACGGCCTGGGTCCAGCCGCCGTTGTCCCCGCCCGGCTGCAGTCCCGCCGCCGCATAGTGTTCGCTGAGATAGGCGATGACCTTGGCCTCGGCCGGCGTCGCGATGCCGCGCCCGCCATAGTCGTCGGCGGACAGGACGCGGATGTGTTCGGACAGCCGCGCGGCCTCGAACGGCGAGGTCTGGGCCTGGGCCCCGACCGTCAGGGAAAGCGCCGTCAACAGGGCGGCGGCGGTAGAGAACAGACGCATGGAGAGAACCTTCGAAAGCGCAGAGCTGGCGGAGGTTAGGACGGGATTTGGGGGGTGTCGATCCAGCTTCCCCCTCCCGACGGACGACGAAAAAGGAAAAGCCCGCCGGACGGGTCCGGCGGGCTTGATCTCATTCGAACGTCCGGAGTGGCCCTAGTGCGCCACGCCCTTCCAGATCTTGCGATAGCTCGCATAGGTCAGGCCAGCGAAGATGGCCAGGAAGGCCAGGACGCCCATGCCCGACTGTTTGCGTTCCGTCGCGCGGGGGTCAGACGCCCAGGCGATGTAGGCCGAGACGTCCTTGGCCATCTGGTCGACAGAGCTGACGGTGCCGTCGTCGAAGGTCACCTGGCCCTCCACCAGAGGCGGTGCCATGGCGATGAAGCCACCCGGCGGCACATGCTCGGGATCGCCGGACCAGAACGGCTTCATGTCCCCGGTCATATAGGGGTTGTAGTACTGGCCGTCGTTGACCTTTAGCCCGGCCGGAGGCGTTTCAGGATAGCCCGACAGCAGCGAATAGATGTAGTCGGCACCGCCTGCGCGCGCCTTGGTCATCACAGACAGGTCAGGAGGCACAGCCCCGCCGTTGGCCGCCGCAGCCGCAGTGGCGTTGGGGAACGGTGCCGGGAATTTGTCGGCCGCAATGCCCGGACGCATGATCGGGTCGCCCGTCTCGGTGTCGATGTCCGCGATCTGCGTGTCGGCCGCCAGCGCCTTCACGAAGCGGTTTTCGGCCGGGCTGGCGGCCTCCGGGTCGTAGAAGGGGCCGCCCCGTTCTCCCAGCGTACGGAACGACAGCAGGTTCATCGAGTGGCAGGCCGAGCAGACCTCGCGGTAAACCTTGTAGCCGCGCTGCAGCTGGGCCTGATCGAAGGTCCCAAGGGGGCCCTCGAAGCTGAACCCGCCCGACCGGGGCTTGGAGGATCCGCCCGCGGCATCAGCCGGAGAGGCCATTCCGGCCAGCGACAGCGACGCAATCGCCAGAACGGGTGCCAGCACGCGAAGGGTGCTCATGGTTTTGACTTTCGACATCGCGATCAGCCCTTCTTTTCGGCTTGGGCGGGGACCGCGCCGCTCATTGCGTCGGGGCCCGACAGAACCGGCTCGGAGATGGACAGAGGAATCCTCAACGGCGTCTCCTTCAACCCGACGAACGGCATGATCACGACGAAGAAGGCGAAGTAATAGAGCGTCGAGAGACGGGTCAGCCAGAGGTAGCTGTTCAGTTGCCCGTCGATCAGGAAGAAGCTGGGCATACCGGGCACGACCGCAGCGTCGGGCAGTTGGGCACCGCACCAACCCAGGATCAGGCCGTTCAGGACGAAGATCAGGTAGAAGATCTTCATGGTCGGGCGGTACCGCATCGAGCGCACCTTGGAGGTGTCCAGCCACGGCAGGACGAACAGGATGCCGATCGCACCGAACATCGCCACCACGCCACCGAACTTGTCCGGGACGGCGCGCAGAATGGCGTAGAACGGCAGCATGTACCATTCGGGCACGATGTGCGCCGGCGTGACCAGAGGGTTGGCGGGGATATAGTTGTCCGCATGTCCAAGGGCGTTGGGCATGAAGAAGACAAACACCGCGAACATCATCAGGAAGATGAGCAGGGCGAACCCGTCCTTGACCGTATAGTACGGGTGGAACGGCACCGTATCCTTCTTCTCGCGCTCCCTGGGGATCAGGATCCCGACCGGATTGTTCTGACCGGCGGTGTGCAGTGCCCACAGGTGCAGCACGACCACGCCGAAGATCACAAACGGCAGCAGATAGTGCAGGGAGAAGAAGCGGTTCAGCGTCGCATTGTCGATCGCCGGTCCGCCGCGCAGCCAGATCAGGACGGGCTCGCCAATCAGGGGAATGGCCCCGACCAGATTGGTGATGACCTCGGCACCCCAGTAGGACATCTGGCCCCAGGGCAGGACATAGCCTAGGAAGGCCGTGGCGATCATCAGGAAGAAGATGATGCAGCCCAGAATCCAGATCATCTCGCGCGGGGCCTTGTACGAGCCGTAGTAGAGCCCGCGCAGCATGTGGATATAGACCGCGACGAAGAACATCGACGCCCCGTTGGAGTGGACATAGCGGATCAGCCAGCCGCCGTTGACGTCGCGCATGATGCGCTCGACCGAGGCGAAGGCCATGGCGGTATTCGGCTGATAGTGCATCGCCAGAAAGATGCCGGTGGCGATCTGGACCACCAGGCAGATGCTGAGGATCGCCCCGAAGGTGTACCAATAATTCAGGTTCTTCGGCGTCGGCAGGGCCAGATAGTCAGCCCCGAACCGGACGATCGGCAGCCGGGTGTCCAGCCACTTCTCGATGCCCGTCTTGGGAACGTAGGTGGATTCGTGTCCGCTCATGATGCCTGCTCTCAGCCGATCTTGATGGTGGAGCCTGCGGTGAACGCATACTCCGGGACGACCAGGTTGGTGGGGGCCGGTCCCTTACGGATGCGGCCCGACGCGTCGTAGTGCGAGCCGTGGCAGGGGCAGAACCAGCCGCCGTAGTCGCCCGCGCCGAACGTGGGGATGCAGCCCAGATGGGTGCAGTTGCCCAGCACGACCAGGATCGGCTCATGGCCCGGCTTGGTGCGGTCCTGGTCAGACTGGGGGTCTTTCAGGCTGCTCATCGGGTCGGCCAGGACCTTCTGCAGTTCGGCGGCGGTACGGTTGCGGATGAATACCGGCTTGCCCTGCCAGGTGATGACGACCTGCATGCCTTCCTGGACCTTGGCGGTGTCGAACTCGGTGGTCGACAGGGCCAGGGTGTCGGCGGCAGGGTTCATGGAGTTGATCAGCGGCCAGGCCACCATCACCCCTGCGCCCACGGCCGCGGCGCCGGCCGCGATATGGATGAAGTCCCGGCGGGTGGCTTCACCCTCGGGCGCTCCACCTTCGGGATGCTCTGCGTTCACGACCGATTCGGCCATGGCTCACCTTCTGAAAAAGCCCGAACGCGGCCCACCCGAAGGTGCCCGCGCGAGGAAGCGACCCTATAGCGCACCGGACGAAACATGACCCGGCCCGGCTTTGCGGCTCATCGCCGCAAGTTGCTGACGCCTAATGAGAAGCGGTCGCATACAGGGCCGCGACAAGGCCCGGCCTCACGCGTAGAAGGGCCATAGAATGCGTCTCGCCCTTTTTCAACCAGCCATCCCGCAGAACGTCGGGGCATGCATCCGACTGTCGGCCTGTTTCGGAGTCGAACTGCACATTATCGAGCCCACGGGCTTCAATTTCGACGACCGCGCGATGAAGCGAGCGGCCCTCGATTACGGCCCGCTGGCGCACATGATCCGCCATGCCGACTGGGAAGCGTTCCAGTCCACCCGCGGCGCCGGTCGCCTGATTCTGTTCTCCACGCGGGGCGCGACATCCCTGACCGGGTTCGCCTTCCAGCCCGATGATACCCTGCTGTTCGGATCCGAAACGTCCGGTGCGCCCGACTTCGTTCATGCCGCCGCCGACGCGCGTGTCTTTATCCCGATCCGACCCGGAGCCCGGTCGCTGAACCTGTCGGTCAGTGCCGGGATCGGACTGTTCGAAGGGTTGCGGCAGGTCCCGTCCTGACCGCCCGGGTCTTCAAGGATCGATACATTTGGCGACAGGAAGCGCTGTAACGATCGGTTCCGCTTCACGCGCAGCGTCGATCAAGCGGCGAAAAGACGGTCGGTCTCGAAACAGACTTCGGTTCCTGTGATCCGAACTACATCAGGACGATCCGCAAGGCGCCGAGAGCCACGACCGCCAGATCCGCCTGCCGGGGAGTCCGCACAGCGGAGCCCGGAAACAGTTAACAGTGCTGCGCTCGATTGGGTCAGGAACATTTCATAGTTCTCGAAATTGCGAGACGTTACGTAGTTTACAGTCCCTAAACCCCAATATGGCTAAGGTTGGAACCAAGCCTGGGGGAAGCTGTCGTGCAAACGAAGGTGTTCGCGTTCGAGGATCAAGACTGGAGGGTTGGCATTCCCGCCCTCGAGGACCTCGAGCCCCAGCTTGTGCTGGCCTTTCTGGGTACCGCCCAGTCCCGGAATCCGGAACCCGTCGCGGCGCTGAGAAAGCGCTTTCCTGCCGCGCTCATCGCCAGCTGTTCCACGGGTGGAGAAATCGCCGGCGTCGATGTGTTCGATGAGGCCGTGGTCGGCGCGGCGATACGGTTCGATGCTGCCCGCGTCCGCGCTCACATTGTCGATCTGGCCGCCGCAGGGGGTGATGCCGAGGCCGGGCGGATCCTTGCCGCCGCGCTTCTGGAGCCCGATCTCAAGGCGGTCCTGATTCTGGGCGATGGCACCAACCTGAATGGCACCGCGCTGATCGAGGGCCTTTCGACCCATCTGCCAAAGGATATCGTGGTCACAGGGGGCCTCGCCGGCGACGGCGCCGACTTCGGCGAGACACGGGTTGGTCTTGATGGCACACCGGAGCCAGGCAAGGTCGTCGGGATCGGGTTGTACGGCGACGCGCTGCGGATCGGCTGGGGATCAACCGGCGGGTGGGAGTCCTTTGGCCCCCTGCGGCGGATCACGCGGTCGACCGCCAATGTCCTGTTCGAACTGGATGGCAAACCGGCCCTGGATCTCTATCGGGAGTATCTCGGCCCTCTGGCCGACGGCCTCCCCGGGACGGCCCTGCTGTTCCCCCTGACGATCCGGCCTGATGCGTCGTCCGAGAACGATGTGGTCCGAACGATCGTCGGCATAGACGAAGCCAGGAATGGACTGGTGTTTGCCGGCGACATTCCTGAAGGCTGGACCGCCCAGCTGATGCGGGGAACCCCCGATCAGCTGGCCGACGGGGCCGCGCGCGCCGCCACCCAGGCCTGTGGCGACAGCCCCGATTCGGGGTTGGCGCTGGTGGTCAGCTGCATCGGCCGCAAACTGATGATGGGCCAGCGTGTCGCGGATGAAACAGAGGAGATGGCTCAGGTCCTGAACGCCATGCCGACGGTCGGCTTCTACAGCTATGGAGAGATTGCGCCTCACGGCGTCACCCGGGACCGTACGCTGCACAACCAGACCATGACCGTCACGGTCATCCGCGAGCGTGCCTGAATGTCCCAGGCGCCCAGTCCTGGTCGACACAAACTGCTGGCGCGCCAACTGCGGCGGTGCACCGATAGCGAAGGCGTGCTCGATCTGGAGAAGCTCCTGAATGCCATAGACGCGGCCTACGCCGAGCACGACGAGGCGAACGCCCTCAGCCACAGGGCGATGACCGTGGCCGCCCGCGAACTGGCCGAGACCAATGAAAGCCTGTCCCAGGCCAGGGTCGCAGCCGAGACCAGCCGGGCCAAGAGCCTTTTCCTGTCGAACATCAGCCATGAGATCCGCACCCCGCTGAATGCCGTTGTCGGCATGGTGGATGCCATGGCGCGCGATGATGCTTCAGCCCTGAACGCCGAAAACCTCGACGTCATCCACAAGGCGAGCCGACACCTCGTGGCCATTATCGACGACCTCTTCGATATCGCCTCGGCGGACGTCGGCGAACTGCAGTTGAACCTGGCGCCCGTGGACATAGGCTCGGCCGTATGGCGAGCCGTGAGCAAACACGCTGACAGCTGCCGCGACAAGGGCCTTGAGTTCATCGTGGACATCGACCCCGCCCTTGATGGCGAATGGCTGGCAGATGCCAACCACCTGGGTCGGGCGCTGTCGATCCTGACGAACAATGCCGTCAAGTTCACCGAGACCGGTCAGGTCCGGATCGACGCGCATTGTACGGACGGCCGCATCTCATTCTCGGTGACGGACACGGGACCGGGCATGTCGCAGGAACGCCTGTCCGACATCTTCGGAATCTTCACCCAGATCGATGCATCGGCGAGCAGGCGCGAGGGTGGTCTCGGCATTGGCCTGGCCATCGCCAGGAAACGCGTCGAGGCGATGGGTGGAGACCTTCAGGTCACAAGCGAACCTGGTCGAGGATCGCAATTCAGCTTCTGCCTTTCCCTCGCTCGACCCCCGGCGGAAACCGGCTCGTCGATACCCGGGATCACCGCTGACCATCCCCTGCGGATTCTGGCTGCGGAGGACAATCCGGCCAACAGGATGGTGCTCAAGGCGTTGCTGAATACGTTCGTCGGCGAGATCCAGATGGCGACCAACGGGGCCGAAGCGGTCCAGATGTGGGCGCGTGGAGGGTTCGATATGGTCCTGATGGATATCCAGATGCCCATGATGAACGGGATAGAGGCCACCGACGAGATTCGCCGGCGCGAGCAGATGGCGAACCTGCGCCCCGTGCCGATCATCGCCGTCACGGCCAATGTTATGGACGACCAGCTGGCCAGGTACACGGCAGCCGGGATGAATGGATGGGTCGCCAAGCCCATCGAGCTGGATGCGCTGCTTTCGGCGATTTCCAGTGCAACCCAGCCGCACCCCGACCTCGCGGCTGCGGCCGCCTGACCGCACCGCATCCGCTCAAAGCCCGGCTTTCGGGTTCAGCTGGAGCATCCGCAGGTTCAGGATCGAGGCGATCGTCACCCAGATCAAATAGGGGATCAGCATCAGCGCCGCCAAGGGCCTCAATCCCCAGAATACGGCGATGATCGCCACCAGCGACAGCCACAGCAGGGCCACGTCGACCAGCGCCAGGTCCATCCGCCTCTGCCCGAAGAACAGGAACGACCAGCCGGCGTTCAGTGCGAGCGATCCGGCATACAGCCCGAACGCCAGGGGCGAGCTGGTCCCGACCGTCTCCCACACCAGCCAGCCAGCCCAGGCGTTGATGGCGAACAGCAGGCTCCACACGATCGGAAACGCCAGGTTCGGCGGTGTCCAGGACGGCTTGTTGAGCCCGGCATACCAGGCCCCCGGCTTGAACAGGCTTCCGCTGGTCGCGGCCGCGAAGTTCAGGCCGACGAAGACGGCCATGGCGATCCAGGCGGGGTAATCCATGCCCCATCCTTATCCCGGATCGGACGCGGCCGCACGAACGGATCGCGTCAGAGCATCGGCTTGATGAACAGTGCCAGCCCGATAACGACCCCGAGGCCGACGGGATAGGCGAGACACCCGATCGCGCGGATCAGGCGGAGGCGGGCGGACGGGGTCAGGCTAGGCTTGTGCATGAAAATGCCTTGTGCATGCCGCTGCTCGCCGACCAGCCGCACCGCTGTCACCCGGCGAGCGGTCGCGGCACTTCGCAAGTGCGGCCCTGTTCAATGCTCGGCCACTCGACCATGGTGGTCCCGCGTTCAGGACGCCCGAAGGATTCGCCATGTCGTACTTCCAGGTCGTCTATGCCTCCCAGCCCTTCGGATACGACGAGGCCATGCTGAACGGCATTCTCGCCGATGCGCGGCGGTGCAACGAGCGCGACGGCATCACCGGCTCGCTGATCTGCCGCGCCGACCTTTATCTGCAACTCCTGGAAGGACCGGAAGACCTCGTTACCGCGACCTTTGCACGGATCGCCAGAGACGACCGGCACACCACCATCCGCCGTCTGCTCGCCGGCCCTGCGGCGCAGCGCATCTTTCCCAACTGGGCCATGCGTCACGACCCTGCGCGGTCCTGGATGTGGACACCTGGCCAGATCGCCGACGGGGTCCCCGAACGCGCAACGCGCGCGGATGTCCTGGCCATCTTCCAGCGGATCGCGGCGGAGCCGGAAGGCTAGGACCTGCAGCTCAATCCGGCGCCCCGGCCGTGGGGATCACGGCCAGGCTGGGCCGCTCGCCCGCCTTCGACGCCGCAACGACCTCGGCCGCCCGCATGACCCGAAGCACGTTCTCTCCGGCCAGCTTGCGGATGTCGCTCCCGGTCCAGCCTGCGTCCATCAGGGCGGCGAGAATACGCGGATAGGCATCGACCCCGGTGATCCCGTCCGGCAGCGCGGTCACGCCATCGAAGTCACCCCCCAGGCCGACGTGATCGATCCCGGCGACAGCGCGCACATGCTGGATATGGGCGACGACGTCCGCGATCGTGGCATTGGGTCTGGGATGGGCGTCGGTCCAGGGCTTCATCGCGGCCTCCAGCGCAACGGTGTCGGACGTGTCCAGCCCGCGCCGCTGGATCTCGGCCGCCAGGTCCAGGCCCCATTGCCTGTTTGCCTCACTGACGAAGCCGGGCACAAAGGTGACCATGACGACGCCGCCGTCGTCAGCCAGCTGCGACAGGACGCTGTCGGGCACATTGCGCGTGTGGTTGGTCACCGCCCGCGCCGACGAATGCGAGAAGATCACCGGGGCCTCGGACACCCGCATGGCGTCCAGCATCGTCTCCTCCGAGACATGGCTCAGATCCACCAGCATTCCCAGCCGGTTCATCTCCCGCACCACCGTCTCGCCGAAGGGCGACAGTCCGCCCCATTTCGGTGCGTCCGTGGCGCTGTCAGCCCAGGTGGTGGTCCTGGAATGGGTCAGGGTCATGTAGCGCACCCCCGCTTCATGGAACTGGCGCAGCAGGCCCAGCGAGTCATCGATCGAATAGCCACCCTCGATCCCGATCAGGGAGGCGATCTTTCCGGCACGATGGACGCGAACCACATCGGCAGCGGTCGTGGCCAGTTCGAAGGTCTCTGGATGGGCGGCGACCATTCGGCGGACGACATCGATCTGCTCGAACGTCGCCTTGGCGGCGTCCAGGGGCGTCAGGCTGGCGGGCACATAGACCGACCAGAACTGCCCGCCCACGCCTCCGGCGCGCAGCCGCGGGATGTCCGTTTGCAGCCCGGTGGTGGCATCCAGATCAGCGGTCAGATCGATCGCATGGGGATCACTCCCATAGCCCTCACGCAGGGCCCACGGCAGATCGTTGTGACCGTCGATCAGCGGGGTCCGCTCCAGAATCCGGCGCGCTCTTGTTTCTCCAGTCTCCTGCGCTGCCGACGGCAGGGCCAGAGCCAGCACGGAAACGGCGAGCAGACAGCGATGAAACATTGCGTCCCCTTTCGACCAGCTGCGCAAGCGTGGCCGACGAACCCTCACGAGTAAAGCCGCGCATTGGCGGCGGCCGTTTCGCGTGCCACCCTTTGGGCTTCTCCCCCTCCAAATTCCTGGTTTCACTCATGCCCTCCGGACTTGCCGCCCTGCTGGACGACGTCGCCGGCATCGCCAAGCTGGCCGCCGCCTCGATCGACGACGTGGGGGCCGCGACCGGCAAGGCGAGCGCCAAGGCCGCCGGCGTCGTCGTGGACGATACAGCCGTCACCCCGCGCTACGTGACCGGCCTGTCCCCCGCGCGCGAACTGCCGATCATCTGGAAGATCGCCCTGGGCTCGATCCGCAACAAGCTGCTGATCCTGATGCCCGCCGCCCTCATCCTCAGCGCCTTCCTGCCCTGGGCCATCACGCCCCTGCTGATGTGCGGCGGGGCCTATCTGTGCTTCGAGGGGGCCGAAAAGCTGATGGAGGCCTTCGGCGGCGGCCATCCCGAGACCGCCGAGGACGTCGTCGACGACCCCGCCGCGCTGGAGGCCGCCAAGGTGTCGGGCGCGATCCGTACCGACCTGATCCTTTCGGCCGAGATCATGGCCATCGCGCTCGCCGACGTGGCCGACAGCCCCATCCTGACGCAGGGCATCGTCCTGGCCCTCGTCGGCCTGGGCATCACGGCCGGGGTCTATGGCGTCGTCGGCCTGATCGTGAAGATGGACGACATCGGCCTGCACCTGGCCCGGGGGCCGTCGGTCGGCCTGCGCGGGCTCGGGCGCGGCCTGGTCAAGGCCATGCCCGTGGTCATGGACTTCATCTCGACCGTCGGCACCGCCGCCATGCTGTGGGTCGGGGGCGGCATCCTGGTGCACGGCGCGCACAAACTCGGCTTCGCCTGGCCGGACGAGACGATCCACCAGGCCTCGGTCGCGGCAGCCTCGACCCTCGCCCTCGCGGGTCCCGTCGTGTCGTGGCTGATTACCGCCATAGGCTCGGCCATCGTGGGCGTCGCCATCGGTGCCATCCTGGCCGTCGTCGTGCATCAGGTCGGCAAGCTGCGCCACAAGCCCGCCGGGGCGGCGCATTGATCGGGTGACGAACGCTGCGAACCGTGGTTGAAATCCGCACCATGAGCCAAGCCCCCCTGCCCGACGCCGACCCGCTGGATCTGAAAAAGACCGAAACCCGCGCCTGGTTCGAGGAACTGCGCGACCGCATCCACGCCCGCTTCGAACAGCTGGAAGACGCGGCCCCCGCCGACCTGTTTCCCGGAGAGCCCGCCCGATTCGTGCGCACGCCCTGGACCCGGCATGAAGGCGGCGGCGGCGTCATGGGGATGATGCACGGCCGCCTGTTCGAGAAGGTCGGTGTTCACGTCTCGACCGTCCACGGCACCTTCCCGGCCGACTACGCGAAATCGGTGCCGGGTGCGGAGGAGGACCCGCGCTTCTACGCCACCGGCATCAGCCTGATCTGCCACCCGGTCAGCCCGAAGGTGCCGGCCGTGCATATGAACACCCGCTTCATCGCCACGACCAAAAGCTGGTTCGGCGGCGGGGCCGATCTGACGCCGGTTCTGGATGTCGAACGCACGCAGGAGGCCCCGGACACGGTCGCCTTCCACGCCGGCATGCGCAGCCCTTGCGACGCCCACGACCCCACCTGGTATGCGAAATACAAACAGTGGTGCGACGAGTATTTCATGCTGCCACACCGCAAGGAGATGCGCGGCATCGGCGGCATCTTCTACGACCACCACGACTCGGGCGACTACGAAAAGGACTTCGCCTTCACCCGCGACGTCGGGATGGCCTTCATCGATACCTATGCCGCCATCGTCGAGCGGCGCATGACCGAGGCCTGGACCGCTGACGACCGCGAGGAACAGCTGATCCGCCGCGGCCGCTATGTGGAGTTCAACCTGCTCTACGACCGCGGTACGACCTTTGGCCTGAAGACCGGCGGCAACGTCGAATCGATCCTCAGCTCGATGCCGCCCGTGGTGAAATGGCCGTAGGCCAGCAGGCGACCGCCCGTCGTCCCTCAGTAGCCATGGCGTCCGTCATCGCGGCGAACAGACTCGTGAGGGTGATCGGCTTGGTCAGGTGACCGTCGGCCCCGGCCGCCAGGCTCTGGGCCACGTGCTCGGCCATGGCGTTGGCGGTCAGCATCACGATCGGCGTCGGCGCGCGCCCGGCCGTTGCCTCGAAGGCCCGGATCGCGGTCGTCGCGGTCAGCCCGTCCATCACCGGCATCTGCATGTCCATCAGGACGAGGTCGAACTCCTCGGTCATGAACAGCTCCAGCGCCTGACGGCCGTTCTCCACGGTGGTGAGTTGCATCGCGGATGCGGCCAGCATGATCTCGACCACCTTGCGGTTCGCCGGATGGTCGTCGGCCAGCAGGATACGCAGCGGCAGGCCCGCGATGTCACCGGCACCCCCGGTGCTCGCCACCACCGCGACCGGTGCCGCCGTCTCGGGCAGGTCGATCTCGAAGCGGAACACCGCGCCTTCACCCGCCACGCTGTCGCAATCCAGTTCGCCGCCCATCAACTCGACCAGGGCGGTGGAGATGGCCAGACCCAGGCCCGTGCCGCCGAATCGCCGCGTGATCGAGCCGTCCGCCTGCTGGAAGCGCTGGAAGATACGCGCCTTCTGCTCGGCGTCGAACCCAATGCCCGTGTCGCGGACCGCGAAACCGATGCGACCGGCAGCGGCGACCTTCACCGACAGGGTAACCGTGCCGGCCTCTGTGAACTTCAGGGCATTGGACACCAGGTTGGTCAGCACCTGGCGCAGCCGCACGGCGTCACCCCTGACCCACTTCGGGGCCGTAGGGTCCATGTCGAACACCAGGGCCACGCCCTTGTCCTCGGCCTTGGCCCGCCACATCAGGGCGATGTCGTTATCCGTGTGCTTCAGGTCGAACAAGGTCGGCTCGATCGTCACCTGACCGGCCTCGATCTTGGCGCTGTCCAGAATGTCGCTCAGCAGCCGCTCCAGCGTCGATCCGGACGAGCGAATCAGATCGACCATCTGATGCGCATTGCTGTCCAGATCCCGCCGCGACAGCGCATCCGCCATCGACACCACCCCGTTCAGCGGGGTGCGAATCTCGTGGCTCATATTGGCCAGAAACTCGGACTTGGCGCGATTGGCCGCTTCGGCCCGTTCCTGCGCGGCCTTCAGGCGACGGCCCTGCAGCAGTTGCCAGAACAGGCCCGCGATGAAGACAGCCAGCAGGATCACACCGATTGCCATGACCATCCATTGCAGCCGGGTCTTGGCCTGGGCCGTGTCCAGCTGTTCACGTCGCTCGGCCAACTGCTGCTGCATATCGCCGGTGACCTGGTGCACGCCGGCCGCAAAGGCGCGCGCGGTCGCCACGTCCTTGTCGGCTTCATAGGCCTGCAGCAGGCGATAGGCCTCGGTCGACCGACCCTGCGCCTGCAGGATTTCAGCCTCGACCTCCCGAACCCGGGAACTTCCGCCGGCCTGATCCTCCAGAGCGCGCAGGGTTGCCAGATCTCGCCGCGCGCCGGCGATGTCGCCGAGCCGCGCCCGGGCCATGGCCCGCGACGGCAGGACATCCAGTGCCAGAAAGCCCGCCTCGCCCAGGGTCTCGCCATAGGCGGACAGGCAGGACAGGACCCCGGCCGAATTCTGGCTGGCATCGGCCACCAGGGCACACAGGACGGCGTCGTACATGACAAGGGTGTCAAGGTCGGAGCGCACCGCAACGGCATGATGGGCCGCCGCGAACTGCCGGGCGTGCGTCAGGTCACCCATCCGCAGGGCCATCTTGGTGAGGTTGTACAGGCTGTCGAAATCCGGCCGCGGATAGGCCGGGTTGGAATAGTCGATCTCGAACTTGCGGAAGGCAGCGGTCGCGCCCTGGACATCGTCGATGTCCATCAGCGCCATGCCGACGACCTCCCAGATGCCGGCCAGCGCCGTAGCGGCATAGGGGTCGCCTGCGGGGATCTCCGCCTGGGCGTGGGCCAGAAGCTGCAGACCCTCACCGATCCGGCCCTGATCCACCAGGCTCAGCGCAGTCAGACGCGCGCTGTGCGCGCGAACGAACCAGTCCCGGCCGCCGCGTGCATACTCCGCCATCAGGGGGCTCACGCCGATCTCCCCCTGATCGTAGCGGTTGGCCAGGGCATTCAGCGCCGCGATGTCCATGTAGCGGGAATCGTTCTGATCGGCGGCCGCCCTGGCCAGACGATCGTTCCAGGCCCTGGCCCGCTCGAACTCGCCCTGGTTCAGGACGGTCCAGGTGACGTGATAGAGCCGGTTCAGCCCCTCCCGGTCACCCCGCATGGCGGCGCTTTGCCCAAAGGCCTCAAGCGCGGTGAAACTGGTCGCGGATGCCCGCTGTTCCACGAAGCGGGCCAGGCCCTCGGCCTCCTCGCTCTGCGGCGCGATGGCCTCCGGGGCCTCGGCGTGGGCCGCGAGCCCGACGGTCCCTGCGAAAGCCAGCGCCAGGACCGCCAGCAAGATGCGGTATGAAAGCATGCGATCCCCAATCCCGAGGATGGCATATGACACCTGAGAGATTGAGTAACCGTTGCTGTACGACAGAACGCACGCGGTCTCAGATACCACTGCCCTGATCTTCTACGGGCGGCGGTGTCAGCATAAGGAACGCCCTTATCCATGCCGTAAGCACCGCGCGGTCGTTCGCCCGCGCCAGGCTGGCCACCGCCTCATCCGCCAGGGTCTCCGGAATCCGCGTCCCGCGCCGGCTTTCGATCAGGGCGGCGGCATATTCCGGCTGGAACTCCGGATGACACTGGAACGACATGGCGTCATCCCATGCCAGACCGGCATAGGGGGTGAAGTCGCTGGCCGCGATCACCCGCGCGTCTGTCGGTGCGGCGATCACCTGATCCTGATGCGACACCGGAATGGCGATCGAGGCCGCGCGGGGGAACATCCACGGCTCCTGCGCCACCACCTCATAGCGGTGAAGGCCAATGCCCCAGCCCTTGTCCGACTTGTCGACCTGCCCGCCAAAGGCCTGCGCCATCGCCTGATGGCCAAAACAGATCCCGACCAGACGGGTCCGCCCCCGCGCGGCCCTCAGCCAGTCCAGGAGGGGCGGTATCCACGGCAGGTCGTCATAGACACCGGCGGCCGAGCCCGTCACGATCACGCCCTGGAACGCCTCGGGATCGGCCGGCAACCGACCGGCCTGGACGTCAAACCGCACCGTCGCCACCCCCTCGCCCAGCAGAGCCCGGAAACGCGCCGGATAGTCGTCGAAAGCGTCGACCAGAGCCTCGGGCGGCCTGCCGGTTTCCAGGATGGCGATGGGCTTCATGGCGTTATAGGGACCCGAAGTCCGATGGCGGAACAAGTCCATTCGCGCTAGGTCAGCGGCATGACCGATGCTGCCCCGACGAATGAATCCGATGCTGTCCCGGTGGTGCTGATCAATGTCTTCAAGGTCCAGCCGGACCGCCAGGACGATCTGCTGGACCTGCTGGCCGACATGACCCGCGCCCAGATCGGCCTGCCGGGCTTCGTCTCCGCCACCCTGCACCGGGGCCTGAACGGAAAGACCGTGGCCAACCACGCCGTCTGGCGCTCAGCCGCCGACTGGAAGGCCATGACCCGCAACCCCGCTGTCGTCGCGGCCATGAGCCCCATCATGGCCATCGCCACTTTCGAACCCCACCTCTACGAGGCGGGCGAGGTCATCGAATAGGCCTGCGTCCGAATCTGGCGTAGCCGCGTGATAGCCATAACGCGCAACGGTCTTTGACAACATGGAATCATCGGCCCCCTGGCCCGAAAGGTCGGACGGGTCGGACGGGTCGGACGGTGTTTTCGAGTTCGGCTCAGGCCCGCCAGACCGCCGCCTTCGCGCCGGTCTGGCCCAGGCTCGCCGCGACCCAGCTACAGATCTCGGAGGCAGCGGCCTCGGCGCCCTCCGGCGGACGGACGACAACCATGGCGCAGCCGTTCATCTTCATCGGATTGGTCAGCGGCCTCAGCCGCGCCTCGGCCACAAGGGTCGGGGCCCCGCTCACCGACGCCAGCCGACGCAGGAAGCCATCGAAGGTCTCCATATCCTTCAGTGGCGTCCAGATCGCCACGATCGCTTCGGGGTCTGTCCTGATGATGGCCCCGGCGGTCTCGGCCGCGCGGAGATAATCGTCGGGCCGCTCGAAGGGCGGGTCGATCAGGACCAGCGGTGCCCGCGTCTGGCTCGCCTCGGCCCGGACCCGCTCATAGCCATCCCCGATTTCGCCCCGCGCCCGGGCGAATCCGGACAGGCTCTCGCGCAGCAGGCCAGCGACCTCTTCGCGGAGCTCGAAACCGACATAGGCGTCGTCGATCCGCAAGGCCCGCGCGATCAGCACAGGCGACCCTGGATAGAACCGCACCCCGCCTCCGGGGTTCAGCGCCGCCACCTCTCTCGCCAGCGCCTCGATCAGGGGCGGCCGGTCCACCGCCGCCATCAGCCGCTCGACACCCGCCTCCGCCTCGCGCGACCGGGTCGCATCGCCCGTCAGGTCATAGAGCCCCGCCCCCGCATGGGTATCCAGCGCGACCACCGGCCCGACGTTCTGCCGCTCCCGCAACAGCCACAGCACCAGGGCGTGCTTGACCAGGTCGGCGAAATTCCCGGCGTGAAAGCTGTGACGATAGTTCATGGCCCTGCGTCGACCGGGACACCGTCCGGGTCAAGAGCGGTGTGGATCACAGGGTCAGCGTCAGGGACTTCCGCACCCGGGCCGGTACCAGGGGGTTCGAGGCCGCCCTGATAGCGGCGCTGAAGGCCTAGCTGTCGATCCAGTAGCGCCGGCTGCCCGGACTGACCGGCCGCCCGGCCTCATCATCCCGTCTCAGGATGATCCGGCGAAAATCATCGGCCTCGTCCGGCCCGCGCAGCAGCCGGAGTGACTTGATGATCCGCGTGATCCGAAGATGGTTATGATCGTGCGCCACCAGCCAATGGTCTTGGCGCTCGTAGAAGTGCGCCATCCGGTCCGTCGCCGCGGCCAGGGCGATCTGGGCCAGGCCCGAGGCATGGATCGCCTCCACATCCCCGGCCGACACCACAGGCGCGTTCCGGTTTGCACCGGAGGGGGCATCCAGCGGGAACAGCCACTGGATGAAGTCGTGGATGTGCTCGATGTCAGAATCGCTCATCGCCACGACCTCGAACACCGTCCGGCCGGCACCGTCAGTTCCCGCCCCTTTCAGGAAATCGACGATAGCGCTCATTCAGCCCCCAGGCAGTCAGGCTGCCTTGTCCCAGTCAAGAATGACCTTGCCCGACAGACCCGACTTCATGGCGTCGAATCCCTCGCGGTAACGGTCGTAAGCCAGACGGTGAGTGATCAGAGGCTCAAGGTCCAGCCCTGCCTTCAACAGACCCAGCATCTTGCGCCAGGTCGTGAACATCTCGCGCCCGTAGACGCCCTTGATGGTCAGGGCCTTCAGGATGATCGCGCCCCAGTCCGTCTCCATCGGTCTGGATGGAATGCCCAGCAGCGCCATGCCACCACCCATGATCAGGGTGTCGACACACTGCCTGAAGGCGATGGGCGATCCCGACATCTCCAGCGCCACGTCGAAGCCGACCTTCAGGCCCAGCTCCTTCATCACGTCGTGCAGATCCTCCTTCGTCGTGTTCACGGTCCGCACGCCCGGAGCGACCTTCTTGGCCAGCTCCAGCCGGAAGTCGTTGATATCGGTCAGGACTACGGTGCGTGCCCCGGCGTGCCGCGCCACCGCCGCCGCCATCATGCCGATGGGACCTGCGCCGGTGACCAGCACGTCCTCGCCCAGCAGATCGAACTGCTGCGCAGTGTGCACCGCATTGCCGAACGGATCGAGCATCGCAGCGACCTCATACGAGACATCGTCGGGCAGCTCGATCACATTGAACGCCGGTGCCACGACGAACTCGGCAAAAGCGCCCTGACGGTTCACACCGATGCCGCGCGTATGCGGGTCCAGATGGAAATGCCCGGCGCGGGCCGCCTCGGAGTTCAGGTCGATGACGTGCCCTTCGGCCGAGACGCGCTGGCCGATCTTAAGCGGGCGCTGGACGTCCGCGCCGATGGCGACGATCTCGCCACTGAACTCGTGGCCCGTGATCATCGGCGTCGGCACGTTCTTCTGTGACCACTCGTCCCAGTTCCAGATGTGGATGTCCGTGCCGCAGACCGCCGTGCGGTGAACGCGGATCAGCACGTCCTCGGGCCCGGCGACCGGGATCGGCGCATCGATCAGTTCGAGGCCCGCCTCTGGCCGCATCTTGGCCAGGGCCTTCATGGTGTCGGTCATGCGATCACTCCCAGTTCCCTGCCTGCCGTCGTGAAAGCGGCCACCGCCTGATCGATGTGATCGAAGGTGTGCGCCGCCGACATCTGGGTGCGGATGCGGGCGGCACCGCGCGGCACCACCGGGAAGCTGAACCCGATGACATAGACGCCGAGCTCCAGCATCCGTGCCGCCATCGTCTGGGCCAGCTTTGCGTCACCCAGCATGACCGGCACGATCGGGTGCTGACCGGGCAGCAGATCGAACCCCGACGCGGTCATCGCGCCCCGGAACCGGGCGGCGTTGGCGGTCAACCGGGCGCGCAGCGCGTCGCCCTCCGATCCTTGCGCGATGCGGATCGCCTCCAGCGAGGCACCGCACACGCCGGGTGCCAGGGCATTGGAGAAAAGATAGGGCCGCGCCCGCTGCTTCAGCAGCTGAACCACCTCCGCCGTGGCACAAATGAAGCCGCCCATCGCACCGCCCAGCGCCTTGCCGAAGGTGCCGGTGACGAAGTCGACCTTCACCCCGTGGTGGGCATAGGAGCCGCGTCCCTGCGGACCCAGAAAACCCGTGGCGTGGCAGTCGTCGACCATGATCAGCGCGCCATACTGATCCGCCAGCACGCGAATCTCGTCCAGCCTGGCGATATAGCCGTCCATCGAGAACGCCCCGTCGGTGGCGATGATGATGTCGCGCGCACCGTCCGCCCGGGCCTGCCTTAGCTGGGTCTCCAGATCGGCCATGTCGGAGTTGGCGAAGCGGTACCGCTTCGCCTTGCACAGGCGCACCCCGTCGATGATCGAGGCGTGGTTCAGGCTGTCGGAGACGATGGCGTCCTCGGCTTCGAACAGGGGCTCGAACAGCCCGCCGTTGGCGTCGAAGGCGGCGGCGAACAGGATCGAATCCTCGAAGCCGAGATAGTCGGCGATGGCCCGTTCCAGGTCCTTGTGGATGTCCAGCGTGCCACAGATGAACCGGACCGAGGCTGTGCCCGCGCCCCGCTTTTCCGTCGCCGCATTGGCCGCCGCGACCACCCGGTCGTCGCCGCCCAGACCCAGGTAGTTGTTGGCGCAGAAGTTCAGCACCTGGCGTCCGCCCACCTCGATCACGGGCCCCTGACGGGACTGGATCACCCGCTCGGGCTTGGTCAGCCCCTGGGCGTCGATGTCGGAAAGCGCTGCCGCGATGCGGTCGTGGAAACGGGCGGTCTGCATCGGCGCGTCATACGCCCTCCCCTGGACGGGGGAAAGCCGTCAGGTCGTCGCCGAGGCCGGGATCGGTGCCCGCGCATCCGCCGGATCGGCCGAGGCGCGATAGGGATTGACCCGTATCCTCGCGCCGCAGGGCTGGAACGCCATGGCCAGCGTCAGCGGCGTCGGACTGCCCGGGACTCGCACGGCGATCCGGGTGACCGAAGGACACACCGTCTGGCCCGCGCCCTCGTCGGGCACCACCGACCAGGCGACATCGAAATAGGCCCGGCCGTTCGTCGGGATTGTCATGGGCGTCGCGGTGTTCGGGTTCTGATCGATCCGCAACGTCGTGATCGGGCGACCCTGCGCCTCCAAAAGGCTCAGTGCCGGATAGCCGGCCAACCCGCAGGCCGCCGGGCCGGTGTTCAGTACGCTGATGATCCCGACGCGATTGCCGGCACCGGCGTCGCCGCCCGCCGCGCCGAGGCGCAGGTTCGCGGCCTGACAGGGCGTCGCTGCTGGCAGGACTCCGCCCGGGGCAGGCAGGGGCAGCTGCGAGGGTCCCGGGACCGGCAGCGCAGGGTTGGCCGATGGACGGCTGCATCGCTCCAGCACGGCCACGCCGACGTCTTCGTTCGGACCCAGGCGGCTCAGCGTCGCGCTTTCCTGACCGTCGCGGGTGGCGATCCACCACTCCAGGCCCGACCCGGCATAGCGCGCACCGCTTCCGGCCGGCACCAGCCGCAGGGGATAGAGTTGACCCTTGTAGGTCAGTTGCGCCGTCGCCGTGTCGGGATATTGCAGACTGACCGTCTGGCCGCTCTCGCAGGCATAGCCGATGGCCGGGGCCGTGGGCCCTGCTGGCGTCGGCGCGCCGGTCACGGGGGTCGCGGGCTCCGTCGGCTCCGCGGGCCTATTGCAGGCCGAAAGCGCCAGCGCGCCGACCAGACCGAAGGCGACAAGACGTTGAGCAGACATGGCGGTCCCCGGTGATGGTCGAAGGTTAACGTGGCTGGCTGACAAAAGCTCCACCGTTGTGGATGCCGCAAGTCTACTTGTTCGCGTGCCTCGCCAGCCGCTAGGCTGGTACCAGGAGACCCCCATGACCGACCGCGACCTTTATCCCGTTTCCGCCGACTGGGCCGGGCGTGCGCACATGGACGCCGCCGCCTATGAGGTCGCACGGATCGCCGCCCGCGAAACACCGGACGTCTTCTGGGCCGAGCAGGCGAAGCGACTGGACTGGATGACCCCACCCACCGTCATCAAGGACGTCTCCTTCAGCAAGGACGACTTCCGCATCCGCTGGTTCGCCGACGGCGTGCTGAATGTCTGTTTCAACTGCGTCGATCGGCACCTGCCCGAGCGGGCAGACCAGACCGCCATTATCTGGGAGGGCGACGACCCCGCCCGGTCCGGCCGCCTGACCTATGCCGAACTGCACCGCGAGGTGTGCCGCATGGCCAATGTGCTGAAGGACCTGGGGGTCCAGAAAGGCGATCGCGTCACCATCTATCTGCCCATGATCCCGGCGGCCGCCGTCGCCATGCTGGCCTGTGCCCGCATCGGCGCTGTCCATTCGGTAGTGTTCGGTGGCTTCTCCCCCGACAGCATCGCCGGGCGGATCGAGGACTGCGGATCGACGTTCGTCATCACCGCCGACGAAGGCCTGCGCGCCGGCAAGCGGATCCCCCTGAAGGCCAATGTCGATATGGCTCTGGAAAAGGTCCAGGGCGTCGAGACCGTCCTGGTCGTCAGCCACACCAGGGCCGATGTGCAGATGACGCCTGGCCGCGACGTCCGTTACGACGAGGCCAGACACGGCGTTTCCGACGGCTGTCCGTGCGAGCCGATGAACGCCGAGGACCCGCTTTTCATCCTCTACACCTCGGGCTCGACCGGAAAGCCCAAGGGTGTGCTGCACACCACCGGCGGCTATCTGTTCTGGGTCAGCTACACGCACGAGCTGGTCTTCGACTATCGGCCCGGCGAGGTCTTCTGGTGCACCGCCGACGTCGGCTGGGTCACGGGGCATAGCTATGTCGTCTACGGGGCCCTGGCCAATGCGGCGACGACCCTGATGTTCGAGGGGGTGCCCAACTATCCCGACAACCGCCGCTTCTGGCAGGTCGTGGACAAGCATCAGGTCGAGATCTTCTACACCGCGCCCACGGCGCTGCGGTCTCTGATGCGCGACGGCGACGAGCCGGTGAAATCGTCCAGCCGCAAGTCGCTGCGCCTGCTCGGCACGGTCGGCGAGCCGATCAATCCCGAGGCCTGGCGCTGGTATCACGACGTGGTCGGCGAGGGTCGACTGCCGATCATCGACACCTGGTGGCAGACCGAGACGGGCGGGGCCCTGATCGCCCCCCTGCCCGGTGCCACCGACCTGAAGCCCGGCTCCGCGACGAAGCCATTGCCCGGCGTGGAGCTGGAGCTGGTCGATGCCGAAGGAGGCGTGCTGGAAGGCGCGGCGTCCGGCAACCTGTGCATCACCGACAGCTGGCCCGGACAGATGCGCACCGTCTGGGGCGATCACCAGCGGTTCTTCGACACCTATTTCTCGACCTATCCCGGCAAGTATTTCACCGGCGACGGCTGTCGCCGGGACGAGGACGGCTACTACTGGATCACCGGCCGCGTCGACGACGTCATCAACGTCTCGGGTCACCGGATGGGCACGGCGGAGGTCGAGAGCGCCCTGGTCCTGCACGACGACGTGGCCGAGGCGGCGGTCGTTGGTTTTCCCCACGACATCAAGGGCCAGGGCATCTACGCCTATGTCACCCTGAACGCCGGGGTCGAGCCGCACGACGATCTGAAGAAGACCCTGGTCGCCCATGTCAGGAAAGAGATCGGCCCGATTGCGGCGCCTGACGCCATCCAGTGGGCCCCCGGCCTGCCCAAGACCCGATCGGGGAAGATCATGCGGCGCATCCTGCGAAAGATCGCCGAGAACGACCTGACCGCGCTCGGGGATACCTCGACCCTCGCCGATCCGTCGGTCGTGGACGATCTGGTGAAGAACCGGGCAGGCTGACCCGTTGGAATTTTCGCGACGGGGCTGGAACGTCCGGGCGGCGTCGTGCTTGCTAGGAGAGGAGCAGAAGAGACGGATCGGTCCCGAAGCGGGACGAATGGAGACAACGACGTGGCCATGTTCGAGTTCGGCAGGGACATCCGGAAGCTGTTCGGCGAGGCGCGCGACAGCGACGAGCTCGGCTGGCTGGAACTGATCGGCGTCGATCTGCTGGCCATCGAGGCACGCGCCCTGACCACCGACGGGGGCCGCGTATCCTGCCGTCACCCCGCCCGGACCTGGCTGCGCGCCTCGATCCTGTGGCGCGAGCATGCCCGACGGACCGGACTTCGCGACAGTATCAGCAAGGCGATCGTCACCGCCGACGACAGTTTCAAGGCCACGACCAACGAGGACGAGCAGGCCCGCGCCGGGCTGTCTCGGGCCATGGCCCTGCTGACATCGTTCGATCTGTTCGGCGACCGCGACGCCCTGGACGAGGCGGCGAGCTCGGCGCGCGAGACCGCGCCGAGGCGACTGGCCACCCTGGCCTTCAGCGCCGGCGTCCATGCCCGCATCCGGGCGCGTCAGGCGCGGCTCAGCGACACAACCGCCGACCGGCTGGACGCGGCCGCCCTGATGGACGCGGCGCTTCATGCGATGGCCAAGCACAACCCGACCGAAGCCGACGATCTGCGCCTCGACAACGCCGCCCTGGCGCTGGAAGGCGGCATCGTCCAGCGCGATCCACGCCTGCTGGATCAGGCGGGACGCGACCTGAAGGCCCTGGTGGAGGCGTCCTCGCCCGATACACGGCCCCTGACCCGGGCGCGCGCCCTGGCCCTGTGCGGCGCGGGCCTGTCGGCGCTCGCGGTCATGGCCGACGATGCCGGAGCGATCGAGGCGGGTCACGCGATGTTCGAGGCCGCCGCCGATCAGTTCACCCCCGACCACAGCCCGATGGACTGGGTCGCCATCCAGGTCGCGCGCGCGGTCGATGCCGCCACGCCAATCGAGCCCCTGATGCAGGCCGAGGCCTTGACCAGCGGCCACGGTACCATCCTGGGCGGCCTGGCCCTGGACCTGCTGATCGCGCGGGAGATCGAGCGGGCGCTGGACGGGGGCGACCTCATGTCCCTCACCCGGATCGAGACCCGCGTGCGGCGTCGCCTGGCCGAGCGCGTCGGCGCGCCGTCCGCCGTCGAGTGGGCGATCGACCAGATCGGCATGGCCCGTGTGATGATCGCGCGCAGCCAGCTGATGGGCACCGAGCCGGACCAGGCGGCCTTCATCCTGTCCGAAGCCGCAGAGGCCGCCAGCGATCACGGTGTTCCGGTTCTGGCGGATCGGGCGAAGGGCCTGATGCGGGGCCTGAGCGTTCGGGCCTGACGGCAGCCGCGTTGATCCCATGGCTGGCCGTCGATCGCCGCTGGCCAACGTCGGGGCCCGACAGGTCGTCAGCGTAATCCGCAGACTTCATGGCCGATCCGGGGCTCTGGTGAGCGTGGCGGGGCCGCACAGCCATGATCTGCGCCTCGGTGGAGCTGCGCTTCTTCATGTCCGTCCCCTCGAGGTTGACGGAATCGCACTCAAACGGCGGGATCAGGACGGGGGACGTCAGCCTGCAAGCGTGAAGACGGCCTTTTCCATCCCGCGCGGCGCACAGCAAAAAGCCCCGCGGTCGAGACCGGCGGGGCTTTGAGATCTTGGGTGCGGGAGCAGGATTTGAACCTGCGACCTTCAGGTTATGAGCCTGACGAGCTACCGGGCTGCTCCATCCCGCGGCAAGAGCGGCGTTGTGAAGGAAGATGTTCGAGAGAAACGCAAAATCCGATATCCGCTTGGTAGACCCGGCGGCGACCTACTCTCCCGCGCCTTGAGACGAAGTACCATTGGCTCTGGAGGGCTTAACGACCGAGTTCGGAATGGGATCGGGTGGGGAACCTCCGACATAACCACCAGGTCAACCAAGCGGATATCAGATTGTGCGAGAAGACATTGTCGTGTTCGAAAAATCGAATGAGTTTTGCTGAGAAACGATCAAGCCGATCGGATTATTAGTACCAGTAAGCTTCACGCGTCGCCGCGCTTCCACACCTGGCCTATCAACGTGGTAGTCTTCCACGATCCTCAGCGAAGCCTTGTTTTGAGGTTAGTTTCCCGCTTAGATGCTTTCAGCGGTTATCTATTCCATACTTAGCTACCCTGCT
>Ga0247843_1000998_pt1 | contig 62278 bp, 48 predicted proteins | sample LaCruzMarch2017__FD_192420 | JGI IMG/M metagenome (GOLD analysis project Ga0247843, IMG submission 192420) | Freshwater microbial communities from meromictic Lake La Cruz, Castile-La Mancha, Spain - LaCruzMarch2017_8m | ecosystem: Environmental > Aquatic > Freshwater > Lake | place: Spain...
ACAACCGCCGTCGCAAGCATTCCTCACTGGGATACAAAAGCCCACAGCAATTCCTTGCTCAGCACGCCTTTTCAATGAACTAATATATCAAGAGACCTCTGTCCGTTTTCTTGGGGGAAGATCACTTCATATTTCTCCGGGAGCATTTTGGGATGCAGTTCCGGACTTCGTCTCGCCGTCATATCAACCAGAAATCAGAGTCGTGGACGACAGCGAGTCGGACAATCCAGCATACTGGCGGGAGCTTGTATTTCGCGATGGGGTGGCTGTTCGCCTTCAGCCGGGTTCCGTGGTCATCGGCGGATTCCACACCACTCCAGTGGCCAGACCCCAGCAATGAGCGAAGCGCACGACCAACCAAGGGCAACCAGGCGGCGCACGCCGAACGCTAATCGCGTCCGGTGTCCGCTGACGTTCGCTCCAGACGGTGAATGACAACTTATGAAGGAATCAATCTACATCGAGACAACGATTCCGAGTCTCTACGTCGCACGTCCTTCGCCGAGGTTGATTGAGACATGGAGACAGCAACTGACCAAAATCTGGTGGGACAACCACCGGCAGGAGTTTGACTTGGTCTGTTCCCAATCCGTCTTGGATGAATGCGGGCGGGGAGATGATGAGATGGTCGCCCAACGTCTCGAAATCCTGCGCGACCTTCCGCTCCTCGATCTGAACGAGGAAGTGGAGATTGCCGCAGAAGCATTGCTTCGAGGCGGGATCCTACCGGCGAAGGCCGGAGAGGATGCCATTCACATCGCGACCGCCTCGGTCCACGGGATCAACTACCTGCTCACTTGGAATTGCAAACACATCGCCAATCCCCGAATATGGAAGAGGATCGGAGAGTGTTTCCGTGGGCTCGGGCACACCATGTCGATCATCTGCACCCCTGAGGATCTCATAGGCGATGAAAACTGAAGAAACCATAATGCAAAGCGTCGTGGAGCAAGTCCGCTCGATCAAGGAGGCGATCGCCCTGGAGCACGATTACGATCTCCACGCCATGATTGCATCCGCACGAGCGCGACAGGAGAAATCTGGCCGGACCATCATCCGAACGGAGGCAGGGAAGCGAAGCGGCTGGACTCCGACCGCTGATCGGGGCGAGTCAGCCTGAACGTTCGCGAAAGGAATCTGAACCGATGCCGACAGTTTTCACCCAGGACGGGTACCGCTTTTTCTTTTACAGCAACGATCACACCCCGATTCATGTCCATGTGCAGTATGGGGCGGCGAAGCGGTCTTTGAGGTAGAGGGGGAGGTGGTTCTTCGTGAATCTGTCGGTCTCAAGACAAAGGAACTGTCCAAAGCAGAGGACTTGGCAAGCGAGCACCGAGAGCTTATCATTCAGAAATGGCATGAACACTTTAATGGACACACTAGTCTCCGCCCGCCACGCAGATGGCAGCATCATTGTCACGATGAGGAGCGGATTCGAGTTTTCGTTTCCATGCTCCGACTATCCGCGTCTGGAAGGTGCTTCGCCTGATGACCGCTCAAAGGTCGAACTGTCACCTCTAGGAATTCACTGGCCTGATCTCGACGAGGATTTGTCGATCGCAGGCCTCCTCCGTGACCACGCCCGGCGCTAACACGGCGAGGATGGCAAGGCTTCGCCCGCCATCTCTTGGACGTGAGGCCGCTCGAACATGCCATGACACCGGCGAACATTCTCGTAGCGATTCCGCTGATGCATGTTTCGTCCTCGAAAGAGGCCGAGGAGTTCTACTGCGCCAAGCTGGGATTCACCAAAGAGTGGGACTACCGACCGGCAGCGCCAGAAGAGGATCCAGCATACATCGGTCTCCAGCGGGACGGTGTTCCGCTGCATGTGTCTTCCTTCTCAGGTGACGGCGTCGCCGGTGGGGTCGCGTCGTTTTACGTCCGTGATGTTGACGCACTGTTTGCGGAGTTCGCATCGCGTGGAGTTCCCATCCAGCTCGAACCTTATGTCCAAAGCTGGGGTAGCCGAGAGATGTATGTCCGGGATGCCGACGGCAATTCGTTGCGCTTTATCCAGACCAAGCAATGAGAGGAAACACGACAGATCTGCCCACCAAAACGGAAGCAGGCAACAGCTCGAATGGCATCTGGCATGTCATCAACGCTTGCCGCTCACCGTCGCCTGATCCAAAGCGTTCGTACCGGGAAGATTCATCAAAGAGAAACCGCAATCTGGATGAAGTGCCGTGTCGTCACAGGTGATTTGTTGGACCAGCCGGTCGAAGCCATCGTCAACGCTTGGAATCGCAACCTGATTCCGTGGTGGCTTCTTCTGCCGCAGGGCGTTTCCGGCGCGATCAAGAAGCGGGCGGGAACCGAACCGTTCCGCGAGCTGCGACGCCATGGCGTGCTTCCGCTCGGCGGCGCGGCGACCACATCTGCGGGAAGGCTGCCCTACAAAGGGATCATTCACGTGGCGGGCATCGGGCATACCTGGAGGTCCTCGGAGGAGTCGATCCGCCGTTCCGTCCGTTCCGCGTTAGTCGAAGCGCAGAAGCACGATTTTGCATCGGTCGCCTTTCCGCTGATCGGGGCGGGAACCGGCGGATTCCGTGCGGAGGAGGTGGAGCGGATGATGACGGAAGAAATGGAGCGATCCGGCTATGCAGGCGAATGTGTGGTGGTCCGGTATTCAGCCTCATTCCGTCAGTGACTTTACAGTGAAGGTTGAGGCGGTGCCAATCGGGGGATGCGAGTGACGATATACGATTTGCGATCCGATCGGAACTCAAAAATCGTCAATCGGATAGCGTCAATCACAACCCTTCTGTGAGCGAGGAGCGAGTAAGAGAATCCGCAGTGCGGGTGGCGACACCATGCCGGGAGTCGGAGGGATCGGCTGGTAAAAGATTTGGGGTAAAAGATGGAAGCGTGGGTTTGAACTTTTTACCCCCAATCTTTTACCGGCTGAAGAGGCGAACCATTCCAACACCAACAAGAATCCAGTCCGTTCCCGTTTCGTGAGCCCACAGAGCTCCGCGAGATCCTTTCTCCAACACCAGCGTGCCTGTTTCGTGGCTTCTCCCGTGGTCATCATCCCTACCAAATGCAAAGCCTGCCGTCGCCGTAAAATGAAAAGTGTTCGTGTGAGTGCGTTTCAGGCTCGCGGCGATGAACTTTACTGGGCTCTTTCGCGGAAAGCCGGAAGGCCAACTTTCGCATCGGAGCGCCCGGACCGGACTGCTTCACACCCGGCTTCAACCGGTGATCCGCTCACGCGCCGAAGCCGTTGACGCCGTGATATCAGCACCGCCGATTCACCCCAGATCCGACCACCATCGCGGCCCTGAGAGACGCACCTTTCGGCCGAAATCTCCTTGCACCAACGGGGAATCGCCTCATTCTGGACCGACGGGGACTTCAGCGGATATCACCGTCGGGGGCCCTACGAATAAATACTGTCGCTAAGAAAATGACATTCGAGGATCGAAAGCAGCAATACCTGTTCGAGCGTCATTCAGTCGATGAGGTTCGGGCGTGGAATAGACGACTCAGATTCTTTCGATACTTTCGTGCCTTCGGGGGGCACGCCAACGATTCGGACTCACTCGACGTAGCAATCAGCTACAACGGAGAGGCGGACTTGCTTGCCGTCCTTCGGGCAGTCGGAATTCATCCCCGTAGATTCGCGGAGGCACCGCCACAACCAAAGACAGGAGTGAGTTACCCGAGTGAGGAGTTTGAGAAGTTCCCAAGCATCATCGAGGGGACACGCTGGATCGAGCAGCCTGGACATACTATGATATTTGGCACACCCGTTTTCGTATGGTGCCACAAGGATCGGATCATGATCAGCCCAAGGAATGATTCGTGGGACATCGATGAATCAACCATTCTTGCAGCCGAATCGGTAGAGCCGCATATCGCTGAGATGCGTGACCGGATCATTGACCCGCCACGGGACACCGATCACTATTTGTGCGGAGCCAAGCACCCAATACTAAGAAGCGAACAAGACGTGCATGGCAACACCCACTAGCCCCTCTGTTTTCGAAGTTTCCACCTGATTTCAACCCTAACCCCGCGATCAATGAGGCTCCCGCAAGTGGGTGTGCCTTCACTTTGACGTTCGGCTTGTTTGCGAAAGGAAAGGCCTCATTCCTCGCAGAGTCGAAGCGGAATGACACGGGATTCGCGATGGATACGATAGGCATTCTTGCTTACCACGTGAGTCCATCCCGGGCTGGGGTCGGGCAAGAATGTCCAACCTACCGACAAACCCTTACGCCAAGATCCCTTTGACCACGTGGCCGTGGACATCGGTGAGACGATAGCGGCGGCCTTGGAAGCGGTAGGTGAGGCGTTCGTGATCGATGCCGAGGAGGTGGAGCAAGGTGGCTTGGAAGTCGTGGACGTGGACGCCGTCTTTGACCAGGTTGTAGCCGAAGTCGTCGGTCTCCCCGTAGACCGTGCCCGGTTTGACGCCGCCGCCCGCCATCCAGGTGGTGAAGCAGCGTGGGTGATGATCCCGGCCGAAGTTGGGTTGGATCTTGCCTTGGCAGTAGTTCGTCCGCCCAAACTCACCGCCCCAGACGACGAGGGTGTCTTCCAAAAGGCCGCGTTGTTTGAGGTCTTTGACCAGGGCGGCCGCCGGTTGGTCGGTCTCCTTGCAGAGCTTGGGCAAGGCACCGGGGAGTCCGCCGTGGTGATCCCAATCCTGGTGATAGAGCTGGATGAAGCGGACGCCGCTCTCCGCGAGCCGGCGGGCGCGCAGACAGTTCGCCGCGAAAGTGCCCGGCGTCTTCACGTCCGGCCCGTAGCTTTCCAAGGTGGCCTCCGACTCTCCGGAAAGGTCGGTGACTTCGGGGATGCTGGACTGCATCCGGAAAGCCATTTCGTATTGATCGATGCGTCCCTGAATCTCCGCGTCCGGGGTGCCGGCGAACTGGTGCTCGTGGAGTTCGCGCAAGCGGTCGAGTATCATGCGGCGGCTGGTTTCGCTGACGCCCTGAGGATTGCCAAGGTAGAGAACGAGATCCTGGGCGGCGCGGAACTGCACGCCCTGGTGACGCGTCGGCAAGAAGCCGCTGCCCCAAAGGTGCGCGCCGAGCGGTTGACCGCCTTTGCCCTTGGTGATGAGGACGACGAAGGACGGGAGGTTGGCATTGCCTTGGCCCAGCCCATAACTAAGCCAGGAGCCAAAGCTGGGCCGACCGGGGATCTGGGAACCGGTCTGGAAAAAGGTGACGCCCGGTCCGTGGTTGATGCTCTCGGTAAACATCGATTTCACGAAGCAGATGTCCTCCGCGATGGAGGCGGTGTGGGGCAGCAGTTCGCTGACGGTGGCACCGGCCGGGCCGTAACGTGCAAACTTGAATGGGGAGCCGACCATGGGGATGGACGACTGATTCCCGGACATCCCGGTCAGCCGCTGACCGCCGCGCACGGAGTCCGGAAGTTGCTGGCCGTGGAGTTTGTTGAGGAGCGGTTTGTGATCGAAAAGATCGATCTGCGACGGTCCGCCTGACATGAACAGATAGATGATCCGCTTGGCCTTGGGCGGGAAATGCGTGCCGCTGGGCAGGCCCAGCTCAGCCGCCGGGGAGGAAGACGCGAGGAGTTCCGACAAGGCGATTCCGCCCAGGCCCATGCCGAAGCGATTGAGGAGTTCTCGGCGATTGAGGAGATCGTTTGAGTTCATCGCTTCACTACACATTCATCATGGTTCAACAAGGCTTGGGCGAGCACGGTGGCTGCGGCGGCCTGAGGCGCGGGCAGGGCGGCGTCCCGTTTTGAGCTTCCGTTCCGCAGGATCGCTTCGGCTTCGGCGGGCTTGCCCGTAAAGTAGCTGAGTTGCTCTTGATACAACTGCGCGCAGATCGCGGATTCCCTGGCATCCGGCTTGCGGCTGAGACAGCGGAGAAACCCGGTCTCGATCATCGTCGCGGGATCGCCGAGAGCTTCTTTGTAGAGCTTCTCGCCGAGGACGCGGGCGGCTTCTACATATTGTTCGCCGTTCAAGAGGATCAGTGCCTGCAATGGTGAATTGGTGCGTTCGCGTTTGGCGACACAGATGCCGCGGCGCGGAGCGTCGAAGGTGACCATGGCCGGGGGCGGGCTGGTGCGGCGCCAAGTGGTATAGAGACTGCGGCGATAGACCCCGTCGCCCCCGCTGGGAGTGGCGGGCTTGAAGGCCTCGCTCATCTCGTAGGGATTGACTGGCGGACCTCCGATGCGTTCGGTGAGCAGACCGGCGGCGGCCAGGGCGTTGTCGCGAATCATTTCCGCGTTGAGCCGGAAACGCGGACCGCGGGCGAGCAGTTCGTTGTCCGGGTCATCGGCCATCAGCTTGGGATCGCCGACGCTTCGTTGCCGGTAGGTCTTGCTCATGACCATGGTTTTGTGGAGGGTCTTGGTATCCCAACCGCTTTCGATAAAGCGCCAGGCCAACCAATCGAGGACCTCCGGATAGACGGGGCGGGCGCTTTGGCTGCCGAAGTCTTCCGACGTTTTTACCAGGCCCTGGCCGAAGATGCTTTGCCAGAAGCGATTCACGGTGACCCGGGCGGTGAGTGGGTGTTGGGGATCGGTCAGCCATTGGGCGAGGCCGAGCCGGTTTTTCGGGGCATCCTTGGGGAAGGGGGAGAGGACTGCGGGCGTCCCGGGACCGACTTCCTCACGGCGCTGATCGTAGGCTCCCCGGAGGAGGACGTAGGCCTTTTTGGGTTCCGGTAGTTCGCGCATCACCATGATTTCCTTCACGCCTTCCGCCGCGTTGGAGAGATCGGCCCGGGCCTTTTTGAGGGCTTCGAGTTGGGCGATGTATTCGGGGCTGGGGGGAGAAACGCGAAGCGCTGGGTCATGAGGAGGGAACGAGGAGTCCGGCAGGGAGAGGACTTCCACGACGGTCAGTTCCCGGCCGAATATCCGGAAGTCATCGATCGCGCCACCTTTGAACCCGCGGTCACGGAAACGTTCGCCTAAGGTGATGTTGTCGCCGCCGGTGATTTCGCGGCTGAGGTTGTCTTTGATGACCTCGGTTTGACCTGATTGACCGTTGACGTAGAGGTGGAGTCCGGAGGCGCGGCTGCTGCCGTCGTAGGTGACGGTGACGTGAGTCCATTCGCCGGGCTTGAGTTCCTCCTTGGCGCGGATGGAGATGGCGTTGCCAGGCCAGAAGTGGATGAGAGACCACTTCAGTTTGCCTTCCTCAATGAGCAGTTCGTAGCCCCGGCTGGCAGCGTCGGTCCAGGCTTTGGAACGGTGGAAGACCACGGCGCGTTCCTTGCGATCGGGCGTTTTCAGCCAAAGGGAGACGCTGAAGGGCTCGTAGCGGTGAAAGTTCCCAATCGGAAGCTCCACCGGGTCGTCACCGGTGAATTGGACGGCTTGGCCGCGGCGACTGGGAACGAGTTGGTTCTCCCCTTTGAGTTTGGCCGGTTTTGCGGGATCGATGGCATTGGCTAGATCGCCCTTCTCCACGGTGTCGAAGCGGAAGGCGGCAAGTTCGCCCCGGGGAATGACGGCTCCGGTCGTCCAGGTATCGGGAATCTGCGCAAGCTTCGCTTCTTCGGCGGCGACCTTCTTCGTCAATTCAGCCAGCTTCGCCTTGGTGGCGTCGTCCGCTAGGCCAAGGGTTGGCGTCGGCGGAGACGGAGTGAAGAACGAATAAAGCCCGGCTTCATCGATGTTTTGGAACATCGAGAAGAATTGGAAATACTCCTTCTGCGTGAGCGGATCGAACTTGTGATCGTGGCAGCGGGCGCACTCGAAGGTCAGGCCGAGGAACGCCGTGGAAAAGGTCTGCACCCGGTCGGCTACATATTCGACGCGATATTCCTCCTCGACGCTGCCGCCCTCGCTCTCCTGTTGGTGGAGACGGTTGAAGGCGGTGGCGAGGATCTGGTCATCGGTGGGCTGGGGGAGAAGATCGCCGCCGAGCTGCCAAGTGATGAATTGGTCGAAGGGCAGGTTGTCGTTGAAGGAGCGGATCACCCAGTCGCGCCAGGGCCAGACTTCGCGATCGCGATCGACTTGGAATCCGTAGCTATCGGCATACCGAGAGATGTCGAGCCAATCCACGGCCATGCGTTCTCCGTAGCGCGGGGAGGCGAGGAGGCGGTCGACGAGCCGCTCGTAAGCTCCGGGCGCGCGGTCGTTGAGGAAGGTGGCGATTTCTGCGGGAGTGGGCGGAAGGCCGGTGAGGTCGAAGCTGACCCGCCGGATCAGGCTGGTGGCATCCGCTTCCGGCTGGGGCTGGAGGCCGCGAGCGGTGAGGCTCTGTGCGATCAGGGTATCGAAGTCCGGAGCGGCGGCCGGTTTGAGCGAGTTGAAGGCCCAATGCTTTTCTTAGGGGGCTCCCTCGGAGATCCAGCGTCGCAGGGTGGCGAGCTCCTCGCTGGTCAGTGTGCCGATCTTGGCGGTGGCGGGCGGCATCACGTCGTCGTCATGGTGGGTGACGCGAAGGATGACCTCGCTGGCATCGGGCTGCCCTGGAACGATGGCGCGAATGCCCTTGCGGTCCTTGATCGCCTCTTCAGCGATATCGAGCCGCAGACCGGAGTCGCGCTTCTTGGGATCGGGCCCGTGGCATTGGAAACATTTTTCCGAAAGGATCGGGCGAATATCCCGCTTGAATTGAAGCGCCGCAGGTGGGGCGGCGGAGGCGTCGTGGACGGCGGCGAGGCCGAGGGCGACGAGGAGGATAAACCGGGGAGGCATTGCCATCGATTGAATTACCCCACACGTGGTTGAGCGCGATGGCCTTTCGTGGGGGCGTAGGGCGAAACGCGATTTGGCGAAGATCTTAATTGGTTTGCAAGGAGAGAGCTGCTCTACTTCTACAAACCTATGGCAGTCTCTAAAGCGCATGCAAGCAAGGGCGGACCGGTAGCGGTGATCGCCGTGCACGGGGTGGCCGATCAAGGCAAGAACGAGACCGCCTCGACGGCGGCCAATCTGTTGCTTCATCTGGACGAAGTTCCGCTGCGCGAGGGGGAGACGGAGAGGAAGCAGGGTTACTCGGGGTTCAACGAGCGGATCATCCGGGTGGGGGTGGATCCCCTGAAGGTGAAGAGTTTGCAGGATGAAGATGCCTGGACCTACCAGCTCCGGGAGCACCTGGAGGAGTTCGACGGGGAGGGGACCAAGGGAGCCTACGAAACGATCCGGCTGGAGGGGCAGCGGCACATCCGTGAGCCTGAGGGCGGTGCCCTCAAGATCGATCGAGCCGTGCACATTTATGAGATGCACTGGGCGGACGTGAGTCGGCTCCAACTCGGGGCGTTGAACATTTTTCAAGCGATCTACCGCCTGCTTTTCGAGACATCCTGGCTGGGTCGGCAAACGATTGGCAAGTGGGCTACGTTCGGTGCGGACGTGGGCAAATCCAGCTCCTTCGCTTCGCTGCGCGGGTTGATGGTGGTGTTTCACGCCATCGCCAGCACCATCCTGACGCGGGTGATGCCGCTGCTTTACGTGCTCTTGATCGCGATGCTTTCGCTGACGGCCATTCCGATTGTGGAGACTGATTGGGCGCAAGCCATGTTGTCGGGATTGGGCGGATACCGCGGACTCTTCGCCACAGGGGTGGTGTTTGCGGTGGTGGGGATTCTGGTCGGGCTGTCGGCGAAGTTTTGGCGGATCCTACCGTGGCCGCCGCTCTTTCTGGTGGTGGCGCTTGTTTCCTTTTGTGCATGGAACTTCGCCTACGCCGCGATGCCTCAGGGCGGGGGCTGGTGGGCCGAGGCGGGAGTCGCCCTCATGGCTTGGGGGGCGATGTGCCTTTGCATCGGTTTCGTCTTTTTGCCGGTAATGGAGCGGCTCTTCCCCGGCACGGCCATCCTGGGGGTGATTCTGATGGTGATCTTTACCGCAGGCTTGGTGATGGGGATTTCCCAGCAGTCGGAATGGCCGCTGCTCTTCACAGGGCCGATCATGGCGATCCGGACGGCATTGGGAATGCTACCGTTCATCTGGATGGTTCTGGCGACCAGCGCGAACATCTTTCTTGTTTTGGCGTTGATCGAAGGGATCACGCTGCCGTTCCGGCGTTGGCTCAAGCCTGAGGTGATCCGGCTGAAGCGGGCTCGTTTGCGGACGGCGATCATGTCCATTGTCATGCCGGTGCTGCTGATCAGCTTCCTCAACTCCACGTTTTTCCAACTCGCCCTGATTCCGGCGAAGGCGGGCGGTGTGGACGGGGCTGTGCCGGTCGTTGGCCGTACCGCAAACGCTCCGCAGTGGGTCAAAGCCATCGAAGTGGTTGTCGATCAGAAGGTGGATCCGTTCCTCGACCAATTCGCGAGTATGCCCTGTTTTGAGGAGTGGGTCGAAGGCACGAAGGGGCAGGATGTTCGTTTCTCGGATTTCGCCACCTTTGCCTCGGCCCAGATGGTGATTCCGTTCTTGGAGGCGACCTTCCTCCTGGTGATTCTGGTCCTGGGTTACTCGCTTTGGACCGTGGCTCCGGCGGCTTTGGCGGAGAGGACCCGGAACGTCCACGGGAGTGATCCGAAGCGGATGGAGAGGCTCTCCAAGGGACTGGGTAGAAATCTCTCCCAAGGCTATAGCTGGTTGTGGGTCGGGCAGCTGCTTCTGGCTTTCTGTCTTCTTCTCAATCAAGCCTTGTTCACGATGCGGGCCGTGCGCGCTCGCGAGGTCCGAGAGAAGGGCATCGCGGTCGCCGAGAGCGATCCGATGATGGTTCTAGCCGATCGTTTCCTCGGCGTGCGCGAGATCAAGTATGTAACCCCGGTTCTGGTTGCGGCGGCGGATCCCGCCACAGAAGGAGCAGTAGATCCTGGCGTGGGCGCTCCTGTGGCGGTCGTCCCGGAAGTTGCCCTCCCGGCTCCAGTGGCACCAGTGGCCGTCCCCGCTCCTGTCCCGGGGGGCGCCGTCCCTGCTCCCGTGGCCGCTCCAACTCCAGCGCCTCCGCGAGCCGCGCCCCGTGCACTCCCGGTGAAGCCGACCACGGTGGTTCGGGCGAAGGCAAGCGGTGCCCGAGACCGGTTCGGGCGACCGCTTGCGGCCCGTCGGGTCGAGGTCGAAGTTCCAGCGAGCGCGCCAGTCAAGCAGGCGGTGCAAAAGCAGATCGTAAAGGAAGAGCGGGACGAGATCCGGGAGTCGATCCAGCAGATCCTGCAAACCGGTCCTGACATCAGCGCTTTGAAGGAGATCGGGCCGGCTCCAGACCCATCCGGAGGAGCAGCGGCTGCGCCCGCAGTGCTGCCAACGCCGGTTACCCCATCCGCGAAGTCGCTGGGAGCCGATACGCCTAAGTTCGTCATCGATGCGCTCACTGAATTTGCCTTGTTCTTCAATCGGGGGCCGTTGACCAGCGCATTGGGCGCGGTGATCCTGATCCTTGGGATCGGATATCTCTTCTTCGCCCGGCTGGCGGATCCCGTGTTTGCGGGGCTGCGCGGCGGGTTGGACATCGCGCTGGACGTGGTCAACTACCTGAACCCGACTCCGAAGGAGAAAACCCATCGGGCGCGGATCCTGGCCCGCTACGCGTCGCTCTTGCGCTACATCGCAGATTGGAGAGATCCCGCAGACCCGACGGTAGGCTACTCGCGCATCGTCATCCTGGCCCACAGCCAGGGCAGTGTCATCTCGGCGGACATTTTGCGGGCGTTGTCGACGAGTAACGTCGCTGCGGAAAATGGTCTGGAGGTGATCGGTGCGGACGCGAACGCGGATGGCCTACCGGTGCGCCTTTTCACCATGGGCAGTCCTCTGGCGCAGCTCTACTCGGCCCGGTTCCCGGATCTCTACTGTTGGGACACGGAGGCTGATCCCCGGGTGAAGCATAGTCGCTTGGAGTGCTGGTGGAACGCCTACCGCAGTGGTGATTACGTGGGCCGGATGCTGTTCCGCACGGAGAAGAAACACAAGACGGACTGTTACATGCCGCGGCTGGAATACTTCCAGAGCAAGGACGGCGTGAACCTGCCAGTGAAGGAAAGCTGCATCGGCCCCGGGGCCCACACTCAATATTGGAACGAAAGCGCTCCAGATGTGATTCTCGACCTGGATCGCTTGATCGCTACCGACGAACCTTCGGATCTTGCCAAGCCGAGTCGGCCGGTGAATCCGGTGTGACGGTCGGCGAGGCTTCGTCTACTTTTTTGTCACCACCGCCTTCTTCCGGTCCGGAAAGCAGGCGCGGCAGATTTCGCAGACAGTGCCGTCGCAGCCGCGCGCGGTGCAGTGTTCGCGCCCGTAGAAAATGATGCGGAGGTGGAGTTTGTTCCAACTCTCTCGGGGAAAGAGACGTTTCAGGTCAGCTTCGGTTTGGGTGACGTTCTTCCCCGAGGTGAGTTTCCAGCGCTGCGCCAATCGATGGATATGGGTATCGATCGGAAAAGCGGGCTCGCCGAACGCCTGGGCCATCACGACCGAGGCGGTTTTGTGGCCGACGCCTGGAAGGGCTTCCAGCGCCGCAAAGTCGGCGGGCACCGTGCCGCCATGTTGCTCCACCAGGATGCGAGAGAGATCGCGGATGTTCTGGGCTTTGCGGGGCGCCAACCCACAGGGACGGACGATCGCATCGATGTCCGCCACGGTGCGCAACGCCATGTCCTGCGGGTTGGAAGCTAGTGCCCAGAGGGCCGGGGTCACCAAATTGACGCGGATGTCCGTGCATTGCGCGGAGAGAAGCACCGCAACCAGGAGAGTATAAGGATCCTGGTGATCCAGCGGGATTGGAGTCTCCGGATAGAGCTCCGCGAGACGCTTTTCGATGAACTTGGCCCGCTCAGGCGAAGTCACGCAGAGGTCCGAGTGGACTGCGGCACAGGGGGCATCCCGATGGGGCCGGCAGCCGGCTGGACGCCCAGCTGTGCCTGCTGGCTCTTGATGCGGACACCGGAGAGCATCTGGCGCACGTAGGTGGACTTGGTGGCGCGGGGCGCGAGGATGGCTTCGCTCTCCGCGTAGCTACCCCACTGGACCACCTCAATACCGACGACGGGAGCGCCCCAACTGCGCATGGAGCGGAGGGTTGGCTGGTAGATGTCGATCGTGTCGGTGCCGACCAAAGCGCTGCCGTAGTCGTCCACTTCATAAAGCTGAGACTGTCCGATGATTCGGAACCGAGTGCCCACCGGATAGCGCGACCAGTCGGCGGCGGCACTGCGGACCGGTCCAGAGCAACGGAGCACGGTTCCACGGGCGGTGAGCTTGCCATACGGCTGGCTGTCCGCTTCCTGATGGCAGTAGGCAGTGGTCTTCACCACGAATTGAGTCTTTTGGGGCTCCGGCTCTGGCTGAGATCTGCGGAACCTCTGCAGTCCACCACCGGCGGCGAAGTTCAGCTTCGGACTTGTGCAGCTGGCCATGGCGGCGAGCACAAGGATGATAGCAGCCTGTATCCAGGTCCGTGAGGTGTGAAGACCGTTGCGGCGATGGTTCATGATTGCGATCAAAGGAATAGCTCGGACGCGCATCCACCCCGGAGATTGGACACAATGGAGGCATAAAAGCCTGAAGAAGGGTTGAAAGTCAAGGGGATTCCAAGTTTGACAAGGCGATTTCTTCGGAGGTAACTGGAGGTATTGGACTCGAATCCGGGCATCGCTGAACTGGAGAGGCTGATCAAGCAGCTCTTAGAGGCGCCCAAAACCCAGCCGATGAGCCGGTCCGAACTGGCGCGCGCCCTGGAAGTTCCCTCGGGCGACCGGGTTTTTTTGCGGCAAGCGATTCGCAATCTTGAGGACAGGGGCGAGATCGAGCAGTTTAAGAAATCGCGCTATGGCCTGCCTCGTCCGGCTTCCGTGGCCGGTAAAGGCGAAAGCTGGACGGGTGTCATCGAGTTCCCCTCACCAGGCAAAGCCCGCAATGGATGGATCGAGGCTGCGGATGAAGGCCGCCGCACTCTCCGCGCTCGAACCGGCAGAGAAGGCGCGTTCGTCGCGGAACGCTGCAGCGGCACCGCTTTGCCGGGAGACACGGTCAGGTTCACCGTTCATCAGGGCCCTCCTCCGGCTTGGCAGCGGCACGTGAAAAAGTTCCGGGAGCAGCCTCGGGTCCGTTGGGAGGCCAACGTGGAGGAGGTCGTTCGGCGCAAACGCGTTCACTACGTAGGCACCCTCCATCTGGAACGCGGTTACGGCCGGATCGTTCCCGATGAGCCCGCCTTCCACCGGGATTGCGACACGGATGTCTCCGCCTTGCCTCCCGGTGCTCAGGACCGCTTCAAGGTGGTCTTCGAGCTGACCTCGTGGACCAGTCCGCTCCGCAATCCGCGGGTCAAGGTCGTACGGGTTCTCGGGCCGATGGGCGCCCCCGGCGTCGATATCCTCTCCATCATCCATCGCTACGACCTCCCGCTCGATTTCCCCGAGGCCGTGATCCTCGAAGCTTCGGCGGCTCCCGGCGTGGTGACGCTAGAGGAAATCGAAGGGCGCGAGGATTGGCGCGACGCCTTTGTCATCACCATTGATCCCTTCGACGCCCGGGACTTTGACGACGCGATTTGCGTGCGGAAGCTCGATCACGGTGGTTGGGAGCTGGGGGTTTTCATCGCGGACGTCGCGCACTACGTTCGGCCCGGTGGTGCGGTGGACAAAGAAGCCCGCAAGCGAGGCAATAGCGTTTACCTTGTGGACCGGGTCGTCCCGATGCTGCCGGTCCAGTTGAGCAACGGCATTTGCAGTCTGAACCCGAACCTCGACCGCCTCACTCACGCGGTGATCATGGAGTTCGACGCCAAGGGAAACCGGTTGAAGTCGCGATTCGTTAAAGCCGTCATTTGCAGCAAGCGCCGCTTCAGCTATGAGCAAGCCTTCGCTCTCCTCGATCAACCCGTCCAATCGGGAACGGAAGGGGACGCGCCCTTCAGCCAGGCCTTGCACGAAGCCTGGAACCTTGCGGGGCGCCTCCGCAAGAACCGGATGGAGCACGGCTCGCTCGATCTCGATTTCCCCGAAATCAAAGTTATCCTCAACCAGGCCGGTGAGCCGGTCGAAATCCGGGTGGTGGTTTACGACATTTCCCACCAGCTGATCGAAGAGTTCATGCTCGAGGCCAACGAATCGGTCGCCGAGTTTATCAAGAACCGGCTGGCTGGGGCGATCTACCGGGTCCATGAGGATCCGGACCCGGAAAAGCTCCACGAGTTTGGAGAAATGGCGACCGCTTACGGCCATCGTGCCGGGGATCTTACCAACCGCAAGGAGGTGCAGAAGTTGCTCCAGGGCATCCGTGGCAAGCCCGAGGAGCACGTCCTCAAGCTCAGCCTACTGAAGAGCATGAAGCGTGCGGTTTACAGCGAGGAGCCCTCTGGCCATTACGGCTTGGCCAAGCTCAATTACTGCCACTTCACCAGTCCGATCCGCCGCTACGCTGATCTCGTCGTCCATCGCGTCCTCGAAAAGCTGGCCACGGCACCCGCCACGGCCCGCTCTCTCCCCAAAAAACCGGAGCTCGCGGAAACGGCGGAGCACCTTTCCACGACGGAACGCACCGCTGCCAGTGCCGAGCAGGAGTCCAAATTACTTAAGCAATACGAGTACCTCATGCGCCTAATAGCGGAGGGCAAGGATGTGCAATTTGAAGCGATCGTCACCGAGATCTTGCCGCGCGGAGCCTTTGTGGAATTGCAGGCTCTTCAGCTCCGCGGATTACTCAAATCTTCGGATCTCCCCTACGGTTACGAACTGGAGCCGCGTCTCCAGCGCATCACGGGACCTCGCGGCGTGATCGTGGCCAAAGCCGGGATGATTCTGCCGGTTCGGGTGCTTCGGGTGGATCTGGAGCGCAAACACCTTGATTTTGCGCTCGTCACGGGCCATCGGCGTCCCCCTAAGGATGAAGCTGGCCGGAATTGACCTTACGAAGCTGAAGCGAAGCTTCGTGTGCGCCGCGATCGGCCTGCACCATGTCATCGCCACGGAGCAGAACATGCGTCTGCACTTCGTGGTCGCGGCCTGCGTCGCCGCCGCCGCCGCCTTCTTTCGAGTGACTTCCGCCGAGTGGGCCATTCTGGTTCTCTGCATCGCCCAGGTGATGGCCGCCGAAGCGATCAACTCCGCCTTGGAACGCCTCGCGGACCGCGTTTCCCTGGAAGATCACTTTCTCATCAAGCACGCCAAGGATGCCGCTGCGGGCGGGGTCCTCCTTGTCTCCATGGGCGCGGCGCTCGCCGGAGCGATGATTTTCCTGCCCAAGGTCTGGCTGCTCCTGTTCCCTTGATATGAATACCGATTTCCTTCGGACTCACCTCCTCCGCTTCCTCCGTGAGGATCAGGTGTCGATCGACCCGGCCGTCCTCAAGACACATGCGATCGACAAGTGGTACGCTTCGAACGCTCCCGATGTGGTGGTCTTCGCCGAGAGCACTGCGGACGTCGCCCAGGTTCTCGAATTCGCGCAATTGCATCGTGTCCCGGTCACCCCGCGGGGCGCTGGGGTTGGCTATGTGGGCGGTTGCGTCCCGGTTCAGGCTGGCATCGCCCTGTCGGTTTCGAGGATGAACCGGATCCTGGAAATCAATGTGGCCGACGGTGTCGCCGTGGTCCAACCCGGGGTCATCACCGGGGATTTGCAGGACGCGGTGAAGCGGCTCGGCTGGTACTATCCCCCGGACCCGGCCAGTCTCCGGGAATGCAGCATCGGCGGAAATGTCGCCACCAACGCGGGCGGACCCAAGTGCCTCAAATACGGGGTGACCCGGAGCTATGTGTTGGGGCTGGAAGCCGTGCTGGCCGGGGGAGAAGTTCTCCGGGCTGGCGGTCGCACCCACAAGAACAAGACGGGATTCGATCTCGTCGGCCTATTTGTCGGGTCCGAGGGAATGCTCGGCGTGGTCACCGAAGTGATCCTGCGCCTCATTCCCTTGCCGCCGGCGCGCGCCACCTTGTCGGCCGGCTTTGGCACTTTTGAGGAAGCCGCTTCCGCCGTGCAAGCGATCTTCGCCGCCGGGTTTCTGCCTTCCGCCCTCGAAATTTCCGACGCCTTTACCCTGCGGGCGGCCCGGGAGAATCCGGACGCCCCGCAGAACGTCCCGCCGGGCGACGCCCATCTCCTCTTGGAAATCGACGGACAAGTTGAAGCGGTGGCGAGCGATTGCCGGTCCCTGGAGGCGCTCTTGCTGAGGCTCAACCCCACTAGGCTGGAAACCGCTACCACTGAGGAAGCCTGCGAACGGATCTGGGACATCCGCCGGAGTTTTTCCTACAGCCTCAAGGCCACAGGCTTGATCAAACTCAACGAGGACATCGTCGTGCCGCGTGGCCGATTAGTCGATCTCGCCAAATTTTCACGACGGCTCCAGGAGCAAACCGGCTTCGCGGTCGCTAGCTTCGGTCACGCCGGGGATGGCAATATCCACGTCAACATCATGGTGCAGCCGGAGGACATGACCGCGAAAAAAGCCGAGGTGGAAGCCGCCCTCGACCTGCTCTTCCGCCAGGTTCTCGCCTGGGACGGTGCCATCACCGGCGAGCACGGGATCGGCCTCGCCAAGAAGCGCTGGATCGGTGATGCGCTCAGCGACGTCAACCGCGTAACCCATCGCGCCATCAAAGCGGCGCTGGATCCTCAGGGCATTTTGAATCCCGGGAAGTTCCTGGACTGACCTATCTCCGCTTCTGGGCCACCGGCTCAGCTTGCTGGCCGCTGTTGGTGACTTTGCTTCGCGTGCAGACAATTTTCCTGAGTTCCTTCCCCACGTTAAGAACTGTCAAATCCCCCAACTGACGTCTGCAGCATGGGCTGAGAGCGCCCAGGTCGGACTCGAGTTGGTAGCATAGACGTCAAAGATCTATGCTATGACATCTATGATCGCCCGAAAAGCACTTCGTGCACCGCTTCCTCCCTTTCAGATCGCGAAGCAAAGCATTGTGCTGCTCAGGACCTCTGTCAGATCGTGCAACCCGGTAACCGCTTGCAAATCTCAGCATGCATCTTGCCCCCAATGGATATCCAGTTGAGGTCCATTTTTACCTTGTCGCGCCCAGCGCGAGAGTAGCGTTTGAGCCTCGTTTGGTCCTGAAGGAGTCCAATAACGGCCTCCGCAAGGGCATTGACAGACAAATCCGCAAGCACAATTCCACTGACGTCGTGCTCCACAATCTCCTTCATTCCGCCCCGGTTTGAAACAATACAGGGAAGACCATAGTTGGCCGCTTCAACCAGGAGTTGCCCATAGGGTTCGCAACGAGCGGGAGCCACGAGAATGTCACAGTCAAGAAAGAGCCTCTCCATCGCTCCGGCTCCAGATACAAAGCCCAATTGCTTTACACCTGGGGAACTCCCCGCACTCTCGTCACCACCGACGATTAGCAGCTCGGCAGTAGGACAGGCTGCCCTGATCTTCTGAAAGGCAGAGAGGACCAAATCGCCTCCTTTGCGCTCGAAATTAGTAGCGTTGAAGAGAAGCCGATGGCTCCCGAACTCCTTCGGTCCTTCATAAGGCTTGGAGAATTGACCCGCCGCACCTACGACAATCACCTTCTCGCCGCACACTCCATAGTCTTCAACCAAGGAGCGTTTGACTAGGTTGCTAAACGTAAATATGCAGGAAGCTTTCTCATAGGCGATCGCCTCGCAATCTAGCCAAGCCTGGAGATCGCCCTTCTTCGCGAAGGGAGCCCAAGGCTCCCATGTTCTCCGAGCCAACGCCATCGTATAGTCAAGATACATCGCAAATGGAATATCGAACTTCTCCCAGAAGGGGCAGTACATTCCAAATAAATGAAGCACGAAGTCGGGCTTTTGTCCCAAGTTGCGAATTGCAAGCTCGCAACGCTGGGATTGCTTTATGTAAGATCCTGCACTTTTCCGCATCCCGCTTGCACGGCCAGTTGTGCGAACAGGCACCGGGAGTCGGCTGAGGATCCTCTTTGCGGTGGCCCGCAGCCACTTGGAATCAAAAACATTGTCGATGGGCACACGATCCAAATCAACGCCTAGCTCCTGCAGCGTATCGAAGAGCAACGACATTCTCTTCTGTGCGAAAAAGTTTTGGTCACCGGTCACCGCCATTCGGATCTGCATCGGTGGGCTAGTGCTTGATTTCATCGCGAGGGCATGCATCGAAAAATACCAATGGAATATGCTTTTAAAACAGTCATCAATTCTCTAGCGAGCCAGACAAGGAAGTCCGGGGGACCTCAACCCAAATGAAGACAGAGATTCACTTCGAAGAGGAAGATCGTGGAGTTTGGCCATTAGATAGAACGCCACAAGATGCGGATAATAAACAAATGTATTGTCGGTCGTGAAGACAATCAACTGATACAGCGCAAGGCAGAATGTCAGCTTGCTTATCGCTGCCAGACGAGCGAGAACCGAAAGCCAGAAGATTGACCCAAAGATGCCGTAGTCCAGGAAAATGCGAATGTAGTCGTTATGAATATGCTTCAAATCGGCGCTGAGGAGCTCTACCGCAAGCTTCGAAGCATAGCCTGGCCCATTACCGAAAATGACCGCAGCCATGCCCGTTTCTGAGTAGGCCTTCTCCCGTACAGTGGCCACCAACGGTCCTCGTCCCGAAAAGAGATCTCGAAAATCCTTGGACTCCGGCCACAGGACTTGGACCACCTCAATGAGAAGATCTAAGTAGTGTGAAACAAGAAACATGAGGACGCCGATCACCAAACAAATCAGGACTCTCGGCTTTTTCGATAGCGGAAGAACCGAAAGAATAAGAACAGCGATCAACGCAATGATAGCTATCCGTTTCATTGCAAGCACACTGAGGAGTCCTGAAAGCGCCATCAGAGGGATGCTCTTCTCGAAATAGGCGTAAAGGAAGCAAACCGGCAGGACAAAGCCAAGAGTGTGGTGCTCCCAAGGAGAGTAGCCCTCAATGAGATTCAAGCTTGTCGGGCTGCCGTTACGGATCACGCTCAGCACCGCGAAGCTGATGCACTGGACCCATACAAAGTAGTGAAAATGCCTGGAAGTCCAGCGAAATGGGGCGGCTACACCGAAGAGAGTGACGCCAACGATGAGCGTGTCGCGAATCCCCCCAGGCCTTGTGGCGAGATTGCTAGCCATCAAGCTAAGGGTGGTCATCAACGCAAAGCCAATGAACAAGGTCGGCATCAACGGGTTCCGTCCAATGAGCCGTTTGGGCTCCTTCACGACCGAAGCAGCTAGGCACGCCAACCCATAAACCCCCAACAGAATGATAGGGCCATACTGGAATACATTGCTCAAAGCCCGGCTGCGATCTTCGATGATCCCCTGAAGGGCGATTCCGACCGGGACAAGAAGAATAATGAGCAATTGAATCATTTTCGCGCCAGCAGCACCTTGAGGTCGTCTCTAAGAATCGTCGCAGAGTTCTCCCAATTGTGATATTTCTTCAAGGACTGGAGATTATCAACAATTTGCTTCGAATTGTGCGGCCTGTCGATCATTTCCCTCATGGCTGCGACAACTTGCTCCGGTTTGCCTGGGTCAACCCTGCTCGCACGAAAGTTCTTTTCGAAGACTTCGTGCTCCGGAATATTACTCAAGAGCAATCTACAACCACCGGCAAGCGCCTCCAAAGCCACCATCGGCATTCCTTCGATTGAAGAGAGAAGGGCTAGGACAGCGTCGGGCCGGTAGTAGTCTTTGACCCTGAGTGGCGGCAAGGGGCCCACGAAGTCAACAAGTGGATTCCCAATGGCCTCTGCCTTGCATTTTTCAAAGTATTCCTCCTCGCCATGTGCTGGTGGGCCAATGACGCAAAGCCTCGGGGTGTCATTTGAATCTCGATTGAGTAGATTGAAGGCGCGAATCAACTCCAAGACATTCTTCTCAGGTGTGATTCTCCCTACAAATAGGAAGTTTTTTATCTCAATGGCAGCGGGAATTTCCTCTGGAGGAGGGATATCAAAATCAATCCCGTTCGGCACGATCCGAATCTTACCCTTTCGAATCAGGGGCAGGTTTGCCATGTGAACCGGATTGAGTAAGTAGATCCGATCGGCAAAGAGCGAGCCGAAATGCATCGACCCTACTAAGAAGAGACGAGCCGCAACCCCCCATTTGTCCCTCAAATGATCATTTCCATGGTGATACAGACACACCCGCATTCCGAGTATCCGAGCGAATGGCACCCAGATCCATGCCCCAATGGCATGGAGATGGATCACATCGGCCTGATCCCTGAAGGCAGCCCAGAGGGCGAACCCTGAGTGGAGCAGGGATTCGAACCCCTTGAGATCTGGCGAGGCCAGATAACGCAGTTCAAGAGATTCGAAGGAAGTGGGGCGTTGAGTGAAGTATTGACTCCTATTTGCAATGGTGATTCTCACAGGAAGGCCCTGCCGCTCACAAAGATCCTTAAGTTGGGGGTAGAGTCGTTCAACGACCTGCTCAACCCCCCCCGAGAGGCTGGGGACCCCACGCAGCCCCGCGACCCAGATCCTCCTAATGCGTCTTTGGGCAACTTGCTCGACCCCGCCCCAAAGACCGGGGATGCCCCGCAGTCCCGCAACCCAGAGCTTTCTAATTCCGTGACGCTCGTGTTCCATGTTGTTCTGGTATAACCTACGATTCGATTTCCAAGTCCTCATAGCCCCTATCAGGCAATTACCCTTCAATAGAGAAGGGCAAGGCATAATACCTAGTCAGTGGTAAACTACCCTTTGGAGAGCCACCCGTTCTTTTCGCAGTAGGCCTTGGACAGCTCCAAATTGACGCTCCTCTCAGAATCCTCGGCTCGGCTCCTCATGCTTCGAATTCTCTCATCAAGCCCTCTCCACTGGGGGAGTGATGCCACTATGCTATTAATTTTGTTAGCCAGGTCTGCGGGCGAATCGACATCAAAAAAGCTCACCTCATTAGGGCAGGAGTGAAGAAGCTCCTCGAAGCTCGGAATCTTTGAGGCTACGATGACGCAGCCAGCCTCAGCAGCTTCTAGCATCGCGAGCGAGCGACCTTCGTACAAAGAGGGCATCACAAACACGTCGCACACCCCGAAAAGAGCCACAATTCGCTCCCGTGGGATCTCGCCGAGGAGAAGAATGGATTCCTGCAGTCCGGCGGCCTTGATCTGTTCCTCCAGAACTAGACGGAGCTCACCCTCCCCTGCAATGACTAGCTTGCAGCCGCGAACCTCCTTCATCGCCTCGATGAGGACTGCATGATTCTTCTGGCGGCTCAGCCGCCCGACACAAAACAACAATCGCTCCCCAGTCTGCAAATTTGCAGATTCCAGCCCTTCGGAATCTGCGCTATCCCATGCAAGAGAGATCACGTTCTTGACAACAGAAGAGCCGTTCTTGAAGCACTTAAATTTATCCAGGTAAGTGCGGTGCGCCGCGTCGGAGACAAATACAGTGTGAGTGCTGATCCCAATTAGGTGAAAGAGGGCATACAGCTTTTGCACTAGGAAGCTGACATCTTGTGTTTCGTTGTGTTGCACCGTGACGCGATGAGGAATGCCCAAAATGGCGGCGATCGGGAGAACAAGGAGATTTGTATAGACCGAGTGAGAGATAACTACATCTGGCTTCTCGCCCCAAAGCAACTTCAGAATCTTAGCGCACAGCCCAGGGAGCTGGAAGAGTCTTGGTTTGCGCTGCGCTAGTATGATCGGCTTGGGGCCGGGTAACTCAAAGCTGCGCTTCTCGTAGAGGAACGCGAGCAATGATGCTTCAAAACCAAGCTGAAGGAAACCGTCCCTTAGCTGAGCTGCAACCATCTGCGCTCCTCCCCCCTCCAATTGAGTGGCGAAGTTGATGATCCGCCTGAGTGAGCGGCGCTTCCGGTCGACTAGGGTCCTCGCTTCACCCATACATTCAAGTTCCTGGATAGTGTTTGCTACGCTCATGTTCGTGAGTTGCAGGTTCAGATGGCAAGCCCCGCCGGGGAGCGACTTCCGTCCACGCTTGGGTAGTAGCGGGCTTGAGACAGATCCTGCTCCAACACGTTGTTGAGGACTCCCTCCACCCTTCCGCCCGCAGAAAGCAGCACCTCGGTCGCTCGGGTGATGTCGGAGAATGGGGTCGACTGAGCGTTCGCAACAAGCACCGTCGAAGAGGTAAGCCCGGTGAGGACTCTTGCCTCGGGGAAACATAGGGCAGGAGGCCCGTCGATGATGATCAGGTCATAGACGTCTGAGAGGCCTGCGAGGAGCTCGCGAAGGAAAGCTGGAGTGAGAAAATCTACGGCTTCCCGGTAACAGAGCCCAGCTGGGATTACGGACAAGCAGTCGCTGTCATAGGTCACCTCCGCAAGCTTCCGCTTTCCCGCAATGACTTCCGCGATCCCTAGCGAGCCATCTAATTGAAGAGTCTGATAAATGGCAGGGCTATGGAGGTTCAGGTCAATCAGCACAACCTTGGATTGGATCTGTGCGAACGACCTGGCGATCGAGATTGCCAACGCCGTCTTCCCCTCACCGGACATGGCACTCGTGACGAGAATAGATTGCTTTCCGAATTGACCTGCTCCTGAAGAAAGTTGAGACCGAATAAAGCGGATCTGCTGGCATGCTATATCGTTAGGATAAGTTAAGAGCGTGTTTGAACTCATCACCTCACCCAGGAGCGGAAGTGAGATCTTCTCCTGCCACTCCTCCGCATTCCGTACGTTCCGTCCAAGCAATCCAAGGAGAAGGGCCGCCATCGCCCCGAGACCACCGCCGACAATCATGCCGGCACCAAGCAAAATCGACTTACTCACGTTCGCTGTGTCATCCGCATCAGGCGGATAGGCTGGCTCGAAGATCTTGAGATCAAGGTCGTCGGAGTTGTTCGCGATTCGAATCCCGCTCAGCGTCTTGTTGAGATCGTTGTAGAGTTCACTAAGTCCTTCGAGTTCCGACGTTAAGAACGCAAACCGAGACGCGATCAGGTACTCGACCGTCGAAACGCCCTGCCCTTTGAAGCTAGTTTCGCTAACGGTGAATGATGCCCAGTAAGCATCTTCGACTTGGTTTTTCCGAATGGAATCCAACTCGGCGACCAACGATGTCTCCAATTGGGCTACGACATTCATGGCATCTGCCATCGCGGGATGTTTAATCTTATACCTGCTGGATAGCGCTTTGACCTCCTGCCGGGCTTTAGCCAAGGCCTCGCGGATGTCTGCTGATCCAGAGTAGAGAGAGAGCCGCTGTTGGGCGTTGAGGACACGGAGATTCAAGTCGATAAAATCCTGCTCCAGATCCTTGATTACTTGGTTTGCGACTTCGGAACGGCTCGCCACGCCAACCTGGATGATGACATTGGCTAGGGCATTGGCAAGCTGAGCAGCTTTCTCGGGCGTCTTGTGGGTTGCCGTGATTCTTAACAGACGGGTTTCTGTAATATGAGCAACTTCGATCCAACTGCTTAACTGCTTAACGCGCTTGTTGATTGAGTCATCTTTTCCCTTCTCGATGTCGAACAGGGATTGGATCTCTGGCATCTTTGCCACTCTGTTGAGGAACTCGAAGCTTTTGACTTTCTCCGCAGTCGTCGCGATGTCTTCGAGCGACTGGACCGTCACCGCGCCCTCGCTGATGACATTGCCGTAGACTGGATCCGGAGCAGCGTTCTCCCGCATCGGACGGATTTCCAGGGTTGTCGTTGCCTTATACGAATCCTGGGAAGTAAGGGCGAAGATAAGAGCGAGAGCGCAACCGACGCCTGCGCCGGCCAAAATCAGCTTCGGACGACGGAAAATCAGCTTTGCCATGTAGAGAAGATTGATCTCATTCTCACTCGAGTTGGAGTTGAAGCCACCGCCAAGATGAAGAGGTGTTGCCGGATGGTTCTGCGACTTTTCGAGCATGATGGCCCTAGATTGTTTTGCGTTGTCTAGATACATGAAATGGAATGAAAGTGGTTTGCTAGTTCCCTGACCCGTGCCAGAGTTACCGTTGCTCAGAAATGGAAGGGTGCCCCCCCCGGAACAGGCTGGGAGCCTCGGAGTAACTGACCGCTCTCTCCCGCCTTCAGGGCTCCTTCCTTTGCGAATTGTCGGCGCATACCCGGGTCATCATCACCGCATATCCGGCTGGATTCAGCAGAAGTGCTCCAGCCTACAGGCTGACTCCCCCAATTATTTGGCCATCCAGCTTTTCGAGTGGCGATGCTGTTAGTCATACTGGCTAGGGATACACTCGAAGACTGTTTCATGATCACCGGAAGCGAAAAGGTTGACGAAAGGCTTAAAACTGAATGGTCAATGTTCGCCCCCATGCCTGAGAAGGGCGGCAGCTTCTGCGCTTCATATTTGAAATTTAATAAATATCAGTCTATGGAATTTTCAATCAAAATTTCACCATTTAGAAATTCCGTAATTCATGAGACTCTTTTGATTCTCGTCATTCTGTGTCCAATGCAGTCGAAGTCCGCCTGTCCCACTCTCATTGGGCCTTCGCCTCGCCACCTAAGCCACCCAATCGTGGCCCCAGAGTCGCCAGCAGCTGTTGCCCCCTCCGTAGGCCAAGTCCCCAGATTTGGTCCATGATTCCGTATGTTCGAGATGCGTGAAGCGAATCCGCCGAAACAGGAACTATGATGGGTGGACGCTTGCCACCTTCCGAAGGTGGCTCCCAACGTCTTTGGTCGCAAACTTGACGAGGCGCTGACGGGCATGGGCTGTGTTGAGTCGTTCCGCGACATCTGCCAGCCATTCTTATGCCGGCCACGAGAGGGGCTGTCGCCGGGGCATCGAGCCGGCCGTCCGTTTCAAGATGCTCGTCATCGGTGTCAAAAACTTGCCCAGCGACGTGCCATCGCCAATCGCTGTGCCGATAGTTTGTCCATGAGGTGGCTCGCTCAACGACCATGGCAAGCCTCGGATCACCTCAGAATCCGGGTGACTCGGCGGCCATTTCCGCCGTATCTTTGCGACGTCATGGTCGTGCCCCCCGATCTTCTCCCGCCCCAGAAGCTCACGCGCCTCTGGGAAGATGGGCAGCTGTCCAGGCAGCAATATCAAGAGGCGATGGCCATTCACGCCAAGCTGATCATTGCCGAAATGGAGGAAACCCGGGAAAACCCGGTCGTCGCTTATTTGGAGCACCTTCTCAATCAGCATGCCGCTGCCAAGCTCAGGAAGCAGTTTGGGGAGGCGATCCTGCGGGAGGCGATGCTTGCCCTCGCTGAAGTCCCCGAATTTCCCCCTGCCATCTATCTCTGGAATGCGGGGCACTGGCATGTGCCGCTGCACTGTTTTCTACGGACCCGCAAAGAACCGGTTTTCCGGATCAAGGATCTGCGCGTCATCGGGCACCGAGTAACCATTAGGGTCGAGCACGGCTCCAATCAAAACCGGGCCACCATCCGCGAGGAATTCGCCCTCCGCCGCAACCGGATCGGTGAACTCGTCGTGGAAGCGCGGGTGCGCTTCAGTTAGAAGGTTCAATTGGCAAGTTTAAGCCACTTCAACTTGAATCAAAGCGTCCGAGCGATTTGATTCAGCGCCAGCAGTGAGTAGCAGGTCACAAGCACCGGATCGTCCTCCATCCAGCGTGAGGCACCGGAGTTCACCCAGGAGCCATCGGGACGCTGCCGGTCGGCGAGGGCTAGGGCGAGTTTTTCTTTCCAATTGACCTTCGCTCCATCCGCCAGCTCCAGGGTGTCGATGTTGCTGACGGAGAGGGCTTTGGCCATGGTGTGATAGTAGTAGAACAGTCCCTGGGCACCCATTCCTGGGTTCTCGCTGAGGGAGAAGTTCTTGCCCAGCCATTCCCGGGCGGCGATCACCCGCGGGTCACGGTCATCGACCTGGGCGTAGATGAAGCTCAGTAAGCCTGCATACGACATGCTTCCGTAGGAGCGCAGCGCTACCTTGTCTCCCACCTCTTCCTCACCGGCCTTGCTGTCGCCGGGAAAGTAGACGAAGCCGCCGCGGTCCTGCTCTTTCACCGTCAGGTAGGGAAGATCGTTCTCGGGCACGTTCTGGCAGCGGGTCACGAATTGAATTGCGGCATCCCAATTTAACTCGGCTCCAACGCCACCCGGCCGGTCGGCAAGGACCTGCCGGGATAGGTAGAGCGCCTCAACCGCAAGATTCGTGTTGGACAGATCGGAATGGGAATAGGTGCCACCGTAGCCGATGCCGCCATCCAGCTCATTGTCGGTCGTGCCCTTCTGGTCGAAATCGGCTTGCTGATTGATGAGGAAGCGTCGCGCCTGGCGGATCGCGTCTTCGTAGGCTGGCTCGTCCGCCCGGTGGAGAAACGCCATCAGAGCCAGCGCGGTATTGTAGGTTCCGAGCCCCTTCACATAGAACCCGCCGTCCCGCTGCCGCTTGGACATCAGGTATTCATAGCCCCGGGCCGTGCCTTCTGGCACGGTCTTGGCATCGCGCCCCGGGTTCCCCATCGTCGCGGAAAGAGCCAACGCGGTCAGGGCGGGGTAAGTCTCGTCCCCGAAGGCGCCGGATGCTCCTTGCTGCCCCGCCAACCAAGCCAACCCACGGTCGATGCGCCCTTGGATTTCCAGCTTGAGGGAGAGATCGTCCTGACGGCCTTGGATTTTCAGCTCTTGGGCGGGGAGGGATGTCGCGGTCGCCAGCAGAGCGACCAAGAGGATGCGTGGGGCTGGTTTCATTTCGGTTGCAGTTGATTTCTACTTTGTTGAACCACGGATGAACGCGGATTGACACGGATAGGATTGCGAAGGGATCTCCTTCAATATCCGTGTAAATCGTCGTTGATCCGTAGTTCCAAACTCCATTTTCACAAAATCGGATCAATTTCCGCTTGGCCGGATCGTAAGGATGACCGGTTGGTCCACCTCCGGAAGCTCCTTACCGATCGGAAACCAATTCTCATCGTCTCTCGTCCGGGGATGCGGGGAATTGAACATCGCGAAGGGATCGCGATAAAGCGCGATGATCGATCCTTCCACTTCCGCCTGAAATTTCCCGTCGATCACCTCCGAGCCCGTGCAAATCCAGGGACCGGGTTCGAGTGGTCCGGCAGCGGTCCGATCGCGAATCACCCCGTTCACGGGGCGCTGCGGAGCATTGTCCCACTCGATGAGGATCTCGACCGATTCACCGGCGGGCTGAGGCGATGCTTCTTCACCGGGAGCCAAAAACGCATCGAGGAGATCTCCTTTGCCTTGAGCATAGCTAAGTAGCTTGAGCGCCATCTGAAGCTGCAGCGGAGAGACTTCGGTGGTGAGGAGACTCTCATGGGTTTTCCCCTGCGCGTGGACCAGGACATACTCCAGGACGTCCTCCTTCAGATTGACTCGGCACGGAAAGCGGATGGCGCGGGTGGTCGAATCGAACTCGATCACCCCCAGTCGAAAACGCCCCTGGCCGAGGGATTCAACTTGGGGAGAGGCGGCGGGCGCTCCGGCGCGGACAGATGACCCGGTCCAGCAGAGGGCTGCGGCGGCGATGAATACGCTGGTGAAGAAGCGAGCCATGGAATCTGCGGCGGTTTTGGACCGCTCCCTGGGATCCGTGGTTCAAACGTGACCTGCGAAGAAGAAGGGGCGGCAGGATGCCACCCCTACTTGCCTTGCTTGAACTCATCCACCGTGATGACCTTGCCGTTGGGAAAGAGCATCAGTTGACCAGTGAGGTGGTTGTTGGCCCGCTCGATGAGCCAGGGTTGATTCTCCCACGCCCATGGCTTTTCTTGCCCGGGTCCAAACATCGTGGGGGAGTAGGAACCAACGATTTCCTTTTCACCCTCGCCCTCGATCTGTCGGCGGCGTTCCGTCGGGCAGATCCAAGCTTCCCGGCCCCCGCCGTATTTCTCCAGCTCACCGATGAGCCAGCCGTAGAACTTGGCGCTGTCCTGGGGGAGCAGGGGAGGCTCCTGGGGCCAGCCACCCCGATCGAGCGTGTAACCCGAGAAGGCGGCATGGAGCGCACGGAGATTCCCTGTGCAAGAGACCCGTTCCGCACGATTGCGGATGCCGGTGAATGAGACCGACATGATAGATCCCAGGATTAGCGCAATCGTGACCGTGATCAGCAACTCAAGGACGGTGAAGCCAGAGAACCGAGGCAATGAACCCAGGCCGACGGTCGACTCAGGGGAAGATGAATTCATGCAATTCTGGCTCGCAGCGAACGGACGCCCGGAGGATTCACACCTCCGCGCACTTGATTCGCCGGAAATCAGTTTCCGGTGCCTGTGGTGCTAGTAGTCGTGGTGTAATCCGTCCTCAAATTTACCCGGCCTCCAAAAAGCTTGATCTGTTCAGTCGCATCCGGTACGACTGGACCCTCCGGCTCGGCCGGATCGATGCTGATCTGGTAAAGCGGCTCTAGCTCGCTAGTGTCCCCACTTGGAGATTCCACCAGTTCGACGACAATGTCGGGCCTGCTGAAGAAAATTGCTTCGCCTTTCGCCTGGAAGCGGATTTCTGGAATTTGGCTTTCTACCCTCCCTTCGAACGTAATATTCATCGATTCGGAAAAGCCGTTGATATTGACGAACGCGTTGATGTTCTGGGCGAATTGCTGAACCGAGGTCTCAATGGCATCAACCACCGAAGATTGTCCTCCACCACCGCCGCTCACGGTTTTTGCCGCCGCGTTTACGGTACCGTAAACCGAACCGTAATATGCGTTGCCTTTATAGAATATTACTGCATTCGATCGCGCCGCCAAGCCCGCAGTACTTGAGGTGTTGGAGCCATTGGTGATAAGACTCCCCGTTGTGTTCGTTGTCGTAATCGCAGGCGCAAGGGTGTCCCGGCCGGTGTTGCTGACAAACCTCAAGAAACCGGAACCGTTCAGCATGGTGATCGACGCCTCGTAGAGACCGTCGGTGTTCATCCTCGAGTAGTTCCCCTTGATCAGGTGGTCCCACGGTCCACCAACCAGCGCCCACGAGGAAGGCGAAAGAACCAGGGTCGTCAAACCCATCACCAGCAAGTTGCCGAGTTTCATGAATGCGATGTAAACACTTCGTCCATCCGTGAGTCAACAAAAACGCGACTCATCCTGGAGGTTTCTTTCAAAATTGCGTCATCCGCCGGCGACGATGCGCCGGAGTTCCTCCACCCGCAGGTCCGCAAGGCTCTCCACTCGGTGGCTGGCGCCTTCAAAATTGAGCGCTCCCGTGACGGAATTCGGCACGACCACGCAGGCAATCCGCGCCGCCTGGGCCGCCCGAAGCCCGTTCAGCGAATCCTCCAAGACGACGCTTTCCTCGTTGCCGATCCCCAAACGCCGCAGCGCCAGTTCAAAGAGTTCCGGGGACGGCTTGGGGCGACTGACGTCATCCAAGGTGACCACGTGGAGAAATTCCTCCCGGAGTCCGAGCCGTTCCAGCCACGGCCCCACCCAATTTCGTGGCGAACTGGAAGCCACCGCGCAAATCACGCCCTCCGTCCGGGCTTCTGCAAGCAACTCCCGCACCCCGGGCAAGGGTTCTACGGCTTCGAGCAATTCATAGACCCGCCGCGTCCGCTCCCGGTCCAACTCGGGCCAATCGAGCCGCCGTCCCGTGAGCCGTTCCAGTTCCGAGGCCGGGTTGTAATGGGCCCAATCGCTCCCAACGCAGCGGGTGTAATCCTCCAGGAGCAGTTCGTAGCCGTGCAGGGCGTAGCATTCCGCCCAAGCCTGGTAGCCGGGCATCTCGGTATCGACGATGAGGCCGTCGAAATCAAAAATGATCCCTCTCATGAGCCGCGCGGGTGAAACAGCCGATGCACCTCTTTCAGTCGGCTCGAATCGACATGGGTGTAAATCTGGGTGGTGGCGATGTCCGCGTGCCCGAGCATTTCCTGAATCACGCGCAAATCGGCACCGTGCGCCAGGAGATGAGTGGCGAAGGAGTGCCGCAAGAGGTGAGGATGAATCAAATCAGGATCCAGACCCGCCACCACGGCACGTTCCCGAAGCATCTGCCAAATCCGCGCTGAGGTCAGGCGCCGACCCCGGTTCGATAAAAAAACCTCTTCGCCGGACTTCGCGTTCACCAGCCGGGGCCGCTCCCGGGCGAGGTATACCTGGAGGGCGTCGCGCGCGCTGGTACCAAATGGAACGACCCGGGTTTTGCCCCCTTTTCCGGTGACCCGGATGGAGCGCGCCTCGGGATCGACCCAATGCACGGCGGCTTGGACCAACTCGGTGAGACGGAGGCCGCTCCCATAAAACAACTCGATGATCGCCCGGTCGCGCAAACCGAGCGGCACGTGGACGTCGATCGACTCGATCAATCCGCCCACTTGAGCCTCCGAAAGAGTGTGGGGAAGCCGCCGTTCTGGACGCGGCAACGCCAAACCGTCCGCCGGATCCGCCGCCACCAGACCGCGCCGGTGGAGGAACCGGAAGAAGACGCGCACCGCGATCAGGTTGAGGCGGAGAGTTCCGGAACTGACCCCGGCGTCCTTGCGCGCCGCAAGAAAACGAGTCAGGGCCGATAGATCCACAGCCGCGACTTCCGTCATCCCCTGACCTTCCGCCCAAGCCCGGAAATGCTCGAGGGATTGCTGAACGGAGAGTTGGTAATTGTCCGAAAGACCCCGCTCGGTAGCGAGATAGCGGATGAAGCGATCGATCTCATGATCCATGGGTGATCACGCGTCGAAAAAGTCCACGAGCCGGAGAGAGACCCCGGGAATGCTGAGGCATTCGAGGGTGGCATCGCCTTCGACAACGATCCGGCCGAGGTAGGTGCCGACTTCCGCGTGGCGGTAAACTTCGACCCTACGCTCCACCGGCAGGACAATCCAGTATTCCTCCACACCAGCTTCGGCGTAAAGGGACGCCATGGAGCGATCTGCGGTGGCGGAGGTGACGGCAACTTCGATGACGAGCGCTGCGGTCGAAGGATGGCGGTTGCTAAAGTCCCGGTCGTCACCACGGACGACGGCCAAATCCGGTTCCGGTTCCGAATCACACAACGTGAGCGGATCGTCCTTGCGAACACAGAATCCACGGGGAATCGCGCGGAGCAAATGATCGTAGAGAGCTTTTGCGGTGCGGCAGTGGAGCGGAGACTTGGACACTTTTTCGATGACGACTCCGCGCAAAAGTTCTGTGCGGCGCCCGTTCGCGTTGAATTCCGGAAACTGATGATACTGCTCCACCGTGACCGCCGAGACGCGGGCGCGGACCTCAGGGATTTCAAGCATCTGAGATGCGGCGCTCATCGGTGAACAAATAGCCGAGGCCGAAGCGATTGTCGAGGGCTGACCCCGAATTGAACCCGGTAGCGGAACGGCTTGCCGTCCCGATGATCGTTGTCTCAGAAGCGGACCGAGGGCCTTGGGAACAGGCTTCATTTCGGTGGGGGACCATCAGTCAAAAACGTCCAAGACGGCCGTTCTGAGACGCTGAAATGTGGTTGGCTGAAGAAGTCCTACCACCATGGAAAAGATGCTTTCATGGGCGGTGAAAAGCTTTGCCGGTCTGACATAGCTGATCCGGCGAAGCCCCCCCTTCAAGAAATCGGCGTCATCAATTTCAACCGCCCGAGAGTCCCCATACGGGTTACTTGTCACTTGGCAGAGGACCCAATCTCCTCGATCCGCCGAAGCCAACACGACCGCGGGGCGCTGCTTGGATTGCGAGAGGTCCGAGAACGGGAACGGGACCAGGACTACATCGCCGATTGCAGGTGGGACCATGCGGCATCCTCCTCAGGCCGGTTCCAGTCTTCGCCGAGAGCGGCTTCGCTCAATAAGCAGCAATCCGTTCGGTGAGAGTCGCTCGGCATCAATGTGGGATCTTCATCCAGCACCGTGACCAGGACCCGGCGGCGTCCGGCGAGCTGGACCGGTTCCAGCAAGCGGATCTCCCCCCGCTCGTCGATGACTGCTTCCACGGTTTGAATCATACGGCGAAATCGTACGACGAATCGACCGGGACCGCAACCGTGCTGTTCCAACGATTGATTGAATCCCCCCCTACGGTTCCGGCCAAGCCTGAACCTTCGAACTTCGCACACCACTTCAGAACCGGAGCTTGGCCCCAACGGAACCAAACGGAGAGGGCTCAAGGTCGGTGGTGAGGTCGTAGCTGCTGCCTTCCACTTCCATCTGCTGACCGAACTCGATCCCGGCCTCCCCGTAGAGCCAAAGCGGTCCGGTGATCCGATGCTCGACGCCCAATCCGGAACGCACTGCTTGGTAGTAAAGGTTCACGTCTGGTCCACCGAGCGGGTCGGAGATGTTCCATCCGCCGCCGCTGAGCACGGTCCGGGCCGTGATCAGCCAGTCTTCGTTGGGGGCGTAAGCGAACTCCAGTCTGGGAAACGTCAGGGCCAACGACCAATGCGGATCCGAGCGGAGAATCACGCCAATGGCGGGCAGGAGTCGCTCCTCGCCGAGGTCACGGGAGTAAAAGCCGCCAAAGGCCAGCGTCAGCCAATCGTTCCATTGATAGGAGGCCAGAGCCAGAGACATGAGGATGAAGTCGTCGTCGCTGATGCTCTCCATGTCCGATTGCAATCCTGGTTGGAGCCGGAACCAGAGTTTCCAACGGTCATTGAGGTCCGCCCACAGATTGAAGGGAACTTGGACGGAGTGAAGATCAAGCGACTTGGTGTCGAGGGGCAGCCCCGTGCCGGAAGTTTCGAAGCCGGTCCAGCGATATTCGAGGCCAACCAGGAGCCGGAAATCCTCCTTCATGAGAATCGGGAAATTCCCCGACGCTTCCGCCTCGCGACGGCGCAAAGAACCGGTGGTGTCCTCAAAGTTGGCGTCCCCCACCTGGGTGAACGATGTGCCCCCCACGGAGAAATTGGGGATAAAGCTTTCCTCGGCCCGCTTTGGCTCCTCGGCGAGAGCGGACGATGCCAGGAGAGCGGCGGCGAAGAAGGGTGCGGAGCGGTGCGGCATGACGGGGAGCCATTACGCCGGGACCGGGGCCACGGACAACCAAAATTTGGTGAAGAGCCGCATCGACGGTGATCGCTACCGCTTCCGACCGGGACGAGCCGCCCTTTCCGCTGCAGGGTGTGAAGTTCCGCTTGTGATCGCGTAGGTCGGCGGCCGTTCCGCTATGTTCCAAGACCGGGGCGCTTGCGGAGGGCGCGGTTGTCCCGGAGGGTGACCGACTATGCGAGTCAAGTCAGCGACCTTCGTCACGAGCGTGCGCAGTCTGCCGGAGTGTCCGGAGTGGGATCGTCCAGAATTCTGCTTCATCGGCCGTTCCAACGTGGGCAAGTCGTCCCTGATCAACCTGCTTTGCAATCGCAACTCGTTGGCCCTGGTCTCTTCCACGCCCGGGAAAACCCGATTGCTCAATTTCTTTCTGGTGAACGAATCCTGGAGCTTGGTTGACCTGCCTGGCTACGGCTACGCCAAGGCGGCCAAGGCGGAGAAATTCGAGTTCAACGAGCTGGCGGGCGATTACGTGGAGCGGCGCAAGAACCTTCAGCATGTCTTCGTCCTGATCGACTCCCGGCTCACTCCGCAGCGGATCGATCTGGATTTCCTTTCCTGGCTGGGCGGAACTGCGGTGCCTTTTTCGCTGATTTTCACAAAGGTGGACAAGCAGTCCCCGACGAAGACACAGGCGAGCATCGATTTGTTCATGGAGACGCTGGCACCGCTGGTGTCGGCCGTGCCCCAGGTGTTGACGAGTTCCTCCAAGTCCCGGTCGGGTCGCGAGGAGATTTTGGGTGCGATTGGCCGCTATCTCGGATGAAAGTTACCCGTATTCTGGCAACCTGCACCGCTCCGGATGGCGAAGAAATCGTCCTTCAGGAGCACGACGGGCATCACTACCTCAAGGTGGCCGGCTTCGGCTTGATGAGCACGAAGGCCTCATTCTCCGAAGAGCAGATGGCGGAACTGGCCTGCGCCAAGCTCCCCGCGAAGCCGCGGATTCTCATCGGCGGGCTTGGATTTGGGTTCACGCTGAAACGGGTGGCGGCGCTGTGCGGGAAGGACGCGATGATTGAGGTGGCCGAGCTGATTCCGGAAGTGGTGTCTTGGAATCGTGAGTACCTTCAAGAGGTGAACGGGAAGCTTTTAGACGATCCCCGGGTGCGCGTTCACGTGGGCGACGTCTATCCGTTGATCGGCAGTCGTAAAGGGGAGAACCGCTATCACGCGATCCTCCTTGATGTGGACAATGGGCCTGACGCCCTGGTCCAGCGGGTCAACAACCGGATCTACGAACGTCCCGGTCTGGAGCGGATCCACAACGCTTTGCAGCCCCGGGGCAGGGTGGTCTTCTGGTCCTCACACCCAGATGTGGGATTCGCCCGCGCCCTGGGAAGCTATTTTCGACGAGTGCAAAGCGTCGGGTCCAAGGAATACGCGAAGGCCAAGCGACCGGCGCACACCTTGTTCGTCGCGGACCGGGATTGAGTGAACTCACTTCTTGATGAACCGTTTGTCCTCCGGATTGCCGCCGGACATCAGATAAGCGGTGAGGTCGCGGAGTTCCTCGGGGTTGAGGAGATTGATCAGTCCAGGCGGCATCTGCGATACCGGGGATTGCTGGATCGAGCGGACTTCGGAGCGATTCACGATTTGCGGAGAGCCTTTCGGATCCGGCGGGTAGATGGCCAGTTTTTCGCCCTGTTCCACGGCCAAGCCCATCGCTTGGCTGCCGTCGCTCAAGGTCACGATCGAGCTGTTGTACTGGTCGGAAATGACTTTGCTCGGTTCGAGGATCGATTCGATGACATACGCCGCGTCGAACTTGTTGGGGATGCTGGTCAGGTCGGGGCCGACCCCACCTCCCAGGCCGACGAAGCGGTGGCAGGCGCCGCATCCCACGGAGAAGAAGAGGCTGCGGCCGTTGTTGAAATCGGCCTTGCCGCGGCCGACGGCGGCGACGGCCTCACCTTGAGTCCAGGTGCGTCCTGGTCCTTTCGGCGGAAGGATTTCGAACGTCGGGACGGGATTGAAGTTTTCCCCAGTGATGTCCGCCAAGGCGGTGCGTTCCTGATCCGTGCAATTGGCCAGGGCTTCGCTGCGGATGTTTTCGAGGAAGCCGGGGAAGCTGGCACCACCGGAACCTTTGGCGGCTTCGTTGAGGAAGGTGAAGTAGGCGCGCCGTTGTTCCAGGGTCCAACCGGACTTGAGATCGCGCAGGAGCATGGCGTAGTTGATCTCGCGGGCTGGGGGAAAGTTCGCCATCATCGCCAGGATGCCGCGGCCGTAACCGGCATTGCGTGACGCCACTTCCGACCAATCCGGGATTTCCGGAGCGCGGCGCCGCTCAATGAGGGCCATCGTTTTGGAAATGACGTTCGGGGCGCGCAGGTGGGTGAGGATCCGGAGGAGTTCGGTGTTCACATTCCCGTCCGGATTTGGGAAATGGAAATCGAGTTCCTCGATGACCCGGGTCCGCAAGGCCGCATCGGGCGCACCGAGCCGGAGGAAGGCGAGTTGGTAGGCGCGGAGCAGCCCAAGGAAACGTTCGCGGTCGAGTTGGGCCGGGTCGACTTCGATGAGGCGGCTCACCAGCGGAACGAGGTGCGCCGGATTGCCGTGACGCGCCAGGGCGACCGCTCCGGTGATGACGGTTTGGGGGTCGGTTTCCTTGAGGACACGGTCCGCCCAGGTATCGACCGGTTGAGATTCGATCGCGGCACGGGCGGCGTTGCGCAGGAAGCGATCCGGGCTGGAGAGCTGCGGCCAGGCGGCGGCCAGGGCGGCTGGATCCTGACGTCCGTGGAACGCTTCGAGTTGGCGGCGAAGGGCGCGGGCGGCGGTTGCTTCCGGATTGTCATTGCCCTGGCTCGGCGCCGTGGACTCATTGCCGACATAACGGACGCGAAACATCGCGGATTGGGTGCCGCGTCCGCCGACGAGGAAGTAAAACGCCTTGTCCTGGCCGATTACGGCATCGGTCACAGGAAGAGGTGAACCGTAGACGAAAGGTTCCTTGGTCCCGGTGTAGCTTGCGCCCTGCGGGGTCAGGTGGATGGCGTAGATGGTTCCGTAGGTCCAGTCGAGCCCGTAAATCGCGTCCTGGTACTTCGCCGGGAAAGCGGCTCCCGTGCCTGCGACGACGCCGGTGGGCGAGCCGGGGCCGATATCGACCACGGGAGGAAGGCTGTCCTCATGATACGCAGGCCAACGGCCGGCACCGCTCCGCCAACCGAAATCACCGCCGCTGACCACGTGGCAAATCCGGGTCGGACAATACCAAGGCGATCCCATGTCCCATTCCATGTCGGAATCGTAGGTGAAAAGGTCACCATAACGATTGAGCGCGGCATCGTATTGATTGCGGAAGCCCATGCAGAAGACTTCCTGTTCTTTGGTCTGAGGATCGAACTTCGTGAACCAGCCGCCGGGGGCGAGAACCCCACGGGCATGGCCTTTGGCGTCCCAAAGACGGGAGAACAGGAGGTCTTCGGCCCAGCCCTGAACCCGGCTCGTTTTGCATTCCGCCAGCTTGGCGTGGTTGCCGCCGACCAGATAGAGCGACTTCCCGTCGTCGGCCGGAATCACCGCATGGTTGCCGTGCTCGCCGCCGCCGGTTTCGCTGGGTTGCATTTCGGCGGTGTCGAGTTGGTCATCGCCGTTGGTATCGGTGAGGCGATAGAGGGGGCCACCACTGCGGTGAAACCAAAGGCTGTCGAAGGCCCAGGTCAGGCCGTGAGCGGCGGAAAGCGGAACCGCCGGTTCCACGCCGGGAAGCATGACAGCGACCGGTTCCACCAGTGGGGCGTCTTCCCCGCGCAGGGTGATGCGGAAAAGACCTTTCTCTCCCTGATCGCAAGCGTAGAAACGCCCTTTGGGATCAGTGGCCAGAGAAACCCAGGACCCATGATCGGCCTTGGGGACGAGGAGGAGGCGATCGACGACAAAGCCCGGCGCGGTGAGGATGTTGAGCGGATCGAGGGGATCCCGGCCGCTGCCGACGGTTCCCTTGCCGGCCTGCCCGGGAACGTGCCAGGGAGGAACACCGAGCGTGCCCGCGACTTTGATTTTGTCTCCGGTGAGCCAGGTGGAGTCATCGAAGGCGGCGGTTTGCCAACCGGTCGCGTCGGTTTCACTCAGCTTCCAGGAGGAATCGCTTAGGATGACCGTCTGTTGTCCTTGCTGGCCTTGCACTTCCAGTTTGAGGACAAAGGCGGCGCTGCCCCCGGCGTTTTGACACTCCGCGGCGAGGACATTCTTCCCCGGTTGGATGAGGGCGGTGACGTCCTTTTGGATCGGTTCCTGCCAGTCGGGAAGCTCTCCGACCGGTTTGCCGTTGAGGAAGAGTTTGATGCGGTTGTCGCAGGTGGCGTAGACGCGGGCCTGCTTCAGGACGGGGATGGCGATCTCAAACGTCCGGCGGAAGTAGAGCTTCTGATCCCCAGAGGTGGTCTGCGCCCAGATCCATGAGGGGAGGGGCGCGCCGGTGATGGGGGCGGGTTCTGGGGGATGGGACGCATTGGGCGTATTGGTCGCATGGGACTTATCCTTGGAGGCGATCGCCTCCTGCGCTTCCGCTCCCGCCAAGCTCCGCAGTCGCAGGTTCCGGAACTCGACCCGCATCGGCGGTCCGGCGTGAAGCTGGAGAGCGAGAATCCCTTTCCGCTGCGCTTCGGGATGGTCGTCGGTGACATCAGCGGTGGTGATGCCGTTGATCTGATGGATGAGGCGGTTGCCGACGGCGACGATGCGCAATTCGTTCCACTCCCAATCGACGAAGTTGGTCTGATCTCCCACCGGGCCGGCCTCGGTCTTTTCCCCGGCGGCGTTGATCACAACCTTCTTGCCGCGATTGGCGATGATGCCGCGTTTGCCGAGCTTTTCGCCGTAGAGCATTCCGAAGTTTGCTTGAGACGCATGCAGGTCCGCCTGATACCCGCCGACCACGAATTTTTCGGGATCGACCAAGGTGCTCCGGTATTGCACTCCGGAGTTGTTTCCCTGGTAGCGGACCTGGCAGACGAACTCAAAATCCGCCACCTCTCCGCCTTGCCAGACTAGGAAGGTGTTGCCCTTGGTCGGCTTCTCCGGGGTGGTTTCGCCGACGATTGAGCCGCCTTGCACCGACCAGAATCCCTCGATGCCCTTCCAGCCGCTGAGATCCTTCCCGTTGAAGAGAATGTCGTAGGTGGGCGCCGCGAAGGCAGATGACGTGAGGGCGAGCAACGAGGCTGCGACAAAGAGGAAGGGGCTCTTCATAAATCAATAAGGGAGGTGCAACGTGGGCGGAAGGGGGAGCTTGTCCACCCTTAACACGCCTCGTCCAGGCGATTCTTGCCCCGCCATGAAAATCAATCTGGGTGGTTGCCTGAAGGACTTTCGCGGGCCACAACGTGTGCTCCACCACGATGAATTTCCGATTCCTTTGCCTCTTCTTGGCCGCGCCTCTGTGGGGCGGCGAAATGGCCGCCACCTGGACCGATCCCGCGCTGGCGAAAGCCGAGGATCCGGACTTTTCGATCCAAGGGGAATATGGAGTGGCCGAGCCGGGTGCAGCCTGGGGCGTGCAAGTCGTTGCGATGAGCGGGGCGACGTTCGAGGTCTATCTCCTGGAAGGCGGATTGCCCGGGGCCGGTTGGACGCGTGAAAAGGCGCGGATCAAGCTGACGGGCAGTCGAGCAAAGGACGGCGCGGTGGCTTTGGTTTCAGAGGACAACGTTTACGCGGGCACGATCGCTTCCGGAAAAATCACAGTCACCAAGGGCGGCGCGGAAATCGCCAATCTTCCCCGTATCGACCGGGTCAGTCCAACAATGGGAGCCAAGGCCCCGGCCGGAGCCATCGTGCTCTTTGACGGATCCAATGCGGACGAGTGGGAGAACGGCGAGGTGGAAAACGGTTTGCTCAAGAACAACGATCCGCACACCAAGCGGACGTTCGGGAGCTACACGTTGCACGCGGAATTCCGCACGCCCTACAAGCCCTTCTCCCGTGGTCAGCAACGGGGCAACAGCGGGATCTATCATCAGTGGCGCTATGAAACCCAGGTGCTTGATTCCTTCGGTTTGGAGGGGGCTGACAACGAAACGGGTGGTGTCTCCAAGATCTCCCAGAGTCTGGTCAATATGTGTTTTCCCCCGCTTGCCTGGCAGACTTATGATATCGATTTCACTCCATCGAAATTCGATGCTGCTGGCCAAGTCACAGCCAACGCCCGGATCACCGTCCGGCTCAATGGCGTCTTGGTGCAGGACAATTTGGAACTGCCCAGCACAACCGGTGGTGCCAAGCTGAAGGTCACGCCGGAGCCGGGGCCGCTCTATATCCAGAGCCACGGAAATCCCGTCTTCTTCCGCAATATGTGGATCTTGCCGCGCTGAGGAGAGTGCGGAATTCGGAGTGCGGGGTGCGTAATTCCGCATTATGAAGAGAGGATGGAGTTGCGCGAATTCGCGGAACGGGTCCTCTTTGCCACGTCTTTACCAGACAAGTTGGCGGCCCCGGAATCGGCGGTGACGGATGAGTCGCCCGGGAGGGCTATCATTTGCCCGGACCAGCCCGGCCGCCCGGAAACGCTGATCTTCGGACGCCGGGAGTCCTCTCCGCCATTGTCCCGGGGCGGCGCCTTGGAGGACGATGCAGAGCGCGCGGTGCTGCTCCACTTCTTCGCAAACCATGAGTTGCTCGCGACGGAGTTGATGGCGCTGATGCTGCTTCGCTTTCCGGACGCGCACCCAGAGTTCCGGCTCGGTTTGTATGAGACGCTTCGCGAGGAGCAACGCCACACCACCTGGTATCTCCAGCGGCTTCGGGAATGCGGGTTGACGTTTGGTGCCTTGCCGGTGAATCGCTATTTCTGGGACGCCGTTGCGCCGGTGGCAACGCCGTTGGAGTACGTCTCCCGGCTCAGCCTGACGTTCGAGCAGGCCAATCTCGATTACTCGCTGCACTACGCGGACGTCTTTGCGCGATCCGGAGACGAGCTTTCCGCGAAGGTCCTCCGCTCGATTTGCCGAGACGAGATCGGTCACGTCCGCTACGGATTGGAGTGGTTCCGCCGCTTGCGGGAGCCGGGCGGCACGGATTGGGAGGCCTTTGAGGAGATCCTGATCTTCCCTTTGAGTCCGAGCCGGGCCAAGGCAAACGGCTACGCGGAATTCAATCGGCAGGGGCGTTTCGAGGCCGGGCTGGATGCGGACTTCATTCGGAGATTGGAACTGTTCGAGCGTTCCAGGGGCCGGACTCCGGGCGTGTTCTGGTTCTGTCCGCGGCCGGAGGAATCCGCAACTTCGGATGAGCCGGTGGAGGAAGACGCGGCAACGCGAACCGTGGCGGAGAATCTGGAGTTGCTCATGATGTTCGCCTGCCGACGGGACGACGTCCTGCTGGTGCGTCGATTGCCAAGCCTGGAGCACCAGGAAAGGCTGCTCCGCGCCGGTTTCATCCTCCCGGAACTGGAAGAACTGGCCGCTGATGGACAATTGAAACCGGAGAGCCTGCTCCGTGACCGGAAGCTGGCAGAACTCCGCCCCTGGGCCTGGTGCCCTCCGGCGGTGCGGCTTTTCGCCCCTCTCGAAGCGGGTTTGCCGGCGGGCGCACCCGGGTTGGCGGAGGTCTGGAATCCGCAGATCCGCGCGATTCATTCCAAGTCCACGCATCAGGCGCTCCTCGCAGAGTTTCTCCAGGAGCATCCTTGGGAGGCGGCGGATCCAGATGTCGTGGGCCGGACGATTCATGACATCGGTGAGCTGCCTGGGATGGTCGAAGCATTCCGCCGAATGGGCTTTGCAAACGTCGCCCTAAAATCTCCGTTCGCCGCCGCCGCCCGGGGGAATCGGCGGTGGGAAGGGGAGCTCGAACGGGCTTGGGCAGCCGAGGTTATCGAGCGCCAAGGTGCCCTGGTGGTGGAGCCGTGGCTCGATCGGGTTTGGGATTTTTCGGTGCAGTACGAGATGGGCGATGACGGGCTGCGCCATCTCGACTTCATCCGATTGGAAAACAATCCGCGAGGACAATTCCGCGCCGTGGCGAGCGGTCCCCGGTTGACTCGGGCGCTTGATCCGGACTCGGCGAAGTTTATCCATTCGACCGTATTTCCGCTTTATCAAGGGGAGCTCGCCACCTTCCTGGAGCGGTCCCTCCGCGTCGTTGGATTCCGGGGTGCCGTGGGCGTGGATGCCTTTGTCTACCGTGATCTGGCCGGGAACCTGCGCTTCAAGCCGATCGTGGAAATCAACCCGCGTTATACCATGGGACGGATCGTTCACGAGATCCGCAAACAGGTCGCGCCGGGCTGCTCCGTCCGTTTGGAAATGGTCAAAGGGGCCGGTTCCACGGAACCCGAGGGGACGCGGTTCCATGCGGGAACGGGTCGATTGGAGGCCGGCCGGATTCAGCTGACCCATGCGGCCCGGGCCGGGGATTTTGGAGCGGTGATGCGAGTTGGCCGGACTCTGGAGGAGATTGACGATTATGGAATAGTTAAGAAAACTTAACTAAATAGCTTGATTTTATAGGAGCAAGAATTAATACGTTTTCCAGATAAATCGTGAAGAAGCTCCTTCCAGCCCCCTCCCTCCACCGATCCGCCCTTTTGGCGGTCTGGCTCTTGCTGCCGTGGGGCGCTGGTTGGGCGCAGGTCAAACCGCCGGTTGCGCCACCTCTCCCGGTCCCTCCCGCTGGGGGGAGCGTCGCACCCGCTGTGCCCGCCGCGCCGCCAGTTTCTCCGCTAGGGGTAGAGCGCAATGTTTACGTTCCTTACGAGGAGCTGGAAGCGATCTTCGAAAAGGACGGCCGGGGCGTGATGGTGCCTTACCGGGAGTTCCTCCAATTGTGGAACGAGCTGAATCTGAAGCGGGCGGAGCAGCCTGAGGAAGAACCTCCGCTGGGGGGCGTGGTGAAGTCCGCCGTCTACACCGCTCAAGTCACAGGGAAGGGGGATGCCGCGAGTCTGGTGATCCAGGGGAAGATCGAGGTAGAGTCCTTCCGCAAAGGTTGGGCCACCATCGGTTTGGGCCGCGTGCCGCTGAACATTATCGAGGCCAAGACGGGAGACGCGAGCCTGAGCCTGGGGGATCAGGGCTACGAACTGCTCGTTCCCAAGAAGGGTGTCTACACGGTGGAATTGACCCTACTGGCTCCGGTGCGAAACGAGGAGTCCGGCTTCTCGGCCAAGCCTTCCTTGCCCCGTTCTCCGGTTTCCCGGCTGGTGGCGGTGGTGCCGGGGAAGGATTGGCGTTTTGAACTCGGTGGCAACCTGCCGTTTACGACTGGGCCGGACGGAAAGGATAGCCGGATCGAATTCTCCTTTGGCGAGATGCAGGAAGTCGCCATCGGTTGGAGTCGCGACGGCGGAGATAGCCGTCTCACCCCGTTGCTTTTTGCGGACACGACCATCCGTTCCCGAGTCGTGGTGGGCGCGATCCAGACGACTGCGGACTTGCGCTACCGCATTCTCCGGGCCGGGGTGGATCATTTTGAATTAGAGGTTCCCGCCTCCCACGAGGTGCTCTTGGTGGAAGGGGACAACCTGAAGGAATGGAATCTATCCGGCTCCGGCAAGACGCAACGGATCGCGGTCCGTCTCCATGCCGAGGTGCGCGACACCTACGAGTTGCACGTCGTCCTGGAGAAGAGCTTGGGGGCGCTTCCTGCGGAAGTGGATGTGCCGTCGGTCATGGTGGCGAGCGTGGCGCGGCAGAGTGGAGTGTTGGAGTTGTCCGCTGACAGCGATCTTGAGGTCGCGGTGGCGAGCGTGGAAGGCTTGACTCGGCAGGCGTTGGAAGATCGGACCGATGATGATTTTGCGGCGCGCTATCGGTTTCTCAAAGGGCCTTACACGGCGAATCTACGGATCGAACGGGCGCGTCCGGAAATCCACGCGGAGATCATCACCGCGGTCCGAGTGCGGCCGGAGACGATCGATTGGCGATCCTCGGTATCGATCGATGTGAGCCGAGCTCCGGTATTCGAAGCGGAGATCGCCTTGCCGGCGGGGTTCAAGGAGTGCCGGGTTTCCGGCGAGGACGTCGAAGATTTCAAGGTGAACGGGGAGAAGCTCTCGATTCGTCTGGCGCGCCAGACCGGCCGGAGTTCGTTCCAGATCGAGGCGTCGCGGGTGCGTCAGGGCGAGGAAGAACCGGTGGTAACGCCGCTTGTTCAAGTGGTCGGGGCCACCAGCCAGGTGGCGCGACTGGCGATCGAGGTGGACCCCAGTCTGGATCCGCTGACCGAGCAGCCTGGAGATCTCCTGGTGGTGGATCCGGAAACGTTGCGGGAGGAGCTGGCCGGGGCAGACTTGACCTGCGAGGCGGGGATCGGGTTCCGCTACGCCGCTGGAGCCAAACCGGGGAGATTGACCCTAAAGGCGCGCAAGCCGCAGGTAACCGCAGCGGTTTCCCAACTCGTTCGCGTGGAAGAGGAAGCGACGATTCACCGGTGGTGGATCGACTATGAAATTTTGTTCGCGGGAACGAACCGGCTCATCGTCCGGGTTCCCACCGCGATCGCTGCGCAGTTGCAGGTGGGCGGGGCCGGCCAACACGAGATCAACCGCAACTACCGTCATGTCGTCGATGGCAAGCCGGTCGAGGCGGGCCAGGATGTCTTCTGGGCGATCTCCTTTCCAGGTCGCCAGCAAGGCAAGTACCGGTTGGAGTTGGCTCTCGATCAACCGCATCCCGAGATTGGGTTTGAGAAGCCGGAGTTGGTCTCCGTTCCGGTGATCGGGCTGGTCGATGTGTTCCGGGAAACCGGACAACTGGCTGTGGCGACGGCCGCCAATCTCAATATTGGAACGGTCGAGGCCGAAGGATGGGAAGTCATCGATTCCCGGGAACTGTTGCAGCCGCTGGGTGGGGAAGGGCTCGTCGCGGCGTATCGCTACCGGTCGCACCCCGGAAATCTGATGCTTCCCGTGACGAAAAATCGTTACCTGGAGATCCCACGGGCGCTCATCACGCATGCCGACGTCAATGCCGTCTTGTCGGGCGATGGTGCCCTGACCACGGAGGCGATCTACTGGATGCGCAACGCGGCGGAAAGTTCCTTGAAGGTCCAACTGCCGCCGGGTGCCCGAATGGTTTCCGACGTGGTCGTCAAGGACACCGCCCAGCAACCGGTGAGCCAAGCGGGGACCAACGACCTGATCATCCGCCTGCCCCCCAGCTCCGAGACCAAGGACGCCCCTTTCCCGATCCGTTTCGTTTATGAACTGGCCAGTCCGGATTCGGGCCAGAGCCTGCCGCCACGTGGGGAATTGCTCCTTCCGGCCCCTGAGATCCGGGACCTGCAGGTGCTGCAAACCCGGAACCATTTGTATCTTCCTCCCGAGTACCGCTACCTCGGATTTGGCGGGCCCTATGAACTGGCCGGGAAGGTGGCGGGCTGGCGGGAAGCGCGCAAGCGGCTCGATTTCCTGATCCCCGCCCTGGGTGCGGCCAACCCCGAGGGCACCGTCGCGCCACGGACCGATCCCCCCGTGTTTCAATCGGAAACCAGCACGGGCTTGAACGCTCCGGTGATCAAGCAGGGGCAATCCTTCGTCCTTCACCGGCTGGGAGCTCCGGCTCCGCTGACGGTCTCGTTCCTTTCCCAGGCGCTTTCCACCGCGCTGGAGGCGGTCCTTTGCCTCATCGCCATGGCCATCGGGCTCTCCATGTCCCGGGCGACGATGGAGGCGCGCTTCATGTTCTTGATCTTTGCCGGACTGCTGCCGCTCGCCTTGGCGGGCATGGTGGCTCCGCAGATGGCCGATCTTTACCGGGCGGTGTTTCTCGGGGCGACCGCTTCGGTGGTGGGATGGATTTTCGCGGGGATCTGGTGGCTTGTGCTGCCGCGGGCTATTCCCGAGCCCGCTGTGGAAGCGACGGTCAGCGCCCCGGTACAGCCGTTGGGTTTTTTCGAAGAGCGCGAAGAGGAGCCGCCGGCTCAGGAGATTGTCATCGAAACCTCGGAAGAAAAGCCCGGCGAAGAGAAGGCGCAAGGATGAGACCGTGGAGGACCATGGCTGGCTTCCTAGCCGGGATGGCTTGCCTGGCGGCGGGGGCCGAGGAACCGGTCTGGCATCGTCAGATCTGGGTTCCTTCGTCTGAATTGGAAATGGTCCTCTCCAAGTTGTCGAAAGCCGTTCTCCTCACTCCTGGCGAATACGAGTCTCTGGTCCGGGAAGCCGCGAAGGGAAACGGGACACCTGAGGCCCCAGCCCCCCGGGACGCGATTCTGCGTAGCCTGGAGATGACCGGAGAACTGATCGACTCCGTGCTCGCTCTCACCGCAGTGTATGAATGGGAAAATCTCGCGGGCGGGAAAGTGATCGCCCCGCTGCCGGTTCCTCATCCTGCCCTGGCTGCCCTTCCGGCTGGTGAGTCCGCCGTGGAAGTCCGGGCACAGGGCGATGGGACAAGCGGACCGGTGGTCGTTTTGCGCGGACGCGGGAAGCATCGTGTGGAAGCGCGGTTTCAGCTTCCCGTGACCCGGCCGGCGGAAGGTTTCGAGGTGCGCCTGGATCCGTTGCCAGTGGCGTCGGCCAGTCTGAGAATGCGGTTTGATGAAGGCGTCGCCGTTTCTGCGAATGCCCCGGTGGTGGCGGAAAAGGGAGGGGAACACCTCTTTGGGATGCCCAGTCCAGGGGAGGGGTTGCTCATCCGTTGGCGGCGCACCGGGAGCGATGCCATGGCCCCGGTGGCGGTGCGCCAGACTTGCCGGAATCTCTACTTTCTGGACGGATCCGGGTTGCAGGCGGATCTGGGACTGATTCTTACTGCGGAACTGAGCAAGCTGCCCGGGGAACTCCGCTTCCGTTTACCCGCCCAAAGCCAGGTTGTTGATGTGTCCGGCGGATCGGTCAGCCACTGGAATGCGGCGGAGGGCATGCTTACGGTCTCGTTGACCCCGGGGTTTGCGGGGCCTGTCGCCCTGCGGGTGCTGCTGGAGCGGCCCACGTTGGTGGAGGGGGCCGACACGGCGTCCTTCGACCTACCGATGCTTCGCGCGGAAGTCGCGACCCGGGTGGAGGGACGGGTCAGTTTGTTTGGCGGACCGGGCGTCCGGGTGGAAGGGATTGGCGTGCCGCGCTGGTTCCTTCCGGCTGCGGCAGGAGCGGCCCTGGAGAACGACCCCGCCTGCCTCGCGGTGATGGAGTTTCCCGTGTTGGAAGGGAAGGGACCGGAGGTGCGCTTGCGGCGATTTGCTTCGCGGGTGCATGCCGGGGTCGACAGCCTGGTTTCGGTGGAACCGGATGCGGTTCGCTTGCGTCACGACCTACTCTTGGAGACGCGGGCCGGTGAAATCTTTGCCAGCCGGATCCTCCTGGGAACAGGAGAGCGGGTGGAGGATGTGGAGGTGACCGGGAACGAGCGGGCCAGCTGGATCCGGACCGGGAATGAAATCCGGCTCGATTGGGGGAATGGCCTGGCGGTGGGACGTCAGGGACGGGTGCGCATCCGGACCCGGCTTGAGCCTGCTGTGTGGGACCAGGGCAAAGAGTCCGCCCGGATTCTCTTCACCGGAGTGCGGGTGGATGCCGATACCCAAGACGGCTATTTCGGGGTGACGGTCTCACCCGATTGCGAGGTGAGCGTGCGCCGGGAGGAAGGGTTGCAGGCGCGGGATCCCCGCCGGACTCCGGTGACGGGTCAACTGGCTTGGCAGCGGACGGGAGCCAGCACCTTGGAACTTGAGATCGGCCGGCTCCGTCCTGCCTACGACGTGCATCTGACGGCTTTCGTAGTTCCGGATGCCAAGAAGGTGGAGATTGAGGGACAGATCGACCTGGCGATCCGGCATTCTGCGGTTCGGGAGCTGCCCTTTGGATTTGCGCCGGAGTTGGCTGGACTCGTTCGATTCTCCTCGCCGCTGATCGCCGGACAATGGGCGGATTTGGCCAAGGGAATTGTCACCGTCCGCTTTCATCACGAACTGACCGGGTTCCAGCAGCTTCGCTGGCGGATGACCTTGCCGGTGAGCCCCACTCAGGAAGGCAACGAAATCCGCTTCGCTGTGGCCTTGCCGAGGATCGACGCGCCCTCGGCGGCGCGGCTCACCGGGCAGTGGATGATCCAGGCGATGAACGATACGTCCCTGACCGTCCAGAGCAGCCAGGCCAAGGAGTTCGACAGTCTGCGCGTTCCGGCCATCAACGGTTACACGCCGGCTTACCGGGTGGTCTCGGCGCTCGATCATCGGGGGGCCGACCACGGAATCGTCATCCAGGGATTGCAGCACGTGAATCGCCCGGTGTTGGGGCTGGTGGTGCGGCAGTTGGCGATCGATACGTCGATTTCCGCGGAAGGACGGGAGATCCACGACGCCACCATCCTTCTGGACAACCGGGCTGCGGGGGAGCTGCTCCTCGGCGTCCCGGCCAACGGACAGATCACTTCCCTGACTGTGGATGGGGTGTCGCAACGCCCTGTTCTGGCGGAGAGTCAGCCGGCCAATCGGATTCGGGTCGCGTTGCCCCGCAATGGCGAAATTCCAGTCCGGTTGTCCTACATTCAAGGTGGCTTGCCCTGGGAGAAGTCTGGAGAAGCCACGACGGTCCCGATTCGCCTCGACCCGAACGTGCCTGTCGAGAAAACGCAATGGCGTGTCCATTTGTCGGCTGGCTATCAATATGAGCATTTCAGCGGCGGACTGCGGCCTTCCTTTCCGGAGGATTCCGGGATTCTCCTACCGCTCCTTTGGTCCCGGGCCGTGCCGGTCTTGGAGAAAACGCTGGGCTGGTCAGGCCCGGAGCTTGCGAAGGATGCCGCGGAGCCCGTCACCGGATCTGGTCCGGATGACAATCGTGGGCTCGGGACCACGTTTCTGTTCAAGGCGCCCCAGGCTCCGGCGGATCTGACGTTTCGCTACACCCGCTCAGAGGAAGCCATCCGGTTCGCCTGGGCGTGGATTCTCGGCGGGATGGTCGCTTTCTGGGTGTTTGCTTCCCAGCGACCGGTGGTGGTGGGATTGACCGGAGTGGCCCTGCTCACCTTCATTCCTCTCGCTGGATTGACCGATCTGCTCAGTGTCGCCAACGGCTTGCTCGCCGGATGGCTCGTGATGTTGATCGGGACCCAGATTTGGCGGGTCCTCACCTCCCTGGCCCGGGCGGCGGGACCGCGCGAACTGCCTGCCCAATGAGACCGCACCCCGCCAGCTATCTTTGCATGTGGTTTGCCGCGTTCACCTTGGCGTCGGCGTCTCCGGTCGAGGAGGTCGTCGTGGTGCCCTATGACGAATCCCGGCCTTTGGCGGAGCAGACGCCCCGGAACTATTACCTCGATTCCCGGACCTTCGAGACGCTTTGGGAGAAGGCTGGCCGACCCCGGCCCAATCGCGGGCCGAGCTCGGAAGAAGCCGGTTATGCTCTGGTCGAAGCGTTGCACGACGCGCAGTGGCAGGAAGAGGGGCTTCTCGTCAAGGCGCGCTATCGCCTCTTGGTGACCGGTTCAAGTTGGGCGCGTGTGCCGTTCTCGTTCCCGGGTGCGGTGGTCAAAACGACCTCCGTGGATGGGGTGCCGGCCGCCTATGACAACGGAGACTTGCTGGTGAAGGAGCCCGGGTGGCACCAGATCGAGACCGATTACCAGGTTCCCGAAGCCGCCAACGGACGTGAAGCGCAGTGGAGTGTGCCACCCGCGACGGCCGCCCTGATTCACGTCCGGGGCAGCAAACAAGCTCCGGTCATCAACGCGGGGCTACCCGTCATGGTTGATCGCAAAGGCGATGAGTTCGTGGTTACGGCGGCTCTGGGCCAGACAGCGGCCATTCACCTTGTCCTCGAAGGGCCGGCCCGGACTCCGGCGGTGGAGCGTGCCCGCCTGGCGAAAGTGGAGTCGCTTCTTACCGTCCATCCCGGTTTGCGGATCTTGAGATCAGAGATTGGTTGGGAATTTCCGGGAAGCAGTTTGCGTCACTTCGCCGTCGACTTCGATCCGGCCTACGCGCCGGTCCGGTTGGAGATTCCCAATCTGGAAACGTGGAAGTTCGTCCGGGGCGGTCCTTCGGGGGCGCGCCTTGAGTTTGGCCTGACCGCGCCAGTGACAGGGGCCTTGGCCATCGCCATGACGGCGGAGTCAACGGCGGGGACGGGCGAGGCGAACGGTCTCTACCCAAGAGTGCGTCCCGAGGCAACCCGGCTTGAGGAAACGCTGGTGCTGGCCAGCAACGGGCCGGTGGAGATTGAACCCAGCTTGGCCATGGGCGGCCAGCGGGTTTCCATTCCGGAGCGGCTCCGCGAGCGGGCCAATGGAGAACGCTTGGTCGCGGCTTTTCGGTCCAGTGGGGAGGACAAGCCGGTTTCGTTTGGCGTGCGCCAGATTGGGGGGCGTGACTCGGTGAGGGCGAACTATGTCTATCAAGTGGAAGCCACCCGGCTCAATGTCTTCGCCAGTGGGGAGCTCAAGCTGACCAGTGCGCGGAGGCAGTTCCAGATCGGCTTGCCGCCCGGAGCCATCGTCCAGGATTGTGTCACAGGGGGCGGCGTGCAAAGTTGGTGGCGCAGTGGCGATGTCCTTTGGTTGCAGTGCGCGACCGCCAAGGCAGGAACGGAGATTCCCTTCGTCGTAAGTTTGACGGTTCCGGGGCCGACCGTGATGCCTTTGCCGGAACTGGCTTGGCCGGACGAGGCGGAGGTGAACGGAGAAGCCTTGATCCTGACCCACTCGGCAGCGGAGACGCAGTTGACCTTCGCCGCAGCCGATCGTGTCCGGGTGGTTCCGGCGGCGGGCGCCTTGTCGGCGTTCACGGTCCTGCCCCCTTACCAGAAAAGTCATGCGTTTTCCTACGGAGCACCCGGTTTTGGGGCGACGATCGCTACTCGGGAAGCTGTCGCCGTGTTCGATGCGGGTTGGGTGCTGTCCGCCGTGGTGAACGAGACCTGGATCCAGTTGACCTATCACGTCGAATTCGAGGTGAAGCGCTCTGCGTTGCGGCAGGTCGTCGTCAAGATCGCGGCCGCCGTCCCGGAATTGCGGTGGGAAGGGGAGTCTCTGCGCTCGGTTCGATCGGTGGTGGATGGCGGCAACCGGATTTACACGCTGACCTTTCAGGAGGAGGTCACAGAGTTTGCCAGCCTGATCGCCTCGACGGAATTGCCTCTGGTGCAAGGTGGCGCGCGGCTGCCTCATCTGGATCTGCCTCAGGCTCGCCAACAATCTCAGTTCGGCGTTTTGGAAAACCGGACCCAGGGTGGTTTGGAGACGAACCTGGCCCGGGCCGAAGAAGTGGGTGGAGAGACATTGCCCTACCTTCCACGCAAGATGAACAATCCGAAGTTCTACCGGATGACTGGTCCGGACTGGTTCTTCGGCGTGGGGCTGACCAAACTGGAAGCGGTCGGAGGAATGGAGATGGTCATCACCAGTTCTGAGATCGTCACAGCCATCCGGGACAACGGCGAGGAATGGTACCACTTATCCTACCGGATGCGGAACCAATCCCTACAATTCCTTCCGGTAAAGTTGAGCCGGGATCTTGAAGTGATTCAGGTCCGGGTCGCCGCCAGAGAGGTTCAGCCGAAACGTGGCCCGGAAGACAAGAAGTCGGAAACCCTGCTGATCCCTTTGGACCCGACCCGGAGCGAGGATTTGCCGTTCCTTGTGGAATTGATCTACCGACGGCCCGCGAACTCAGAGTCCGCGCTGGGTGAACAGTTCCGGCGATCGCTGGAAGCCCCCGAACTGGATCTCGGAGGCCGGACCGAATCGCAGACCTTCTGGCGTTTGTATCTGCCGGCCGGCTACGCCGCGCACAAGGTGGCCGGAGCGGTCAATCAGATCCCGGGGACGCAGCGTGAGCTTGCGTTGGCCGAAGCCAATCTGGACGAATTGGACCGGCTCGCGCGAAGCGCCCGCTCGGGGAATCAACCAGGGATCGCCTGGCGCAACGTGCTCGGCTTGGCGGGACTCACTCGGGAACTGGGGCGGTCGGAATCCAACCAGGAATGGGAGCAGCGGATCCGGACGCTGGAGGAGGAGGCGAAAGCGTTTCGCCCTGGCTCGGACCTCTCGATGACCGTTTCGGCTCCTGTCTCCGAATTCGTCAGCGTGTCCGGGATCGTTTTCGCGGAGAACAACGCGGCAGTGGTGGAACGGAACCAGAAATTGCGCGAAGCCAGCCGCGACCGGATGGATTCGATCCGCGAGCGCATGAAGCTGAACGATTTTGTCGCGGTGGGCTGGAGAGTTGATCCCGCGATCGAGGAAGCGACTTTGGCCGGGCCGGTCGCGGAGTCCTTTGAATTCAGCTCCGCCCAGCAGGAAACCGCCCAGCGACTTCTCGATAGCTGGAAATCGCCGTCACGCAAGGAGCAGGGCGTCGCCCACGTCAGCCTGGATCCGGCCATCGCTCCCGTGCAGGCCATCGCGCCCGGGCCCCGGATCGAGTCGATCGAACTTCCCCGCGCCGTGCCAGACCCGAATCCCGAGGAGGTGCGGGCGCGACTTTCGCCAGAGATCGACTTTCCCACCGAGGGCGAGCCCCTGGTCTTCCACAAGTTGAAGGGCAATGCGCGGCTGGAGATCGCTGGGGACCGGCAGGCCAAGCGGGATGTTCCGGCGGTGTGGGGGTGGTTCTTGGGCTCCCTAGGGTTGATTCATGTTTTGGCCCGGCTGACCGGGACGCGGAAAAGTATTGCCAACGTAGCTGCGTCGTAACAAGGTTTCGGTCATGAAGCCCCGATTCCTTCTGATCGCGCTCCTTGCCATCGCGTCGTCCGTCCGGGCCGACCTCACGGAGATCGAGAATCAGTTCCGGGCCGCTTACGAATTGCACGTGGGCCAGCAGCACGCGGCTGAGGTGGCGGCGTTGGATTTGAAATACATCGGGGCGTTGGAGCGGGCCATGCAGACGGCCTCGCAGGGCGGGAAGCTGGAGGATGCGGTGTTCTTGCGTGAAGAAATCCAGCGGGTGAAAGACAAGGGGCCGTTGCCGGAGAAGGACGATGGCCTGGCGCCGGTGTTGGCCAAGTTGCGGGCCACTTACCGGGACCAGTTTGGCAAGCTCCTGGCCGCAAGGCAGAAGGCCGTCGCGCCGATCATCGAGAAGTTCGGTGTCGCCTTGGTCGCGTATCAAGAGGAACTGACGAAAGCCGGGAAACTGGACGAGGCCCTCGACGTCAAGGCCTACCGGGAAGCGGGCCTATTCCAGAAACTAACCGGAGATGCCATCAGCCTGACCGCCACCAAGGCCGCCCCGGACAAGCCGTTCGAGAACACTCTCGGGATGCGGTTTGTCCCGGTGCCGATCACGGGCGGGCCGAGCGAGGGGAAGACGATCCGGTTTAGCATTTGGGAGACGCGGGTGAAGGATTATGCGGCGTTTGCGGAGGATACGAAGCGGGAGTGGTTGAAGACGAGCCTGGAACAGGAACAGACGGATCATCATCCAGCAGTGGGAGTGAGCTGGGATGACGCGACGGCTTTCTGCGAATGGCTCACCAAGAAAGAGCGCAGGCGGCGCAAGATCGGCCCGAAAGACGTTTACCGTTTGCCCGCCGACCACGAGTGGAGTTGTGCCGTTGGGATCGGGAAGGAGGAGGACGCATCGGCATCGCCGAAGGCTGAGAATAATTTACTAGAAGTCTATCCGTGGGGGCGGGAGTTCCCGCCACCGAAAGGGGCGGGCAACTACAATGGCGAGGAGTTGAAGCGCAATCCGATGCCGGTTCAGTCGCTGATCACCGGCTACGAGGACCGTTTTGACCGCACGGCGCCAGTTGGGAGCTTTCCGGCCAACGCGTTTGGCATCTTTGATCTCGGGGGGAACGTGTTTGAGTGGTGCCAAGATTGGTACGATCCCCAAAATCCTGATCGACGTGTGATGCGGGGCAATTCATGGGCGGGCACGGGCAACGAACGCACCACTCTCCGGTCATCGTTTCGCAGCGACGTCCCCCCAAGCAATCGGGATATCGCTCGCGGCTTTCGCGTCGTCCTGGAAGTCGGAACTCCCGCCCCTCAACCGTAGGGGATGTTGATCCGTCGGCCCGTTGTGATAGGTTCCCGCATCATGTCCCCTGACGCGAGTCTGCCTACTGACAACCTAGACTTCGCCTGGGACCGGCCAGAGACGGCGGAGACGCTGCGAGCGCGGCTCGACTCCGCCGAAGGCGACGAATGGTTGCGGATCGCCGCTTGGTTGATGCGCGAAGCCCGTGTCGATGAGGTCTGGCGGTTCCTGACCCTGCGGCAGGTTGCCGATCACTTTCCCGCCCTCAGCCCGTTGCTGGGCCGCCGCCTGCCGGTCTGGGAGCATCTACTCCGCGTGGCCCGTGAACTGGGAAGAATCTAAGGCCTGCACCCCAATCAAACGGGATTTCCTGCGGGCGTGGTTCGCGTGGGAGCAGCGTTTTTTTCTCACTGGAGGAAGCGCACTCGGGCTCTTCTACCTGGACCACCGCCGTTCTTACGATCTTGACCTCTTCACGGCGGAGGATGTGGAAGGAAAGGAGGTGCAGAACCTCGTCGCCCGCATCGCTGTCCGGATCGGTGCCGAATGCTCAGCGGTCCGGACATCGAGCGATTTCCATCGGTTCCGGCTGACCCGCGGGGAAGAGCGCGAGATCATCGATGTCGTCGTGGACCGGGCCCCGCAACTCGACCCAAGCAAGCCATGCATTGGCGGCATCCGGGTGGACACGCTTCGGGAGATCCTGGCGAACAAGCTCACGACCCTGCTCAGCCGATCCGAGCTGAAGGACGTCGTGGATCTTTATTTCCTTGAGCAAGCGGGTTGCGATCTCCTGGCGGCGGTGCCGGACGCCCAGGCAAAGGACGGCGGCTGGGAGCCGGCTGTGGTGGGAATGATGCTGGAGGGGGTTCAGGTGGGGGAGCTTCCCTCCTGGATGATCCGGGAGATTTCGAAAGCCGAGCTGGTGGAATTCCTGCAGGGTCTCCGCGTTAAGATCACCCGACTTTCCCTGCCGTCCCAAGGAGAGAGTGACTCTAAAGACGGTTGTGGATAGCACGTATGCGTCGAAATCACCCGGAGCTGAAAGGCGTTCGCGCACCTCTCTCCGGTTCCTCATTCCGTGGCCCCTGAGGTGGTGATGCCGGACTTCCTCGCCCGGCTCCACAGGTTGTTCCCCGCTGAAACCGCAGCGCCGGACGCCGGTTCCGTGGAGGATTGTGACCGGGGTGGCCGGTGATCTTTGAAACGGGAATGGAGCAGTCGATTCGGTCGGACCACAGGTCCAACTTACGATATGTCGGTTTCGTAGGTTGGACCTGTGGTCCGACTATCGGTTGCCTGGATTGAAGGTCGAGGTTTGGGGATTTTCCATGGCTATTTTCTGAATTCCCTCGGGGGCAGGATGTCCGCAGTTTGGCATTCCGGACGGGGGAATGGCCTCATGCACGTCGGCGGGTTGTTTTCGCTTAGCGCCAGATCGCTCACGGCATTTTTCTTCACGATCCGGCAGAGTTGGTCTAGGATGCCGCCGTGATGCCCCAGTTCCCGAAATTCCCCGTCCAGCTCCGTCTTCTTGCCCTGCTCGCTCTGGCTTTGCTGCCCGGGTGTCAAAAGAGTGGCGGTGGTGCTCCCCAGTTCGCGTTTGTCACCAATGGCGTGGACCCGTTCTGGACCTTGGCTGAGGCCGGGGTGAAGGCGGCGGCGGCTGAGCAGGTGGTGGACATCAAGGTTCTCATGCCGGCGGGCGGGGCCGTGGAGCAGAAGAGCATGCTGGAGGATCTCCTCACTCGGGGAACCACCGGAATCGCCGTCAGCCCGATCGACGCCGCCAACCAAGTCGGTCTGCTCAACGAAGTGGCGGAACGCGCCATCCTGATTACGCACGATTCGGATGCTCCCGCCTCGAATCGCCAGGTTTTCATCGGGGTGAACAACTACGATGCCGGCCGGATGTGCGGTCAGCTGGTCAAAGAAGCCCTTCCCCAGGGCGGCACGGTGATGGTCTTCATCGGTCGTCTCGAACAGGACAATTCCCGGCTGCGCCGTCAGGGCTTGATCGATGAACTCCTCGATCGTTCCCACGACCCCTCGCGCTTCGATCCTCCGGGCGGCGAGATCAAGGGCGGCCTCTTCACGATTCTCGGAACTCTCACGGACAACTTCGACCGCGCCCTGGCCAAGGCCAACGTGGAGGACACCTTGTCCCGCTTCCCGGATGTCGGCTGCCTGGTCGGGCTCTTCGCCTACAATCCACCGGCCATTCTGGAAGCGCTGGAGCAGTCCGGCAAAATGGGCAAGGTGAAGGTCGCGGCGTTCGACGAAGCGGAGCGGACTTTGCAGGGCATCCGCGACGGTCAGGTCCAAGGAACGGTGGTGCAAAACCCCTATATGTATGGCGTCCGCTCCGTCGAGGTGCTCAAGGCGCTGGCGGCCGGCGACAAGAGTGTGATTCCCGCCGACAAATTCATCAACGTGCCCGCCCGCCAGATCCGCAAGGATACCGTCGATGAGTTCTGGAAAGACCTGAACATCAAGCTGGGCAAGTGATGAAGGCTCGGCTGGAGGCATCCGGCATCTGCAAGTCGTTCCCGGGAGTCCGGGCACTCCACGAAGTCAGTCTTCAGGCGTTTCCCGGCGAAGTCCTTGCGTTGCTCGGCGAGAATGGCGCGGGCAAGAGCACCCTCATGAAGATCCTCGCCGGGGTGCAGCGTCCGGACGCCGGCGGCATCCTGGTCGATGGCGTGGAGGTGGCGATCGCCTCGGTCCAGGACGCGATGCGCCATGGGATCGCCCTGATTCATCAGGAACTGAACCTGGCCACGAATCTCTCGGTCGGTGCGAACATCTTTCTGGGACGCGAGCCAAACCGCTACGGTTGGATCGACGAAGCGGCCATCGCCCAGGAGGCACGCCGGGTGCTTGGGCTGGTCGGCCTGGATCTCGATCCCAGTCGCGAGGTCGGTGATCTGACTTTGGGCCAACAGCAGCTCGTGGAGATCGCCAAAGCACTGAGCGTCAATGCGCGGATCCTCATCCTCGACGAACCGACCTCCAGCCTGTCGACCCGGGAAACCGAACGCCTTTTCGAGGTCATGTCGGAACTGCGCGGTCGGGGCGTGGGCCTGATCTATATTTCTCACCGGCTCGCGGAAATCCAGCGGATGGCAGACCGGGTCACCGTGTTGCGCGATGGGGTCAATGCCGGTGCCCTCAGCCGGAACGAAATCACCCACGACGCCATGGTGCGTCTCATGGTGGGGCGCGACGTCTCTCGGGTTTACCAGCGCACCCCAGGTCAACCCGGTCCGGTGGTCCTGGAGGTGAATGCCTTGCGAACGGCGGCCAATCCCACGCAGACGGTGAGCTTCCAGGTGCGGGCGGGCGAAATCGTGGGCTTGTCTGGATTGATTGGAGCCGGCCGGACCGAACTGCTTGAGGCCATGTTCGGCGTGTTGCCGGCGGTTTCCGGAGAGGTCCGGGTGGAGGGCAAGGCCGTAAAGCCGGAGCATCCCCGTGATGCCGTGCTCGGTGGACTGGCGTTGGTCCCGGAAGATCGCAAGAAACAAGGCGTGGTTCTGGCGGAGAGCGTGCGCCGCAACTTGAGCCTCGCCAGCCTGGAACGGGACCGCCTCCGCGGACTGTTTGTGAACATGGAAGCGGAGTCCGCGATCACCACCCAAATGATCCGGGAGCTGCGCATCAAGACGCCGGGCGAAGAACAGCCGGTTCGATTCCTCTCCGGTGGCAACCAGCAGAAAGTGGTCATCGGCAAATGGCTGGCGATGAGCCCCCGGGTCTTCCTCCTCGATGAGCCGACGCGCGGAATCGACGTCGGAGCGAAGCAGGAGATTTATCAACTGATGGAAAAGCTGGCGGCTTCGGGAGCGGGCATCCTTTTTGTTTCCAGCGAACTGGAGGAAATTCTCGGTCTAGCGGACCGGGTCCTGGTGATGCACGAGGGGCGGATCACCGGAGAATTGACTCGGGCCGAGCTGACCGAGGAAGCCATCATGAAGCTCGCCACCGGTGGTGAGAAATCAGAAAGGAGAAAGGAGAAAGAAGAATGAAACGCATTGTTGGAATCGCGGTTTTGCTGCTCGTCGTTTACCTGGCCACCTGGATCATGGCGGATGCCTTTTCCGGCCGGGCCGTCTTCATGTCGGGTTATAATCAGGAGAACCTGCTGCGGCGGATCGCCCTCTACGGAATCCTCGGGATTGGCGTTTCGCTGGTCATCATCACCGGAGGGATCGATCTCTCGCTCGGCTCGGTGGTTTGTCTCATCGGCGTGGGTGTCCCCTGGCTCGCGGTGGGACATGGGTGGCCCATGCCGGTGGTTCTTCTGCTGGCGATGGTCTTGCCATTAGCCATCGGATTGGGTCACGGTCTCCTCGTGACCCGGTTGCGCCTGCAACCGTTCATCGTGACCTTGTGCGGACTGCTCATCTATCGCGGGGTGACCCGAGGCTTTACCCAGGACCAGACCGCAGGTTTCGGAAACGGATTCAAGGGCCTCCGCTGGATGGCCAACGGGGAGATTCCCCTGTTTTCGGGATTCGGAATTCCGGTGCCGCTCCTCATTCTCGGGATTGTCGCCGGTCTAGTGGCCGTCTTTCTCAACAAGACGATCTACGGGCGTTACCTGCTCGCCCTGGGCAACAGCGAAGAAGCTGCGCGCTTCAGCGGAATCAACACGGAACGCATGACGATCCTCGCTTACGTCATCTGTTCCGCGTTGGCGGGATTGGCCGGACTCCTTTTCGTCCTGGATGTGAACTTGGCTCAGCCGGTTGATTTCGGGAATTTCTACGAACTCTTCGCCATTGCGGCGGCGGTTCTCGGGGGCTGCAGCCTGCGCGGCGGGACTGGGACGGTCCTGGGAGTGCTCGCCGGGACCGCATTGATCCAGGTGCTGCGCAACATGATCAACCTGGTCTTCCCGTCCTATCAGAACATGGAATACGCCGTGATCGGCTTCGTCATTCTGGCCGGGGTCGTCGCCGATGAACTAGCGAAGCGTGCGGTGGCGCGACAAAGGGCGGCTTAAAACTGAACTATGAATACGAGCATCGCCACCGACGCATGAAACATCTCATCTCCCTGGCGCTGCTCGTTGTCTCGGCATGCGTTCCATGCTCGTCCCTCGCGGTGCAGCCAAACTTCCTCGTCATCCTCTCGGACGACCACACCTATCGCGCCATCGGCTACAACAATCCGGCGGTGAAGACGCCGAACTTGGACCGGCTCGCCACCGAAGGGGTGCGGTTTGATCGAGCCTTTGTCGCGTCGCCCATTTGTGCGGCCAGTCGCGCCAGCCTCATGAGCGGCGTGTATCCCCAGCAACACGGCAGCGTCTCTTTGTTTCGCGGGGGCTTCTTGAAGAGCGTGATCAAGGATCATCAGTTTGCCACATTGCCCGCGGTCCTGGGCAAGGCGGGCTACCACAGCGCGCTCTATGGCAAGTCGCATCTCGGCCTTGGTGACCCGACTACGTTTGGCTTCACCGAAGGTCGCGACATCGAAGATCCGAATGACGACGAGACCTTTGCCGAGGCCGACAAGTTCTTGCAGCGCGAGGCGAAGACAGGCCGTCCCTTCTTGCTCTGGCTCACGCCGCACAATCCGCATCTGCCGCTCACTGCGCCGCAACGCTTCAAGGACCTCTACAAGGATGCTGACATCCAGCTCGACCCCAACTGGCTCGAGTCGCCGCCGATGCAAAGCTTCTTCAATCAAGCCGGAGCGGGCGAAATCTCTTTCCGCGACGGCAAGTACCTCGTCTTTCCACGCGCTCCTGCGGGTGCCACGGGCGGTCCGCCGCGTAACGAGTCGCAGATGAAGGAAGTCATCAAGGCCTACTACGGCGACATCAGTTGCCTGGATGAGCAAATCGGACATCTCGTCGAGCAGCTCAAAGCCTCCGGACTCTACGAGAATACTTACATCCTCTACCTCGCCGACAACGGATATCACCTCGGCAATCACGGACTCGGCAACAAGATCACCATGCATGAGGAATCGGTGCGCGTGCCCATGTTCATCCACTCGCCGTTGCTGCCGGTGAAGCACGCGAAGAGCGACGCCTTGGTGTCTTCCCTCGACGTCTATCCCACGCTTCTCGAACTCGCTGGCGCGAAATCTCAGACACCGCTCATGGGCAAATCACTGTGCCCTCTGTTGGACAAACCCTCTTCCATGGTGCGCGACCACGTCGTCAGCGAATGCGTCGGCCCGCCGGATCGACGCCTCGGCACCGGCCATCGCATGGTGCGCACCGATCATTTGAAATACATCCTCTCCAGCTCCGACGAGGAGGCGTTCTTCGACCTGAGCCGCGATCCTTATGAGATGACGAACCTCATCGCCGACGCCTCGAAGAAGGACGAGATCGAACGTCACCGAAAGCTGCTCCACGAGTGGTCGGCAAGCGTTGGCGAGAAGCGGCTGCCGATGACTGAAGCGAAGGCGGTGATACCGATCGAGGGGAGAAAACCTGCACCGAAGCAGGGGAAGAGAGGCGAGAGTCCCACGTCATCCGCAGATGACGACAAGTGATAATCTTCGGAAGGTGGCGTGTCGAATCCCGTTGAGTGCCGGGACCGAATCCGCCTTCAACTTCAGGGCTTAGAACGCTGAAATGACCTTGGTCGCGATCACCGATCACGCCTCCAAGGCCGCAAAGACCCGGCGCAAGGCTTCGCGGTCGGCGATTTGGATTGGGAAAAGGTGCGCAGTGGGAACTGGCACAAGGCGATTGGGACTGTCCGGAGCCACCTTGCTCCACTGCTCCCGCAAACTGGCTTCCAAAAACGAGCGATCCGTGGTGGGGCCGATGAGCAAGGCGACCCGCCGCAAATCGACCCGGTCCAGGAGGTGACCCAATTCGTAAAGGCAACCCGCCCGGCCTGGGCCAAACCCGCTCAAGTCCATGACGACGACGCTGGAACGATCCGCGAGAGCGCGCACCGCCCGCTTCCAGGTATCGTCGTGACAGAAGAATTCTTGCACCCGGTAGAGACCATCGGGATCAGGCCGGAGATCCACCTCGGCGAGCCGGATCTCCAAATCGGCGTTGGACCGGACGAAGCGTCGTTCGAGATTGCCCGCCAGGTAATCGAGGAACTCATCCGGCGAAGCTTGGGATGTAACCAAATCGGGACCCGCGATCATCTGGACGCTGCCGATCCGGGGCCACCACTTGGCGATTTGGGCAAAGGCATCCGGCCCCCGTTTGCGCTGGGAAAAGACGCGGAGGAGCAGCAGGCGCGGCGCTACGCCAGGGCCACCAACGGTCCCGCTCCGGGCGCGGAGCCAAACCCAACCGACCCGGCTGATTGCGAAGTAAACCGCAAAGGCTACCATGCCGGTAAGCTCCCATACGATCCCGTCTGCCAGCATCACGATCGGATGGGCGAGCGCGAAGAGGAGCCAAAGGGAGTCGATCACGATCGATTGATCACTAATCCACTTGCGGCGGTAGGCCTGAGCCAAAGCTCTCCAAACCACCAGGCCCGCGAGTCCGAAAATGAGAATCCCGAGAGCAATCGCGCCCGCGAGGATTTGGTAACCGCCCAACCCCATGGAATTTGCCAGCGCAATCGCACCTTCCAGATGGGAGAAAACGACTTCCGCCGCCAGCAAGGAACCGGCCAGACAAAAGGCCAACACGACGAGCACGGTGGGCCCCACGGTGCGGATGGAGCGGTGCATCGTGCTCCAAATTAAGAGCGTAGCGGGACCGTTGAGGAGGACCCAAAGGAACAGCGCATCCTGAAGATTTTTCGCCGGCCCGCCGCTCCCTCCCGCCAACCAGAACCCCGCGACTGCCGAAGCTTGGACTGCTAGGATGCCCCAACGCTCCCGGCGTCGGAGCGGAAGGACCAAGCCGGACGCAAGCACAATCGGCCAGGCGTAGAGCGCGAGAAACATAAGGAAGCGGTTCGGAAGAAACCCGTCGCCCATGTGCAACGTCCAAGCGGCGGCCAGGACGGCCGCGTAACCGAGTCCCGCCGCCGCATAGACCCAGGCGATCCCCTGGGCATTCGCCTCCATACGTTGAATCCACTGGCTAGCTCTGGCCGTTCGGCCGGATCCAGGCTCATGGATCTGAAACACGAGGGACCGAGTTTCCGCCGCATCTGGTTGCACGGGAAGTTTGGGCGGTTCCGCCGGGGTGCCCGCCGTTTGGCTCATGGCGCGGAGAATCGCGTTCCGGTAGCGGCCCAACAGCCAGGCGGAAACCATCCAACTGCCACAGGCGGCCACGATCAGAATGAGGAAAAATGATTCCGCAAGGTGAAGTCGGTCTTGCACCACACCTCACGGGAGCAAAACGGCGGGGAAACACAACCAATTCCATTCCCGCGCGGGCAAAACAGTTTTACGCCTGGATCGCGCCACCCGGGGGAGGGAGGGGGGCACCCGCCCTCGAATGGCACGGGGAGTTGGCGGCCCACGGAAGACGCAGAATACCGGAATGCCTGGGGACAGCCAATTCTTGGCAAATGGGGAATTCCTGGGGACAGCCAATTCTTGGAATGGGGAATGCCTGGGGACAGCCAATTCTTGGCAAGAAGATCACGATCTGCGAAGCGGCCTGAAAATTCACTTGAACAGTCTTCATTTTAATGCTCGCATGAACAGATGCGCGCTTCACGTGTTCTGGGCGAACCAGCCCGGCCCATCAACTTCTACCACTGCATGTCTCGGACGCTTCGGGAACTGCCGTTCTGGGATGACGTCGA
>Ga0247843_1000999_pt1 | contig 62237 bp, 56 predicted proteins | sample LaCruzMarch2017__FD_192420 | JGI IMG/M metagenome (GOLD analysis project Ga0247843, IMG submission 192420) | Freshwater microbial communities from meromictic Lake La Cruz, Castile-La Mancha, Spain - LaCruzMarch2017_8m | ecosystem: Environmental > Aquatic > Freshwater > Lake | place: Spain...
CCGCGAACGTTATACAGATATTTCTGCAGAAAAGGTGTGGCGACAGGTAGAACGCATTGGTGGCGAGAATGGTTGGTTTGGTTCAGATCTATTGTGGTGGGCACGTGGCGTTCTAGATCGTTTCTTGGTTGGTGGCGTTGGTTTACGTCGCGGTCGTCGTGATCCAGATTTCTTACGTGTTGGCGAGAGCTTAGATTTTTGGCGTGTAGAAGAGTTAGAACCAGGGCGTCGCTTAAAGCTATACGCCGAAATGGTTCTGCCCGGTAAGGCGTGGTTGGAGTTTACAGTCACTCGTGAAAATGGAAAGACCAAGATTGTTCAAGAGGCGACATTTACTCCACGCGGATTAGGCGGACAGTTGTACTGGTACGCGGTCTCGCCATTTCACTTATTTGTTTTTCCAACGATGCTCCGAAATATTGTTAAGAAGGCAAAGAAGGATGCATGAGTTCACACCAGAAGTAGAGGCTCTGGCTGCTGAAATTTTGAAGTACAGCCTGGAACGTTTAAAGGATGATCCACCACTAGATGGCCCACGTTCTGCCGAGGATCTCTTTAACGAGGTCGGAAACACAATCACCGCTAAAGGTTTAGGTGGACATGAAGCGCTTCAGGTATTTACTAATGTTTTAGCCAAAGCGTGTATTTCAACTGATCATCCACGCAACTTAGCCTTTATTCCATCTGCACCCAGCGAGTACGCAAACCTTTTTGACCTAGTCGTTGGAGCAAGTGCTTTGTATGGCGGATCCTGGCAAGAAGGTGCCGGCGCGGTCTTTGCAGAAAACCAAGCGCTTCAATGGCTCATTGATTTAGCGGGCTTGCCTTCAACTGCAGGTGGCGTATTTGTTCAAGGCGGAACAATCGGAAACCTGTCAGCGTTGGTAGTTGCACGCGCAGAAGCACGGAAAAAACACACTCCAGCAGGGCGTTGGGTGATTGCTTGTAGCGCGGAGGCGCACTCCTCAATCGCATCCGCAGCCAATGTCATGGATGTAGATATTCTCAAAGTTCCCGTTGATTCCAAGGGCAAATTGCGAGGTGCCACCGTTGCAGAAGCGATCGATAATTTGCATAAGACAACAAACAATCGAGTTTTTGCCGTCGTTGCAACATCGGGCACAACGAATTTGGGAATCATCGATGATCTCAAAGGTCTTGGAAAAGTTGCCCAAGAACGTGGAGTTTGGTTCCATGTAGATGGCGCATATGGCTTGGCCGCACTATGTGCTCCATCGGTTCGAGCAGATTTTGATGGTGTTGAAAAAGCAGATTCATTTATTGTCGATCCCCACAAATGGTTGTTCGCACCATTTGATGCTTGCGCACTTGTGTATCGCAATCCCGAATTAGCAAAAGAGGCGCATTCACAACATGCTTCATACCTTGACACATTAAAAGATGATCAATGGTCTCCATCTGATTACGCAATTAACCTAACCCGCAGAACTCGCGGATTGCCATTTTGGTTTTCATTGGCTGCTCATGGCACCGATGCTTACAGCGAAGCGATGGAGCAAACTCTTACAGTTGCAAAAGAGGCGGCTGAACTTGTTCGCAACCATCCAAATTTAGAATTATTGTGCGAACCAGAGCTTTCTATCGTTGCCTTTACTCGCAAGGGTTGGGTTGCGGCTGACTATCAAAAATGGAGCGATCAACTGCTAGAAGATCAGGTTGGATTTATCCCACCTTCATCCCACAATGGCCAGCCAATTTTGCGCTTTGCGATCGTCAATCCATGGACCAAGGTCAGCGATATTCAAATGATTCTGGATAGGCTGTAAATCACTTCCTTAAGTTCCCACACTTTGAGCATTCACTGACATAAGATTTCGCCCATGTCCGCACAAGAAGAGTCAGCGATCAATACTGGCCTCAGCGACCTCGAAGTTCGTATCCTGGATTTTGAAGGCAATTGGTGGCGTTATGCCGGCGCTAAAGAGGCTGCAATCAAAGAGCTATTTGATGTAACCGCACCTCGTTACTACCAACTATTAAACGATCTGATCGACCGCGACGACGCTCTAGCCGCCTCACCGATGCTAGTGAAGCGCCTTCGCCGCCTGCGTGAGGCCCGTATGGCCACACGTACCGCGCGCTAACTCCCTCGTTTTGCGCCTCGGAAATAAAGGCTCTAGATTTGGCGTTAGCACTCTCGGGGTGCGAGTGATAAAGCCCCCCGCCTAACGAAGTACTAACACAAGGAGCACAACTCATGGCAAAGCAGATTGCCTTTAATGAAGAAGCACGTCGCGGTCTAGAGCGCGGCATGAATATCTTGGCTGATGCGGTCAAGGTAACCCTTGGACCTCGTGGACGTAACGTCGTCCTCGAGAAGAAGTGGGGCGCCCCAACAATTACTAATGATGGCGTTTCCATTGCCAAGGAAATTGAACTTGATGATCCATGGGAAAAGATCGGCGCAGAGCTAGTTAAGGAAGTTGCAAAGAAGACTGATGATGTTGCCGGCGACGGAACAACAACTGCAACTGTTCTAGCTCAAGCACTAGTACGAGAAGGTCTACGTAACGTTGCTGCAGGATCAAACCCAATGGCGCTAAAGCGCGGAATTGAAAAAGCTGTCGCTGAAATCGTTGCTGAGCTTCTCTCAATGGCTAAAGCTGTTGACTCAAAGGAGCAGATCGCTGCAACTGCATCTATCTCTGCAGCAGATGCAACTATTGGCGAGATGATCGCTGAAGCGATGGACAAGGTTGGAAAAGAAGGCGTAATCACCGTTGAAGAGTCAAATACTTTTGGTCTCGAGCTAGAGCTCACTGAAGGTATGCGTTTCGACAAGGGTTACATCTCTCCATACTTTGTAACTGATCAGGATCGTATGGAAGTTGTTCTAGAAGATGCGTATGTATTGATCGCTAACTCAAAGATTGCTAACATCAAGGATCTAGTTCCAGTTCTTGAAAAGGTAATGCAATCAGGTAAGCCACTATTGATCATCGCTGAAGATGTCGAAGGTGAAGCGCTCGCAACTTTGGTTGTTAACAAGATTCGCGGAACATTCCGTTCAGCAGCTGTAAAGGCACCTGGCTTTGGAGATCGTCGCAAGGCGATGCTTCAAGATATTGCAATCCTTACTGGTGCAACTGTTATCTCTGAAGAAGTTGGTCTTCGTCTAGATGCAGCAGAGCTTGATCTATTGGGTAAGGCTCGCAAGGTTGTTATCAGCAAGGAAGAGACAACAATCGTTGAAGGCGCTGGAGATGACGCACAGATCAAGGGTCGCGTACAACAGATCCGCAACGAAATCGAGAACTCAGATTCAGATTACGACCGCGAGAAGTTGCAAGAGCGTCTTGCAAAGCTTGCTGGCGGCGTAGCTGTTATCAAGGCGGGAGCTGCAACTGAGGTAGAACTCAAGGAGCGCAAGCACCGCATTGAAGATGCAGTTCGCAATGCAAAGGCTGCGGTAGAAGAAGGAATTGTTGCTGGTGGCGGCGTTGCACTTCTTCAAGCAGGCGCTGCAGTGTTCAAGCGTCTAACAGGATTAACTGGCGATGAAGCAACTGGTGCAAAGATTGTTGAATACGCAATCGAAGCTCCAATCAAGCAGATTGCAATTAACGCAGGCCTAGAAGGCGGAGTTGTTGTTGAGAAGGTACGTCACCTTCCAGCGGGACAGGGTCTTAACGCTGCAACAGGTGAGTATGTAGACATGATCAAATCTGGAATCATCGATCCAGCAAAGGTGACACGTTCTGCATTACAAAACGCTGCATCTATCGCGGCTCTGTTTATTACAACAGAAGCGGTTATTGCAGATAAGCCAGAGAAGGCCGCAGCTGCCCCACAAGGCGGCGGAGATATGGACTTCTAAACCATTCATTTACGCGTAACGCCGTCTCCGATTAACGCGGAGGCGGCGTTCTGCTTTACCCTTAGCGCATGGCTAAGAAATCGCTCACTCCAAAGAAGGAGTCTCCGAAAAAGAAGGAGTCTCCGAAAAAGGAGTCACCATCAAAAAGCAGCGCTGTTGCCTTTGATGCAAAGGATCTTGCCCGAAACGCCGCGCTAGAGCAGGCGGAAAAGAAGGATCAAGTTGGCGGATTTGTTTCAGTTGATTTTGATGATGAGAATCGCGTCGCAACATATTTGTTTGAAGCAAACCTTTCAGGGTACAAAGGCTGGCGTTGGTGCATCACCATTGCAAAGGTCGATGAGGAATCACAACCAACAATCTGTGATGTTGTAGTTCTTCCAGGTCCTGATGCATTGCGTGCGCCAGAATGGATTCCATATCGAGACAGAATTTTGCCGGGCGATGTTGGCGTTGGAGATATTGTTCCAAGTGCAGTTGATGACACTCGTTTAGTTCCAGGACAACAAGCTTTGCCTCAAGATGAAGATCTAGATACTGTGATGGCGATTGAACTTGGTTTAGGTCGTGCACGTGTTCTTTCAATCGAAGGACGTGACCAGGCTGCAAAGCGTTGGTATGAGGGCGAGCGCGGACCAAACGCTCCCGTTGCCCAGTCAGCGCCAAAGCCATGTCACAGCTGCGGATTCTTTATTGCTATCGCTGGATCATTACGAGCAACCTTTGGCGTATGCGCAAATGCGATTTCACCCGATGATGCACGCGTAGTGAGCGTGGACCATGGCTGTGGAGCACATTCGGAAGCGACCTTTACAGAGCCGGTGTTAAACTAAGCACCTGCTATCGCAACCGCGATACCTATTTACACACGAGTACAGAAAACTAGCAAGGAGCCCTCCCCATGCCTACAGGACGCGTTAAATGGTTCTCATTGGAAAAAGGCTTCGGCTTCATTGCAAATGATGAAGGCGAAGATGTTTATCTAGCTGCAACCTCACTTCCAGAAGGTGTTGCAACTGTTAAGCCTGGAACAAAGCTTGAGTTTTCTATCGCTGACAGCCGCAAAGGCCCACAAGCATTATCAGTACACATCATTGATGCCCCACCATCATTAGTAGAGAACTCACGTGTTAACAGTGATGATCTTGCTGCGATGATCGAAGACACAATCAAGATGTTGGATAAGGTCGGAAATGGTTTGCGCCATGGACGCCATCCAAATGCACAAGAGGCTGATCGACTTGGTCGTGTGTTGCGTGGTATCGCTACTGCTCTAGGTGCTTAATTTCTTATTAAGCTTTTAAATTTATAGGCCGCTTCGTCGATCACGGCGGATTGTGTAACGAATACCGACTAACCCTAACGCTGCACCCATCACACATGTCCAAATAACTTTTGCATCTGCGGCAACCGCTGCAGCAATCACACCAGCTATCACCCAGCACATTGTTCCAATAACGACTAGAGTTACTGCATTGCGTAGTCGAGTAGTCATGGGGCAAGAGTAATGCGTTTTTCGGTTAAAGAGGATGGTAATTGGCGTTCATTTCGCCACCGTAATTACCAGATCCTCTTTCCTGCAAACACGGTGTCAAACATTGGCAGCTGGGCTCAACGTATTGCGCAGGACTGGCTTGTTCTCGAACTCACCAATAACAATGGAACCTATTTAGGTTTGGTCACCGCAGTTCAATTTGCTCCTGTTTTAGCTTTTTCATTACATGGTGGAAAACTCGCGGATAGATTTAACAAGAGAAAAGTTTTGATTCTCACCAACATTATTGGTGGTGCAGCCTCCCTTGGATTAGGTGCCCTGGTTATCACCAACACAGTGGCCTTGTGGCACGTATTTGTCTTGGCTGGAATCTTGGGTATTTCAACGGCGATCGATGCACCCGTGCGTCAATCCTTTACGACCGAGGTTGTAGGGCAAACCGACCTACCAAACGCGGTTTCATTGAACTCAGCTAATTTCAACGCAGGAAGACTAGTGGGGCCTGCGATATCAGGTGGTTTGATCGCAGCATTTGGTACTGGGCCCTCATTTATTGTTAATGGGCTTTCATACTTTTTTGTTATTGCAGCACTCATGAACCTTAATGAAAAGGCTTTTTTCCATTTAGATCGCCCAAAATCTGATGGAAGCATTCGTGAAGGCATTGCATATGCAAAGGCACGTCCTGATATTTATGTAGTAATGCTGATGGTTTTCTTCTTGGCAACCTTTGGATTGAATTTCCAGATATTCAACGCACTTATGGCAACACAAGAGTTTGGCTTGGGCCCTGCAAGCTTTGGTCTGATGGGAACATTCATTGCCATTGGATCGCTAACTGGTGCTATTGGATCGGCTCGATTGGAGCGCTTCCGAAACACAAAGTTTGTTATCCAAGGTGGAATCCTTTTCTCAATCTCAATTATGGTTCTTGCTGTTATCCCTAGCTATAGCTTGTACATCGTATGGTTACCAATTTGCGGATTTGCCGCTCTTACAACTTTAGTCTCGGCTAACTCAATTGTTCAGACAAGTACAGATCCAGCAATCCGTGGACGGGTGATGGGTGTATACCTTTTGATTTTCATGGGAGGAACACCATTTGGTTCTCCACTGATCGGTAGCGCAACTGAACTCTTTGGAATCAGACCAACTATTGCCCTATGTGGCGGAATCTCATTGCTTGCTTCGCTAATTATTTGGTTCCGTTATAAGAATCGGGTAGAGCTTCCTGCAGATATTTCTGTGGCTGCAGTTTTAAAGACTATTGATCGCGATGAGAATAAGAATTCCAACTAATGCGAGCAAGGTAATCAATCGTCTAGTTCTGTAACTCATGCCAACTCCTTCACCTGTGAAGGGATTACCTTCACGATGATAAAAGCTATGCCGATCAAGACAAAAACCATGATGTAGGCGCGAGAAATACCAAAACTATCCCCTAAAAGACCCAATAAAAATGGGGCTCCAGCGATTGCTACACCTGCTGCCAATGAGGCACGTCCGATCGCTAAATCGGGGCGGCCATCACTTAAGCCAATTAGGCGAATGGAAGAGAGTGCAAACTGCATTGAGATTCCAAGGCCTGCAACAAAGAGGCATAGTAAAGAGAGAACCATATTGTGCGATAACCAGAAACCTAAGAAACCAAAGAATTGCACCGCTATAACAGTTAACAGTTGAGTATCAAGTGCAAGTCTCCTCAACACCAATCCGCCATACCAACGGCCGATTCCCATACCGGTACCTAAGGCCACAATTGCAACGGTTGATATCGCCGCAGTTGAGCCAACACGATCCTTCAGAAGTGCTGCCGCCCAGAATGATGTTGCAAACTCACTTGAAATACAGGCGACAAAACCAAACCAAGAAATCCAAAAGTTGCGAGAAAGTTTTCCACCTTGTGGGCCATGCTCATCAGGAATGTGATCTTCTGCATCTTTGTCACGTCCAACAAAGAAGAGTGTTAATGCAACTGGAAGAGCCAGCAACAATCCTAATCGCCACAAACTTGGATATGCCATAGCGATCGTTCCGATAAGTGCTGTTCCGATGACAAAACCAACTGATGCGATTCCATTAGCCTGCGGAATCGCAATCTCGGCAGCTTTTCCATAATGCGAAGACATCTTCGTGAGCATCGTATTAATGACTACCGATACTCCAAAACCTGTTATGAATGTTGCAGGCAAGGTGATGTAGACCGGTGGTGAAATTACAAACAAGGTCAGACCTGCGATGAATATGGATAAACCAATCCAACTTGCGCGATTGCGCCCATACTTATGAGCAATACGTGGATTAGCCCAGCCAGCAAAGATGGATGCCACGCCCATGGCGGTTCCGTGTAAACCTGCAATTGTTAGTGATGTGCCCTGGTCTGCGCGAAGCAGGGACTGGGCAGGGCCGAAGCCACCGAGATAGAAGTTAACGATTGCGGTTTGTACCGCTACTACCCAAAAGAAACGATCGCGGTTGAAACCCTTACTCATTACAGAGCAGCAACAACGTGGTCAATGCACTTGGTAAGTGCCTCAACATCGCTTGGATCAACCGCCGGGAACATACCGATTCGCAGCTGATTCTTTCCGAGCTTTCGGTAAGGCTCGGTATCTACAATTCCATTCTCACGCAGTACCGCTGCGATTTTGGTCGCATCAATTGCATCATCAAAATTAATTGTTCCGACAACCTTTGAACGCATAGCTGCGTCAGTTACAAATGGAGTTGTGTAGCTGGTCTTTTCAGCCCAAGAGTACAAAATATCTGAAGAGCTTGCGCTTCTACCTGCGGCAAATGAAAGTCCGCCATTTGCGTTCATCCACTCGATTTGTTCTGCAAGAAGCATCAAGGTGACTAGTGCAGGTGTGTTGTACGTCTGATCAAGTCGAGAGTTTTCAATTGCGATTCCTAGATCAAAGAATGCTGGAACCCAACGACCACTAGCCTTAATCTGCTCTGCACGCGCAATTGCTGCAGGAGACATGATTGCAATCCAGAGTCCACCATCTGATGCAAAGGATTTTTGTGGTGCGAAGTAATAGGTATCAAACTCTTTTGCATCAACCATCAATCCGCCAGCGGCAGATGTTGCATCAACAAGCACCAAGGCGCCATCGGTTCCTGCTGGACGCACAATTGGCATTGCAACACCGGTACTAGTTTCATTATGTGTTAGTGCGTAAACATCGATTCCCGCTTCAGCAGTTGCAACTGGATGTGAACCAGGCTCTGCCTTGATAACGGTTGGCTCGCCCAAGAATGGAGCTTCCTTGGAAGCTGCAGCAAACTTTGATGAAAACTCACCAAAAACAAGATGCTGGGAACGCTCTTCAATGAGCCCAAAAGTTGCGATATCCCAAAATGCGGTGGAGCCACCATTTCCTAGAACAACTTCATATCCATCTGGAAGATTAAAGAGAGAGGTAAGGCCTTCGCGAACACGCTTCACCACATTCTTCACCGGCTTTTGGCGATGCGATGTTCCTAAAATCGAGTTTCCACTGGCCGACAATGCAGCGAGTGCTTCGGGGCGAATCTTTGAAGGACCGCAACCAAATCGTCCATCTAATGGCTTTAACTCTGAAGGAATGATGATGCTCATGGGCTAAGACTACGGGTAGTAGCGAGAGAGTTCCCAATCACCGCTTGTGGCGGTCCTCTCATAACGCAAACGATCATGTAACCGCGAGTATCTGCCCTGCCAAAACTCAATACTCAGAGGAGTAACCCGGTATCCACCCCAATGTGCAGGTCTAGGAACAGTTGTTCCCTCTGGCCATTTTTGTGCAGCACCCTCATACCTTTGCTCCAACTCTTCACGGGATGCCAGGTGCGAGGATTGAGCACTTGCCCATGCACCGATCTGTGAACCCCAAGGCCTGGTTGCAAAGTAATCATCTGATTCTTGAGCTGAAACTTTTTCTGCAATTCCGCTAATTGAAATTTGTCGCTCCATTGCAAACCAAGGAAAAAGCAAGGAAACATTTGGATTTATTTCAATTCCATGAGCTTTGCGTGATTGATAATTTGTAAAGAAAGTAAAACCACCATTTGAAATATCTTTTAGCAAAACTGTTCGAGTATTGATTTGTGAATCTGCCGTAACTGTCGAAAGCACCATTGCATTTGCTTCGACTATCACTGGGTTTTCATGCGCATCCTTTAACCACGATGCAAAAGCTTGGAAAGGGTTTTCCGGGAGGGTCTCTAAACCTGCATCGCTGTAGGAGCGACGCATCGCTCGTATCTCTTCACGGGTCACGATCTCTTCAGCCATACCCCTATCGAACCCCAGATTGCCACCCAACGCACCCCAAAAGGGCTTCACTGCAAACGGCTATGCAAGCCAAAGTCTTTATAACAATTCAATAAAAACGACCTCAAAACCCGCATATTTAGATGATGTTTCTTGCAAATGAGGCGCAATAGGAGTGGGATGAGGCCACTAGGAAGCCTGCACCCTCAAGAAGAGGCTTCCACATCTTAAAGGAGAACAATTTAGTGAAGAACAGACTACTTAAGGGTCTTGCTCTTGCTGCAACAATGTCACTTGCCGCTGGCGTGACAATTGTTCCTGCTCAAGCCGCAAGTGAAATTGTTATTTGGGCCGATGAAACTCGCGGACCAAACCTAACTAAAGTTTTTGCAAAGAAGAGTGACTGGGTTCCAGGAAGCACCATCAAGGTTGTAACTTTCTCAAGCTACGACGCTCTAAAGGATGCGCTAGATAAGGCATCAGGCACTACTGGTCCAGATATCTTCGTTGCCGGTAACGACTGGGTTCCAGCTCTAGCAAAGAGCGGAAAGCTTGCTCCTGTAGTTTTGACTGCAGCGCAGAAGGCACAGTTCACACCAAGCCAATTCTTTGATCTCTCATTCGGTGGAAAGCTATACGGCGTTCCAGTAGATGTGAACAACGTTGGAATGGTTTACAACACAAAGCTTGTTAAGTCAGCACCAAAGACTTACGGCGAAATGGTTAAGTACTACCTAGACAACAAGACAAAGAAGGGCCTTAAGGCTGGTCTTTGTGTTGCTGGTGGTGGAATGTCATGGGGCGCTCTTTCAGGATTCTCAGCACTTGGTGCAGAGCCTTACCAGATGAACGCTGATGGAACTGTTAACTTCAATAAGAGCTTTGATCCAGCAGTATTTGCTAAGAATGTAAGCACATTGCTTCTTGACAAAAAGGGTAAGAGCAACGGCTTCTGGCCAGCAACTGACACTGGTTGCCAGGATAACTTCCTAGCAGGCAAGGTTCCATTTGCAATTATTGGTAACTGGCACTGGCGTACATTTGCAGAAGCTGGCTTCGATATGAACATCCAACCTGTTCCAGGTGTAAAAGCAGGAACTTACGGAAAGATGTTCGGATCTGTTAGCGGTGCATTCCTTACAACATATGCAGAAGCACACGGAGTAGCTGTTCCAGCTAAGTCACTCCTAACTAACTTCTTCGCATCAACTAAGGGTCAAGTTGCTTACCAGGCAGAAGAAGGTCGTCCACCAGCCGAGAAGGGCGCTCAAAAGAGCCAGCTCGTTCTTGGTGGCCAAAAGGCTATGGGTGCTGCGGCAACTCTCTCTTCAATCCCACAGATTGGTGCGTTCTTGAACACTAATGCTGGCGGAGCAAACTACTGGGATTCAGCTCCAGCTTATTGGACTGCAGTCTTGGTTGACGGAAAGAATCCACTTGTAGAAGCTAAGAAGCTTGCTGCAATTTGGAAGGCTAACGTCGCAGCAGGAAAGGCTGACCTCTAAGAGATTTTTCTTAGGGAATGAAAGTTAGAGGTTAAAACTTTCACAGTCTAAAAGTTCAATAGCGTGGGCGGGATTCATTCCCGCCCACGCTACTACTTTCACAATCTGCAGAAATCAATAATAAGGAAGCGGTAAAAAGTGAGCAGCATTTTTCGAGGTAAGTTTGCACTGATCCTCAAGATCATAATCCTGGCAGGCATCACAGCTATTCTGAGTTTGTTGGCTCAGAGTGCAGTTGCCACAGGTGAAATCGCGATCGGAATATTTCTTGTTATTGCAATCTTTGCTCTGAATTTTACCTATTTCACAAAAATTTCCATCCCTCTTAAATTTTTCGTACCAGGAATTCTTTTCTTCGTTGCATTTGTTATTGCCCCAATTCTCTTCACCGTTTTAATGTCTACATATAACTACCAGACCGGAAACTACATATCTAAAGATGCAGCGATTGAACAGGTTTTAGTTCGCGGCGTTGAGCCAGATGCTAATCAAACTACCTTTGATCTTGTATCCGGAAAGGTTTCAGACGGAAGTGAAGCGGTATTGGTTTCAGATATCGCAAATCAAAAATTCTTTCTTTCAACAAAAGATGCATTGACACCTCTTAACGCTGACCAATTGACCATTAACGAATATGGTGTTGCAACGACTGCACCTGGCTTTACCGAGCTGTCTGCCGATGTACTGGCAACAAGTGATGCTTACACAAAGATTAGATACAAATACTTAGATGGTTATTACATTGTCATCGAAGCTCAAGGAGTAGGTGCTGTCTTTAGGCAAACTCTGGCTTACGATGCCTCATCTGACACCATGAAAAATCTTCAAACCGGACAGATCTACGTTGATAACAAACGAGGAAACTTCGTTCTTGAAGGATCTCCGGAAACAATTTTGACACCAGGGTGGCGAGCCCCCGTATGGTTTGAAAACTACACAAGACTGGTAACCGATGAACGAGTACGAACCCCACTTATTAAAGTCTTTATTTGGACAGTCGTTTTCGCTTCATTAACTGTTTTAAGCACCTTCGCCTTCGGTCTCTTGCTGGCCTTGGCGCTTAACCGCAAGATGCGTGGGCGTCGTATTTATCGCTCTATTTTGATCTTGCCATATGCGATGCCGAGCATCATGAGTATTTTAATTTGGGGAGGAATGTTCAATACAGAATTTGGCGCAATAAACAATATTCTCAACACGGATATTGCCTGGTTCTCTAGCGCCAACTTCGCCCGCGCAGCTGTTCTGCTTGTAAATCTCTGGTTAGGTTTCCCATACTTCTATTTGATCTGCTCCGGTTCCCTGCAAGCGATTCCATCAGAGCTCTTGGAAGCTGCTGCAATTGATGGCGCAAATCCACGACAAGTATTTAGAAGAATTACTTTGCCACTACTTCTGCAGATTCTGTCGCCGCTTCTGATCGCTTCCTTTGCCTTTAATTTCAATAATTTCAATTTAATCTATCTCTTGACAGGTGGTGGTCCACGAAACACCTTGGATGGTGAGATAGCTGGTGCTACTGATATTTTGATCAGCTACACCTACCAAATTGCATTCGGTCGCAATATTCTAGATTTCGGACTTGCCAGCGCAATTTCAGTCCTGATTTTCTTCCTTGTCGCGTCAATTTCCTTCTATGGCCTACGTAAATCAAAAGTAATGGAGACCTTCGGATGACCAAGTGGCTGAGAGAGAATTTGTGGCGTCACACATTCGCAATAATCATGTGTGTTTTTGCTTTGTTCCCGCTATATCTAGTAGTGCTTTCCTCCTTTAACCCAAGTGGAAGCCTTCAATTAACCTCCTTTGTGCCTCGTGACATATCTTTTGAAAACTACAAACTGCTCTTTACTTCACCTTTGATTCCATTTCTATCCTGGGTAAAGAACTCATTGATTATCTCTTCAGTTGTTGCATTCAGCTCCGTTGTAATCGGTGCAGCTTCAGCATTTGCATTCAGTCGTTTGAAGTTCAGAGGCAAGAAATTCGGCATTCAATTACTGCTACTAGTTCAGATGTTTCCATCCATTCTGGCACTTTCAGCGGTGTATGTAATCATGGAACGTGTTTACTCATTTGCACCAGGTATTGGTCTAGGTACCCAAGCAGGCTTGATTCTTGTCTATTTGGGTGGATCCATGGGTGTCAATATCTGGCTACTAAAGGGCTTTGTGGATTCAATTCCGGCTGAGCTTGATGAAGCCGCCAAGATCGATGGTGCAAGTCCCGTACAGACTTATTGGTTGATCTTCATTCCACTGGCAACACCGGTACTGGCTGTCGTTTGTTTGTTGAGTTTTATTGGAACATTCAATGAATTCATTGTTGCGCGATTATTCTTGGTAGAAATGAGTGGACGAACCGTTGCTGTTGGATTACAACAGTTTATTGGTGGACAGTATGCAAGTAACTGGGGTGCATTTGCCGCCGGATCTATCCTTGCTTCTATTCCGATCGTTATTATCTTCTTATCCCTACAGAAATACATTGTGAACGGTCTTACCGCCGGCTCTGTAAAGGGATAAAGGTGAAACGCAAGAGCATCATTGCTCTATTTGTTTTTGCATTTCTTTCACTTTCTTCGATCTCATTTGGCGCAAATGTAAGCTCACCAAAAGTGGGACTTTCACAGGATTTGATCTATTTTGTAATGCCCGATAGATATAAAGATGGAGATAAGAAGAACAACGATAATGGTGGATTCAATACATCATTAACCGCGTTTTATCATGGTGGTGACCTTAAGGGGCTAACCGGAACATGTGAACCCGGCGATGATGGTTTGGCCAGAATTAAATCATTGGGATTTACTGCGGTCTGGCTTACACCGGTCGTTACGCAGCAAGAGGCGATAGGCGTCGGATCTGGTTACCACGGATATTGGGGAGTTGATTTCCTCAATGTAGATCCACATCTGGGTACAAACGCTGACATGCTCGAATTTTCTAAATGTGCAAAAAAACTAGGGTTGAAAGTAATTTTAGATGTTGTCACAAACCACACAGGTGATGTCATCAAGTATCGTGGAAATGAAGCGTACATTCCGGCAGAATCAAGGAGTTTGAAGAATCCTGCTTGGCTCAATGACATCAGTAATTATCACAATGTTGGTGATGTGGGCAGATGTTGGGGAGTTGGTAACTGCACCAAGCTCGGAGACTTCTATGGACTCGATGATCTTGCTACTGAGAAACCTGTTGTATACAAAGGCTGGGCAGAGGTCTATGGAAATTGGATTTCAAAGTATGGAATTACAGGATTTAGAGTAGATACTGCGCGCCACGTTGATGATAATTTCTTCAAGAATTGGTCCCCACTAATAAAGGCCACAGCCAAGAAGTCAGGGATCAATGATTTTACTATCTTTGGTGAAGTCTTTGATTACAGCATATTAAATCTGATGACATATGTACGACAAAACAAGATTGAAACAGTTTTAGATTTTCCATTCCAAGCAAAAGCCACTGAGTTCGCCTCGGGATATTCCAATGCACCAGTACTGTCGGCATTATTTGAAAATGATGATTACTACACAAGCGCACAATCATCAGCTAGTAATTTAGTGACATTTCTTGGCAATCATGACGTTGGACGAGTTGGGTACATTATTGCAAGTAAGCGCATTCAGCCCGCTGCGCAGCTGGTACCAAGGACAAATCTTGCTAATGCATTGATGTACTTCTCACGGGGCATACCGGTTGTTTACTACGGAGATGAAGTAGGCATGACAGGTTCTAATTCAGGCAAGGATCAATTCGCACGCCAAGATATGTTCCCAACAGATATCGAACTTTGGAAAAATGAGCCACGAATCGGAGGATCTCCAATTGGAAATGGTGATGCCTTTACAGCAACCAGCCAGAGCCCAATCGCTAATTATTTGATCAAGTTAGCCGAGATTCGAAGAGATAATCCTGCTTTAGCAAACGGCCCAATGCTTGAGAGATACTCGAAATACTCTCTGTATGTAATTTCTAAGAAAGATGTTGTGCAGAATAGAGAGTACTTAGTTGCATTTAACAATTCAGATACTGATGAGATTGTTGAAGTCACCACAGCTACCTCCGGTGCAGAGTGGACTCAAATTCTTGGCACAACCGATGTAACAGTTAATCAAAATAAGGTCAGTTTTACTGTGCCTGCGCTGTCCACACTTGTTCTGAAGGCCAACAGTGCTATTAACCAATTTGTAACTAAGCACACAAAGCTAAGTACCTCTGTCGATGATTTAACAGGCTTTTACAAGGTCAAGGCTGGAATAAGTTCAAAGGACTTTTTGACGGTGGAGTTTTTTGCCAGAAAAGCAGGAAGCACGCGGTGGGTTTCTCAAGGCGTGGATACAGGTGCACCGTATTCGATATTTATCGACCCTCTAGATTTCCCGAAGAAGAAAATTCAGTTAAGGGCAACTGCACGAAATTCGAAAGGAGAAAGCTTTGTTTTCCCAATCACCAATCTCACTATTTCCACACCATGACGGGAGTGAGCTCTATGTAAGCAATAGCGCTCCACAAATCGGCGACACAGTAGTGCTCAAGGTACGGGTTCCGCACTCCTACACCTTTGAAAAGGCTTTTATTCGGATCTATGAAGATGGTGAACCACGTAGCTATGAGCTGGCTTTGGGTTCAAAGGGCGCTTTTGAAGACTGGTATCAGGTAGAGGTGCAGGTTGTTAATACCCACACCATCTACCGCTTTGTCTTTGTCTCTCGAGATAAGTACGACTGGCTCAACGCCTTTGGATTAACCGATCATGATGTCCACACAAACAATGATTTTCAAATTGTGGCGGTGCCAGCAAACCCTGAATGGATTAAATCCTCTGTCTTTTATCAAATCTTTCCAGATCGCTTTGCAAAGTCAGGCAATACCTATCCAGTGCCGGATTGGGCACACCCTCGCGATTGGAATGAGCTCCCCAGGGGTCGTGGAGAGTTCACTGGCGGCGAGCTTTATGGTGGTGATATTCCTGGAGTTGAAGAGCATTTAGATCATATAAACAACTTAGGTGTAACGGGAATTTACTTCACTCCATTTTTTCCAGCACGATCAAACCATCGATATGACGCAAGTAGCTTTACAGAGGTCGATCCAATCCTTGGTGGAAACAAAGCGCTTTTTTCTCTTGTTAAAAAAGCAAACACATTAGGAATTCGAATTATGGGAGATCTCACCTCCAATCACTGTGGAGCAGGGCATCCATGGCTTGCAAAAGCCAAGAAGAGTAAAACCGCAAAGGAGCGTTCTTATTTTTATTGGGACAAAACCGTTAAGCATGGCTATGTTGGCTGGTGGGGTTTAGCATCTCTTCCAAAGCTCAACTTTAATTCAGCAGCTCTCAAGAATGAGATGTATAAAGGCAAGAACTCGATAGTTCGTAAATGGATTTCACCACAGTATGGAATGTCTGGTTGGCGTATTGATGTTGGAAACATGACAGGTCGATTAGGCGCTGATGATTTACATGATGAAGTTATGCATGGCATTCGACAGGCGATGGATGAAAGTAATCCAGAAGCATGGCTGGTTGCAGAAAATGGTGATTTTGTCGCAAGTGATCTCAATGGTCTTGGCTGGCATGGAGCCATGAATTATCAAGGCTTTATGCGTCCAGTATGGAACTGGCTCAATCGCAACTCAGAGATAGGTGGCGGTTTTCAAGGTCTGCCATTCGCGATGCCACAAGTTTCAGGTCAGCAGCTGATTAACAGTATGAAGCAGTTCAACGCTTCTGTCCCGTGGCGAAGCGTTACTGCAAGCATGGTACTTCTGGATAGTCATGACACAGCCCGATTCCGAACTGTTGTGAAAGGCGATATTGCTTCTCATCTTTCAGCAATGACGATGGTTCTTACATACCCGGGTGTGCCATCAATCTTTGCTGGTGATGAAATAGGTCTTGAAGGTTCGTGGGGAGAAGATGGGCGACGCACAATCAACTGGGAAGATCGCTCACAGTGGGATCATGCATTTATGGAGGATGTAAAGCAACTCATCTCTATCCGCAGGAGCCACGATGCCTTAATCAACGGAGGTCTACGTTGGATCGCTGCAGAGAAAGATTACATTCTCTATCTCCGCGAATCTAAGAAGCAGTCAATTCTTGTATTTGTCTCTCGCAAGGGCGTTAATGCAAAGATTGATATTTCTTCCCTAGGTCTATCTGTTACAAAAACACTTTACGGAAAAGCTGTAACAGGTTCTAAGTTTGCGGTTAAGGCTGGGGAAGCAACTCAAGCAATTTGGGAAGTTACGCGCTAAGCCAGAATCGAAGAGGCTCATTTAGATATTTGGCCCAGGATCTTTCATTGTGGCCACTGTGTTTATAAACTTTAGATTCAAAGTTACTTGTAAATCCACGTTTGTGCATCAATGAGTCAACAAAATTCTGTAGCGGCACATACTCTTTATCCAAGCCTTTATCGCCACGGCTCATCCAAATCTTGTGAGTAATCGGCAGAGCTTCAACCATTGAGCGAGCGAATTTTTCATCACTTATTACCCAATGCGGTGATAAAGTCAGGGCCGTTGTGAACTTATCTGGATGCTGAATTGCGGCGTACAGAGTCGCTAAACCACCCATACTGGAGCCTATAACGGCGGTTTTTTGAGGGAAGTGCGCGCCATAAATTGCCGGCACGATCTCATTAAAAATTTGATTTAAGTATGAATCAGAGTGCAGAACAATTGATGAATCATTAATCGCCCACCGTGGATCAACGTATGTATCTGCTGTAAAGAATCTTTCCGGTGCTAAATCTTTTGCTCGCCCCCAAGGGTTCTCTTTGGTGGAGCTGTGCCAAACGCCAATAATTGTTGGAGGTTTGACTCCTTGCTCATTTGCGATATCGATTGCAGCTTGAGCCATCTTCCAAGTCTGTCGACGATGGGTACTGGTTGACCCGTCAAAGACATTTTGGCCATCATGTGCGATGAGCAGATGCTCACTCCCACCGCGGGGCGTCCAGTAGTCGACGGTTCGATCCCCAAAACGGGTTCGTATGACCTCGCCGGGGACTCCTCGGATTTGGAAGCGCTTAATCTCTTGCATGGTGATTTAATCATCCCATGTCATCGCCGAAAACTTCAATTATCTGGTTTCGTCGAGACCTTCGAATCAATGATCATCCAGCCTTGCTTGCCGCCATCGAATCATCTGATCAAATAATTCCTCTCTTCATCTTGGACAAGGGACAGATTAAGGAAGCTGGATCAAAGTTATTGGCGTACATGGGTCAATCTCTTCGACTTTTAGATGAGTCACTTGGAAACAAACTTCACATTATTGAGGGCGATCAAGTTGAGGTCCTTACAACTTTGATTAAGAAGTACGGGGTTGAGCAGGTTCATATCTCAGCAGAGTTTGAAAGATATGGTGCTGCACGAGATGCACGGGTTGAAGCCGCTGGAATTACTCTGATCCGAACTGGTAGTCCATACGCGGTTGCACCAGGGCGGGTACTCAAGCCTTCTGATGCAACACCATACAAGGTGTACACCCCTTTCTATAAAGGGTGGAGAACGCACGGTTGGCGTGCACCAGCGGTAACGCCAAAGAAGTTCATTTGTGTTAAGCCAACATCTGAATACCGCGCCTTTCCTGATTTTCCTATGCCAGAAGGGGTTTCGGTAATTCAACCCGGTGAGGTTGCAGCGCTGAAGCGATTTAAAGAGTTCAGTAACAAGGCCCTGGATTCATATGACGAGAATAGAAACTTTGCAGCTATTGATGGAACTTCAAAGATGGGTTCCTATTTAAAGTTTGGTGAGATTCACCCGCGGACCTTGCTTGCTGGTTTAGGTGAAAGTAAAGCCCATGACACCTTTATAAAAGAGATCGCTTGGCGTGAGTTTTACGCCGATGTTTTGTTTAACAACCCAATGACTGATGTCGAGTACTACTCTCCTAAGTTTGCTCAGATGAGATATGACAAGCCGGGTGCGCAATTTAAAGCATGGTGCGAAGGCAAGACTGGATATCCATTTGTAGATGCTGCAATGCGTCAGCTCATTGTTGAAGGGTGGATGCATAATCGCACTCGAATGGTTGTTGCCTCATTCTTGGTTAAGGATCTTCATCTGGAATGGCAGCTCGGCGAACGATTTTTTGCAGAGCATTTAGTTGATTACGATGTTGCATCCAATGCGCATGGTTGGCAATGGACGGCTGGAACTGGAACTGACGCATCACCTTATTACCGAGTGTTTAATCCAATCGAACAAGGTAGACGTTTTGATGAAAATGGAGATTACATCCGCAGATATGTTCCTGAATTAGCTCATTTGTCTGCCTCTGAAATTCATGAGCCATGGCTTTTTCTTGATGGATACAGCAAGGGCTACCCTGAAAGAATTGTTGATCATGCTGTTGAGCGCCATGAAGCCCTTGCACGATTACAAGAGATTAAAGCTGACAAACCCCCAATGCCTGGCGCTTAGCTGAATACATCGCATTATCTGCGCGCTGCATCAAATCATCTGCACCATCATTTTTTGCCACACCAATACTGACTCCGATTTTTATTTCATGCCCATCAATCACAAATGGATATGAAAGGGTCCCTCTTAAAGCTAGCGCGATCTCCATGACAACATCTTTGTTTCCATCAACCAATATCCCAAACTCATCGCCACCCAGTCGAGCAAGCAGCGCTCCGCTTGGTAAGGCTCGACTAAATCTTTGAGCGACTTGTTGTAAAACCTTGTCACCCATCTCATGGCCAAAGCTGTCATTTACAGGCTTGAAGCCATCTAGATCCATGAGCAGTAATGAACTTTCTCGCATAGCAAAGTTTTGAATCTCTGAAATGAACCGTCTTCGGTTTGGCAACATGGTTAACTCATCAGTTCTGGCCAAGATTTTTTCATGGCCGATGTTTCGCGCTTGATTTAATGCGATGCTCATTCGTATGAATGCAAGCACCAATGTTCCAATCGCTGGAATCAAGACAAAGTGAGGGAAGTTATCAGGTGCAATCGCAAGTAGGGCTAAGAAGGTAGCACTTAAGAAGACCGAGATAGTGATGAGAACTGGGCTAACCCCTGCCTTGCTCTTGTTATCAGTTGATGGATGCCAACAACTTTCGGCAATCACAACAAATGCGAACAACCATCCGTAATCGACTAATGAGCCAAAGATGTAATTTAAGTTGAGGTTCTGCCAAAGAAAGAGAAAATCAGTTGCGCTGTACAAAACCACTCCAACTGTTAGAAGTAATCCCCGCATAGAAAAGCCATGCAAAACTACGGTAGCGACAATAAAACATAAAAGCACTAAATCAGCGACCGGATAAATTATGGCTAAAAAGGATTGTATAAAATCACCCTCAAAATGGGGGAGCACGGGATGAAGAGCAAAGGCAGCAATTAATGTGCTTAATCCCAATGCGACGATTGATGCATCGATAACTTCAAGTATCGAAAGCTTTTGCCGATTTGAAATTAATCGCTGTAATCCTAGAAGGGCTAATGGATAGAAAAGTAGGTACAAGACATCTGAAAAATTCGTTAAACCGGCTGCATAATCCACATATGAAGTTGAAGTTGCGATTACCGAACCCATGCACCAACTACCTAGAGCTAAGGCGATCAAGGGTTGTGCCCATCTGTTGTTTATTCGAGGAGCAACTAATACAGAGACCATGCAGGCCACAGCCACGCTATTGAAAGCAATCAGATCACTCCACACACCTGCAAAAAGTTGGTGTAGTGGGAGCTGTAACGCCAATAGAACAGGAGCTACGAGTCTCAAAGTGCGCATATAGACAGATTAGGAACATCCTCATCCTTTTGGGATAGGGATTCCCATAGATACAAAAAACCCGCCACCTGGTGAGGCGGCGGGTTTTCGTAAGAAATATTTGAGCCTAGAAGCCCTTGGCGCAAATCAACTTAGCCATCTGTAATGCGTCGCTTACATTGCTGGCTGAGTTTGTATATTGGCTGATTGCAGTGCTTTTAAAGATCTGCAACCGACTTATTGCTTTTTCAAACTTTGCTTTTCCAACTGGACCCAAGTTGTCGAGAGCCTCTTGCCAACCTTCTACGGCAAGGCCCCATTGCTTGATTGCCTCAGCATTTTTACTCGCATTTGCTGTATCTGCCTTTAGTTTGGCTAAATTACTTTTTGCCTCCTCAAGCTTAGGCTCAATTGCAGCAATTTTTGCAGGCCCAGTAGCCACAAATTCAGCATAGTCCGCCTGAGCTTTCTTCAAATCAACATCAATTTCTGCAACACGGGCATCAGAACTCTTTTTGATTGATGGCAATAACTTCCGCGTATTGACATAAATGTTTGCAGTATTTAGGCACTCAACCGATAACCAGGTCAGTTTTTTACTTGAGACCAAAGGATTCTTAGCGCAACGATAGGTCGTTCCACCAGCTTTTGTACTTTGTCCAGACTTCTTGCAAGCCACACCATTTGAGATCTTTGTGGCTGCATTGGCAGGTACGGCGACCATGACGCCTGCAGCGACAACTAGCGCTACAAAAAGTGAAGCAATCTTGCGGAACATATCTGTGCCCTTCGTAGTAAGGGTTCAATACTATCGATGACGCTCTTAAAGAAGGCTGAAAACCCGCCGTGAGTCCGGTTGGTATCGCCGTTATCTTCTCTGCTTAGCCCTCATATTCATGCCAACCTTTCTGACAATAGAGCGCGGCACACTCTGCACGACAAAGACTAAAAACTTGTACTGCCAGCCTGGAATGCTAACCGGCTTGCCTTTTAAAGCATCTCTCCACGATTGCTCAACTAATCGATCTGAGTTCAGCCACATGAAGTTAGGAAGACCCTTCATCGACATTTTGCCCCTTTGATGGAACTCAGTGCGAGTAAAACCAGGACAGAGTGCGCTCACCTTCACATTAGTTGCAACTAGTTCGGTATTCAGAGATTCAGATAGGACGGTTAGATATGACTTTGAAGCGCTATATGTACCACCTGCAATGTAACCAGCCACCGAGGAAACATTGATGATGACTCCGCTATTTCGCTGCTTCATTAAAGGCAGCGCTGCATGCATGAGTCGCATTGGCGTGCGGACCAATACATCAAGTAACTGTTGCTCGACTTCTAATGTCGACACCGTGAAGGCTTTGTTAACACCAAAACCTGCGTTGTTAATCAGTACATCAATCTGGTTCTCAAGAATGTACTTTTCAACTGTAAGGCAGCCCTCATCTGTTGCTAGATCTGCCTGAATTACATGGGTTTTAACTCCAAATTTTTCTTCAAGCCCTTGCGCCCGCTCGTGAAGGCGGGGCAAATCACGAGCGACCAAAACAATGTTGTACCTGTGAGAAGCCAATAAGCGAGAAAAACTCTCGCCAATTCCAGCGGTCGCACCCGTTACTAAGGCCCAAGAATTCATCTGCTCTCCTAACTAACCGTAAGTTCACCAACTGCACCCTTGGGTACAAATGGTGAGTGTGGTGCAACCGGTGAAAGTTTTTCATATTTCAGATTCTGTGTCGGGCGAGGATCTTCATCACCCTTATTTGGCCACAAGGAAAGCGCACGCTCTGCTTGAGCGGTGATAGTGAGAGATGGATTAACCCCAAGATTTGCTGTAATTGTTGAGCCATCAACTATATGAAGTGTTGGGTAGTTCCAGACTCGGTGGTACGGATCTACAACTCCTACTGAAGCATCGTGGCCAATGACGCAGCCGCCAACAAAGTGTGCGGTAAATGGTGCATCAACTAAATCTCCGATATGTCCACCAGCGATACCGCCATGTTTTTCAGCAATCCTTCTGACAACTTCATTTGCGACTGGAATGTAGGTTGCATTTGGATGATCTGAATCGTTCGTAGATGTTAAATGCCAACCAAACCAACTTCGCTTTGGTTTAACGGAGATAAAGGAATCCACGTTTTGCATAGTCAGCGCAATTACTGTGCGTTGACTCCATTTGCGAACATCAAGAATCTTTTTCAAAAGAGAGGGGTTTGCAAGAAATGCTTTCCACCATTGCTTGCGACGCAACTTTGATGAACTGCCATCAGTCATAATCGTTTGAAGTAATCCCATCAGGTTGCTGCCTTTGCCATAACGAACAGGTTCAATATGGGTGTGCTCATCGGGGAAGAATGAGGATGTAATTGCGCTGCCTTCGCTGAAATCAATATCTGTGTTTTTCATCATCGCCCCAGTGAGCGCTTCGCTGTTGGTTCTTGAAAGTTCACCTAATCGATCTGATAAAAGGGGTAAAACGCCTGCATCCTTCATTTTATGCAGCAGTTTCTGGGTGTTATATGTACCTGCAGCAACAATTACCTCTTTAGCGAAGAAACTCTTACCTCTTGATCCAAATGGATCATTTGTCTTGGTGGTTGTGATTTTCCAGCGCCCATCTTCTTTCTGCTGAACTTTTGTCACCGTAGTCATGGGGAATACTTGTGCACCCGCAGACTCTGCAAGCCCTAAGTAATTCTTGGGCAAGGTGTTTTTCGCATTAAATTGACAGCCAGTCATACATGAACCGCATTGCTGACAACCATTTCGATCTGGACCTACTCCGCCAAAGAATGGATCTTTAGATAAGACTCCTTTACCTTCTCCAAAGAAAACTCCAAGCGGTGCCATTTGAAAGGTATGACTAACGCCCATCTCTGTAGCAACATCCTTCATAGCTTGGTCACTATTTGAAAAGTATGGGTTTTCAGTTACTCCCAACATCCGTCGTGCCTGATCAAACCAAGGCTCAAGCTCTTTCTTCCAATCGGTGATTGAAGCCCACTGTTTGTCATTGAAGTAATCATCACCAGGTTGGTACAAGGTATTGGCGTATACCAGCGAACCGCCACCAACACCTGCACCACTGAGAATCAGTACATCGGGTAGAACATCAATACGCTGAATGCCATAAAGACCAAGTTTTGGCGCAAAGAGAAACTTATTCAATCGCCATGAAGTCTTAGGAAAATCCTTGTCCTCGAAACGACGCCCGGCTTCAAGTACAGCAACGGAGTAACCCTTTTCGCGCAATCGAAGCGCAGAGACCGAACCACCAAAACCTGATCCGATCACTACGACATCGAATGTACTTGTCATTTAATCAAACAATGATTCCTGAAGGATCCTCATCGCGAATCTTCCATTCAGTTCCATAAGAAGGAAGTAGATCCAAGAAAGGTTTTGCATCAAACCATTCTGGCCCAACAACACCTTCTGGCTTCCAAATGCCCTTATGAATCAGCTCCATTGCGATAACTGGGTTGACTGCAGTCTGCCAAACAACGGCTTGATCGCCGTATTCAGCCATCGACCACTCGTTATCAACCACGTTATACATGTAACAGGCGTATGGCTTACCTTCTTTATCAAGACCCTTTACAAGAGCACCTGCACATGTCTTGCCCTTCATACGTGAACCAAGTGTTGCAGGATCAGGAAGTGCCGCAGCAAGTAGATCACGAGGTGAAACTTGAATGCCTTGAACATCTACATGGTCTTTACGATCCATTCCCAACATATGAATAGTCTTCAAAGTGGTAATGAACTGTGCGCCGAGTCCGTACTTAAAGTTAACCTTCTTTGCATCAACTTTCTGTGGAATCAATACAACCTCTTCATGCTCAACATTTACACACTCAACAGGCCCGATGCCTTCAGGGAAATCAAATACTTCGATCTCGCTAAATGGCTCCGTTGTGTACCAACCACGTCCATCCTCCCAAACCAATGGAGGATTTAAGCACTCTTCAATTGTTGTCCAAATTGAAAATGATGGAGCAAAGTCATAGCCCTCAACTGTTAAGTTCGAGCCATCAAAGATTGTGAATGAATCAATTCGGCTAAAGAGATGATCTTCGGCGTAACGTGCAAAGACATCGCTCATACCTGGCTCAATACCCATTCCAACAAGAGCATAAATCTGTCGCTCTCCCCAGTTCCAATCACGTGCAAACTGCTCATCGCCAAGCTTTACGCCCGTTTCAGAGTTTGGATAATGTGGGTGGGGACGTGAAAGTGACATCGCCATGTCGATGTAATTTGTATTTTCGATTTCGCATGACAAGAAAATCGGCATGACAAAACGTGGATCAACGGCATTGATAACAACATCTGGCTTTACCTTGCGAATCAACGCACGGATATCCTCCAGTTCGGCAGCATTCACCTCCGCTGCTGAAAATCGTGAATCCTTGACTCGGGTAACTGCTTCTTCCGCGCGTGACAGAGTTCGATCAGCGACAACCATCTCAGTAATAAATGATTTACGTGATGCGATATTGACAATAGCTCTGCCAACTCCGCCCGCGCCTATAACTAGCGCCTTCATTGTTGGCCTCTCATGAGGGAATAACTTCCTTTTCGTTAGATTTGGAAGTCTACCTGTTCACTTTATTCATGACAAGGCATCTTCTTTTTCATGACAAGATTGGGCATTGTTATGAAGTAATTACAACGATAGGTCCCCGTAGCTCAGTGGATAGAGCAACCGCCTCCTAAGCGGTAGGTCGCAGGTTCAACTCCCGCCGGGGACACCAAGGATTAAAGGCTAGTTAAGAGAAAACAACTGTCCTCTTACCAACAATAAAAATTTTGTCATCTGCATACAACTTGACCGCTTTTGCTAAAACTCTGCGCTCAATGTCGCGACCGATCGCAATTAACTCTTCAGGCGTTGCGTTATGGGTTACATGTGCAACATCTTGTTCAATGATTGGACCCTCATCTAAATCACTTGTAACAAAGTGTGCAGATGCACCAATGATTTTTACACCACGCTCATGGGCTTGGTGATATGGCTTTGCGCCTTTAAATCCTGGCAAGAATGAGTGATGAATGTTGATGATCTTTCCCGGCATTGTGTTGCAGAACTCTTCAGAAAGAATTTGCATGTAACGAGCTAAGACGACAAAATCAATACTTAGTGCTTCGATCTGCTTCAGTATCTCTGCCTCTTGAGATGCCTTTGTATCTGCAGTTACTGATAAGAATAGGAATTTGACTCCGTGGGATTCAACCAAATAGCGCAGATCCTCACGATTAGAGATAACTAAAGGAATCTCAACGTTTAGTTCGCCCAGCTCTTCTAAATACAAAAGGTCGCGTAAGCAATGGCTTTCTGTCGTGACCATCACCAAAGCACGAGGCTTTTGAGCTGTTGGCCGAATATGTAAAGAAGGATTGAACTTTGAAAGTCCCTCATTCAAACTCTTGTGAGCCCCATCGATTCCTTGTGCTGTCTCAAATCGGGTACGCATCACAAACTGATTAGTTGTCGGATCAGTGAACTGCTGGTTCTCAATAATGTTTCCACCACAGGCAAGAACCGCTGATGTCATCGCATGAACGATGCCAGGCTGATCTGCACATTGCAGGGAAGCGATTAGATCCATGGCCTAAGGGTACGCGAGATTAGTGGCGCAAGGTAAATCGCTGCATCCACTTAGGTGCCCACCAGTTGTTTTCGCCGAATAGGCGCATCAAGGCTGGCACTAAGAGGCCACGAACAATCGTTGAATCGAGAAGTACAGCTAATGCAACACCAAATCCCATTGTCTTGATTGATGTGACACCGCTGGTAACGAATGCACCGAACACCACTGCCAACAAGACTGCTGCCGCCGTGATGATTCGTGCAGATCTCTGAAGTCCTACGGCAACTGATTCAACATTTGATTTACCAGCAAGGTGTTCTTCGCGGATGCGTGAAAGCAAGAAGAGCTCATAATCCATCGAAAGACCAAACACGACGACGGCAATCAGAATGACAATTGAAGTATCCAGCGTTCCGGTTACTGTAAATGAACCAACAAGCCACTGAAGATTTCCATCAACAAATACCCAAGTCAGTACACCCATCGTTGCACCAAGTGAAAGGAAGTTGAGAATCACAGCCTTGATTGGCAAAATGATTGATCCGGTAAAGACAAAGATTAAAACAAGAACGCTGAGAACAATCCACCCAAGAGCCCACGGCAATGTGCGTGAAATACCGTTTTGTGAATCTGTGTAATCAGCGGCGACTCCACCGACCAAAGTTCCTTCGGGGGATTCAATGCTTCGAACATTTTGAATCAACTCTTGTGATTCAGGAGTTCGAGGAAGCATCGCTTGGTATGCAACCACTCGCACATCTTTTCCGATAACTGCCGGTGGAACTACTCCAACGATTCCTGCGGTTTGACCAAGCTTTTGGGTGTAGGCATTAATCTCTTCTAATTTATCTGCGCCATCAATAATGATGATTTCAATTGGAGTACCAGTCTGTCCTGGAAAACGCTCAGCTTGTTGCGCAGTTGCAAAAGCTGCCTTGTTATCTGCTGGCAACATACGAGAATCTCCTTGAGAAAATTTGATCCCAGTTATTGGAGCTGCCATCACACCAAGAATCACAAGTGAAACAAGTACTGCGCTAACTGGACGTTTCATTACCAGACGTGCAGTCCGCGCCCAACGGCCATCCTCCTTTGGAGTAATCGCAGATTTGCGAACAACTCCCTTGTCGATGCGATCGCCAAGAATTGCCAAGATTGGAGGCAATCCGAACAAAGCGCCAATTACTGCAAGAGCAACAACTGATACACCTGCATATCCAAATGACTGCAAGAAAGGCAGGGGAAAGAAAGCGAGCGACAATAAAGTTACCAATACCGTCATTCCGGAATAAAAGACTGTTTTTCCTGCGGTAGCCATAGTTGTGACTATGGAATCTTCGATGTTTTTTCCTCGGTGTAATTCTTCACGGAATCGGTTAACCATCAATAGCGCGTAATCAATTCCTAAGCCAAGGCCCATACCTGTCGTTAAATTCAGTGCGTAGATACTGACAGTTGTAAATAATGTGAATAAATAAAGAATAAAGAATGCACCCAAAATCGCGGCTACACCCACAATCAATGGCATCGCCGAAGCAGCCAAAGCTCCAAAGACAAGGACGAGCAAAATGAAGGTCAGTGGAATCGAAATGAGTTCAGCGATCTTCAGATCATCGGAAATCTTTTTCGTGATCGCATGGCCAACAACTCCAACGCCGCCGGCGTACAGAGTTAAACCTTTGTAAGAGCCATCATATTTTTGCTGCATCACCTTTCCGAGCTCTTGACTTTCTGGAGTAAAGGCTTCACCATCACCGTACACAAGGATGAAAGCAGCTTTGCCATCAGCTGATTTCAAAGTTGCTTCGCCACCGCTGGTCCAGAAAGAAAGTGTTTTTGTTACACCCTCTTCTTGTGCAATCTTCTTTTCCAGCGCAATACCCTTTTGTGCCACTGACGGATCAGTCACATCGGTGGCACCTGAATCAACAATAATTACAACCGCTGGGTCTGAAAGCTTTAACTCTTCTGTCAAGTATTCATACACCTTGTAAGAGTCGCTTTTTGGATCGCTATATCCACCTGAATCGAGACGACTAAACGCCAATGAGCCAAATCCACCAGCAACCAGAATTCCAACAACAAATAGAATCACTGCGCTCTTTCTGCGCTTAAAGATTAGGTGGCCAAGCTTTTCAAACATTTATATCTCTTTTCTTAGTAGTTAAAAGATTTCAAACGGTAGTAGAATTAGGGTTATGAGCGATCTCTTCCCGAAGGTAACTTCAGATGAAATTGATCTGGATGCTGCCTCCGAACAAGCTAAGCGCGAAGAAGAGTTGAAGTCAGATAGACCGCCACATCACGAGGGTTAATCAGCCTTAGGCGCAGGTGTTGGCGCAGGCGTGCTCTTTGGTGTTTCTTTTTTAGCTGAATCTGTTTTATAAAACCCCGACCCCTTGAACACGACACCAACCGCGGTGTACACCTTTCTAATTTCACCCTTACATTCTGGGCAAACAGTCAGAGAGTCATCTGAGAAGGATTGAATAGCTTCAAATTGGTGGTCACAGGCGGTACATGCATATTGATATGTAGGCATCACGACTCCACTTCTGGCTAAAACCCTCGGTTGGGCTATGTGCTTAGTCTAAAGAGGTGAGAAGATTGGCGCGAATTGAGGCACTTCCTTGGTGCTTCTAGAAAGGCAAATGTGAGGAAGTTCGCATCGGGTAGTGCATTACTACTTTTACTTACTTTTTTGGGAACAAGTGCGTCATTTGCTAACTCATTGGTCAGCACCTCACCCATGAGCGGATCCACATTGTCAGTTTCCCCGACCAGTGTCACAGTTACAGGGCAACTTCCATTGTTGGCTGATGCAAATGAAATTTCAGTCACAGATCCAAAAGGCGTTCGTGTCGACGATGGAACCATCATGGTTACCGATGTCAGCGCAACTGTCGGATTGATGCCACTAACTGAATCAGGTTTTTACACCGTTACTTATTTGTTATTTGCTGAAGCAGATGCACCGCTTGAAGGAAGTTACCGTTTTAAGTATCAAGCTCCGAGCACTATTGCACCAGAGACTCCGACTCCTGAACCAACCGTCTCTCAAACTCCGGCAAGCAGTAGTTGGGGAACAAATCTTTTTATTATTCTCCTTCTTGTACTTGCTGTTGGCGTAACAGTCGGATTGTCGCTGTATGCACGCAAGCTATTTAACGATCGATGAATCTTTTAACAACTACTTTTAAATTTCTCAATCTCGCTGGCGGTATCAGCGTCATTGGTTCACTTTTGGCGATGGCATTTCTTCTCATTAATCAAGATGGATATCTGGCAACTTCTGGGGAAAAACTGCGCCGATTACTCAAAAATTCTGCTGTTGTTTGGGTAGTTGGTGCATTTGGGACAATTTTCTTTACCTTGGCGCAAATTCTCGGTACAACTTTCTCGGATGCCTTGGATGTAACGGTTATAAGATCTTTTCTAACCCAGATTTCACTTGGAAAGTACCTGGCCTTCCAAGCAATTGTTGCCACAGCTGCTCTGATTTTCGCCTTCTTTATTCGCAAAATCGAATCTCTTATTCTCCTCTTTGCACTGTCGATTGCTGGATTAGTCGCACCAGTTTTTGAGAGCCATGCAGCGTCAAGTGGCTCTCACTCGCTTGTTATTGGTTCTCTTGTCATTCACGTTATTGCTATCTCATTATGGGTCGGCGGGGTTATTGCAATAGCCTTTCTTTCGCCCCTTGATCGCCCTGTGGCGGTGCCGCGCTTTAGCCAGCTTGCTTTATGGGCTGCTATTGCGGTCGTAGCTAGCGGCGCAGTAAATGCATGGGCCCGATTGAACTTTATTGATGCCTGGAATTCACGCTATGCATTTCTAGTCATTGCAAAGATTGTGGCAACTATTGCTCTTCTCTACATTGGTTTTCTTCACCGTAAAACGCTTGCTAACAAATCCACAATCAATTGGTTGGGATTTGCCAGACTCATCTCTGTTGAAGCGGCAATTATGGTGGTGACAGTTGTAATGGGAACATGGCTATCAACTAGCTCTTCACCCGATCGTCCTGGAAATCAAGAGTTCAACGCAGCTCTATCGATAGTTGGAGTTTCAACACCACCTGCACCGACCTGGTCTCGAATCTTCTTGAGCTATGAACCGAACGCTCTCATGATCGGAATATTGATTTTGATGGTAGCTCTGTATGTAAAGGGTGTTGTTGTACTAACTAAGCGTGGTGACAAATGGCCGGTTGGACGCACAGTGGCATTTGCGCTGGGAATTACCGCAATTGATTTTGCAACAAGTGGAGGGCTTGGGGTGTATGCCCAGTTCTCCTTCTCGTATCACATGATTTCTCATATGGTTTTGGGAATGATCGCACCAATTGGTTTAGTTCTTGGTGCACCCATGACATTAGCTTTACGAACATTGCCACAAGGCAGAACACCTGAAGAACGCGGCGTGCGAGGCTCTTTACTGGCTGTGTTGCATTCAAGGTATGGCGTAGTAATAACTAATCCGATTGTGGCATTAGCAATTTTCGATGGCTCTCTGTTCGCTCTCTACTTCACAGATCTTTTTGCAGTTTTGATGCAGAGCCATGTCGGCCACTTGTTTATGAGTCTTCACTTCCTCGCCGCTGGCTTCTTATTCTTTTTTATTATCATTGGAGTTGATCCCAACCCCCGCAGAGTGCATCACCTCGTTCAGATCGTGATTTTATTTGCGGCGATGAGCATCCATGCATTCTTCTCAGTGGCGTTGATGTCTACTTCAACCCTCATTGATAAGGGTTTTTACGCCTCGCTTCAGACACCATGGTTAACCGATTACTTAGCCGATCAAAAGCTCGGTGGCTCCATTGGCTGGGCTATGGGCGAGATCCCAATCCTGATTGCTTTGGTGGCGACATTTATCAATTGGATGCGAGATGATTCTCGTGAGGCAAAGAGGATTGATCGCAATACCGCTCGCCAAGCGGCTATGGGTCAACCTGATGATCTAGCTAATTACAATCAGTATTTACAGGAATTATCAAAGCGCGATAGGAATGAGCCCTGATGGAAAACATGTTTGATCTCCCTGCAGAGTACAAAGAGTTGCGCACAAGTGTGCGTGCGCTTGCTGAAAAAGAGATCGCACCATTTGCTCAAGCAGTTGATGAAGAGCACCGTTTTCCAGTTGAGGCCAAGAACGCACTTGTAAAAAATGGATTATATGCAGCACATGTCCCTACAGAGTTTGGCGGAGATGGCGCAGACGCTTTAGCGGCTGTGTTAATCATCGAAGAGGTAGCACGTGTGTGCGGTTCTTCATCTTTGATTCCAGCGGTGAACAAACTGGGTTCAGTCCCATTAATTTTGGGTGGAAATGATGAGCAAAAGAAGCGTTGGCTTCCACGCTTAGTAAAGGGAGAAGGGTTCTCTTACTGTCTATCAGAGTCAGAAGCTGGATCTGATGCATCTGCTTTGCGAACAAAGGTGGAACGTTCAGGTGATGGGTGGATCCTCAATGGAAGTAAGAAGTGGATCACAAACGCAGGCGAATCAGAGTTTTATTCAGTAATTGCGCAAGGAGATCCTTCGTTAGGCTCAAAAGGAATCACCGCTTTTGTTGTTGAAAAATCTGATCCAGGTGTTTCTTTTGGCGCACCAGAAAAAAAGATGGGCATGCGCGGATCACCAACACGTGAGGTTTACTTCGACAATGTTCAGCTAAGTGATGACCGTCGAATTAGCGAGGTTGGCCAAGGTTTTGCACTTGCCATGAACACTTTAGATCACACTCGAATCACAATCGCTGCACAAGCTTTAGGTCTTGCACAAGGTGCATTGGATATTGCTACTAAGTATGCACACGAGCGCCATCAGTTTGGTAAGCCGATCTTTGATTTCCAAGCGGTTCAATTCATGCTTGCAGATATGGCTATGAATATTGAAGCTGCGCGTTTGTTAACTTACTCCGCTGCAATTAAGAGCGAAAATGGTGAACGCGATCTTCGTTTCTTCTCAGCAGCTAGCAAGTGTTTTGCTAGTGATATGGCGATGAAGGTGACTCAGGATGCGATTCAAGTTCTAGGTGGGTATGGATATGTCACCGACTATCCAGTTGAACGCATGATGCGCGATACAAAGTTGACTCAGATTTATGAAGGCACCAATCAGATTCAACGAATCGTGATGGCACGTAACCTTCCAAACAGTTAAAGCCTAACGATTAAATCGCACGACAATCGATGGTGTGGCAGCTGCATCCAATGGCACATCGTGGGCTTCATGTGGAAGCTCTTCACTAGATAACTCACCTGCGTAGACCAAGCCAATCTTCCAAGCATTGAGATGGACAAGGGCACGGTCGTAAAACCCACCTCCTTGACCTAATCTAAATCCGGATTGATCGATTTTTAAGGCGGGAACAATCACAGCTCCAATATCGGAAAGATCTGTAATTGCAGCCCCCACCGGCTCTGAAATCTTTTTCTTGGTGATCAACGTTGCAGGATCTCCATCCCACCTCACCCATTCCAATTGGTCTCCATTTATTCGAGGAAGAACCAGAGTTTTCCCACTTCTCAGGAATGCCTCATTTACTTCGACGGTGCTGGGTTCGTACTCGTAGGAGATATATGAGGCGATTGTTGTAGTTGACGCAATTTCGGGAGCTTGCAAAATGACATTAAAGTTTGATGGGATGAACTTCTGCAACCGTTCCCGGCGGGCGCGTTCCCGCAATGTGGCTTTTTGATCTGTCATTTAAATCTCCCGTGAAATCCCAAAGATCAAACTGTTCAACAAGTAGGGTTCGATTATGTCAGAACACACTCGGGTAGATGAGTTTCTAACCTCATTACTAGCCATCTGCAAACCCCTCGAATCATTTGAGATGCCACTATTGGATGCACATGGTGCAACCCTTGCTTCTGATATTTATGCAGGGGATCGCTTAGTTTTGCGTGAAGGCGTTCGTATTCGCTCAACCCAAATCGGATTAGCTGCTTCAATTGGTCGAGATCATCTACCAAGCCGACCACACCCGCGAGTTGTTGTTTTATCTGCCGGTCCAGATTTAGTTGAGCCAGGACAGCCGCTGAAAAGTGCAAGCGATGAGTACGAGACAAATTCTTGGTTGCTCACAACAGCGGTCCGTGAAGTTGGCGCAGTTGCATATCGCGTTCACTCAATTCCAGATAATGAAGAGCAACTTCAGAAGGTTATTGAAGATCAACTTGTGCGGGCAGATCTAATTATCATTAGCGGAGAGCGCCACGATGATTCTTTTGATTTGATTACACGTACTCTGTCTGGCCTAGGTGAAATCACAACCGTTGATTTAGCGATTGAGGCAAGTGGCCGTCATAACTTTGGAACAATCGGACCAGATAAGACACCTGTCGTAACTCTTCCTGGCGACCCAATCTCCTCATACATCTCCTTTGAGCTTTTTGTTCGCCCCATGATTCGCACCATGCTCGGAGCGGCGACTATTCATCGTCCATCTGTAAAGGCCGCTTTAGAAAAGCCGATTGAATCCGCCCCAGGTGTTCGCTCATATATTCGAGCGGTCTTAGCTGAAGATGGCAGCTCAGTTGTTCCTCTTCACAATCAAGATGAACAATCCACCCTTTCAGATGCCAATGCATTTATCGCAGTCTCTGAAGGTGATACCAGCCTTAAGACTGGTGATCAGGTGACAGTAGTAGTACTCGAGCGTCGCTACATCTAGTTTATGAAAAGTAAATGGCCCATTGAGATCAAAGGTCATGAGATTCTCCTCCGTCCCTTGCGTTTTAGGGATCGGGCCAAGTGGAATCAGGTTCGTGTAGAAAACCGAGATTGGCTCTCCCCATGGGAAGCGACGATGCCGAACTCAGGTGAGGAAAGTTATAGCCAGCTCCCATCATTTTTTGAGATGGTAAAGATCTTGAATTATGAGGCGCGCAATGGGCGATCTTTTTCATTTGCCATCTGGCACCAATCTCAGTTGATCGGCCAAATTACATTGGGCGGGGTCATCTACGGCGCCATGCGTGGGGGCCATATTGGGTATTGGATCGATCGCAACTTCGCCAACCGTGGATACACAACACAAGCCGTTGAAATCCTTACTCGGTATGCATTTGAGGCGTTAAAGCTGCATAGGCTAGAGATTAATCTGCGTCCCGAAAATGCCTCATCTCGAAGAGTGGCTGAAAAAGCTGGATATATTCTTGAAGGAGAGCGCCCCCGGTATCTGCATATCGATGGCCAATGGCGAGATCACATCACATTTGTTAGTGAAAATTCCGCGATCAAGTAGCCCCCAAATCCCAGAAATTCTTCACCCCTACCTTTAGATTTACCCATCATGACTTCGGGAATTATTTACATCGCGATCATTGGAATGTGGGTCGCTTATTTTGCGCCCCGTTGGATCCATGACCGCAATGAGTTCTCCGGAAAGTCGGTAGAGCGTTTTAAGGGCGCACTTCGAGTTGTTGCAAGTCAATCACCTCACGCTTCAATTGCAGGTGGATCGATTCACATTGATTTAGATCAAGAAGCTAAAAATCGACAAACACTTCTTCGCCGAAGAATTACTTTCTTACTCATTACTTTCTCACTTGTTTCGACAATTGTAGGTGGAGCCATGAACTCAATGCCATTTGTTTACGCGCTAGTGCCAGCATCTGCTTTATTGATTTACATCGCACATGTTCGTCGGAATACGAATGGTGAGCAGTTGCAGAAGCGTCGAGTGCAACAACTCAGCCGTCAAAATTCAGGTGTCTCAAATACAAATCTTGCAGATGTTGTTCAACCAAAACCAAGCAGCGAACATTGGATCCCGCTATCTGAGCGCGAACTTAAAGGTGTTGTAATTTTGCCTCAAGGTACAGCCGCAGTACGAAATGCATGGGAGCCAACAGAGATTCCTGTTCCAACGTATGTCAACGCACCAAAGGCTGTTGTTCCAAAGCGAGTACTCGATCTGACAATTCCTGGCCAATGGAGCGAAGAACAAGAGCGTCTTGAGCGCGAAGCGCTAGCTGCCGTTTCGCCATCACGTGATCAAATCTTTGATCAGCAGCTAGCAGATGAAGCTGTTGAGCGTTTGAATCAAGCTCGCGCAGCTAACGAGTAATTAGATCCAAGAATCAAACCACATACGCATTTTCCATTGATCGTATGTGATGGTTTGGCCGGTATACAAAGGCAAGAAGTAGATAAAGCACAGTAGTACGAGGGCAAACAAGCCCCCCACAATTGATTGAGAAACAGCTGGTTTAAGACCACTATCAAGCAATAGTTTTGCGCAATACACAATAGCCAGGATCATAAATGGTTGGATAATGATCGAATAAAAAGAGAACATGGTTCGCTCTTGCATTGCAAACCATGGGAGATAGCCTGCGACAACTCCTACAACAACAATATTTGCGGTTGAATCAACTGAGCGATGCGCCAATGACTTGATCCAAAACCCAATCACAACCGCAATTGCAATTGTTCCAATCCACCACAAAATTGGTGTGCCAAGTGCCAACACTTCTCGGGCACAGCTTTTGCTACCACAATCTGAGGGTGAGTCATAAAAGAAGGATGTTGGTCTTCCCATAATCAGCCAGCTCCAAGGATTAGCTTCATATGGATGTGACTCGGTTAAACCTGTGTGAAAATTTAACATCTCGGTGTGATAGTTCAACCATGCAATTAATGGATTAGATGAACTTTGTCGATTCCAACCACGATCAGATAAAAACCATCCAAACCATGTAGCGAGATAGACAAGAATCGGCAGTAAGCCAAACTGTGCAAACTTAGTGAGTAAGGGCTTTACGGCGGCTCTTATATCCATCTTTACTAATATGCGATAGACCGCTACTAATGCGATGGCAACAATGAAATAGATTGCACTCCACTTGCATCCAAGAGCTAATCCAAAGGCAAGTCCAGCCCACCAATTCCTATCCCTTTGCCACAATAAAACGCCAACAGCTACAAAGAATGTTAAGAATAAATCTAGTAATGCGGTTCGAGAGTGCACCAAAAGCAAACCATCAAGGGCCATTAATGCTGCACCTAAAGCGGTCAACAAAGGTGAATAGAAAAGTACATGTACCAAGCGAGCAAAAACTAAAATCAGAAGTGTGCCAATAAGGGCGGTTGCAAAGCGCCACCCAAATTCGTTATCCCCAAATATCGCTATACCCCCTGCAATTAGCCACTTTCCAACCGGGGGATGGACAATGAATTCAGGGTTAGCACCAGTTACCTCAACGCCGTATTTCAGTAGATCTCGAGCACCATCAACGTAATAAACCTCATCAAAGATGTAGCCCTTGGTAGCGCCAAGATTTACAAGGCGAAGTACAAATGAGGCTAGCGCGATGAGTATCGGAGCAATTGCTGCGGCCATAGGACAAGAGTATGCGCGTTTACTGAGAGGATTAGCCCATGACGCTCATTCTGGCAGCAACCCCTTTGGGCAATCCTGGGGATGCAAGCACCCGTCTCAAGAGTGCGATCGAATCGGCATCAATCATCGCAGCAGAAGATTCCCGACGTTTTCATCGGTTGTGCGTAGATATCGGGGTCACATTCACCGGACGAGTTCTCTCTTTTTTCGAAGGCAATGAGGATGATCGCAGTCGCGAGTTAATCGCTGAACTCAAAAGTGGTGCAGTTGTTTTAGTTGTATCTGATGCAGGCATGCCCACCATTAGTGATCCAGGTTTTCGTCTCATGCGTGATGCAATCGCAGAAGGTATTGAGGTTTCTGTAATACCTGGACCAAGCGCTGTGACTATGGCGGTTGCATTATCTGGTTTACCAACTGATCGTTTTTCCTTTGAAGGCTTTCCTCCTCGTACAGCCGGTGCTCGAATGGCAACATTTGAAAAGCTGCGCTTTGAAGAGCGCACAATGGTTTTCTTTGAAGCCCCACACAGACTCGCTGAATCATTATCGGATTGCATCAAGGTCTTTAGCGCAGACAGACATGCAGCTGTTTGTCGTGAAATGACGAAAAGATATGAAGAAACTATTCGTGGAACTTTGGCAGAGCTTTCACAGTGGGCACAAACAAATGAAATCCTGGGTGAAATCACCTTAGTTATCGCAGGCGCTGTGACCGACTCTGCTTCATTAACTGCAGCAGACATGGTCGGTCGAGTTCGTGAGTTTGAGTCTGCCGGTATGGATCGAAAGGCAGCGATTGCTACCGTTGCCGAAGAGTTTGGCATCGCAAAACGCCTCGTTTATGCCGCTGTGGTGGATGCGAATAAGATGAGCCAGTGACCAAGTCCTTCTATTTAACGACGCCGATCTATTACGTCAACGATGCCCCTCATATTGGGCATGCCTACACAACAGTTGCCGGAGATGTTCTCACCCGTTGGCATCGTCAAAAGGGTGAATCAGTGTGGTTCTTAACTGGCACTGATGAACATGGTCAAAAGGTAATGCGTACAGCAGATGCTAACAATGTCGCACCACAGGTATGGGTGGATAAGTTAGTTGCAGATGCTTGGAAGCCAAATTGGGAGCATCTCAATATTGCCAATGATGATTTCATCCGCACAACTGAAAAACGCCATACAGAGCGAGTACAAAAGTTTTTGCAATCACTTAAAGATTCTGGACACATCTACGCCGGCAAGTACGAAGGTCCTTACTGTGTTGGCTGCGAAGAGTTCAAACTTCCAGGCGACTTGATTGATATCGATGGCGCTAAGTGCTGCCCAATTCATAGCAAGCCAATTGAACTTGTAAATGAAAATAACTGGTTCTTCAAACTATCTGCATTTGTTGAGCCACTGCTAGCACACTACAAAAACAATCCAGATGCATGCCAACCTGAAAGTGCGCGCAACGAGGTTGTTTCCTTTCTTGAAGGTGGCGTTTCCGATCTTTCGATCTCTCGTTCAACCTTTGATTGGGGAATTCCAGTTCCTTGGGATACCGATCAGGTTGTTTATGTCTGGTTTGATGCTTTGCTCAACTATGCAACAGCGGTTGGTTTAACCGATGCACCAGACACTGAAGGCGGCAAGAAGTTTGCTCAGACCTGGCCCGCAGATGTTCACTTAGTTGGAAAAGATATTTTGCGCTTCCACGCAGTTATTTGGCCGGCGATGTTAATGGCTGCAGGACTAGATGTTCCCAAGAAGGTCTTTGCTCACGGCTGGTTATTAGTCGGTGGCGAAAAGATGAGTAAGAGCAAGTTGACCGGTATCGCTCCAAAGGACATCACCGATCACTTCGGAATCGATGCTTTCCGTTACTACTTCTTACGTGCGATTCCATTTGGTACAGATGGCTCTTTTTCATGGGAGGACATGAGCGCTCGTTACACATCTGAGCTTGCAAATGACTTTGGAAATCTAGCCTCCCGCAGCGCCGCAATGGTCGAAAAGTACTGTGCTGGTTCACTTCCAGCGGTAAGCCATGATGCAGGACTTGAGGCTGCACTGAAAGAAACCGTTGCAAAGGCAGATGCTGCAATGTGCGCCTTAGATTTTCAGGGCGGAATCATGGCGATCATGGATTTCTGTAAGCAGGTTAATGGCTATGTAACGATTAAAGAGCCGTGGATTCTTGCCAAAGATCCAGCTAATCAGGCTGTGTTGGAAGAGGTTTTGTACAACACCGCAGAATCATTGCGCGCACTTGCTGTCTTGTTGCATCCAGTAATGCCGCAGACCTGCGAAATTTTATGGCAAAGCCTTGGCGCTCAAGCTGTACTTGGAGATTTGAGTGCGCAAAAGATTTCAGAGGTTGCTACCTGGGGACAGTTGCCACAAGGTGCAACAGTTACCAAGACTCCAGTTTTATTCCCGCGATTAGAAACTCCTGCCTAAGTAACAATGGCTGATCGCCACAACCGCGATGTCGATCGACCTCGTGCACCGTTGCCAGAACCACTGCCGGTTCCAACTGTTGATGCACATGCTCACATGGAGATCGTCACCGATGCCGCATTTGATTCGCAAGAGGTCGCAGATCTAATTGCAGAGGCACGATCTGTAAATGTAGACCGCATTGTTCAGGTTGGATATTCAGCTGAACAATCCAGATGGTGTGTTCAGGCAGCGGAAAAATGGAATACATCTGTCCTGGCAGCTGTTGCCTTACATCCCAATGAAGCACCGGTAGTTGCAGATCTTGAATCGGATTTAAAGATTATCGAAGAGCTTGCACAGCATCCACGTGTGCGAGCAATTGGAGAAACAGGGCTTGATTACTTTAGAACTCCACCCGAACTTCGCAAACGTCAGCAGGATTCCTTTAAGTGGCATATTGAGCTTGCCAAGAAAACCAATAAGGCACTTGTCATTCACGACCGTGATTCACATGATGATGTTTTATCTGTGCTTCTGGAGGTTGGGGCCCCAGAAAAGACTGTCTTTCACTGTTTTTCAGGGGATGTCGCAATGGCCAAGCTATGTATTGAACGTGGCTACATCCTGTCCTTTGCAGGCACATTAACCTTCAAAAACGCACCTGAACTTCGCGAGGCGGTGAAGCTAGTACCTGCCGATCAGTTGTTAGTAGAAACTGATTCACCATTCCTGGCTCCATCCCCACATCGCGGGGCAGGAAATACCCCCGCGCAGATTGCAACGATCGTCCGTGCAATGGCGGTTGAGCGAGATCAAGATTTAGCAGAGCTTGCAACAGCGCTGAGCAATAACGCCGAAAGAATCTTTGGATCCTTCGCACCATGACATTGTTGGGTGCGGCACAGATCCGCGAACTTGCAGCGCAGTTAGATCTCAAGCCATCTAAATCTTTGGGTCAAAACTTTGTCATCGATTCCAATGTCTGTACAAAAATCGTCCGCACTGCAGGTGTTACCAAGGATGATGTTGCTTTAGAAATAGGCCCAGGTCTTGGCTCATTAACCCTTGCCATGTTGGAAGCAGCAAAATCTGTTATCGCTGTTGAAATCGATCCGCGTCTTGCACAGCAACTACCGATCACTGTTGCCCAACATTTTGCACACCCAGAAAATCTCACCGTCATCAATAAGGATGCGCTAGCGCTGAAGGATCTTCCAGTTGCACCAACGGTTTTGGTAGCAAACCTGCCGTACAACGTTTCAGTTCCGGTTTTGTTACACCTATTGGAAAAGTTCCCAACGATCCGCACCGGCGTTGTTATGGTTCAAGCCGAAGTTGCCGATCGTTTAGCGGCAAAGCCTGGCGGCAAAGAGTATGGAATCCCAAGTGTAAAAGCTGCCTGGTGGGCCGATGTTAAAAATGTCGGAACGGTTTCACGTTCCATCTTTTGGCCAGCCCCCAATGTTGACTCCAAATTAGTTGGATTTACCCGTCGTGAAACCGCTGGAAGCGAGGAAACACGTGAAAAGGTTTTCACCATCATCGATGCCGCCTTCGCACAGCGCCGAAAAATGCTCAGATCAGCCCTTTCCAGCCTCTATGGCTCATCATCTGCAGCAGAAGCGATTTTGATCAAAGCTGGAATAGATCCAACCTTACGAGGCGAGGCGCTCGAGGTGAAATCTTTTTGTCAGATCGCAGCGGTTGCACCTGAAATTTTCTAAGAGCAGTTATAGGGTCACCGCATGCCTGTAAAAAGTGTGACCGTGCGCGTTCCTGCAAAGGTCAACCTGCAGCTTTCCGTTGGTCCAAAAGAGTCCGATGGTTTTCATAATCTAGTTTCAGTTTTTCAAGCAATCTCAATCTTTGATGATGTAACTATCAAATTATCTGAACCAGGTGCCGGATTAACCATTTCCATTTCTGGAGATCAAACACATGGCGTACCGGCTGATTCAAATAACTTGGCAGCAAAAGCGGTTGCATTAATCTCCAAAGAGTATGACCTAGTTGTAGATGCACATATCGAGATTAAAAAATCAATTCCAGTTGCAGGTGGAATGGCTGGAGGAAGCGCTGATGCAGCAGCGACAATTGTTGGAATTGATTCTCTATATTCACTTGGAATGAGTCGCGAAGAGATGGTTGAGATCGCTGCTCAACTTGGTAGCGATGTTCCATTTATGCTCAGTGGTGGAACCGCAATTGGGCGCGGACATGGTGATCAATTAACAGCAGCCTTATCTCGTGGTACCTATCACTGGGTTCTTGCATTATCGACAGTTGGTTTATCAACCCCTGCTGTCTATGCCGAATGCGATCGCTTACGTGCCGAACTCGATATCGTCGAACCACAAACGCATGAAGCCTTAATGCAAGCCTTACTAGCAGCTGATGCTCCAGCCGTTGGTGCAGCCCTCGTTAATGATTTACAAGCAGCTGCATGTTCATTAAGACCTGCACTCCGCTTAGTGTTGGATGTTGGTCAGGAGTATGGAGCGCTGGGCGCGATCGTTTCAGGATCAGGCCCAACAGTTGCATTTTTAGTGGCAGATGAAGAGGCTGGGCTTGATTTAGCGGTTGCTTTAACCTCCAGCGGGGTAGTTGGCAGCGTTGCACGTGCGTATGGCCCTGTGGCGGGAGCGAAGGTAATCTCGTAATTTGCTCTTATTTGATGGCTTTTCGAAGGCCTATGGTCACCAGCACCACCATTTATGAGGGAGAATATGCGTTCCGCCATTGTGTAGTGGCTAGCACATGGGCCTTTGAAGCCCAGGGTCCAGGATCGATACCTGGTGGCGGAGCGACAAGCGAAGCCGTTGAGAATGGCGGAGCCATCTAGGAAATCGAAGCAATAGACTTCACTCGTGACCGTACAAACCGTGATCCTCCTCGCCGCTGGTGAAGGCACACGTATGAAGTCGGCAACTCCCAAGGTTCTTCACAGCGTCGCAGGTCGTTCTCTACTCGGACATGTACTGCACGCGGTTTCGCAGGTAAAGCCCACAGAACTTCGAATCGTTATTGGTTCAGGACGCGAAGCGGTCGAGGCTCATATTTCACAGATCGCACCAGGTGCAATAACTGTTGTACAGGAACAGCGCAATGGAACAGGCCACGCAACCCAGCTAGCGCTCGCCGGTAATACACCAAAGGGAACTGTTTTAATTCTCGCCGGCGATACGCCAATGCTGACCGGTGATTCTTTGGCGCAGTTTGTTGCCGCGCACGCCGCAGGAAAATTTGCTGCATCGGTATTAACCGCAGAACATCCAGAACCAACAGGATATGGCCGAATAATTCGCGATGATAGTGATGAGCTACTTCGCATAGTTGAAGAAAAAGATGCCTCTGATGAAGAGAAGTTCATCTTTGAAATTAACAGTGGCGTGTATGCATTTGATGGCGAAAAACTTGCAGCATCAATCGGAAAGTTAACTAATGCCAACGCACAGGGCGAGCTGTATTTAACCGATGTTATTGGAATTCTTAAATCAGCTGGCGAATCAGTTGCAGCAATTATGATTGATGATTTCACCGAAACACTTGGGGTCAATGACCGCGTTCAGTTGGCAGAAAGTGCTGCCATGTTGCGTGATCGCATCAACGATCATTGGATGAGATCTGGTGTCACCATAATTGATCCAACCACTACATGGATTGACTCAACGGTCGAGCTTTCAAATGATGTAACTATTCATCCTGGCTCAGCGCTACTTGGCTCAACAAAGGTAGCAACTGGCGCTGTTATTGGGCCCCGAACAACATTGACCGATTGCCTAGTAAAAGAGGGCGCCTCCGTTCTGGAATCCATCGCAACTCAAACAATTATTGGAGAAGGCGCAACCGTTGGCCCATTTACATATTTGCGCTCCGGAACACAATTAGGAGATGCAACAAAGGCTGGCGCATTTGTTGAGATGAAGAATGCAACAGTTGGAAATGGTTCAAAAGTTCCGCACCTTTCATATGTTGGCGATGCAACAATCGGAGAAGGCAGCAATATTGGCGCTGCAACTATCTTTGTAAATTACGATGGCGTTGAAAAACACCACACAACAGTGGGTGATCAGGTTCGTATTGGCAGCGACACAATGCTCGTAGCCCCTGTAAATATCGGAGATGGTGCTTACACAGCTGCCGGGTCGGTGATCACTGAAGATGTTCCAGCAGGCGCGATTGGTGTTGGCCGAGCAAAGCAGAGAAATGTAATAGGTTGGGTCCTGCGTAAGCGCGCGGGCAGCAAGTCAGCAATCGCAGCAGAAAAGAAGGGTTAGATACATGAGCGAGATCCGTTTATCTTCTGAAAAGAGATTGCGCCTATTTGCAGGCCGCGGATTTCCAGAGCTAGCTGAAGAGGTCGCAACCGAACTCGGCATTCCTCTGACACCAACATCTGCCTACGACTTTGCTAATGGCGAAATCTTTGTACGCTTTGAAGAATCAGTTCGTGGCTGCGATGCATTTGTAATTCAAAGCCACACAAACCCTGTTAACAAGCAGATCATGGAACAACTGATCATGGTCGACGCATTAAAGCGTGCATCTGCAAAGCGCATCACAGTGGTCACACCTTTTTATGGTTACGCACGTCAAGATAAAAAGAGTCGTGGTCGTGAGCCAATTACTGCGCGCTTGATGGCTGATCTTTTCAAGACAGCTGGCGCAGATCGTTTAATGGCCGTTGATCTGCACACCTCACAAATTCAAGGTTTCTTTGATGGTCCAGTAGATCATCTCTTTGCACTTCCAATGCTCGCAAACTATGTTGGCAGCAAGGTAGATCGCACACGCTTAACAATCGTTTCTCCTGACTCAGGTCGAGTTCGCGTTGCAGAGCGTTGGTCAGATCTATTGGGTGGTTGCCCAATTGCATTTATTCATAAGACACGTGATCCACGTATTCCTAACGAATCAATTACAGGTCGCGTTGTTGGTGATGTTGTTGGTCAAACATGTGTAGTTATTGATGACATGATCGATACAGCTGGAACAATTACAAAGGCTGTTGATGCACTATTTGAAGCAGGTGCTGCCGATGTGATCATCACTGCAACACACGCTGTGTTTAGCGGCCCAGCCGTTGATCGATTAAAGAACAGTCGTGCATCCGAGGTTGTCATCACAAATACCTTGCCAATCACTGAGGATCAAAAGTTCGACAATCTGACTGTGCTTTCAATCGCTCCGCTTCTAGGCCGTGCAATCCGCGAGGTCTTTGAAGATGGATCGGTCACAAGCCTCTTTGATGGTCACTCCTAAGCGGGGATTTGGAGCTTTCTCCCTAATCTCATAGACTTCAACCATTCTGGCGAGGGTTTCAATCGGAACCGTTATCGACGGCAAGGTGTCTAACTCCTGTCAGATCTAATCGACAGGAGTTTTTTCATGGCAGAAGTAAAGATCGTCGGAACCACTCGTACTGAATTTGGCAAGGGCGCATCACGTCGTGCACGTCGCGATGGTTTAGTTCCTGCAGTTATCTATGGTCACGGTGAGAAGCCTCTTCACATCACTCTTAACGCTAAGGAAATCGGCGTTGCTCTTAAGCAGTCAAACGTTCTTCTCGACATCACAATTGATGGAAAGAATGAGTTAACACTTCCTAAGGTGATCGTTCGCGATCCTCTGAAGCAGATCCTTGAGCACATTGACCTAGTTCTAGTCCGTCGCGGTGAGAAGGTTGTTGTTTCAGTTCCTGTACACACAGTGGGCGAGCACGATCGTGATGGAATTCTCGAGCACGTTCACAACTCGATCGAAGTACGTGTTGATGCATCATCTATCCCAAGCTTCCTTGAAGTTGATATTCAAGGTCTTGCATCGGGACAATCAAAGTACGCATCAGATGTAAAGCTTCCAGCAGGTGTTGAACTTGAGTCTGATCCAAAGACAATCGTTGTTCACTTGTCAGAGAAGTCAACCGCAGCAGCGGAAGAGACTGCAGCACCTGCAGCAACCGATGCAGCTGCTCCAGCAGCAGATGCAGAGAAGAAGGACGCTTAACCCTTAGGCTTTGTTGTTATGACGTGGTTGGTAGTGGGACTGGGTAATCCAGGAGATCAATACGCTGCCACACGTCATAACATCGGCCAAATGGTGATCGATGAGTTAGCTCGTCGACATTCAGTAAAGTTTTCTTCACACAAATCCCGTACAGATATCGCAGCCTACAAACTAGGCGTTGGCGTTGATGCTCACTCGGTAATAATCGGAAAATCAAAGAGCTACATGAATGAGACTGGCGGTCCAGTAAAGGCTCTTGCAAACTTTTATTCAGTAGAGCCCGCAAAAATTATCGCCTTGCATGATGAGTTAGATATTCCCTTTGCAGCAATTAGAACAAAGTTTGCAGGGGGAGACAACGGCCACAACGGCCTTAAATCAATGACATCAGCATTCGGTGCTCCCGATTACTACCGAGTTCGATTAGGTATTGGCCGACCAATGGGTCAACAAGATCCCGCAGATTTTGTCTTAAAAGCTTTTTCAAAGGTTGAGCAAAAGGATTTAGCTGAATTCATTGATCGTGGCGCTGATGTTGTTGAGTCTTTAATTAGCAAAGGTCTTGAAGCAACACAATCATCCTTCAATAGTTGATCAACCAGTATTGCGAAGTCCCGCAGCAACACCATTGATTGTTAGTAACAAAGCGCGACGCAAAACTGGATCGGCTGAATCCCCTGCATCTCGTACACGCTTCAACAAGTTGATCTGCAACAAATGAATCGGTGAAAGATAAGCATCACGCACCTGCAAGGTACGTGCCAAAATCTCTTGGTCGCCCAACAAGCTCGTTTTATTGGTCAGTGCCAGAATCTCGGAAACAGTTAAATCAAACTCCTCTTGGATCTCATCTAAAAAGTGATGCAGCTCAGCCGGAACTAATGTTTCAACATAACGCTTTGCAAGGGCCAAATCAGTCTTAGCCAATGTCATTTCAACATTACTAATAAAGGTTGTGAAGAAGTGCCACTCCTTGAGCATCTGCTTTAACAGAGCAGAATGCCCCGCTTCACGCGCAGCTTTAAGGCCAGAACCAACGCCAAACCAACCAGGAACAATTTGGCGTGATTGGGTCCAACCAAACACCCACGGAATTGCGCGTAGTGATTCAAGTCCACCCGCTGCATCGGGACGTCTAGAAGGGCGTGAGCCCAAGAAGAGTTCGCCAAGCTGCTCAACTGGAGTTGATGAGTAAAAGTATGCAGGCAGATCTGGTTGCTGAATCAAAGCACGATAACGTTTAAAGGAAGAGTCGCTAACAAGCTGCATGCAATCGCCCCAAGCAGCAAGCTCCTCTTTGCTTTGACGAGGTCCACGGTTGAGAACAGTTGCTTCTAGAGATGCAGCCAGAGTTAACTCAACATTTTCGCGTGCAAGTGATGGCAATGCGTACTTATCGCTGATTACCTCACCCTGCTCTGTCATTTTGATGTGACCATCGACCGATCCCCAAGGCAGTGCGATCAATGCTTCATATGTTGGGCCGCCACCGCGACCAACAGATCCACCGCGACCATGGAACAAACTCAATTTCACGCCATGCTTCATCGCAACATCACGTAATGAACGCTGGGCTCTGTGAATCTCCCATTGGCTCGTTGCAATTCCGGCATCTTTATTTGAATCTGAATAACCCAACATAACCTCTTGAACATCTCCACGAAGTGCGACGATGGAACGGTATGAAGGATTGCTTAAGAGCTTTTCAAGAATTTCTCCCGCTGCACGAAGTTCAGCGACGGTTTCTAACAGTGGAGCAAAACCAATGCGAGCCTTCTTCTCCTTTATTGAGACCAGCCCTGCTTGCTGGGCGATTACAACCGCCGCAATTAAATCATCTGCACCCTTTGTCATCGAAACGATGTATGTCTCAATAGATTCAGGGCCAAATCTATCGATCAAGTTATCGATTGCGCCAAAGGCATCAACGGTTTTCTTTCCCAGAGCTTCAAGTTTCGAGATATCAAAGCGCACATCATCAGCCAGAATCTTTGTAAGAATTTCAAACTTTTCATCATGAGATTTTTCGAGGTACCCATCGACCCCAGTAATCTGCTTCAAAACATTGTGATGAGCATCGGAATGTTCACGAACATCCATAGTTGCATGATTAATTCCAAATGCAGCAATTGTTCGAATTGTGCGCTCAAGTAGCCCTGTTGCAATGAGCTCGCCACGGTGAGCCAAAAGCGAATCACGCATTAGCAGCAGATCATCCAAGAGCTCTGCGGTACTTGCATAATCACGGTGAGGAACATGTGGAGCACTCTTTGCATGGCGATCGCGAGTAAATGCTAAACGATGAACAATGGCGGTGGCCTTTAATCGGTATGGCTCTTCAGCGTTAAGACGCAGGAAGCGTGGCTCAAATTCGGGGATGTGCTTTAAATCCTTTTCAACTGAAGCAGATAGCTCAGGGGTAGCGCCAACAATCTTGGTTGATACCGACAACATCTGACGCAGAGCGTTCATTGCTGCGATGGTTACACGGATTGCATGCGAGACCTGAAGCTCCATCGCATCAGTCGTTACTTCAGCGGTGATATTTGGATTTCCATCGCGATCTCCACCTATCCAGTTTCCAAATGAGAGCGGTCTAGCGGTGATAGGAACCTCTACATCAATTCGCTTCATCTCTTTTGCAAAATCATTGAGAACCTCAGGAACGGTTTGAGTGAACAAATCATCCAAGTAATACAAAGCGTTAAGCGCTTCATCTAAAGGTTCAGGTCTTCCCAATCGAAGTTCATCGGTCTGCCATAAAAGTTCAACTGTCTCTGCAAGGCGATCCTGCTGAGATGGATTTCGTGGATCATCAAGAAGATCTGCGATGCTGCCTAACTTGTTTAATACCGATCTGCGTGCCGCTTCAGTTGGGTGTGCGGTAAATACTGGACGCACAGACATGGCACCGACCCATTCGGTGATCTCTTCTTTAGTTAACTCATGGCCTGGCGTCTGCGCCTTTAGCGCAACTTCAATGCGATCGACCGCACGCGCCAACCATGAACCACCAGTTACGCGCGCTTGTGCAAGAACTCGAGCGCGGTGAACTTGTTCTGCAACATTGGCCAAGTGAAAATATGTACTAAATGCACGTACTAGTTGAACAGAGTCTTCAACTGAAAGTTGAGCAAGAATTTCTGCACCGCTACCTTCGCGGACAGCTTTGCGAACCTCTTCGACAAGGGCCAAAAGTTCAGGACCCTCCTGTCGAACAAGGGTCTGACCCAAGAGATCTCCGAGTCGTCGCACATCGCTGCGGAGAGCTGCATCATCTGCAGCGATCGGGCTCTGGCTCATGAGGCAATCCTCTCAGGTAACGAGTCGTAGCAAAACAAATTAGACTTATCGCATTCAAGCCCCCCTCCTTTTGGAGCCGGGGCCTTACGGCATTGGAGAGTAATTATGCGCGGGTTAATTCCAGCCTTGCCACTTAATTCCGATGCATCTCATATTGTGGCGCCACAATCGCTCTACCCCTTTCTTTTAGCGGCCCGAGCAAGCTCTCACCCATTATTGGTAGTCACCAGTTCCAGTCGCAGCTCTGAAGATCTTGTTAATGAGTTGCGAGAGCTCCATGACAATGTTCTTGAGTTTCCAGCCTGGGAAACATTGCCCCATGAACGTTTAAGCCCTCGCAGCGATACTGTTGCACGAAGAATTCAAACCCTTTATGCGCTTCAACAACAAAACACAATAAATCCGATTGTTGTGACACCGGTACGTGGGGCGATTCATAGAATCATCAGCCAGCTAGGCAAATTGCCCTTGCTTCAATTAGAAATTGGCAAAGAACAATCACTTGATGAACTTGTTCGCCATCTATCCTCTCTTGCATATACCCGAACTGATTTAGTTGAAAGACGGGGCGAGTTTGCCGTCCGTGGTGGAATTGTTGATTTGTTCCTACCGCTTAGCCATCACCCAATTCGTATTGATTTCTTTGGTGATGAGATTGAAGATTTAAGTTATTTTGAGGTTTCAGATCAACGTACCTTTAAACCAGTTGATGGTGCGATAGAGATTTTTCCCTGCCGCGAACTTTTACTGACATCTGAGATTAAGCATCGCGCTATTGAGATCGGTGATCAGTATCCGGCGGCAGCGGAAATGCTTGGCAAGATTGCCGAGGGAATCACATTTGAAGGCATGGAGTCCTTGATTCCATTGTTGATCGATCAGACCGAAAGTCTGCTCACACGAATGCCTGTTGGAACTCGCATTGTATTTATTGATGAGCAACGGATTAAATCTCGAGCTGCAGATTTGCTGGCTACAAATGAAGAGTTTCTTAACGCTTCATGGTCCAACGCTGCACTAGGTGGAGTAGCGCCATTGCATGATGGTGCCGGAACCTACATGGCCTGGGATGAACTTTTCGATGAGATCTCGAAGGCACAGATGAGCGCACAGGAGCTCAGCCCATTTGGAACTGATTTAGATCCCGAAACTACTTTCTTGGAGTATGCAGCGATCGATCCAATGCGTGGTGATATCGATCGAGCTATACAAACCTTGCGTGATGCACTGGAACAACACCGCACCGTTGTTTTTGCAACGCATGGCCACGGAATGTTGGAACGGTATGCAGGAATCCTTCGTGGAGCTGATCTACCTGTACATATCGCTGAAAAACTCTCTGCAACCCCGGCTAAAGGAAGCATTCATTTAACTACCTCCGTTATTGCCCACGGCTTTGAAAGTGCTACCGATCTGATCTTCTTTATGACTGAACGAGATTTAACCGGAAGCAAGGGAAGTGTCAAAGATGGGGAACGGTTACCCTCTAAGCGCAAGCAAGCAATTGATCCCTTAGAGCTCACAGCCGGTGATTATGTAGTGCATGAACAACACGGAATTGGTCGCTACATAGAGTTATTGGAGCGCACAGTTGCAGGTGTAACCCGGGAATACCTAATCATTGAATACGCTCCAGCAAAACGTGGTCAACCGGGTGACAGAATCTTTGTTCCAACAGATGCACTAGAACAAGTCTCTAAATATGTTGGCGGAGAAACTCCAACTGTTCACCGAATCGGAAGCGGTGAGTGGCAAAAGGCTAAGGGCCGTGCCCGCAAAGCGGTTCGACAAATTGCCGGAGAACTGATTCGTTTGTACGCCGCACGCACAAGCTCGCCTGGCTTTGCATTTTCACCAGATACTCCTTGGCAGCGCGAGCTGGAAGATTCATTTTCATATATTGAAACACCGGATCAGCTCTCAACTATTAATGATGTTAAGCAGGATATGGAACGCCCATACCCAATGGATCGAATCATTTGCGGTGATGTGGGTTATGGAAAGACAGAGATCGCGATTCGCGCCGCCTTCAAAGCTGTACAAGATGGAAAACAGGTCGCTGTATTAGTTCCAACAACACTATTAGTACAACAACACTCAAAGACCTTTGCAGAACGGTATGCAGGCTTTCCTCTTAAAGTTGCAGGTCTTTCACGTTTTAACTCAGCCAAGGAAAGTAAAGAGATTCTCGAGCAGTTAGCCGCCGGAACTGTTGATGTTGTCATTGGTACCCATCGACTTTTGTCCAATGATGTTCAGTTCAAGGATCTTGGCTTAGTCATAGTCGATGAGGAACAACGATTTGGTGTCGAACAAAAAGAGTCACTAAAGAAATTACGCACAACGGTGGATGTTCTCGCGATGTCTGCGACCCCTATCCCGCGCACATTAGAGATGGCTGTTACCGGAATTCGCGAAATGTCGACCATTACTACGCCCCCTGAAGAGCGCCACCCAATCCTTACCTATGTTGGCCCCGCTGAAGAGGCGCAGATAACCGCAGCAATTCACCGAGAATTACTGCGTGATGGTCAGATTTTTTACCTGCACAACCGTGTAGACACAATTGATAAAACCGCCATACGGTTAAAGGGGCTTGTTCCTGAAGCAAGAATTCGAACAGCCCATGGACAGATGTCAGAGGGTGAATTAGAAGATGTAATTTTGGCTTTCTGGAACCGTGATTTTGATGTATTGGTGTGCACGACAATTGTTGAAAGCGGCCTTGATATTCAAAATGCAAATACCTTGATTGTTGAACGCGCAGATCGTTTTGGATTATCACAGCTTCACCAGTTACGTGGACGCGTAGGTCGCGGGCGCGAACGAGCATATGCATACTTTCTATACTCTAATGATGAGCCACTATCTGAACTAGCGCACGAGCGGTTAAAAACTATTGCGACAAATACAGACTTAGGTTCAGGTATGCGGGTCGCACTTAAGGATCTTGAAATTCGCGGTGCAGGAAACTTGCTCGGCGGAGAACAGTCAGGACATATTGCAGATGTCGGATTTGATTTATATATGCGCATGGTGGGAGAAGCGGTTCAAGAGTATAAATCTGGAATCATTGAGACAGTAGAAAAGATCTCTGAGTGCAAGGTAGAACTTCCAATCAATGCACACCTATCTTCTGATTATGTTCCTAGTGAGCGATTGCGTCTAGATCTTTATCGACGTCTTGCAGATGTAAAGTCACCTAGTGATGTCGAGTCAATCGAATCAGAGTTAATTGATCGATTCGGAGATCTACCCGAAGAAGCAAAGGCTCTATTGGGTGTTGCTGCATTACGTGCTCAAGCAAAAGCTTCCAAGCTCACCGAAGTTGTCGTGCAAGGAAAGTTCCTTCGTCTTGCGCCATTAGTTCTTCCCGAATCACGACAGTTACGTTTGACACGTTTGTACCCAGGATCGCTCTATAAGGGTGCGGCAAGCACCGTTTTGGTCGCTCTTCCGAAGGCTGCCTCTTGGAATCCGTCCCAGAATGCGCCTGAAATAGTGGATACTTCTCTTCTGGCCTGGGTCGTCGAGGCCCTTCACCAATTGAGCGATGCACCGAAAGCGAGTACAGAATGAAGAAGATCCTGACAATTGCGGCAGTAGTAGCAACACTTCTATTGGCGGGATGCTCGCAGGTTGGTGCAGCTGCAACGGTGGGCGATATCAAGATCACTCAAGCCACTGTTCAAGGAAGCGTAGATTCGATTCTCGCAGAGCGTGCAAAGGTCGATACATCTCAGATGCAGCTAGAGACTGGTGCAGCGCTAAATGTCTCACAACTTCGTTTTCACCTTTTGCGTACCTTGTTTCTTGAACTTGGAAAAGAACTCAATGTGACCATTACTAAGGCTGAGATTGACACACGCCGCGCAAGCATCATTGATCAAGTAGGTGGCGATGAGGCGCTTCCTTCAGCTTTAGTGAGCGCAGGAATCGCACCAGAGGATCTAGATGAGTACATCGAAGTAATTTCTTATTCAGACAAAATTAGCCAGAAGTTACTTGCTGCGGGTGTTACTGAAGATCAGATTGGTTTTGAAATTCAAAAGCTTGTTGTCGCAAAAGCCAAAGAGATTGGCGTAACTGTTAATCCTCGCTACGGCAAGTGGGATCCAACAAATGCTGATGTCCTTCCTGCTGATTCTGCTGAATCAGCTGTTACTCCATCCGGCAACTAGTACTTAATACAATGCAAGGCTCTCAGCTTCAACGACTTGTTGAGGTCATGGATACCTTGCGTTCTCCTGGTGGTTGCCCGTGGGATGCAGAACAGACCCATGAATCTCTGCTGAAGTATTTATTAGAAGAGTCATATGAATTTGTTGATGCGGTTCAATCAGGAAATCGTGTTGATATGCGTGAGGAACTCGGCGATGTCCTTTTGCAGGTTTATTTCCATGCACGTATGGCTCAAGAACATCTCACCGATCCATTTACAATCGAAGATGTTGCGCAAGGAATTGCTGACAAGTTGATCCGCAGACACCCACATGTATTTGAAGGTGTCGAAGTTCGAGACTCCCAAGAGGTTCTTGAAAATTGGGAAGAGATTAAGAAGAAAGAGAAGGGCCGCACCTCTGCATTAGATGGGGTCGCGATGTCCCAGCCAGCGCTTCCATTGGTTGAAAAGCTGTTATATCGCGCTGAAAAATACAATGTTGAAGTATCCACCCCTGACTCGGTTTCTATCGATGGGGTGGCTGATGAAAGCGCAGTAGGGCAAGCCCTGCTAGCGGTGATCGCTTGGGCTCACGCCAATGGAGTTGATGCAGAGGCGGCGTTACGCAAGGAGGCCATGCGAATTAGCCAAGAGATTGGGCCCGCCTAGTCTTTTCTTGCTTCGCGGTAGACTTACTGCATTGAAGTACTTGCCATTTCAGTGTTGAGGTCGGCAACAGATTTAGAACCCAGACCTTTTATAAATTTGAGGAGAAGCGCAATGGCAATTATCGAAGCTCTCGGAGCCCGTGAAATTCTTGACTCCCGTGGAAATCCAACGGTTGAAGTTGAAATCCAATTAGAAGATGGCACACAGGCTCGCGCTGCAGTTCCAAGTGGTGCATCAACTGGTGCATTTGAAGCAGCTGAACTTCGCGATGGTGGAAAGCGCTACCTAGGCAAGGGTGTTGAAAAGGCGATTGCATTTGTTAATGATGAGATTGCTCCAGAAATCATCGGATTTGATTCTCAAGATCAGCGTCTTATCGATGCAGCGATGATTGAGCTAGATGGAACCAAGAACAAGTCACGACTTGGCGCAAATGCGATTCTTGGTGCATCTCTTGCAGTGGCTAAAGCTTCTGCTGAATCTTCAGATCTTTCACTGTTCCGCTACCTAGGTGGACCAAACGCACATGTGCTTCCAGTCCCAATGATGAACATCCTTAATGGCGGCGCACATGCTGATACAAATGTTGATATTCAAGAGTTCATGATCGCTCCAATTGGAGCACCAACATTCCGCGAATCAGTTCGTTGGGGTGCCGAGATCTATCACGCACTCAAGGCAGTTCTGAAGAAGCGTGGACTTGCAACATCTGTTGGCGATGAAGGTGGCTTTGCACCAAACCTAGATAGCAACCGAGCAGCACTTGATTTGATCCTTGAAGCCATTGAGGCTGCAGGATTCAAGGCTGGTTCTGAGATCGCGCTGGCGATGGATGTTGCCGCAACCGAATTCCACGAGAACGGTAAGTACAACTTTGAAGGTGCCGTAAAGACATCTGATGAAATGATCGCGTATTACACCTCTTTGGTGGATGCCTACCCAATCGTTTCAATTGAAGATCCTTTGAATGAAGAGGACTGGGCTGGTTGGACAGAGATGACTAAGGTCCTTGGTTCACGCATTCAGATCGTTGGAGATGACTTATTTGTTACAAACCCAGAGCGCTTAGCAAAGGGAATCGCTGGAAACACAGCGAATGCCCTTCTTGTTAAGGTAAATCAGATTGGAACTCTTACAGAGACAATCGATGCAGTGGAAATGGCACACCGTGCTAACTACCGCAGCATGATGAGCCACCGATCAGGTGAAACAGAGGACACAACAATCGCTGATTTAGCTGTTGCTCTTAACTGCGGACAGATCAAAACTGGTGCACCTGCACGTACAGAGCGTGTTGCTAAGTACAACCAACTTCTTCGTATTGAGGAAGAGCTAGCAGATGGTGGGGTCTACGCGGGTCGCGCAGCATTCCCACGTTTCAAGGCGTAAGAATTAGCCATGGCACGTCGACAACTTCGCTTTGGTCGTCGCCGTACCTCTAATCGCGTTTTAGCTTTATCTGCAATTTTCTTTGTGCTTGCTTTAACAATCGCGCCACCCGTGAAGCACTACTTCACACAACGTGCACAAATCAGTGCATTGAAGGCGCAACTGTCTGCAGATAACTCTGCACTTGAAAAAGCGCGGCAAGAGTTAACGCTGTGGCAAGATCCAGAGTATGTAAAGTCTCAAGCTCGTGAACGTCTTCACTTTGTTCTTCCAGGAGAGCGCCAGTACATCGTTACAGAAGGCGAAACAGAGGCTGGACAAAACAGCTCTACAAAGGTGGCAAGCTCCCTTGCAGATGGACAACCATGGTATTCACGTTTAATCGCATCAATTAGTGAAACCGGAAATTAATGCGCGAGGTAACTCAAGCCGATCTTGATTGTATTCAAACCCAATTAGGTCGCACACCTCGCGATGTTCATGCAATTGCATATCGCTGTCCATGTGGAAAGCCCGCCGTTGTAGAAACTCCACCCCGACTTGAAGATGGAACTCCATTTCCTACCTTTTACTATGCAACTTGTCCTCGACTAACTGCGGTGATTTCAACCCTTGAAACAACTGGGTTGATGGGTGAGATGAATGAGCGCTTAGAAACCGATCCTGAATTAGCTGGTGCATACCGCGCAGCACATGATGATTACATCGCAGCGCGTTCTGCCTTAGGAGTAGATGTTCCCGAGGTCGACAATGTTTCAGCCGGTGGAATGCCAACGCGGGTTAAGTGCCTTCACTCACTTGTTGCCCACTCATTATCAGCCGGTCCCGATGTAAACCCTTTAGGTGATGAAGCTCTTGCAAAGCTACCTGAATGGTGGAAGAACAACCCATGCGAGTAGCAGCAATTGATTGCGGAACCAACTCGATTCGTTTGCTGATTGCCGATATTGATGGCAACAACTTTCGTGAAGTTGTGCGAGACATGGAGATTGTTCGTTTAGGACAAGGCGTAGATGAAACGGGTCAGTTTCATCCCGATGCTATTGCGAGAACGCTGACCGCGGTCGATAAATTCGCAGCAGAGATTGCAAAACGTGGTGTTGAAAAGATTCGCTTTTGTGCAACGAGCGCGACTCGCGATGCGACTAATCGTCACCTGTTTGTTGATGGGGTTCGCGAACGTTTAGGTATCGAATTAGAGGTAATTTCAGGGGATGAAGAGGCAGCGCTCTCATTTGCTGGTGCGATCAAAGATTTAGATCCATCCAATGGACCCTTTTTGGTAGTTGATATTGGGGGAGGCTCAACTGAGTTTGTCTTCGGAACATCAACCGTTGAGGCAGCCCGCAGCGTCAATATCGGATGTGTCCGCATGACTGAAAGACACATTTCTTCAGACCCTGCTACACCTGAACAGATTGAGTTAGCACGCACCGATATTCAAGCCGCAATTGCACAGGCAGCAGCGGTTGTTCCTATTACAAAGGCAAAAACTTTGGTCGCAGTTGCAGGCACAGCAACTACCGTTGCGGCAGCTGCGCTAGAGCTTCCTGAATATGATCGCTATGCAATTCATCTTTCCAGGATTAGTGCGCAGCAAACCCATGATGCAGCCACCATGTTTGCAACTAAATCCCGCGAACAACGTTTGTTGCTCGGCTACATGCATCCAGGTCGAGTTGATGTGATTGCAGCGGGCTCGCTTGTTCTTTCAGAGATCATGAAGGCGACCGGAGCTACCGAGTTTGTCGCCTCGGAATCAGATATTTTGGATGGAATGGCATTTTCTCTTGCCCGCAAGTAAATCCATAAAGCTTCTTGATCAAAAGATAGTTGCCTGCACTAAATGCCCACGCTTAGTTGAATGGCGTGAAGAGGTCGCTGTTGTAAAACGCAAGGCTTACGAAAATGAAAAGTACTGGGGCAAACCAGTGCCAGGCTTCGGTCCTGACAATGCGCGAATTGTGATTGTTGGGTTGGCTCCAGGTGCCCATGGTGCAAACAGAACAGGTCGCATCTTTACGGGGGATTCATCAGGGGATTGGCTCTATAAAGCCCTTCACAAAAATGGTCTAGCAAGTATTGCGACCAGCACATCAGTAAATGATGGCCAAAAGCTCATTGATACTCGCATTACCTGCGCGGTTCGATGTGCACCGCCCGATAACAAGCCTTCAACTGATGAAAAAATTGAGTGTTCTGATTACCTGATCAATGAGATCGATCTTTTGATGCCTACAGCCCGCACCTTTGTAGCTCTCGGTAGTTTTGCATGGAGTGCGATTATTAAAACTCTGCGTGCGCTAGATCACCAAATTTCCACACCAACTCCAAAGTTTGGACATGGTGAAAGTTTTACATATGTAGGACCAGATGGAGTTAAGCGATTAGTCATTGGAAGCTACCACCCAAGTCAGCAAAACACCTTTACAGGCAAGCTCACAGAGACAATGCTGAACTCGGTAATCAAAAAAGCGAAAAACTTTAAATAGCTGCGTTCTTCAATTGATCAATGTGACCGGCAATGTGATTTGCAGAAAGAGTTACTAACTGCAAAAGCGTTACAGCACCACGCTCTGGGTGAGTTGAGATGCGACTCCAATCAGCTTCTGAGGCATTCTTCAAAATCTCGTAATTCATCGCGTGGGATGCCGCTAATGATTGAAGCGAGACATCTACAGAGCGCTTTCCGTACTGCAACCCAATAGGAAACTTCTCTTCATCAAAGGGAACAATGGTTGGATTGTCCTCACATAAAGCATTTGCATATCTGACACCAAATTGAATTTCAGCATCAGCAATGTGATGAATTACAAAGGCTGCAGACCATTCGCCATCTTTGGAATTGGTCAGGTTGTCAGCTGAAATCTTTCTGCCCTCTTCAACAAATGAGATTGCAGACAAGTGATACTTTTCTAGTAATTGAAGATGATCCATAGCGCCATGGTAACCCTTGTATTTAGGTTAATTAGGCTCAGTTTCTGCTAAAGCCCTGCATCAAGTAAACTTCCGCAGAACTTGCTCGTGGCCCCCGTAGTCCAATGGCAGAGACAGAGGACTTAAAATCCTTCCAGTGTCGGTTCGAGTCCGACCGGGGGCACCAAAGATTCCCTTCAGGAGCAGAAAGACATAAAGCAGATATGAAGGCCTCAAGGTGTCCATTGTCAGAGACTCCTTTCCAATCTAAAGTTTAGAGATGCGAAACTCCGCCTTCAGATGTTTCATTTTTCTTACTCTGATTGCTTTGAATCTATCTGTGTCACCGGCCTTTGGTATTCATGGTGGCGAATCGGCAGAGGGCGACCCACGAGTTGTTGCAATCATTCATTGGTATGAAAATGGTCAAGCAAACTGCACTGGAGCCCTGGTTGCGCCAAGAATTGTCATGACTTCGGCTCATTGTCTTGCGCGAAACCCAATAGATGGAAATTACCCATCTACTAAAACCGCTTTACCCAAATCTGGGTTGCTTGATCTAAATGAAGCGCCTGTTTGGGTTAGTGCACCTGGAGCGGTTGTTGCCCCTGGAAACATTGGGGCAAAAGTAAAGGCGAGAGGAATTGCTCAGTTTCCTTCACCACTTTACAGAGATGGTGGAGCTATCGATGGTGATCCAAACAAACTTTATGGCCCAATGTACGATTTTGGAATAATTGTTTTAGACAAACCACTGAGTACTAAAACGTATCGAATAGCAACCGTTGAAGAACTAAGGGCTTTAATTATTGATAAAACTAAGATCATCGAGCTTGGTTATGGTCTAACTTCACATCAAGAAGCAATCGGAAAAGCGGTTCGGGATGGAATACCAAGAAAAATTGAAACCGTCGCCAGCCCAGATTTGATTCTAGGAAATAACAAAGATCTCTACACAACCTGGCCAGAACTCATGCTCTTACAAACAAGATATAAAGTTGGCGAATATACATGTGGAGGAGATTCTGGAACACCAGGCTGGTTTGAGAAAGAAGGAGAATGGATTTACATTGGTGCGGCCGGTTCCGGCTTTGGTGCCGAATGTGGAAGTGCGCCAGATGATCCGATTTGGAACGACCCATTTTGGAGCTTTAATGCGGGAGATCAATTCGATACCGCTCAGGCTTACCCGGATGTAATTGCTTCTGCATATGAATTTCTGACGCAGCAAATTTTAATTGAAGATAAAATCGCAGAACTCAAAGCCAAGCAAGAGGCAGATGCAAAGGCTGCTGCAGAGCTCAAAGCCAAGGAAGAAGCTGACCTAAGGGCAGCTGCAGAGTTGAAAGCAATGCAGGAAGCAGAGCTCAAAACCCCTGCGGAGTTAAAGGCAAAACAGGAGGCCGCTGCAAAGGCTGCATTAGTCAAGAAGGTAACTATTACTTGCGCTAAGGGAAAGACTATAAAGAAGGTAACCGCCGTAAAGCCTAAATGCCCCGCTGGATACAAGAAAAAGTGAAGCACCGAGCCTAAATCTCCAAAAAATCACTCTAGGAACAAGCCCTTAAAAAGGTTAGGCTTTTGGGATGAGAAGAATCCTTGCCTTGTTTGTGACAGCACTATTGCTCCTTCAACCCACAGCTATGGCAGCTCCAAAAGTTGCTGCTGGCGCTACCTGCTCAAAAGTCGGTGCGACCCAGGTGGTTGGTGGAAAGAAGTTCACCTGCATTAAGTCAGGAAAGAAAACAGTTTGGAACAAGGGTGTAGCGGCAAAAAAGAGTCAGACAATCATCGCTGACCCGGTTGCTGATGTTGAGATATCCCAGGATTTCTTTCAAGTAAATGTAAAAGCCTCAAGCGGATTGATGATTCAGGCAAGTTCTACAACCCCAGAAATCTGCCAAGTGAATTTACTTCTCATCGTTGTTTTGAATAAGACTGGCACTTGTACTTTGTCCTTTGCTCAATCAGGCAATAGTAGTTTTAGCGCTGCACCTGCAGTAACCATTACTTTCAAGGTTACAAAAATGAAGCAGGAGATCACAACAAATGATGAGGCAGAGCTTGAGATTCTTGAGGAGACACAGAGTATTTCTTGGGATGCAAGCAGTGGATTAGATGTCACTCTTACATCTTTGACTCCAAGAACCTGCACAGTGCAAGGGGACACCTTGACGCTTCTGGCTCTTGGTACTTGTGAAATTCAAGGCACACAGGCAGGCAATGAGGAGTATCTCCCGGCTGCACCATTTACATTCAAGTATCAGCTCGTCAAAGCTGCCCAAGAAATTGAATTTGATCGCATAGACGATATTGGACTTGAAGAGATGTATGTAGAGCTCGAGGCCTACTCCAATGCAGATGATGAAAACATCAAGCCGCGATATACAACATCTACCCCTAATGTCTGTGTTATTGAAGATAATCGAGTACAGCTACTAGCTCCTGGAGATTGCACTGTATTAGCAACCCACCCAGGTACAGATTTGTATGCTCCCGCACCGATTGTTTCTCAAACCTTTAAAGTCTTGCCGGCACGAGTTGGATCTCTTGAAAACCCTGCACCTCCTGGTGCGATGATTAAGAGCGACCAGGCCGAGATCACCTTCATCGAATATACGGAAAAGGTTGATATGAAGGCCTTCTGCAAGGAGGACTCTTTCATCGAAGGCTGCACCGAAGATGAGAACTACAACGGCATCCCTGATCCTGAAACAGAGTACAAAATGGTGGCCCTACTGTTCGAATACAAGAACATCGGCAGAAGCACCGAAGGTGCCATGTTTTACTTTAGCGCCGTCTATGAGGATGAGTTTATCGATGTCTTTTCCGCTACTGTTCCAAGAGATTTAGCCGGTAAGAAGTTACTTCCAAATGTAAAGGCTAAAGGTTACGTGTACATCAGCGTCCCTAAGTATTTTGAGATGAAAGATGTACTTCTCTACTTCGAGTCATTTGATGAAGATGGCAATGATGCTTACATCGCTGTGACTAAACCGTAGGCCTGGAAGGATAAGATTTAAAATGAAGCGAATCGTCCCAGTCATTGCTCTAGTATTAGTCTTAGTTGTATCAGGATCTCCAAGTGCGAATGCAGTAATAACTTGGTCACAGTATTCAAACCTAGATATCGTATATGATGGAAAGTTTTACAATGCACAGTACGATTTGCAATACTCTAGTGCTGCAATTTTTGATGATAGTGAAGACAACATAGTTTTTTACCTGCACTTCTTGCAGACCCCTCATGTAAAAATGTTTAATGACAAAAAAGAATCTTTTGCTGCGGTGAAATTTGACTATAATTTCGATGGTAAGTCAGATGTTTCGCTGTACACTGAAAATGTTGATTTAAAAAATAATTTGGAATCAGTTCCAGGCTATTCATATGATTCCGTTGGAGAGAAAAATCTTAGCTGTCCCGTAAACATCTTTACGAACATAATCGTTCAATCTAAATGGATAGGGTTTTCTGTATCGAGATCCTGCATCAAGTTGCCGAGCACATTCGACATGTTTGGTTTGGCGAGATTTGATTCTTTGAATAGAGAAGATGCCTATGATTTCGCCCCCTATCCAGGCTTTAGAGTTAATCTCCCAAAGACTTCGTCGATAGGCGGAGGGGCTACATCAGCTACCGCAACAACTTCAGGCACAACGTACCCACTTGCATCCAATAAGTCGAATTCTAGTTCTTCTGCTAACTCTTATTCCGATCCACCTGAGGACCTGTCAAAACTTTCAGAAACACTTCTGCCCTCAGTTGTAACCGTGAAGTGCCTTCAAGGTTCTGGCACAGGCTGGAGTGCTGATGCAACCTTGAGTACTTCAATGCAATCTGCAGGATTTTTGTCTCTAATTTTGACCAATCACCACGTGATTTCAGAGTGTTTAACTACAAAAACAGTGACTTTAACTTTGAGTAATGGAACTTCAATCGCTGGATCAATTGTTGCCTGGAATGAAGATCTAGATGTAGCAGGAATAACAACAAAGACAGTTATCCCAGCACTTCAGTGGATTGGTTCTCGGCCAAAACAAGGATGGTGGGTTGGGGTACTTGGTTCTCCTCTCGGAACCTCAGGGATTTTAACCACAGGCATTATTTCTTCTGTTAATTCGATCTCTGAAACTTTTACATTTACGGCTGCCATAAATCCTGGAAATTCCGGTGGCCCTGTCTTTGATTCGACTGGCCGAGTTCTTGGTTTAGCCACTTCGAAAAGACTTATCTCAACAGATACGATCGCTGAAGGGTTCGGAAATGCCCAAGGTACGCCTTTACTTTGCAACTCAATAATTCTTTGCGTTGCGGAAAAAGCGCCGTGGGGAGCAACTTCTAAATTCACTGCGGGTCCGTCTGCCTCTGAATTAGCAACCGCGAGTGCGGCAAAGATCGCTCAAGATAAAGCCGTAGCAGAAGCAAAAGCAGCAGCAGAGGCTGCGGCAAAGATCGCTCAAGATAAAGCCGTAGCAGAAGCAAAAGCAGCAGCAGAGGCTGCGGCAAAGATCGCTCAAGACAAAGCTGTTGCGGAAGCAAAAGCAGCAGCAGAGGCTGCGGCAAAGATCGCTCAAGA
>Ga0247843_1001000_pt1 | contig 62218 bp, 73 predicted proteins | sample LaCruzMarch2017__FD_192420 | JGI IMG/M metagenome (GOLD analysis project Ga0247843, IMG submission 192420) | Freshwater microbial communities from meromictic Lake La Cruz, Castile-La Mancha, Spain - LaCruzMarch2017_8m | ecosystem: Environmental > Aquatic > Freshwater > Lake | place: Spain...
AGTCATCGACCGTCTGCATCAGGGCCAGAACCTGGTTCTCGCCGATCTCCGGGTTCACGCCGTCGGTCGCGGCCTTGGCCGAGCCCATGGTGATCGGAATGTCGTCGCCCGGGAACTGGTAGGACGAAAGCAGCTCGCGCACTTCCATCTCGACGAGCTCCAGCAGCTCCTTGTCGTCGACCAGGTCGACCTTGTTCATGAACACCACCAGGGCCGGCACGCCGACCTGACGGGCCAGCAGAATGTGCTCGCGCGTCTGCGGCATCGGGCCGTCGGCCGCCGACACCACCAGGATCGCGCCGTCCATCTGGGCGGCACCGGTGATCATGTTCTTCACATAGTCGGCGTGGCCGGGGCAGTCGACGTGGGCATAGTGACGGTTGGCCGTCTCGTATTCCACGTGCGCCGTGTTGATCGTGATGCCGCGCGCCTTCTCTTCCGGCGCCGCGTCGATGTCGGCATAGGCCATCGCCTTGGCCCCACCGGCCTTGGCCAGCGTCATCGTGATCGCCGCCGTCAGCGTCGTCTTGCCGTGGTCCACGTGACCGATCGTGCCGATGTTGCAATGCGGCTTGTTACGTTCGAACTTTTCCTTGGCCATGGCCAAACTCCTGATGGCCCTGGCCCGGATGCGGGAATTGGGGCGCTGTGTGCGATCAAAAACCTGGAGCGGGTAGACGGAATCGAACCGACATATTCAGCTTGGAAGGCTGCTGTATTACCATTATACTATACCCGCACGGAAACCACGGCACGTCCTTGTTTTTGCAAGGAAATGTCCGCAGTCGATCCTCCCTGTCGCGCTCGTTCGCCGCCTCGAAACCGCGTGGTGGGGGAAGCAGGACTCGAACCTGCGAAGCTTACGCAGGGGATTTACAGTCCCCCCCCTTTGCCGCTCGGGACATTCCCCCGCGCGCGTTTCGAACCGTCGAACCCTGACCCGAAACCCGTCTTTCGACCGGCGTCGGAACAAAAGGCTTCAAGGTCGCGACACGCCTGGGATAGAGGGAGCGCCAGACCCGAAAGCCCTAGGGCTCCAAATCGGAGGGCGTCTTATAGTGTCGAGAAATCCAGAACGCAACGACCGGAAATCGGGCAAGAAAGGGTCGGTGAAACCGGTCTTCAGTCCCCGCTCCGGCGATGCTTCAGCGGGTCCGAAGCCCGGTGGCTGGAACCCCAACCCGCCCGCCAGGGCCTTCTCCACCGCGGCGCCCCGCGCCGGTCGGGGCAAGGTCGACGCCGACGGCTTCCTGTGGGGTCGCCATCCCGTGCTGGCCGCCCTGGCCAACCCGGCGCGCAAGGGCATGGGCCGTCTGCTGGCCACCGCCGACCGCGCCGCCGAGATCGAACGCGAGGGCACCGCCAACGGCCACAGGATCGAGGTCATGGACGCCCCGACCCTGGAACGCCTGCTGCCCGCGGGCGCGGTGCACCAGGGCATGGCCTTCAAGGTCCAGCCGCTGGACGGCGTCGCCCTGGAAGACCTCGCCGAGCCGGCCGTGGGGATCATCGTCATGCTGGACCAGCTGACCGATCCCCAGAACGTCGGGGCCATCTTCCGCTCGGCCCTCGCGTTCGGCGCGCGCGGCATCGTGGTCCAGGACCGCCACTCGCCCGTGCTGGCGGGCGCGCTCGCCAAGGCCGCGGCGGGGGCCACCGAGCGTCTGCCCTGCGCCCGCGTCACCAACCTGTCCCGCGCCCTCGAACGCCTCGCCGACCTGGGCTGGCGCGCGGTCGGTCTGGACGGCACCTCCGACGAACGGCTCGAGAACGCGCTCGATCACCGCCCGACCGTCCTCGTCATGGGATCCGAAGGCGACGGCATCCGCCGCCTGGTCGCCGAACACTGCGATGTGCTGGCCCGGATCCCCATGCCCGGCGGGTTCGAGAGCCTGAACGTCTCCAATGCGGCGGCCATCGCGCTGTACGAGGCCACGCGCAAACAACGCGCCTGACGTCTCCTCCCCATTCGCGCAGCGAATGGGGAGGTGGCCCGGTGCGCCTTCGCACCGGGACGGAGGGGTTCTTGACCGCCTGAAGAGCCCCTCCGTCTGCTCGCAAGAGCTCGCATCCACCTCCCCGTCGGCTATGCCGACAGGGAGGAGACTTGGCGCACAAGGTTCACCCCGCTAGAGACCAGCCATGGAATTCCTCAGCTCCCCCGAACTCGCCAGCCAGCTCTCCGCCCTGGGCAAGGTCCTGGCCATCGACCTGGTGCTCGCGGGCGACAATGCCGTGGCTGTCGGTCTGGCCGCCGCCGCCCTGCCGCAGGAGCTGCGTCGCAAGGCGATCCTGATCGGTCTGGTCGCCGCCGTCGTGCTGCGGATCGTCTTCGCTCTGGTCACCGTCCAGCTTCTGGCCATCATCGGCCTGCTGATCGCGGGCGGCGTGCTGCTGCTGTGGGTCTGCTGGAAGATGTGGCGCGAGCTGCAGGAGGCCGCCACCCACGATCAGGCCGAGGCCCAGGCCGAACTGGAACTCGCCCTGGCCATCGAGCACGGCAAGGGCCCCAGCCCCGAGGAAATGGGCCTGAAGCGCAAGAGCTTCGGTGCGGCCCTGGTCCAGATCCTGATCGCCGACGTCACCATGTCGCTGGACAATGTGCTGGCCGTCGCCGGCGCGGCGCATGACCACCCGTGGATCATGGTGTTCGGTCTGGTGCTTTCGATCGCCCTGATGGGCATAGCGGCGACCTATATCGCCAAGTTGCTGAGCCGTTATCGGTGGATCGGCTATGTCGGCCTGGTCATCGTGCTCTATGTCGCCATCCACATGATCTGGGACGGCTATCGCTCGACCGTGGTCAGGGCCCTGGGCGTGGAACAGCACAATGCCTCGGCCCCTGCCTTCCTCGATGTCACCGCCGAAGAGGTGCAGAAGTCCTGCCGTCCGGAGAAGGGCGAGAAGCTGACGATCTGTCTGGCCCAGCAGGCGATCGCCAAACCCTGACGCCGCCTGACGTCGGGGACTGCCACCGTACCCAACGATCCATCCGCGGAGTGACCGATGAGCCTCATGCTGCTGCCCCTCCTGATCGCCGGCCCGATGGCGACCACGGCCGGCACGGCTCCCTCGGCCGTCGTCCAGTCGGCCGTGCGCGACATCGGCGTCGGCGATCCGCTGCGCCGTTCGCTCCTCGACACCCTGCGCCCCGCCATCCAGCGCGACCTGGGGGGTCAGGCCGTGCAGTTCATGGTGGACCGGCTGCGGGTCCAGGGCGACTGGGCCTTCTATGCCGGATCGATCCAGCAGCCGAACGGCCGGCCGATCAACTTCAGCAGGACCCGCTACGCCAGCGCGCTGGAGAACGGCGTGTTCGACGGTCCGGGAACCTTTGCACTGCTGCGCCGGAGCGCCGGCGCCTGGCGGGTCGTGACCTTCGTCGTCGGCCCGACCGACGTCGCCTGGCTGGCCTGGCCGGACGAGTTCAACGCCCCGGCCGCCCTGTTCGACTAGGTCGTTCGTCGTCTGGGTCGATGCGCCGGTCGCATAGGTTCATCACGGCGAGCACAGCGCGGTCACGGAGGACACGACGGGATCGAGCGGTTGTCGCGGTTGTCGTCCGCTCCTGGCATTGAAACGGGAGAAAGGGCGGCTTCGCCGCCGATCCGCTCATAGACGAGACGTCGAGCCCGAAGGAAACGATCGGCGACAGCACCGCCGTCTTGCTCCCGTCGTGTTCGCTGTGACCGCGCTGTGCTCGCTGTGATGAACCTCTCGCTTGACATCCGTGCGTCAACTGACGCGCCGATGGCTCTGGATCAGTCCGCCCCGCCGAAGCGCTCGCTCCATTCGACGACCTGAACGTCCTCGATCTTGCGGAACAACACCTCGGCCGAGGCCACCGTCTGACCGCGCGGCAGGCGGTCCAGCAGCCCCTCGCCCGCGCCCGGCCACGACAGGTCGGTCTCGCCGACCGTGGCCGCGATCGTCGGGGCGGTGAACGGCATGACCGGCGCCGCCAGACGCGCGAACAGCGCCACCAGATTCAGACCGGTGCGAACCCCGACGGCCGCGCGTTCGACGTCCGTCTTGAACGCGGTCCAGGGGGCGGCCTCCTGCAGATATTCATTGCCCAGAACCCAGACGGCGCGCAGGGCCTGACAGGCCTTTCTGAACTCTATCGCCTCGAAGGCCGCCGTCGCCTCGGCGATGCCCGCCGCAACATCGGCCTCCAGCTTCGCCTCCAGCGGCCCCGGCTCGCCGCCGTCCGGCACCACGCCGCCGAACTTCGACTCGGCGAATTTGACGATCCGGTTGACGAAATTGCCCAGCACATCGGCCAGGTCCTTGTTCGTCGTCGACTGGAACTGCTCCCAGGTGAAGGCCGCATCCGAGCCTTCCGGCCCATAGGCCGTCAGGTGCCAGCGCCAGTAGTCGGCCGGCAGGATCTCCAGCGCCTGGTCCATGAAGACGCCACGCTTCTGCGAGGTCGAGAACTTGCCGCCGTACCAGTTCAGCCAGTTGAAAGCCTTCAACGTATCGACCGTCTTCCACGGCTCGCCCGACCCCAGGATGGTCGCGGGGAAGGACACGGTGTGGAAGGCGACATTGTCCTTGCCCATGAACTGGACGTAGCGGACGTCGTCGGCCCCCTCGTCCAGCCGCCACCAGTCGCGCCAGGTCCGGCCATTGGCCTGCGCCCACTCCTCGGTCGCGCCGATGTATTCGATGGGGGCATCGAACCAGACATAGAAGACCTTGCCCTCCATGCCGGGACGCGGCCCCCCGTCGGGCCCCACCACCGGCACGCCCCACTTCAGATCCCGCGTGATGCCCCGGTCGATCAGCCCTTCGTCCAGATGCTTCAGCGCGATGGATTTCGCCAGGGTCTGCCAGTCGGTCCTGGACTCGATCCAGCCCCGGATCCGGTCCTCGATCCGGGTCTGCAGCAGATACAGATGGCGCGTATCGCGCACCTCCAGGTTGGTCGAGCCCGACACCGCCGAATAGGGCGCGATCAGGTCGGTCGGGTCCAGCAGCCGCCCGCAGTTGTCGCACTGGTCGCCGCGTGCGCCCACATGGCCGCAGTGGGGGCAGGTCCCCTCGACATAGCGGTCCGGCAGAAAGCGGGCGTCGTCGATCGAATAGACCATCCGGTCGACCCGCTCCTCGATCAGGCCGTTCGCCTCCAGCACCTGAGCGAAATGCTGCGTCAGCCGCCGGTTGGGTTCACGCGACGACCGGCCGAACCAGTCGTAGCTCAGGCCGAACGCCTGCCCCGCCGCCTTCTGGATCTCGTGCTGTTCGTCGCAATAGGTCTGGACGTCCTGACCGGCGGCCGCGGCGGCCAGCTCGGCCGGCGTGCCGTGCTCGTCGGTGGCGCAGATATAGAGCACCTCATGGCCCTGCCCCCGCTTGAACCGCGCGAACACATCCGCCGGCAGCATCGACCCCGCCAGATTCCCCAGGTGCTTGATGCCGTTGATATAGGGCAGCGCCGAGGTGATCAGGATACGGGGCATGGGTTCCTCGGAGTGGCGAGTGGCGAGTGGTTAGTGGCGATGCTTTGGCATCCCGGCAAGGGCGAGCGGAGGACGGAAGACGAAACCTTCTCCTACTCGCTACTCGCCACTCGCCACTCGCCACTCCGCTTGGCCACCCGCACGAACCGCCCGGTCAGCAGGCCGGCTGACACCAGGCTGGCGATGATGACCGCCCAGACCAGGCCGTCGACCCCGATCCGGTGCGCCAGAACCCAGCCCAGCGGCATCATCACGGCCCCGTACGAGAAGAAATGCATGATCGTCGGCCACCAGACGTCGCCCGCCGCGCGATTGGCCTGCGACGCCACCACCTGGATGCCGTCGGCGACGAAGAACAGGCTGGCCAGCACAAGGGCCGGCACGGCGATCGCGGCCAGCACCGGATCGCGGTTGTAGGCGGCGATCAGCAGGGGCGCGGTCGGCCACACCACCAGCGCCACGGCCAGGGTCAGCACGGCGATCGTCCCGATGCCCACCAGCCCGTTCCTGAGGACGCCCGGCGCGTCCTTCGCCCCATAGGCCCGACCGACCAGGACCGCCGTCGCCGCCGACAGCCCCATCGGCACCATGAAGACGATGGCCGAGATGTTCAGCACGATGGCCCAGGCCGCCGTCTCTTCGGTGCCCAGTTGCCCGGCGATGAAGGTCATCAACGCAAAGGCCCCGACCTCGATGAAATAGGACGCACCAGACCCGGCCCCGATCCTGACCTGTTCGCGGGCCGCGACGGGATCCCGCTTCGGCCGGGCAAGGATGCCCAGCGCCCTCGCCTCCGGCAGGCGCAGGATGAAGATCACGAGAAACACCGCCAGCGACGCCCGCGCGGCGAAGGTCGCCCAGGCCGAGGCCTCGGCCCCGAACAGGCCGATCCCGAGCAGGTCGGGCACCAGCAGCAGGTTCAGCGCCAGATTGACGCCATTGGCCACCCACATGGCGATCATCCCCGGCTTGGGCTTGCCCAGGGCCTCCAGAAAGAACTGCGCCGCCACCGAGATCAGATAGGCGGGCATCGACAGGGCGAAGACGATCAGCGCCGGTCGCGCCCCCTCCCCCAGCCCGTCTTCCAGGTTCAGCTGGGTCAGTGCCCAGGGACCGAACACGATCAGGGCCAGCATGGAGGCGACACCGATCTGGGTCGCATAGACCATGCCCCGCCGCAGCACCGCCCCGACCTCATCTCGCCGCCCCTCGCCCAGCAGCCGGGCCGTCATCACCTGGACGCCCAGCAAAAGGCCCACGGCCGTCGTGACGATCACCGATGTAGGGGCCCAGGCGAGGGAATGGTGGGCGAGCTCCGTCGCCGAATACCGGCCGACCACGATCGCGTCGGTCAGCCCCATGGTCATGATGCCGATCCGCGCCAGCACCACCGGCCAGGCCAGTGTCAGCAGCTCGCGCGTGGCGGCCCGGGTGGAGGGGGAGAGGAAGGGCATGGTGAGTGGCGAGTGGCGAGTGGCGAGTAATGAGGACTGGTGCACAAAGTCGGCGGTGGGTCGGGCGCTATAGCCGCTTACTCGCCACTAATCACTCGCCACTCGCCACTCGCCACTTCTTCACCACGCCCCCATCTCCCGCAACTGCTTGGCCAGGGCCTCCGGCATATCCCCCGCGTCCAGCGACGACAGGTCGGGCGGCGCGTCCTTGGGTTCCAGATAGCGCCAGCCCTGGAATGGCCGCCGCGCCTGCGGGGCCGTGCGGACCACCTCGGGCGCCAGTCTGATCAGGCACATCGACGCCTTGCCCTCGCCCTTCGTCGAGATATCGAGGATCGGCATCCGGCACGTCACCGACCCCTTCATGACCCAGTAGATCGACCCCCCGTCCTCGATCTCGGCCGCCCGCTTGGGCGTCATCCGCGTATTGACCGTCAGCCAGTCGCCCTTGCCCGCCCGCCGTTCCAGCGTCTCCACCTTGGCGACACCGACGCAGAGCTTGATCATGTGAAGAGGCATGGGTGCGCACTATCATCTCCCTCCCCCTCGGGGGAGGGTGGTCGATGCGAAGCAGCGACCGGGTGGGGCGGGCAAGGTGACGCGGACACCGCCTCTCCCTCCCCCTCGGGGGAGGGGGGTCGATGCGAAGCAGCGACCGGGTGGGGAGGACAAGGCGACCCGGACACCGCCTCTCCCTCCCCCTCGGGGGAGGGGGGCTGAGCGGAGCGAAGCCGGGTGGGAAGGGCCAGGCGACCCGGACACAGGCCTGTCCGACCTTGCCTTGCCGCCCCCACCCGGTCTCCGCTGCGCTTCGACCACCCTCCCCCGAGGGGGAGGGAGAAAGCCATTACGCCCTCACAAATCCGTTGGACCCCATGAGTCCAACGGAGTGCAAATGAAAACCGGAAAAATCAGCGACTTGCACCCGTTGGACCCGGTTTTTTCGAGTGCAATTGGCCCAGCGCCCGCGCTTGCAGGGGCTTGCAGAACAAAGCTACATGCTGCTGTATTTATTGACCTTATTGGCTATTGCCGGCCTCCACCACCGCCAGCACCACATCCGCCGCCACCTGATCCCCGACGGCGAAGGCCACCTCGCCCACCACCCCGTCGAACGGCGCGTTGAGCGCATGCTCCATCTTCATCGCCTCCAGCACGATGACCGGCTGCCCCTTGGTCACCACATCCCCCGCCTTCGCCGGCGTCGCCACGATCTTGCCCGGCATCGGTGCGCGCAGGGAGCCGTCGGAGGCGGTGCCTGCCGCTCCGCTACGCGGTGCCTGGCGCGAAACTTCATAGCGGTCGCCGCTATGAAAAATGACGAAGCCCCCGTCGATCTCTGGACCGTAGCTCACCACCGGATAGCCGTTCAGCAAGCCGGCTTCGTGTCTGACACCGTCGATAAAGAAGGTGTGCTGTACGACGGTAGCGCCGTTCAGCCGGAAGCCACGCGATCCATATTCGGAGTCCCAGACGTCGCCCGGGTCGACCGATCTCGACCGCCAGAGGAGGTCGCTGGCGTCCTGGATGACGGCCTCGGACGGCGCGCCAACGGCCGTCAGCGCCCCCTCCTCCGCCCCGATGAACCCCGTATCCACGTCCCCCGCCACGAAGCGAGGATGCTCCAGGCAGCGCACCAGGAACCCGGCATTGGTCCGCACCGGCCACACCTCGACCGACCCGCAGGCCTCCGCCAGCGCCTCGGCCGCCTCTTCCCGCGTCTCCGCGTGGACGATCAGCTTGGCGATCATGGGATCGTAGAACTGGCTGACCTCGCCGCCCTGCTCCACGCCCGTGTCGATCCGCACCCCGTCCGGCAGGACGAAATGCTCCAGCTTGCCGATCGACGGCAGGAAGCCGTTCGCCGGGTCCTCGGCGTACAGCCGCGCCTCCATGGCCCAGCCGGTGATCGACAGCTGATCCTGCCTCAGCGGCACCGGCTCGCCCGCCGCCGCGCGGAACTGCCATTCGACCAGGTCGACGCCGGTGATGGCCTCGGTGACCGGGTGTTCGACCTGCAGCCGGGTGTTCATCTCCATGAACCAGATGCGGTCGGCGCGCAGACCCTCGGTGCCGTCGGCGATGAACTCGATGGTGCCCGCCCCGACGTAGTTCACGGCCTTCGCCGCCTTGACCGCCGCCGCCGTCACCGCCGCCCGCGTCGCCGCATCCATGCCGGGGGCCGGAGCCTCCTCGATCACCTTCTGGTGGCGGCGCTGCAGCGAGCAGTCGCGTTCGAACAGGTGCACGACCTCGCCATGGGCGTCGCCGAAAACCTGAACCTCGATATGGCGGGGCGACAGGATGTATTTCTCGATCAGCACCCGGTCGTCGCCAAAGCTGGAGGCCGCCTCGCGCCGGCACGACCCCAGGGCATCCAGAAACGCCTCGCCCGCATCGACCCGCCGCATCCCCTTGCCGCCGCCGCCCGCCACCGCCTTGATCAGCACCGGATAGCCGATCGCATCCGCCTCGGCCTTCAGCCGCTCCGGCGACTGGTCCTCGCCCATATATCCGGGCGTCACGGGCACCCCCGCCTCGAGCATCAGCGTCTTGGCCGCGTCCTTCAGTCCCATGGCCCGGATCGCGGCCGGCGGCGCGCCGATCCAGACGATCCCCGCCGCCATCACCGCCTCGGCGAACGCAGCGTTCTCGCTCAGGAAGCCATAGCCGGGGTGGATCGCCTCCGCCCCCGTCGCCTTCGCCGCCGCCAGCACCCTGTCGGCGTCCAGATAGCTCTCGCGCGCCGCCGCCGGCCCGATCAGCACCGCCTCATCGGCCTCGCGCACATGCAGGGCCCGGGCATCGGCCTCGGAATAGACGGCGATGGTGCGTAGCCCCATCCGCTTGGCGGTGCGGAAGACGCGACAGGCGATCTCGCCACGATTGGCGACCAGGACGGAGGTGAACATGGGGCTTCACTACCCCTTCTCCCCTTGCGGGAGAAGGTGGCCGAGCGAAGCGAGGTCGGATGAGGGGTGACACGCGGTCCTGGCATCGAGCCCCGCGCGTGTCATCGCCCCTGCATCTTCGTACCCCTCATCCGCCCCTCCGGGGCACCTTCTCCCGCAAGGGGAGAAGGAAACGATTACTCCGCCCAGCTCGGGCTGCGCTTTTCGAGGAAGGCCCGCACGCCCTCCTGCCCCTCCTTCGACACCCGCGCCCGGGCGATGCGACGGGCGGTGTCCTCCATCAGCCCGCGATCGATCGTCTGGCCGACCAGGTCGTTGACCAGCCGCTTGGCCTCGCCCATCGCGCCCGGCGCATTCTGGGTCAGGCTGTCGGTCAGCATGGACACGAACTCGTCCATCGATCCCTCGGGCAGGACCATGTCGATGATTCCGGCATGGGCCGCATAGGCGGCGTCGAAGATGTTGGCCGTCAGGAACAGCTGCTTCGCCCGTCGCGCCCCGACCGCCTCGATCACATAGGGGGCGATGGTCGCCGGGATCAGGCCCAGCTTGACCTCGGAAAAGGCGAACCGCGTCCCCTCGACCGCCACCGCCATGTCGCAGGCGCAGACGATCCCCGCCCCGCCCCCCATGGCTGCGCCCTCGACCAGGGCGATCGTCAGGGCCGGAATGTCGTGCAGCGCCTTCAGCATTTTCGCCAGCATCATGGCGTCGTCGCGGTTGTCGCTCTCGGACCAGCCGGCCGCATCCCGCATCCAGCCCAGATCGGCCCCGGCGCTGAACGTCCCGCCGGCGCCCCGGATGAACACCGCCCGCACCCTGTCGGCCCCGTGCAGGGTCTCGAACGCCTCATGCAGGGCGGCGATGGTGGCGGCGTCAAAGGCGTTCTTCTTCGCCGGCCGGTTGATGGTGATGAAGACCACCCCGTCGGTCGTGGAATCGATCTGCACCAGGTCGTCGTTCGCATCCGGGGCCGGATCGGGCACCAGCGGCTGGGCGATGGCGTTGATCTCGGCCGCCTCGGCATCGGTGATGTCCAGGGCGTTCAGGTCGGATTCGGTGGGGTCGGTCATGCTTGCTTTCCGGGGCTCGGCGGGCGTGATAGCCAAAGCGCCAATGGAGGATCTGGTCGCACGCGTCGAACGGTTGAAACGGGCGCTGGATGCCCTGCGTCCGGTTCCCTTGCAATCCTTGTGGCGCTTGCGTCGCTGGTTCGACGTCGATCTGACCTACACCTCAAACGCCATCGAGGGAAACACGCTGACGGCGGTCGAGACCGAACTGGTCATCGACAAGGGCATCACCATCGCGGGCAAGCCTCTGAAAGACCATCTGGAAGCGTTGGATCACTACGATGCCATAGGCCTCGCCCGGGATCTGGCGCGCTCGGGGCGATCGCCGACCGAAGCCGACATCCGGGCGCTGCACGCCCTGGTCCTGAGGCGATCACGGCCCGCGGCCGCGGGTCGATATGCCGACCAGGGACGCTTCGTGCGCACCGATGAGCGGCGGCACGCGTTTCCCGCCCCGGCCGAGGTGCCGGCCTTGATGCAGCCCTTCGGTCGCTGGCTGTCCGAAAGCGCCGACAGCCACGACACTGCATTCGAGGCTCATCGGCGGCTGGTCGCGATCCATCCGTTCAACGACGGCAACGGTCGCACGGCACGTCTGCTGATGAACCTGCTTCTGATCCGCGCGGGTTATCCGCCGATCTCCATCCGACCGGAGGATCGGCTGGCCTATATCCGCTCGCTCGCGGAGGATCAGGCGGGCCGAGGCGACGCCGCCTTCCGCCGTCTCATGCTTGAGCGACTGGAAGCGACGCTGGAAGAGTATCTCGAACTGTTCCGCGAGGCCGCCGACCAGGCCACGGGCGGCGTCGCCGAGGATGGCGGACGGTGGAGCGACGCCTGATCGCCATCACATCCTGAACACGCCGAACGTCGTGTCCTCGATCGGCGCGTTCAGACTGGCCGAGATCGCCAGACCCAGCACATCCCGCGTCTGGGCCGGATCGATGATGCCGTCGTCCCACAGGCGCGCTGTGGCATGGTACGGATTACCCTCGTCCTCGTACTTCTGGCGCACCGGGGCCTTGAAGGCCTCGGCCTGTTCCGCCGTCCAGGTGTCGGCGTCGCGGTGGACGGTGGCCAGCACCGCCGCTGCCTGCTCTCCGCCCATCACGCTGATCCGGCTGTTGGGCCAGGTGAACAGGAAGCGGGGCGAATAGGCCCGCCCGCACATGCCGTAGTTGCCGGCCCCGAAGCTGCCGCCGATCAGGACCGTGAACTTGGGCACATTGGCCGAGGCAACCGCCGTCACCAGCTTGGCGCCGTCCTTGGCGATGCCGCCGGCCTCGTACTTTCCGCCGACCATGAAGCCACTGATGTTCTGCAGGAACACTAACGGGATCTTCCGCTTGCAGGCCAGTTCGATGAAGTGGGCCCCCTTCAGCGCGCTCTCACTGAACAGCACGCCATTGTTGGCCAGGATGGCGACCGGATAGCCCCAGATGCGGGCGAAGCCGCAGACCAGGGTGGTGCCGTACAGCGCCTTGAACTCCTCGAACTCCGAGCCGTCGACCACCCGCGCGATCACCTCGCGCACGTCATAGGGAGCCCGCACATCATCGGGGATCAGACCATACAGCTCCTCGGCATCGAAGGCCGGGGCGCGCGGCTCGCGCACATCCAGATCGACCCGCTTGACGCTGTTCAGATGGCCGACGATGCCGCGGACGATCTCCAGCGCGTGCTCGTCGTTCTCGGCGACATGGTCGACCACGCCGGACTTGCGGCCATGGGTCTCGGCCCCGCCCAGTTCCTCGGCCGAGATGACCTCGCCGGTCGCAGCCTTCACCAGCGGCGGGCCGGCCAGGAAGATGGTACCCTGGTTTCGCACGATCACCGTCTCGTCCGACATGGCGGGCACATAGGCGCCGCCCGCCGTGCACGACCCCATCACGCAGGCGATCTGGGGGATGCCCTGGGCGCTCATCCGCGCCTGGTTGAAGAAGATGCGGCCGAAATGGTCGCGGTCCGGAAACACCTCGGCCTGGTGCGGCAGGTTCGCTCCGCCCGAGTCGACCAGATAGACGCACGGCAGATGGTTCTGCTCGGCGATCTCCTGGGCCCGCAGATGCTTCTTCACCGTCATGGGGAAATAGGCGCCGCCCTTCACCGTCGGGTCGTTGGCGACGATCATGACCTCGCGGCCCGAGACCCGGCCGATGCCGCAGATCATCCCGGCACCGGGCGCCTCGTCATCGTACATGCCGTTCGCCGCCAGTTGGCCGATCTCAAGCAGGGGCGAACCGGGGTCCAGCAGCCGCTCGACCCGGTCCCGCGGCAACAGCTTGCCTCGCGCCACATGCCGCTCGCGACTGGCGTCCGACCCGCCCCGTGCCGCGAGCGCCACCCGCTCGCGCAGCTCGGCGTTCAGGGCCGTGTTGTGGGCGTACAGCGCCTTGAAAGATGCGCTGTTCGGAGCGATGGCGGATGTCAGCTTCGGCATGGGGGTGGTTTAGGGGGGAAAGGCGCAGGCGTGAACCCTCTCCCTCCCCCTCGGGGGAGGGTGGTCGGAGCGGAGCGGAGACCGGGTGGGGACGGCAAGGCAATACAAGGCAAATCGGACTCTGGCTCGCCTGCCGCCCCCACCCGGCCGCTTCGCGGCCCCCCTCCCCCTCGAGGGAGGGAGAGGGTCACTTCCGCAACAGCCGATCCCGCGCCGCATTGAGCCTGGCCGCCAGCCCCTCGGTGCCGCCCTGATCGGGATGCGCCCGCCCCATCAGGCGACGCCAGGCGGCATGGATGACCTCGGGCTCCGCGCCCACGGGCACGCCGAGGATCGCCCGTGCCTCGGCATCGCCGATCGCCTCGGGCCTCGCCACCACCGTCCGCATCCGGGAGGCGACCACCAGCCACAGCGCCGCTCCGACCAGCCCTGCGCCGCTGATCCACGCCCCCCTGGACAGCGCCAGAGCCCCGCCGACCAGCAGGGCGGCCGAGACGAGGGTCGCCGCCACCCGCCAGTGCCCCCGCCGCGGGCCCTCGGTCTGGCGACCCAACCGCACCAGCGCCCACACCACGATGCCGGCCAGCACGAGCCAAATCAGGCCCATGCGAACGATCCGGTGATCAAGCGGCCACGAGCGCAGGCAGTCGGACGTCGTCCAGACCCAGGGCCTGCATCAGGTTGCGCATCTCCTGCCTTGCCGCGACATGGGCCAGCGATACCGCCACCGGCCGCACGGCATTGGACAGGTCGGCCACCGTCAGGCCGAAGGGGAACAGTTCGCGATAGATGACCCGGTCGCGCAGTCCCGGCCCGACGCGGAAGCCGACGCGCTTGGACAGTTTCAGCATCCGCTCTTCCAGACGGCGGCGATTGCGCGCCTCGGCCACGGCCATGCGGTTGACGACCACGATCCAGTCGATGGCGACGTGGCGGCCTTCCTGGATCGCGCGATACTTCCGGGCCTCCCACACGCTCTCGGAATAGGTCGAGGGCTTCAGCAGCTCCAGCGTCACCGGATCGACCGTGCCCAGCATGTCGAAGTCGACGAAGCTGTCGTTCATCGGCGTCACGATCTGGTCGGCCCGGGCATGAGCCGCGCGCGACAGGACGGTGTCGCCCCCCGGCGTATCGATCAGGATGACCTCGGCCCCCGAGGCCACCGCCTCGTCGAACACGGTCTCGAATCGGGCCATCTGCTCCGCCTCATCCGCCCTGGCCAGGGCCTTGCCGTCGCCCAGGTCCGGCTCGACCGGCATGGGCAGGGTGACGCCGTTGGCGGCCGTCCAGGCCGTGCGGTGGGAAAAGAAATGGGACATCGACCGCTGGCGCAGATCCAGGTCCAGGATCGCCACCTTGCGACCCGCGTGCATCAGGCCGCAGACGATGTGGATGGCCAGGGTGGACTTGCCAGCCCCGCCCTTTTCATTGCCGACCACGATGACCTGAGCCCGAGACGTCTGCGTCATGACCTGATGATCCGGATGCTGGCAACCACCGACTCACAGAGCCGATCGTCATGGCTCGCCAGAGTCGGGTGCGCGGCCGCATCCGTCAACGAAACGTTGGCCGACAGCTGTGGGAAGATTGCGCGGGCGGTGGCTCAGCCCCGGCGCAGGCACCCCAGATCGGCAGCGTCCGCAGCGCGACAGACGGCGCGCACCGTCTCGCCCGACGCCGTCACCTTCAGCCGGGTCAGGGTGCGTCCATCGACCTCGACCGCCTCGAACGCGGGCGTCAGGTCCGCCAGGCCATGGCCCGCCGCACGAATGCGTGACCAGGCCGCCCGCGCCGCCGCCGGGCTGGAGAAGGCCCCGAGTTGCAAGGTCTCGCGCGGAAAGGTCGCACCGGCAGCACGAACGGGCTCGACGACGACGGCCCGCGTCGGTCGGATCGTCGGCGCGCGATCGGAGACCTGCTGCCGGACCGCCCGGGTCACGGCCGGCGCAGCCGCCTCGATCACCGCCGGGGCCGCCTGTTCGACCATGCCCCGCAAACCGGTATCGCGCGCATCCCACAGGGCATGGGGGTCCATGACCTCGACCCGCAGCGCGCCGGGGTTCGCGACGGCGGCAGCGTCGACCCTGGCAGGCCGTAGCCCCAGCTCCGAGGCTGTCCGCAAGGGTGCGTCCGACCCGTCAAGAGGCACGCTGGCCACGGCCTGGGCCATGGACTCGAAACGGTGCGGGTCGCTCTCGACCATGCCGCATGACGCGGTCGAGAGGCCTGCGAGACCGAGGAGTACTGGACGAAGCATTCTGCCGGGCGTCATAAGCCGACCCTACCCCGGCACCTTTTGCCGTACGGTGCACGATCACGCTTAAGTCGAAGGGTTAATCCGGTAAGCATGAGTGACAACCCTTCTCCCCTGCCGATCGCGCGAACCGTCGAGGCGTTGCGCGCCGTGGTCCGCGACTGGCGTCGTCAGGGGTTCACCGTGTCTTTCGTGCCGACCATGGGGGCCCTGCACGAGGGCCACCTGACCCTGGTGCGAGCGGCGGGCCAGCAGGCCGACAGGGTCGTCGCCAGCGTCTTCGTCAACCCGGCCCAGTTCGCCGCGCACGAGGACCTTGGCACCTATCCGCGCCGCGAGGCCGGGGACGCCGCCCTGCTCGCCGGGGCCGGATGCGACCTCCTGTTCGCACCGACGGTGGCCGAGATGTACCCGGACGGCTTCGTCACCGCCGTCTCCGTCGGTGGGCCGTCGCAGGGGCTGGAGACGGACTTCCGGCCCCACTTCTTCGGCGGCGTGGCCGTGGTCGTCGCCAAGCTGCTGAACCAGGTCCAGGCCGATGTCGCCGTGTTCGGAGAGAAGGACTACCAGCAGCTGATGGTCGTCCGCCGCATGGCCCGGGACCTCGACATTCCGACCCGGATCGTCGGGGCGCAGACGATGCGGGACAGCCATGGCCTCGCCCTGTCATCCCGGAACGCCTATCTGTCGGAAGCCGAACTCGACATCGCCCGCCGCCTCAACGGCGTCCTGGCCGAAGCCGCGCTCAAGGCCGCCGACCGGCGTCCGCTGGCCGCCGTCGAGCGCGACGCCTATTCGGACCTGCTGAAGGCCGGGTTCGAGCGAGTCGACTATGTCGCCGTGCGCCGCGCCGACGATCTGGCCCCGTTCCCGAACGGCGTCGTCGATGCCAATGCCCGCATCCTCGCCGCCGCCTGGCTCGGCAAGACACGCCTGATCGACAACCTGGCCGTCCAGGACAATCGGCGCTTCAGCTGACGCATGGACGTCCAGAAAGACGTTCATCACAGCGCGCACAACGAGGGCACAGCGAACACGACGGGATCAAGGCGGCGGCACCATCGCCGATCCCTTCCTTCGGGCTCGACGTCTCGGCGAAGAGAGGAACGGCGGCGATGCCGCCCCCTTTCGCGCTTCGGTGCCAGGAGTTAGCGACGACCGCGACAACCGCCCGGTCCCGTCGTGTCCTCTGTGGTCCGTTGTGCTCGCCGTGATGAACCATGCAACCGCCGCGCCAACCCAGCCGACGAACGGCTCGGATCAACCGATCGCGCCGACGCAGCCTTCGGCGTCGCCCGGCGTCAGGGCGGCGTCGGTCAGGGCCAGGGTCCAGCCGTGATGGGTGTTCAGGCCCCAGCGGCGCGCCCCGCCCCCATCGCCGGCGTCGCCTCCGGCGGTGACGATCACGCTGCGGCCCCGGGGCAGGGCGGCCGGATCGATCTTGCCGACGGCCAGCGACGTCGGCTGCCCGCCAGTCTGGCCGAACCCGTCGAACACGCTCAACGACGACCAGTCGCGGCGCAACCCGAGCCACCAGGGATCGTCGGTGTTGATCGCCAGCACGGCCACCCCCCGGCCCTCCGCCGCGAAGGCCAGGGCCGCCTGCGGGTCCCGCACCATGCGGATCGCCGCCGCCGCTCCGAAGCGATGACGGGCTCCGTCGAAGGCCCGCGTCGGATCGGTCGGGGCCCAGACCTGGACCTGCAGCTGGCCCTGGCGCGCCAGGCCCCAGCCGACGATCTCGCGCCACAGCCCCTGGACCGCATCGGCATAGCCGGGCTCGGCCCTGGCCAGCATCCGGCTCAGGACCGTCTGTTCTCGGTCGGGCCGCAGCTTGGTGTGGGGGCCGTGCGGCGCATCCTTGGCCCGACCCACCCTGGCGGCGATGTCCAGACGGCGCTGGAACAGGGCCAGAAGCTGGTCGTCGACGCTGTCGATCTCGGCGCGCAGGGCGGCCAGGGCCATCTGCTCGGGAGACAGGTCTTGCGGGTTCATGTCGGGCCAGACGGGCTGGAGGATGGATTTCGGCATGGGATCAGGGCTTTCACGGTGTGCATTTCGATGAGGGGTGCGTGGGTGCGCCGCCGCCCCGGGTCAGGGCGGTCGCCGGCGAGGCTGTCAGGAGCGGGTGCCGCTCGAGGCCTCAACCGGCGTATCGAAAGCCGTAAAAGCGATAGCCAAAATAGAGATCCGCCGCGCGCGAACGGAGGACGAGGGTCTGGGTCGAGGCGCGCAGCGAGGACATGGGTCGGTCCGGTGTTCCGGATCGTCAGCGATCCGTAGTCCCTAAAGACACGCAAGGATCGTGCGCCGTCAACCCGCCTCGCGACACAGGAGAACAAAGCGCGTGCTGTTCGTGTCTGAATCCTGAAGATCGTTGCGCAGAATCGACAGGCCATAGACCTCTGCCGCCGCGACCGGGGCCAGGGCGGCCCGGGTCCGGTCATTGCCTTCGGACACAGCGCGCGCGGCCCCGGCGGTGTCGAATGCCTCGACGGTCTCGAGCCCCATCGCGGCCAGCCTGCCCGCGCATTGGCGCAACGCGATGGGGTGGCTGGAGACGGTGCGGATCTGGTCGATCTCGACCCCGTCCAGCGCCATCAGGGCGATATGGATCGGCCGCCAGACATTGGCGACCTGTTTCAGCCCGGCCGATGCCACCAGGGTCGAGGCCGGTTCGACCGCGCCGATCGTGGAGTTCTCGACCGGGATCAGGGCGCAGTCGCAATCGCCGGTCTTCACCGCCTCGATCGCCTCGGCAAAGGTCTCGAACGGCACATGGACGTCCCAGGGGCGCAGCTCGACGCAGGCCTCGTGGCTGAAGGCACCGGGCGCGCCCTGAAACGCGGTGCGCCCGCCCCGGTCGTCGCCCGCCGGTCGCCCGATCGCAGCCCCGGTCACGCCGCGCGCGACTGGTTCAGTCGTCCGCTCTTGAGCCGCTCGGCCACCAGGAAGGCCAGTTCCAGCGCCTGGTCGGCGTTCAGGCGGGGGTCGCAGTGGGTGTGATAGCGGCTGGACAGGTCGTCCTCGGACACCGCCTGCGCCCCGCCGATGCATTCGGTGACGTTCTGGCCGGTCATCTCCAGATGGACGCCGCCGGGGTGAACACCCTCGGATTCGGCCACATCGATGAAGCCCTTCACCTCGCCCAGGATCCGGTCGAACGGCCGGGTCTTGTAGCCGCTCGTGGCCATCAGGGTGTTGCCGTGCATCGGGTCGATCGACCAGATCACCTTCTTGCCCGCCGCCTTCACCGCCTGCATCAGGCCGGGCAGCCGCTTGCCGACCTTGTCATGACCGAAGCGCCCGATCAGGGTCAGGCGGCCTGAAATATTGTCGGGGTTCAGGGCGTCGATCAGGGGCAGCAGGTCGTCGGCCTCCATCGTCGGGCCGCATTTCACCCCGATCGGATTCCGGATGCCGCGCATGAACTCGACATGGGCTCCGTCCAGCTGACGCGTGCGCTCGCCGATCCACAGCATGTGGGCCGAGGTGTCGAACCATTCGCCCGTTCCGCCATCCAGCCGGGTCAGGGCGCTCTCGACGTTCAGCAGCAGGGCTTCGTGCGAGGTGAAGACCTCGACGCGGCTGAGATCCGGATGGGTCTCGGGCGTGACGCCGACGGCCTCCATGAAGGCCAGGGCCTCGGCGATCTTGTCGGCCAGCTCGCGGTACTGGGCCCCGATGCCGTGATCGGCGAACCCCTGGGTCCAGCGATGGATGTTGTACAGGTCCGCATAGCCGCCACCGGCGAAGGCGCGCAGCAGGTTCAGCGTCGAGGCCGACTGGTTGTAGGCCTTCAGCAGGCGCTGCGGATCGGGGGCGCGTTCCTCGGCGGTGAAGGCCGAGCCGTTGATGTTGTCGCCGCGATAGGACGGCAGGGTCACGCCGTCGATCGTCTCGACCGCAGAGCTGCGCGGCTTGGCGAACTGGCCGGCGATCCGGCCGACCTTCACCACCGGCTTGCGACCCGCGAAGGTCAGCACCACCGCCATCTGCAGCAGCAGGCGGAAGGTGTCGCGGATGTTGTCGGTCGAAAACTCCTTGAAGCTCTCGGCGCAGTCCCCGCCCTGCAGCAGGAAGGCCTTGCCCGCCTCGACCTCCGCCAGCTTGGCGGTCAGCGTCCGCGCCTCGCCCGCGAACACCAGCGGCGGCATGGCGCGCAGTTCGTCCTCGACCCGCTGAAGGTCACGCGCGTCCGGATAATCCGTCGGCATGTGCACCGCGGGCTTGTTTCTCCAGGAGTCGGGGGTCCAGCGCTGGGTCATGGCGTTAGAATAGGCCTCTCGCGCTTGCGAGACAATGAATGTGCGTGGGGAACGGTCCCGTGTTAAGCTGCAACCATGGACCCGCTGTTGAAACGCATCACGATCAACCCCGACCAGAACTTCGGAAAGCCAAGCATCCGGGGCATGCGCATCCGCGTCGAGGATGTCCTTGGCATGCTCGCGGCCGGAGACACCGCCGAGGATATCCTGGAGGGATATTCCTACCTTGAGCCAGATGACATCAGGGCCTGTCTCGCCTGGGCATACACGGTCACCAGCCGCACGGCGATTGTCGCCGGGTGAGGTTCATCGTCGATGCCAATCTGCCGGACGAGGTCTCTGTCTGGCTGCGATCGCTTGGACATGAAGCGTGGCACGTCAACGAACTCCATGAAGTTGGCGCTGCCGACAACTGGATTTGGCGTGAAGCAATCGGCCGAGCCGCCGCCATCATCACGCAGGACGGTGATTTCTCCGATTGGTGCACGACACGCTCCCCGGCACCGCCTCTTGTCTGGATACGCACCGGCAATCTCAGAAAGGCGCGGCTGCTTGAGCGACTTCGGGCGTCCTGGCTTCGGGTCTTGAATCAGCTCAACGATGGACACGCCATAGTTGAAGTGCGCTAACCCGCGCTCGTCTCCTGACTCTGCTTCACCTTCAGCGTCACCAGCTCCTCGGCCATGGTCGGGTGGACGGCGCAGGTGGCGTCCCACTGGGCCTTGGTCAGGCCCGCCTTCACGGCGATGGCGGCCAGCTGGATCATCTCGGGGGCGTCCGGTCCGACGATGTGGACGCCGACCACGCGGTCGTTCGACCCATCCACCACCAGCTTCATCAGCACCCGCTCGTCCGAACCGGTGAAGGCGTATTTCATCGGCCGGAACCGGGTCGAATAGATATCCACCGCGCCCGAACACGTCCGCCGCGCCTCGGCTTCCGACAGGCCCACCGTCCCCACCGGCGGCTGGCTGAACACCGCCGTGGCCACGGCCTCGTAGTCGAAATGCTGCGGATTGCCCTTGTAGACGGTCTCGTGGAAGGCGACCGCCTCGCGGATCGCGACGGGGGTCAGGTTCATCCGGTCGGTCACGTCACCGATCGCCCAGATGCTTTCAGACGTTGTTTTCGACAGGGCATCGACCCGGATCGCGCCCTTGTCGTTCAGCGCCACGCCCGCCGTCTCCAGCCCCAGCGACTTCACGTGCGGCACCCGGCCGGTGGCGAACATGACCACGTCGGTCTCCAGCTCCATGCCGTTCTCCAGCACATTCACCAGACCGCCGTCGGTCTTGCGGATTTCCTTGTGCTGGCAGCCCAGGATGACCTTGATGCCGCGCTTCTCGATCTCTCCGGCCAGATGCGCGCGCACGTCGTCGTCAAAGCCGCGCAGGATGTTCGGCCCGCGATAGATCAGGGTCGTCTCCACCCCCAGCCCGGCGAAGATCCCCGCGAACTCCACCGCGATATAGCCCCCGCCCGCGATCAGGATGCGTCTGGGCAGCTCCGGCAGATGGAAGGCCTCTTCCGACGTGATCGCATGCTCGATGCCGGGCAGACCCTCGGGCATCCAGGGACGTCCGCCCGTGGCGATCAGGATGCGCTCGGCCGTGACGGTCAGGTCGCCGCCGCCCTCGCCCTTGCCCGCGATCACCACCGTGTGGGCGTCGGTCAGCACCGCGCGGCCGTGGATCAGCTCGACCCCCGCCTTGCCCAGGTTGGCGGCATAGATGCCCGACAGCCGGGCGATCTCGACATCCTTGGTCTCGATGAACTTCGGCCAGTCGAAACGGGCCTCCACCGTCCAGCCATAGCCCTCGGCCGTATGGAACTGGTGGGCGAAGTCACTGGCCATGACCATGAATTTCTTGGGCACGCAGCCCCGGATCACGCAGGTCCCGCCAACGCGGTGTTCCTCCGCGATCGCCACCTTCTTGCCGCCCAGCGCCGTCAGCCGCGCCGCCCGGACGCCCCCGGTTCCGGCACCGATGACGAAGAGGTCGTAGTCGTAGGGGGTGGTCATTCGTCGCGCTTTCAATTGGCTTTCGTCATCCTCCGGCAAGCCGCCGCCTGGCGGCGCAGACCGGGGGACCCAGCGGCGCGCGGGAGCGCGAAACTGTCACGGACACGTTCGTTGGAGGATGACGGAAGCGAAGGGGGTATTGTTCAGGGAAGTAGGATGTCCACCCCGTCATCGCCACCGATGATCGCCTCGTCCGCCAGATCCAGGAACAGGCCGTGCTCCACCACACCGGTGATCAGCTTCAGATCGTCGGCCAGGCGAACAGGGTCATGGATCGCCACGCATTTCGCATCATAGATGACATTGCCGCCGTCCGTGCGGACGACGCCCCGGTCGGCCTGGCGCAAACGGGCGGGCATGGCGATGTCGTGGTCGGTCAGCACGTCCATGATCCGGTTCGCCGTCGCCTTGTGGCCAAAGGCGACCACCTCGATCGGCAGGGGGAAGGCCCCCAGCACCGGCACCACCTTGGCCGTGTCGGCGATGACGATGCAGCGGCTTGACGCCTCCCACACCAGCTTTTCCCTCAAAAGCGCGGCGCCGCCGCCTTTGATCAGGGCCAGTCCCGGCCCGACCTCGTCGGCCCCGTCGACGGTCAGGTCGATGCGCGACACATCCTCCAGCGTCGTCAGCGGCAATCCCAGCTCGCGCGCCAGGTCGGCGGTCCTCTCGGAGGTCGGCACGCAGCGCAGGCCGCCCAGCCCCCGCGCCGCCAGCGCCTTGACGAACCAGGCGGCGGTCGACCCGGTGCCCAGCCCCACGACCATCCCCGCCTCGACCCGCAGGGCCGCAGCCTCTCCGGCGAGACGTTTCTGGAGGTCGGCATTCATCTTCCCTCTCCCATGGGGAGAGGGCTTGAGCGCCCGGGAGCCGTCAGGCGAGCGGACTCGCGCGAAAGGGTGAGGGGGTACGGTGCCAACCGTTTAGAGCACAACCCCTCACCCTTTCGGCTGAACGCATCGCTGCGCTCTGCGAGCCTCAAGCCCTCTCCCTCTGGGAGAGGGATCACGACCTGCTCTCCTTGATCGCCCTGGCCCGTTCGCGGAAAGCAGCCCCCGCCCCATCCTTGTTCACCTGACGCCCGCGCCCCAGGGCCAGGGCATCGGCCGGCACATCCTCGGTGATCACCGAACCCGACCCGACAATGGCCCCCGCCCCGATCGTCACCGGGGCCACCAGCGCCGAGTTGGACCCCACGAAGGCCCCCTCGCCCACCACCGTCCGCGCCTTGTTGAAGCCGTCATAGTTGCAGAAGATCGTGCCCGCGCCGATGTTCGCGCCCGCCCCGACCGCGCCGTCGCCCAGATAGGACAGGTGGTTGGCCTTGGCCCCCGCCTCCATCCGCACATTCTTGACCTCGACGAAATTGCCGACCTTCGTCCCCTCGCCCAGGTCCGCGCCGGGCCGCAGCCGCGCATAGGGACCGACCTCGGCCCCCGTCGCCACCGTGGCCCCCTCGATATGCGAAAAGCTGCGGATGCGGGCGCGTTCGGCGACTGTCACGCCCGGGCCGAAGACCACGAACGGCTCGATCACCGTGCCCGCGCCCACCCGGGTGTCCCAGGCGAAATGCACCGTCTCCGGCGCGCTCATCGTCACCCCGGCGGCCAGGAAGGTCTCGCGCCGGACCTTCTGGAACAGGGCCTCGGCGGTCGCCAGTTCGCCCTGCGCATTCACCCCCATGACGGCGTCCTCGGACGCCATCACCGCCCGCGTCGGCGCGCCGCGTTTGCGGGCCAGTTCGACCACGTCGGTCAGATAGAATTCGCCCCTGGCGTTCTCGTTCGTGACCTCGGCCAGCAGGTCGAACAGCAGGTCGACCGGCGCGGCCATGACGCCCGAGTTGCAGGTGGTCAGGGCCAGAACCTGTTCGGACGCCTCCTTCGCCTCGGTGATGGCGGTCAGAATGTCGCCGTCCATGACCAGTCGGCCATAGGCCCCCGGATCGGCCGCCTCGAAGCCGATCACGGTGACCCCGTCATGCGCCTCGAACACCGCCTCGATGTCGGAGGCCCGCAGCAGGGGCACGTCGCCATAGGTGACGACCACCTGGCCGACGAAGTCGCCGAGCACCCCTTCCGCGGCCCGCACCGCATGGCCGGTGCCCAGCGGCGGGTCCTGGACCGCGATGGCATCCTCGCCCAGCCGTTTCACCACATGGGCCCGCACCTCGGGTGAATGGGCCCCCACCACGACCACGATCCGCTCGCAGCCCAAAGCCTCGGCCGCGTCGATGGCGTGGTCCAGCATGGCGCGGTGTCCGACCGGATGCAGCACCTTGGGCACCGGCGACTTCATCCGCGTGCCCTGACCGGCGGCGAGGATGATGGCTGCGCGTGGATGGGGAGTGGTCATGAATCGGTCCGGCGGCTAGTCAACGCGCGAGGTCTAGCCCATCCCGGGGTCGGACGGGAGGCTCCGGGCAGGAGATGTGGGCATGATCGAACGCGACCTCGAAGGCTGGACCCTGGCCTTCGACCTGGACGGCACCCTGGTCGAGACGCACCAGGACCTGGTGGGCACCCTGAACCGCATGCTGGTGCTGAAGGGCCTGCCGCCCGTGCCGATGGAGGGGGCGCGGGCGCTGATCGGCGGCGGGGCGCGGGCCTTGCTGGAACACGGCTTCGCCCTGGCCGGCGCGCCGCTGGACCAGGCCCGCGACCCGGACCTGTTCGACGCCTTCATCGCCGATTACATCGCCCACATCGCCGACGAGTCCACGCCGTTCGAGGGAGTGGTCGAGACGCTGGAGACCCTGTCGGCGCGCGGGGCGACCCTCGTCGTCGTCACCAACAAGCGCAGCGACCTGTCCGAATTGCTGCTGGGCAAGATCGACCTGACCCGTCACTTCGCCGCCATCGTCGGCCCCGACCGCGTCAGCGAAAGAAAGCCCTCGGGCGCCCACCTGATCGAGGCGGTCACCTCGGTCGGCGGCGACCCGGCCCGCGCCATCATGGTCGGCGACGCCGCCCCCGACGCGGGCACGGCGAAGGACGCCAGCATCCCCTGCATCCTCGTCAGCTTCGGCTATACGCCCATTCCCGTCGAGGATCTGGGCGGCGACATCATCGTCGATGCCTTCGAGGACGTGGAGGAGGCCGTCGATATGATCGTGGTCGACCACTATGTGAACAAGGCGATGTTCGGCGGCTGAGATGTCCCCGGGGCACCCCGGATGGGGGCCCTCACCCGATGTTCAGATTTTTCTGCCAGGCTTCTCCCCGCCGAAGAGGAGAAGCCTGTGTTCGGAGAGATCGTCGCCTATCTGCATCGTCACAACCGCGTCACCGTGATCGGTGCGCTTGTGGCGGTGTTCGCAGCAGGATTCGGGCTGATCGGCCACCATCGCTGACGCGAGACAGGATCTCAGGCGGCGTCGATAGAATTCCTCGTCGCGACACCGGTTGCCGTCCGACCCGCCAGCCAACATGTTGCGGCTCCTTCCCGGAAAGACCGCCTTCATGCTCGCTCGCTTCTTCGCCATTCCCCTGTGGCAGCGCACCGCTGCCGGGTTCGCGCTCGGCATCGTCGCCGGGCTGATCCTGCGCGAGCGGGCCGAGGTCTGGCTCCAGCCGATCGGCGACGTCTATCTGAACCTGATCCGGATGGTGGTGGCCCCGCTGGTGCTGTTCACCATCGCATCCTCGATCGCGAAACTGGGTGCGGGGGCGGGCGCGATCCGGCTGGGGGCGCGGACCATCCTGTGGTTCGCCATCACCTCGCTGCTGGCCGTGCTGGTCGGCTTCGCCTTCGGCCACCTGATCAATCCCGGCCTCGGCCTGTCCAACCTGCCGCTGGGCGAGGTGCGCGAGCGCGACATCCCCACGCCGCTGGAGGTGCTGATCGGCATCGTCCCGACCAATCCCTTCGCCGCCCTGGCCGAGGGCAAGGTGCTGCAGATCATCTTCTTCTCGGCCCTGGTCGGGGCGGCGCTGGTTGCGCTCGGCGACCGGGCCCAGACGGCGCGGCGGCTGGTCGACGAAGGTGCCGCCATCGTCTTCCGCATCACCCGCTGGGTGATCCAGCTGACCCCGTTCGGGGTCTTCGGCCTGATCGGCTCGGTCGTCGGCGGCTATGGCTGGGAGGCGCTGCTGCCGCTCGGCAAGTTCATCCTGGCCATCTATGCGGCCTGCCTGTTCCACATCCTGATCGTCTATTCGGGCCTGCTGAAGCTGCACGGGCTGAAGGCCGCCAGCTTCTTCCGCGGAGCCTTCGCCGCGCAACAGACGGCCTTCGCCACCTCCTCCTCGCTCGGCACCCTGCCGATCACCCTGCGCCAGACGGTCGAGCGCCTGGGCGTGCCCCAGGCCTATGCTGCCTTCGCCGTGCCCCTGGGCGCCAATGTGAAGATGGACGGCTGCGGGGCCATCTATCCGGCCATCGCCTCCATCTTCATCGCCCAGTATTTCTCCATCGACCTGACGATCACCCAGTATGTCCTGATCGGCCTGACCGCGATCCTGGGGTCGCTGGGGACGGCGGGGGTTCCGGGCACCTCCATCGTCATGCTGACCCTGACCCTGTCCACGGCCGGCCTGCCGCTGGAGGGCATCGGCTATATCGTCGCCATCGACCGGATCATCGACATGATGCGCACGGCCACCAACGTCACCGGCCAGATGCTGGTCCCCGTTCTGGTGGCGAAGGAAGAGGGCATCCTGAACCAGGACATCTATGACGGTCACGTCGCCTGGCTGCCCGGCGACCCGGACGCCGAGCGGCCCGACACGGTGGTCGCGGCGGGCATCTGATCCTCTTGCCACCTGTCGGGGAGCGGGCTATGTCCCCGCCTCCCCGGTGATCCGGGCCCGAGATGGATGCGTAGCTCAGCGGGAGAGCACCTCGTTCACACCGAGGGGGTCACAGGTTCAATCCCTGTCGCATCCACCATCTTTCCGCATTACAAGCCGTGACACCGCTCGACGGCGACCTGCTGTCCTGACGGATCGTCATGCAGGGGGCCACGCCGTGATCCATGAAATCGCCGAGATCACGGTGCTCCCCGGTCACGAGGCCGACTTCGAGGCGGCGGTGGCCGAGGCCGCGCGGCATTTCCAGGTCGCGCGCGGATGCCGAAGCCTGACGCTGAACCGTTCGGTCGAGGCTCCCCTGACCTATCGCCTCGTCGTCGGCTGGGACACGGTCGAGGATCACATGGTCCACTTCCGCGAGAGCGAAGCCTTCCAGGCCTGGCGCGCCCTGGCGGGCCCCCATTTCGCCGGCCCGCCGCGCGTCGAGCACGTCGAGACCGTGCTGGAGGCCTTCAGCCAGTAGGGACCGACGTCAGAGCCCGCCCCGGTACGATCCGGTGGACGCCAGCCGCAGCACGATGTCGTCGATCTGCACCCCACCCCGATCGATGACCAGGTTCTGATAGTTGCGCTGGCCTTCCATGGTCTCGGACTCCACGCCCTGGACCTCGGCCACGAACTGGGCCCGCAGATAGGTGGCCAGCTCGCCCGCCGTCACCGCCCCGTCGCCGTCCCCGTCGCCGTCGCCGGCCAGACCCGCCCGCAGGAAGTGGGACAGATAGCCCCCCGCCTCGAACTTGCCGGCCACCGCGCTGGTCAGATCCTCTTCGGAGCTGAACAGCCCCATGACGCCCGGCCGGTCCACGACATTGCGCGCGAAGCCGCCCGAGAAACAGCTGTCCAGCACCAGCAGCGACAGCCGCGTGTCCAGGCTGTTGAACAGCCGGGCCATTTCCTGATCGGTGATCTCTCCGTCCCTCAGGACGATGGTTTCAGTGCGGCCATCGGGTTCCTGGGCACTGGTGACGGAGTCTTCCTGGCTGCCGTGGCCGGAGAAGAAGAACAGGAACATGTCGTCCGGCCCGGCCTCGCGCGCCACGGCGGTAAAGGCGCGACGCACGCCGGCCACCGTGGCCTCGGCATTGGTCAGGACCACGCTGGACGCATTCAGCACGCCCTCGCGGTCCAGCGTCTCGGCCAGCTTCTCGGCGTCCTCGTCGGTATAGGGCAGGTTGTTGGCCTCATCGCCATAGTCGGAAATGCCGACCATGATGGCGAACACGCGCGGACCGCCCGGCACGGCCGCCTGACGCTGCGACCCTTGGCCGGAAACCACGCTGAAGCGATACGATCCGGTCTCCCCGGGCTGATAGCTGGTCACCGCGACCGTGTATTCGCCGTCTTCCGTCAGGACGGTGTCCAGGCGGCTGTCGGTGCCGTCCTCGCCATCGTCGTTCTCCAGCTGCTCGCCCGAGGGCGTGGTCATCAGCACATAGGCGTCGAAGGCCGAGGAGGTCAGCTCCGCCGCCACCCGCTGGCCGCGCTGGCCCCGGAAGGTGAAGGTGTCGACGTATTCGCCCGACTCCAGCTGGTCGTCGCCCGACTGGAGCATGCCTCCCACGGTGTCGCCGATGCGGATCGTGCCCCCGGCCAGGGTCTGGCGCCCGCGGTCGTTCTCGACATAGCTGTCCTGCTGCGGCCGACCGGCCTGCCCGCGCCCCGTGGCGGGAACGACGCTCAGCCGATAGTCCCCGGCCTCCCCGGCCTCATAGCTGGTGGCGGTGATCCGGTACTCGCCGTCCGCCGGCAGGGTCACGAACAGGCGGCTGTCCAGACCCTCGGCTTCGGAATCGTCGTCGTTGAATTCCGACAACCCGCCCGGGCCCTGAATGGCCAGATACGGATCGAAGCCGTCGCCCGTCAGGCGCAGGTCGAGCTGCTGACCCCGGCGTCCCCGCACGGTGTAGGTGTCGATGTATTCGCCCGAATCCAGCTGGCGATCGCCGCGCCCCAGCGATCCGCTGACGGTCTGGCCGACGGTGATCGCGCCCTGCACGGGCCGCTCGGGCGGCTGATAGGCCCCCTGCTGAGGCCGCCCCGGCCCGCCCGAACCGCGACCGCCCTCTTCCAGCGCGATCTGATAACGCCCCGTCTCACCGCTCTCGAAGCTGGTGGCCGACACATTCACCGTCCCGTCGGCGGGGGCGGTGAAGTTGATGCGGCTGTTGCGGGTGCCGCGCTGGCCGGTGTCGTCGTCGTTGTCCTCGGACAGCCCTCCCGGTCCGCGCAGGATCAGATAGGGATCGAAGTCGCTGGCGTCCAGGCTGACGGAATAGGCCTGGCCCCGCTGCACCGGAAAGCTCCAGGCATCGGCGAACTCCCCGGTCGACAGGGTCCGGTCACCGGACGCCAGGACACCGCTGGCCGGGCGATCGGGCGACAGGGGCCCCCCGCCTTCGTTTCCGCTTGCGTTGCCGCCACGCGGACCACTCCCGCCTGCCCCCAGGCTGAGCGAATACCGTCCGCTTTCGCCCGGCTCATAGCTGGTCGCCGTGATCCGGTAGGTTCCGTCGACCGGCAGCCGCACGTCCAGCATGGAGTTGGTGCCGTCGTCGCCGCCGTCGTCATTTTCCTCCCCGAAGTCGCCCGGCCCCCGCACCATCAGATAGGTGTCGAAGTCGTCCGAACGCATCGTCACCGACAGCGGCTGACCCGCCCGGCCCTGCACCAGATAGACGTCGACGAACTCGCCGGAATCCAGCTGGTCGTCCCCGCGCCCCAGCTCGCCCTCGGTCTGCCCGCCCGGCCGCAGCTGTGTCTGGGCCCAGACCGGGCCGGTCAGCACCGACCCGCCCGCCAGGGTGACCGAAAGGACCGTCGAAAACAGCAGCCTGCGCATTGAGATTCCCCCGAATAGCGGCGGCACCCTGCCCGTCCGCATCTGCGCTGTCATCCCGTCGCGCAGCCGGGATCAGATTTCGACATCATTCGGCCACCACCACCATTCGGCCTTGATCGGGGAGCATAGGCCCCGCCCTCCCAAAACGACCTGCAGCCTCGCCAATCCGGGCGAAGCGCCCTACGGAAATCCCATGCCCTTCCCCGCCAGTCATCCCGCGCTCGACCGCGCTCTCTCCGAACGCGGCTATGCCGAGCCGACGCCGGTCCAGGCCGCGGTGCTGGAGGCCGCCCTCTCGGACGACGGCAGCGTCGAGGCCGGAGGGGGTCGCGACCTGCTCGTCTCGGCCCAGACGGGTTCGGGCAAGACCGTCGCCTTCGGCCTGGCGCTGGCCCCCACCCTGCTGGGCGAGGCCGAGCGGTTCACTGACTTCGGTGCCCCCCTGGCCCTGGTCATCGCCCCCACCCGCGAACTGGCGCAACAGGTCGCCAGCGAACTGACCTGGCTGTACGCCCAGACCGGGGCCCGGATCGTCGCCTGCGTCGGCGGCATGGACCCCAAGGTCGAGCGTCGCGCGCTGGAGCGCGGGGCCCACATCGTCGTCGGCACGCCCGGCCGCCTGCGCGACCATCTGGAACGCGGCGCGCTGGACCTGTCCGAAGCCCGCGCCGTCGTGCTGGACGAGGCCGACGAGATGCTGGACATGGGCTTCCAGGAAGACCTGACCTTCATCCTCGAGGCGGCCCCCGCCACCCGCCGCACCCTGATGTTCAGCGCCACCCTGGCCCGCGACATCGTCCAGCTGGCCCGGACCTATCAGCGCGACGCCGTCCGCATCGACACCGTGTCGGGCACCAAGTCCCACGCCGACATCGAGTACAAGGCCATCCGCTGTGCGCCCAACGAGATCGAACTCGCGGTCGTCAATGTGCTGCGCTATTTCGAGGCCCCCGGTGCCCTGGTGTTCGCCAACACGCGCGAGCGGGTGAAGCACCTGACCGCCTCCTTGCGCGAACGGGGCTTCTCCGTCGTCGGCCTGTCCGGCGAACTGACCCAGAGCGCGCGGTCCGAGGCCTTGCAGGCCCTGCGCGACGGCCACGCCCGTGTCTGCGTCGCCACCGACGTCGCCGCGCGCGGTCTGGACCTGCCCGACCTGGGTCTGGTCATCCACGCCGAGATCCCGGTCAACAAGGCCGGCCTGCTGCACCGCTCGGGCCGCACCGGTCGCGCCGGCAAGAAGGGCGTCTCCGTCCTGCTGGTCAGCTACACCCGCCGCCGCAAGGTCGAGCTAATGCTGCAGTCGGCGGCCATTGTCGCCGAATGGTCGGGTCCGCCGTCGGCCGAGATGATCCTCGAAAAGGACCGCGAACGCCTGCTCGCCGACCCCGCCCTGACCGCCCCGGTCGAGGATGCCGAGGCGCTGGAACTGGGCCGCCTGCTGCTGGAGCGCACCACGCCCGAACAGGTCGCCGCCTCCCTGATCCGCCTGTACCGCCAGAAGCTGCCTGCGCCCGAGGACGTCTATGACGACGACCGCATGAAGCGTCAGCAGGAGACCGGCAAGAACGAGCGCGGCCAGACCGATGCGCCGTTCGAGGACTTCGCCCGGGGCGGCGAGATGACCTGGTTCCGCATCAACATCGGCCGCGACAAGAACGCCGATCCGAAATGGCTGCTGCCGACCCTCTGCCGCATCGGCCATGTCACCAAGCGCGATATCGGCTCGATCAAGATCTTCGACCGCGAAACCAAGTTCGAGATCACGAAGGAGGCCGAGGCCCGGTTCAGGGCGGCCGTCGCCGCCTCGACCGAGGACGGCGTCACCGTTCAGGACGCCGTCGCGCCGGGACCGAAGGAACGCCCCGCCAGCCGCTGGGACAAGACGCCGGTCGGCGGCGACCGCCCCGAACGTCCCGAGCGCAAGCCCTGGGCCAACAAGACCGGGGGCGACCGCGCGCCCGGAGACAGCGCGCCGCGGGCCGACAAGCCGCCCTTCGAGAAGAAACCCTGGGTCAGGCGCGACACCCCCGAGGCCGTCGAACGCGCCCCCTGGGCCGGAAAGGTCGAGACCGGGGCCGCACCGGCGAAGAAGCCGTGGGTCAAGCGCACGGCTGACGCCCCGACGCCCGAAGGCAAGAAGCCCTGGGTCAACCGCGACGCTGCGCCGTCAGCGCCCGGCGAAAAACAGTGGAAGGGCAAACCCAAGGGCGGCGACCGCCCCTGGGCCACCCGGGACGCGCGCGGCAAACCCGCCGCCAAGCCCGCGGGCGACAAGAAACCGTTCAAGAACAAGAAAAAACCGAACGGCTAAAGGCTGGAACACTCGGCGCTTCCGTTGACGCATGGACGTCCAGCGAGAGGTGCATCACAGCGCGCACAGCGAGGTCACAGCGAGCACCGCGGGATCAGGACGGCGGAGCCATCGGCGATCCCTTCCGTCTGGATCAACGTCTCCCCAAGTGAGGACTGGCGGCGACGCCGCCCCTTCTCGCGTCCGGTGCCAGGCGCGAGCGACGACCGCGACAACCGCCCGGTCCCGTCGTGTCCTCTGTGGCCCGTTGTGCTCGCTGTGATGAACCCATGCGACCACTCCGCCACCTCAGCCAATGAACGGCCTAAAGCGCCCGGAACCACCGGTCCAGCAGCGCCGCCTCCGTGCGGCGGGCCTCGGTGCGTTCGGCATTGTCGGCATCGACGCCCCACTGGCGTTCTTGAAACGCCTCGTCGAGGCGGCTCAGCGCGAACGCCGCCGCGCCGTCCAGCGCACCGCGCTGCACCGCCAGCCCCAGGATCGCGCTGCCGAACAGCGGCACGGCCGTGGCCAGCCCGGTCAGGGCGAAGTCGTCCAGCGCCAGCGCCAGCGCGCGTACGCGGTCGAGGCTTTCCGGCGGCTGCGGCCGATGGACGATGCCTTGCGTCGCCTCGACATGGACGCCCAGGTCTGCCGCCGCCCAGTCGCGCCACGGGGCCCACCGTTGCGTCTGTTCGGCGACCAGAGGGGTCGGGTGTTCGGCCAGGTAGCAGAGCAGGTCCGACCCGACATAGGACGCGATCTCCTCGGCCACCGGCTCGCGCGTCCGGCTGACCCGGTCGATGGCGGTGGCCGCCAGTCGGGTCGCGGGCATGGTGCCCGGTTCGATGAACTCGCCCTGGGCCGCCCACTCCTCCGCCACCAGCCGCGCCGCCGCCTCGGTCGGCAGAACGAAGCGGGCGTGCGCGGGCGTCTTTGGCGCGCGGCCGTCCAGCAGCACGACATGGCCGCCCTCGTCCGGCTCGACCGAGGCGTTCGTCCAGAACCGCTTCAGTCGTTCCTCGGATTCGCGAAACCCCTTCCTGGCCGCGACGCGGGGGTCCAGCGGCGGGATGTGGCTCATGCGAAGGCTCTCGATGCGAAACGGTCCAGCGCGACCTCCAGGTCGGCGAAGTCGGCGGCGACGTGTGGCGCGCCCGCCGCGATCTGTTCCTCCGGCGTGTGAAAGCCCCAGCCCACGCCCTGCGGCCGGACCCCGGCATTCAGCGCCATGGCGATATCGTGGGCTGTGTCGCCGATCATGATCGTCGAGGCCGCATCCGCCCCCGCCGCCGCAATCGCCGCCCGCAGCATCGCCGGGTCCGGCTTGCCCGGCCCGTCCTCGGCGCAGTGCGAAGACACGAACAGCTCGCCCCAGCCTTCCCGCATCAGGTTCCGCGCCACGCCCCTCCGGTTCTGGCCCGTCGCCAGCGACAGCCGCCAGCCGTCGCGATGCAGGCGACGCAGGGTCTCCATCGCCCCCGGATACAGCGGCTCCTCATGGCCCGCGTCGAACATCCGCCCGAAACTGGCCCGGAAGGCCTCGGTGAACCGCTCCAGCTCGGCCGGGCCCAGGTCCGGCTCCAGCACCGCCAGCGCATGCGGCAGGCTCAGCCCCACGATCTGGCGCACGCGGTCATAGTGGGGATCGGGCAGGCCCAGGTCCCGCGCCGCCTCCGTCGCCGCCTGCAGGATCGACGCCCGGCTGTCGACCAGCGTCCCGTCGATGTCGAACACGGCGAGGGGTCGCTTCATCGAAATCCTCCCCCGTCGGGGGAGGTGGCGCGGCGCGCCTTCGCGCCGCGACGGAGGGGGCCTGATCCGAAGCCGGTGTCCGAGGCTGTCCCCCTCCACCGCTCCGCGGTCCCCCTCCCCCTACGGGTGAGGATCACGCTCATCGCTGCCGCCTCACCCCCACGAACGGATCGTGGTCCGCCTCGCCCTCGTCGAAGCCGAAATGCTGGAAACCGGCCCGCAGCTCGGCGCTGATCGGGGCCTCGACCACCAGGGTGCCGCCCGACGGATGATCCAGCTCGATCCGCCGCGCATGCAGCTGAAGCTTCAGCGGCCCGCTCAGCTGACCCGAGGCCTCGTCCCCATATTTCGGATCACCCAGAATGGGATGGCCGATCGCCTTCATGTGGGCTCTCAACTGATGCGTCCGGCCGGTAAAGGGCCGCAGCGCCATCCAGGCGGCCCGCTGCGCCGCATGGCTGATGACGGCATAGGCGGTCTCGGCCGGCTCGGCCCCGTTTTCCTTGGGATCGGCCGGCCGCATGATCTCATAGTCATTGATGCCCGACTTCTTCAGATGCACGCTGATCTGGCCGTCGGCGGGCTTCGGCAGCCCCATGACGATCGCCCAGTAGGTCTTCTTGGCCTGACGCCGCGCGAAGGCCCCTGCCAGCCGCTTGGCCGCCTCCGGTCCCTTGCCCAGCAACAGGACGCCCGAGGTGTCCCGGTCCAGCCGGTGCACCAGCCGGGGCCGCTCCATCCCCTCGCCCCAGGCCGACAGCAGCCGGTCGACGTGGCGGGTCGTCTTGGTCCCGCCCTGCACCGCCAGGCCCCACGGCTTGTTCAGGGCGATGACCAGGTCGTCCTCATAAAGGACCATGGACTTGGCAAAGGCGATGTCGGCCGGCGTCAGCGCCATATGCTCGCCCGGCGCGCGCACGATCGGCTCGGGGATCGGCGGCACCCGCACGGCCGCCCCGGCGGTCAGCCGCCCCTCGGGCTTGATGCGTGCGCCGTCGACCCGGATCTGGCCGCCGCGCGCCATCTTCTGCACCTGGATGTTCGACAGATGCGGCCAGCGCCTGCGGAACCAGCGGTCCAGCCGGATTCCGTCCTCGGCCTCGGCGACATACAGGATCTGCGGCTCGCGCGCCCCGACCGGCCCTTTAGGCTGCGGGGCTTCGGGCGCGGTCTCCTTGGGGTCGTAGCTCACGCCGCCACCCCGAAGGCCCGTCGCGCCACGATCAGCCCGGCGAACACCGCAGCGATCGCCAGCACCACCGACAGGCCGACATAGGCCGCCGCCAGTCCATAGTCCCGCCGCTCGATCATCGACACCGTCTCCAGCGAAAAGGCGCTGAAGGTCGTGAACCCGCCCAGAATGCCCACGGCGGCGAACACCCGGACCGTCTCCTGCGCCGCTCCGGCCCTCAGACCCAGCCATCCGACCAGCAGCCCCATCGCCAGACCGCCGACGACATTCACCGCCAGCGTCCCCCACGGCCAGCCGCTGGCAGGGACCATCCGCCCGGCCAGAAGCCCCACGCCGTAGCGCGCCATGGAGCCGACGGCCCCGCCTATGGCGACCAGCAGAAATCGTGTCATGATCCGGGGCTTATAACGCGCAATCGCCGAAAGCACAGGGAGGCTTGCATGCTCGATCTGGTCCTGACTATCGTCCACCATCTGCTGGTGTTCGGACTCGCCGTCATGCTGGCGATGGAGCTGGCTTGGCTGCGTGCCGATCCGGTCCCGATCGCCCGCCTGTCGCGGATCGACGCCGGCTATGGCGGGGTGGCCGCCCTGATCATCGTCATCGGCGTCGCCCGCGTGATCTGGGGGGCCAAAGGCTGGGTGGCGTATCAGGACAATCCCTTCTTCTGGGCCAAGATCGCGACCTTCGTCGTCATCGGCCTGCTGTCCATCGCCCCCACGATCCGGTTCATCAGATGGAGCCGCGCGCTCCGGGCCGACCCCGGCTTCCGCCCACCGGCGACCGAGGTCTCCCGCGCCGCCCTGTGGGTCCGCATCGAGGTGTTGCTCCTGTTCCCGCTCGTCGCCTTCGCAGCGGCCATGGCACGCTACTGATCCTCCCCCACCGGGGGAGGGGGACCGCGAAGCGGTGGAGGGGGCTGACGCGCATGCGCTCTGCGATATGGACCGAAGCGTGGCACGCGAGAACACCGCGCGCGTCACGCCCCCTCCGTCATGGTGCGAAGCCGCACCGTGCCACCTCCCCCAACGGGGAACGGGGACCTGACCAAAACGTCACTTGCCGCCCGGTACGGTTAGCGGCGATACCGGCTTCGCGTGCCGAGAGAACGTCGTCCGCCCGGCGGCGACGTCTGTCATAGTGCCGGGTCAGAGTTCGCAAGGGTTTACGGCCTTCCCCATGTCACACGACGATCCCCACGCGCCCCAGCCATCGGTGGAACAGATCCCGCAAACGCCGGAGGCTCTCGTCGCGCAGCCTGCCGACGCCATCCCGCGCACGCCGCCGCCCGCGACCCCGCCGCCCCGTCCGACCCCGGCGGTCTCGGACGAAGGCATTCTGCGCCCGATCCAGGAGAGCGACTATTTCACCATGGACCCGGAAGCGATCCGGGTGATCTCCGCCAATATCGATCAGTATTTCAACCAGGCGCTGGACATTTTTCCGTTCTGGGAGACCGAGAACAAGCCGGACCGTTTCCACGTCCTGTTCAGCCGCCAGATCGAGGATCGTTTCCCGGTCGAGGCCGACATTCGCGGCCGGATCTACGGCTATGGCCGTCGCGTCTTCAACGCCCTGCGCATTCACGTCATCACCAAGCGCCTGACGCAGGGGCTGGCCCTGGTCGCCTTCGCCGCCATGGCGATCCTTGGCCCCGGCCTGTTCGCCGAATGGACGGGGGGTCAGCCCCAGGGGCTGGGCCTCGCCGTCCTGGGCATGCTGGTCGCCGTGGGTCTCTTCTTCGGCATTTCGTCGATCCTGTTCGTCCAGTACCGCTTCCAGCTGGAGAACGATTCCTACGAGCTCTCGCGCGAGATCGTCCAGCGCACGCGCGAGCTGCAGAACCTGTTCACCAACGCCCGTGCCCTGTCCGACCAGGCCGAGACCCAGTTCGCCACCGACGGCAAGGGCTGGGGCCAGCGCGCCCTGTTCCTGACCCGGCTGGTGCTGTGGATCGGCGCCCGCATGGAATATCTCGAGAAATACGCCCAGATGGAGCTGTGGCGCATCCGCCGCGAACGCTACTGGATGCGCTGGGTCGGCCGGATCACCACCCCGCTGGTCCTGCTGGTCTGGGCCTGCGTCTTCGCCTTCTGGCCCGCGCCGCCCACCAACGAGGCCGGCTTCCGCGTCCTGCAGGTCCTGGCCCTCGTCATGGCGCTGATCGTCTCGTGGCTGTCCTACTACCGCTGGCGGACGCCGACGGCGGCGGTGAAGGACAAGCTGGGGGTCGACGGCTGGGTCCGCTACGCCTCGCTCGACGTCGACAACACGGTCGGCGACCAGGTCCGGCGCGACAAGGAACGTCTGGTCGAATACCGAGCCCTTACCCGCGGCCGCTGAGCGACGACCGGCCGTCGCACGCGTCCGCGACGGCCCCGGGGCGGTCCCCCTCCCCTATGGGGGAGGATTGAGCCCCATCGCCTGCGCCAGCGCCCTGAAATCCTCCGGCGGTTCCGCTGTGATCGTCCGCTCGCCGCCCTCCGGATGCGGAAACCTCAGCAACGCCGCGTGCAGCATCAGCCGGGGTGCGCCCCGTCCCGCCGCCGTCAGCGCCCCGCCATAGCGGACGTCCCCGATCAGCGGCCGGCCGATGTGCGCCATATGCACGCGCAACTGATGCATCCGCCCGGTGAAGGGCTGCAGCTCGACCAGAGCCCCCTCCGCGCTGGCTGCCAGCGTCCGGTACCGGCTCCGCGACCCTTGCGCCCCCTTCGCATCGAAGGCGGCCACCCGCATATAGCTCTCGCGCCCGATCTCCTGACGCACCAGCGGCACATTGATGTCGCCCTGGGCCGGCTCCGGCGCGGCCGAGACCAGCGCCAGATAGGTCTTGGTCAGCCGGTGGGCCTGAATCGCCTTGCCCAGAAAGCTCGCCGCCGGCTTGGTCCTGGCCGCCAGGATGACGCCCGAGGTGTCGCGGTCCAGCCGGTGCACCAGCTCCGGACGCTTGCCGTTCGACCGCGCGAAGGCCCACAGCAGGTCGTCCAGCGTATGCGCCTGGATCCGCCCGCCCTGGCTGGACAGTCCGGCTGGCTTGGCGAAGGCGATGACCGAGGCGTCCTCATGGATCACCCACGACCGGACGGCCGCGATCTCGTCCTCGGTCAGGGATACGGGGGTTCTGGGCGTCACCCCCGATCGCTTAGCGGAGCACGCCCCGCTTCGCCATCGTCCAGGCATAACCCGTGAAGGCAGCACAGCCGGTAGCGATGACCACGTTCATGATGACGATCGTTGAAGAGGCCACCTTGACGCCGTCCTTCATCATGAAGCCCATCACCTTGCCGCCGTCGCTGATCCCGTAGGTGCAGAGCAGGCTGAGCAGGAAGGCCGCGAACGACACGGCGAACACCGGGAAGGCCAGCCTTTTGCGCAGGAGCAGCAAAAGTGAGCCCAGCACTCCGCCCCAGACGCCGGTGGCCCAGACGGCCGTCATCCATCCCGGCATGGCCTGATAGAAGGCGATCTGCTCCGGCGTCATCCCGGCTGTCGCCATATAGGTCGCGCCCTGTGTCATGCTCATGATGTAGTCGTAGCCGCCATAGGCGTTCCACAGTACGGCGATCACACCCACCACCCACAAATGCCAGGGCACTGCCCCCGACCGCGTGTCGCTCATGATGCTGACCATCGTCCCCTCTCAAGGCTGTTCGGGGACCGACGATACGCCTCTGCGCGTCGCGGGCAACCTTCGCCGGATCAACTTGCGTTGGATTTCGCCGCCCGCATCGCCGCCCACCGCTCCAGCCGCGCCTTGACCTTCTCCTCGTGGCCCTCGCCGTTCGGTTTGTAGAAGACCCGCCGTTCCATCTCGTCGGGAAAGAAGTTGGCCCCCGAGAAGCCCTCCTCGGTGTCGGGGTCGTACTGGTAGCCCTTGCCGTAGCCGAGCTGTTTCATCAGCGTCGTCGGAGCGTTGCGGATATGGGCCGGCGGCATCAGCGAGCCGGTCTCCGCCGCCGCCCGCTTCGCCGCCTTGAAGGCCTCGTAGACCCCGACCGACTTGGGCGCGGTCGCCAGATGCACCACCGCCTGGGCCAGGGCCAGCTCGCCCTCCGGCGACCCCAGGAAGTCGTAGGTGTCCTTGGCCGCATTGGCGACCAGCAGCGACAGCGGGTCGGCCTCCCCGATATCCTCGACCGCCATCCGCACGATCCGGCGCGCCAGATACAGCGGATCCTCGCCCCCGTTCAGCATCCGTGCCAGCCAGTACAGCGCCGCGTCCGGGTCCGATCCGCGAACCGATTTATGTAGTGCAGATATAAGGTTATAGTGTTCTTCTCGACTCTTGTCGTAGGCCGGAGCGCGCCGCTGAAGCGTCGCGGCCAGCGCCGGCACATCCAGCGGCTCCGGCGGCATGGCGAACAGGGTCTCGGCCATGGTCAGCAGGTATCGCCCGTCCCCGTCGGCCAGGGCCAGCAGCGCCTGACGCGCCTCGGCCGTCAGCGGCAAGGGCGCCGCCTCCTCCGCCTCGGCTCGAATCAACAGTTGATTCAACGCCGCATCGTCCAGCCGCTTCAGCACGAACACCTGGCTGCGCGACAACAGGGCCCCGTTCAGTTCGAACGACGGATTTTCCGTCGTCGCCCCGACCAGGGTCACGACCCCCTCCTCCACGAAGGGCAGGAATCCGTCTTGCTGCGCCCGGTTGAAGCGATGGATCTCGTCCACGAACAGCAGGGTCGACTGCCCCGCTGCGCGTCGGACCCGCGCCTGTTCGAACGCCTTCTTCAGGTCCGCGACGCCCGAGAAGACGGCCGAGATCTGCTGGTACTGATAGCCCGCCGCCCGGGCCAGAAGCCGCGCGATCGTCGTCTTGCCCGTCCCCGGCGGCCCCCACAGGATCATGGAGCCCAGCCGCCCGGCCTCGATCATCCGCCGGATCGGGCCACCCTCGCCCAGCAGATGATCCTGCCCCACCACCGCGTCCAGCGAGGCAGGCCGCAGCCGGTCGGCCAGCGGCGCGTCGGGGGGATGGATGCCGGAGGCTTCGAACAGGTCGGTCATGCGGCTTGACAGATAGGCGCTGCCCGTCCCCTTTTCATCTCCGGAGTTCGACCCGAAAGAGGCGCGTCATGGAACAGGTGGAGGCCCCCCGGCCGCTGACCGGCATCACCCCCTACCTCAGCATCGCCTCGCGCGGTGCCGACGCGGCGGCCGAATTCTATCGCGCCGCCTTCGGGGCGGTGGAGGTCCGCCGCATGGTCGCCGACGACGGCGAACGCCTGCTGCACGTCCACCTGCACATCAATGGCGGCAGCATCATGCTGTCCGACGAGTTTCCCGAGTACGGCAGCGAGGTCGATGTGGAGCCAAAGTCCGTCACCCTGCACCTCTATGTCGACGATGCCGACGAATGGTGGAACCGCGCCATCACCGCCGGGGCGGTTCCCGTCCACCCCCTGGCCGACCAGTTCTGGGGCGACCGCTACGGCGTGCTCAAGGACCCCTTCGGCCACAGCTGGTCGATCGGATCGCCGATCAGGCCTTGAGGCGATTGGCGAGCGGTTTCATCACGGCGGGCACGGCGAGGGCACGGCGGGATCGTGTCTGCTGTTCCGTTCCCGCCTGATCTCTTGGCGATCGGCGGCGCAGCCGCCCGTCTTCAGGCCGTGGGATTGACGAGCTGCCATCCGACTTCCACCCCGGTTCCGTCGTGCCCGCCGTGCCTCCGCCGTGCCCGCCGTGATGAACCACGTCTGCGCCAATCCGGCGGCGCGGGCCTTTAGCGCACCCGCCCCGACATCTCCCGGCCCTGCCGCAACAGGGACACTTCCGACCCTCGTGTCGCGCCCTGGATCGCCGCCAGGTCGCGCACGGGCCGCCCGTCGATCCGGGTCACCACATCGCCCGGCAGGAAGCCGTTGGCGCGATAGGCATAGCTGTTGCGCGCCACATCGGTGACGATCGCCCCGCTGGCGAAGGGATCCCCCCCCAGCCGGTCGGCCAGCGCCGGGTTCAGGGCCGCCACCTGGGCCCCTGCGAACGGGCCCTGTTCGATCGTCTGGCCATTGCCCTTGGCATCGCCCGGCAGGGTCTGGACCCGCGCATTCAACGTCTGGGGCCGCCCCTCGCGCAGGACCGTCACGGCCACGCTGTCGTTGGGGGTCTTCGTCCCGATGCGGAAGTTCAGCCCGCCCTGGTCGTTGATCTCGGCCCCGTCGATGGCGGTGATGACGTCGCCTTCGCGCAGGCCCGCCCGCGCGCCCGGCCCGTTGGCATAGACGTCGGTGACGATCAGCCCCTGCGGCCGGGCCAGGCCCAGCGAGCGGGCGATGTCCGCCGTCACGCTGTCGCCCTTCACCCCCAGCCAGGGCCGGACCACCGCCGTCGCGCCGCCGAGCGCGGAGTCCACCACCCGCCGCACCATCGACGCCGGCACCGCGAACCCGACGCCCGAGGACGACCCCGACCGCGAGAAGATCGCCGTATTGATGCCGATCACATCGCCGTCCATGTCCACCAGCGGCCCGCCGGAATTGCCGGGATTGATCGCCGCATCCGTCTGGATGAACGACCCCGAATCCGAAATGCCGGTCTCGGTCCGGTTCAGGGCCGAGATGATGCCATTGGTCACCGTCTGACCCACCCCGAACGGATTGCCGATGGCCAGAACCAGGTCGCCGACCTGCTGTTCCTCGCGGTCGTCGATGGCCAGGACCGGAAGCTGTTCGGTCACGCCCGTCAGCCTCAGCACCGCGATGTCGGACCGTTCGTCGGCCAGGATCACCTCGGCCGGAAACTCGCGCCGGTCGTTCAGGACGACGCGGATCTGCTGGGCCCCCTCGATGACGTGGTTGTTGGTCACCACAATGCCGTCCGAGCGGACGATGACGCCCGAGCCCGCCGATTCCGCCACCCGCTCGCGCGGCATGCCGCCGCCGAACATCTGGAAGAAGGGGTCGGCCTGCACCCGCTGCACCGACCGCGCCGAAATGTTGACCACCGCCGGGGCCGCCTCGCGCACGACGGGCGAGAAGCTCTGCTTCATGGTCGAGACGTCGGTCGGCGTCGTCCGGTTGGTCGGCTCGGCGAACACGCCGTCCTGGGCCCTGGTCGAGTTGGCGTTGCCGCAGGCAGCCAGCGCCAGCGCCGCGGTGAGGGCGAGGGTCGTAGTCTTCATGGCATTCCAGAATTCAGTCATCGCGGATGCGCATATCTGTACCGATTTCGGGCGGCTTCAAGGCGGTGTGTTACCGTCTCATGGCCGGCAGCGTATCGGCCGCCCGGCCGTCGCCCGCCGGCACGGCGATCCCCAGCAGCCGCCCCAGCAGGGGCTGCACATCGACACTGTCCATGTCTCTCAGCACCACGCCCTGCGCGATCCCCGGCCCATGAGCGATGAACAGGGCCTGCATCTCGGGCGCGGCGTTGTCATAGCCATGCGCCCCGCCGGTGGCCGTCACCGGGCGCGCCCGGACCGCGAACAGCCAGCCGATGTCGGCGGAACAGACGATGGACGCCACCCGCGGGTTGGAGCCCAGCACGAACCGCGCCGGGATCGTTCGGCGCGTCCAGCATTCGCCGTGCGGATGGCGCTTGGCCAGGGCCGCCTCGACCTCCGCCTCATGGCCCGCCACCGGCTCGATCGAGGCCAGGGCGCCGGCATACAGCACCGTCACCCTGGCCGGATCGATCAGATCGTCCAGATAGATCACCCGCTCCAGCGATGTCGCCGCCATCCCGTGGTCGGCCACGACGATCAGATTGGTCGTCTCCCACAGACCCCGGTCCCTCAGCGCGCTGATCAGGCGCGCGATCGACATGTCCACCCCCGCCACCGCACGGTCGGTTTCCGGGGCGTCGGGGCCGAAGGTGTGGCCGGCCGAGTCCACCGTGTCGAAATACAGGGTCGCGAAGTCCGGACGCGGCGTCTCGTCGATCCAGGCCAGCAGTCGGTCCACCCGGGCATCGCCGCTCACCGCCTGGTCGAACGGCAGCCACCAGCTCGGCCGCACACCCCGGATTTCCGTCTCCGACCCCGGCCAGAACATCGTCGCAGCCTTCAGGCCCGCCTTCTCCGCCGTCACCCAGATCGGCTCGGCCTGGTCCCAGAATCCCGTCTCCTTGCTCGCCATCGTGAACCCGCCCAGCACAGGATCGACGAACCTGTTGCCGACGATCCCGTGGTGGTCGGGATGCAGACCCGTCACCAGGGTGTAGTGGTTGGGAAAGGTCACGCTGGGAAACGACGGCCGCATCGAACCCGTCGTCCCCTCCGCCGCCAGCCGCGACAGTTGTGGCGTCACGCCCCGCGCCAGATAGTCCGACCGGAACCCGTCGATGGACACCAGGATCGTCAGGGGCCGGGGTTGCCCCGGGTCGCGCGCCGCAGGGGCGGTGGCACAGGCGGCCAGCAGCAAGGCCAGAAGGACGATCACAAAACGCAGCACGATTTTGCTCCCGGGGACGCAGCGCATGGGTCACGGCATCGGCGGAATCGCAACGCGATTCCACCCCAGCCGATCAGGCTCTGGTGTCTGCATAGACGCGCTCGACGACAGGCCTGCAACGCATGGCTCGACGCTCCACGACCGATCCTGACGCAGGCCCCCTCTACCCTGCGCCCATGACCGCCCCCTACCGCATCCGATCCGAAGACACCTGGGACCAAGCCCGCGAGGCCTATCTGGCGGGTGAACCGGCCGAGAGTGTCTGCGCCCGGCTCGACCTGGGCGTTCGCACCTTCCGCGCCCGCGCCGCCGAAAAGCACTGGCGGCGCGCCGACCAGCCCGATCCCGAACCGTTCGAATACGACGATGACCCCGACACCGAGGTCGACGAGGCCGAACTGCGTCGCATGGCTCGCTCCCGCATGGCCCAGGCCGCCCGGCGCGGGCTGGTCAGCGAGGCCCTGCGCTGGGCCCGTTTCGCCGATGCGGTCGCGCGCCAGGCCGAGGCCGATGACCGCCGCGCCCGCCGGCAAGCCCGCGAACAGAGCCACGACGACCTCGACCAGAACCGTCGCGCCAACGACCTGCTGCGCAAGGCGACCGCCAGCGCCCGCACCCTGGAGCATGAGGCGCGCACCCTGATGGCGACCGACCGCGCGCTGACGGCCCGGCGGGAACTGCACAATCTGCACGATGTGCACGCGAAATCCGCCGACCTGTCGCCCGTCCACGCCGAACCGGCCCCCCTGAACCGCGCCGACCGCCGCCGACAGCTCAAACACGGCCGAAAGCGACGATGACGGTGCCTCTCCACCTGTCCGAAGCTTAATCTCTGACCGCTTGCCGACCGCCCCTGACCGGGCGATGGTCCGGGCATGACCGCCGTGATCGAGACCCGCGCCCTGACCAAGACCTACGGGACCGTGCGCGCCCTGGACGGGCTCAGCCTGACCATCCCGCGCGGCGGGGTCTATGGCGTGCTGGGCCCCAATGGGGCGGGCAAGTCGACCCTGTTCCGCATCCTGCTGGGCCTGATCCGCCCGACCGAGGGCGAGGCCATGGTCATGGGCGCCAGAGTCGGGGCCGGCGTCGGCGACGTCGCCGCCAGCCGCCGCATGGGCTCGATGATCGAGACGCCCCGCTTCCCGCCCTTCATGACCGCCCGCCAGGTGCTGGACTGGCTGTCCCTCGCCCACGGCCTGACCCCCGACGCCGCCCTTGTCTCCGGCTGGCTGGAGCGGGTCGGCCTGACCGAGGCGGCGGATCGCAAGGTGCGCGGCTTCTCCGTCGGCATGCTGCAACGCCTGGGCGTCGCCGCCGCCCTGATCACCGAGCCGGAACTGGTCATCCTGGATGAGCCCACCAGCGGCATGGATCCTCCGGGTATCCAGGAGATGCGCGCCCTGATCCGCTCCCTGTCGGAAAGGGACGGCATTACGGTCGTCCTGGCCAGCCACCAGTTGCTGGAGGTCCAGCGCGTCTGCGACCGCGTCGCCATCCTGAACCGGGGCACCCTGGTCCGCGAGGGCTCCGTCACCGACCTGACCTCGGCCGGCGAGCGCCTGCGCCTGTCCCTGACACCGATGGCGCCGGCCATGGCCATCCTCGGCGACCGGGCCACGGTCGAGGGCGACGCCCTCCTGGCCAGCCTGCCCCGCGCCGAGGCCCCCGCCCTGATCCGCGCCCTGATCGAGGCCGGTATCGACATCGAGGAGGCCCGCTGGATCGGGGCCGATCTGGAAAGCGTCTTCATGACCGAAACCGGTTCCGTCCAGCATGTGGAGGCGATCCGGTGAGCGTGATCCTGTTGCCCGACGTCCTGCGCTCCGAGGCCTACCGGCTCGTCCGCAATCGCATGGCCGTGTTCTGGAGCGTCTTCTTCGTGCCGCTGCTGTTCGTGCTCGGCGGCCTGATCTACCACTGGGTCAACAAGAGCAAGGCCGCCGAACTCGCCGCCGCGGCCAATCTGCCCGCCGACCTGCTCGCCGCTGCCCCCGTGAACCTGATGGACGGCCTGGGGGTCGGTGTCAGTGCCATGGCCAATGGTGCGGTCCTCGTCTTCATGCTGATCGGCGCTGCCACCCTCTATGCCGGCGACTATCGCTGGGAGACCTGGCGTCTGACCAGCGCCCGCAACAGCCGGGTCAATCTGATCCTCGGCAAGGTCGCGGTGTTCAAGCTGGCGGCGCTGGCGACCATGGCGACCTTCCTGATCGCCGGCCTGATCTTCAGCCTCACCGAGGCCCTGATCTACGGCAAGTCGCTCACCATCGACCCGGAGGGGTTCGAGGCCGGACAGTTCGTACTTCTGGTCCTGCTCGCCTGGGTGCGGATCGTCCAGTACGCCATGATCGCCCTGCTGACCGCCGTGGTCACCCGTTCGCTGCTGGCCAGCCTCTTCGTGCCGGTCGTCATCGGCTTCGCCCAGTCGCTGCTGGGGGGTCCAGGGCTGCCCCTGCTGGGCTGGGAACCCACCCAGTGGCAGGCGCAACTGCTGCTCCCCGGCCTCGCCTATGACACCCTGAAGGCCACGATCGGCGGCGCGCCCGGACAACCCGAAGGCCTGGCGCTGAAGGCCATCGTCAGCCTGACCCTCTGGACCCTCGCCCCCCTCGCCGCCGCCATCGCCTGGTTCGGCCGTCAGGACCTGTCGAAGGAGTAGGCGGTCAGTCCTCGTCCGGCGCGCCCAGCGGGAAATAGCCCCGGTACGGCCGGGCCTCGTCCAGTGCCCGGGCATAGCTGGGCCGGGCCAGCAGGCGGCGGCGATAGGCCCACAGATGGGTCAGGTCTTGGGGATCGGATGGGTCCAGTGGGCGTACAGCAGGCCCGGCGCCGCCCCGCAGTCGGCCAGGGTGAAGGCCTCGCCCGCCGCCCAGGTCCGGCCCGACATCACCCCGTCCAGCCAGGCATAGGCCGTCTCCAGCCTTCCCTTCGCCTCCGTCACGATCAGGGGGTCGCGGTCGGCCTCGGGCCGCAGGCCATTGTAGATGATCCGCTGCTGATTGGCCTGCAGGTGGTTGTCGAACACCCGGTCCATGAACCGCGTCTCCAGCGCCAGCTCCGGATCGGTCGGGATCATCGGCGTCGAGGGGTCGATCTGGTCCAGCCGCTCGATGATGATTGACGCCTCGGCAAAGTGGCGCGCCCCCTCCTTCAGCACCGGAAACTGCCCGAACGGCCAGGCCGCCTTCAGCTCCGCCATCGCCCCCTCGTCCTCCAGCATCCGCTGGGTGAACGGCAGGTCCTTCTCATAGAAGGCCACAATCGCCTTCTGGCAGTAGGACGAGAACGGGTGGCTGTAGAGGATCAGGTCGGTCACAGCCGTTTCTCCATCCAGACATTACAGCGGACATAGGGACTGGGTTGCGGCGGCAGGTCGACGAAGCCGAAACGGCGATACAGGGCGATGGCGTGGGTCTGGGCCACATTGGTCTCCAGATACAGGCGCGGCGCACCCGCCGACCGCGCATGGGCTTCGCAGGAGTCCAGCAGCTTTCGCCCCAGACCCAGCCCCTGCGCGTCCGGTGCCACCGCCATCTTGCCGACCTCGCAGCCGCCGTCCGGCATGACCATCAACGAACAGCATCCGACCGCCTGGCCATCGCGCTCGGCCATGAAGATGGCCCCGCCCTTCGACAGGACCGCCCCTTCCGGATCGTCCAGCACCAGCCGATCCTTGGCCTCGAGCGCGTAGCGCCCGGCCAGGATCCAGTGTTCGTTCAGAGCGACCCAGGCGGCGGCATGGTCGGGGCGATAGGAGACGATGTCGATCTGCATGGTGCCACCCTGCCCCACGCCCGGGCAAAGAAAAAGGGCGACCCGGTCACCCGGATCGCCCTCAAATCCTGACGCTGTCGCCGAAGCCTATTCGTCGTCGCCTTCGTAGACGGCGACCGGTCCGGAGTCCTGGCCCTTGGCCGAGGTGTCGCGGTCGACGAACTCGATAACAGCCATCGGCGCGTTGTCGCCGTGGCGATAGCCGGCCTTCATGATGCGGATGTAGCCCCCCTGGCGGTCGGCATAGCGCGGGCCGATCGTCTCGAACAGCTTGCCCACCTGGGTCACGTCACGAACGTGGCTGATGGCCTGACGACGGGCGTGCAGGTCGCCCTTCTTGCCGAGCGTGACCAGCTTTTCGACGAAGGGACGCAGTTCCTTGGCCTTCGGCAGGGTCGTGGTGATCTGCTCGTGCTTGATCAGCGACGCGGCCATGTTCGCGAACATGGCGGTGCGATGGCTGGCCGTGCGGCCGAGTTTGCGGTGGGCGGCGCCGTGGCGCATCGGGGTCTCTCCTAGTGGCGAGTGCCGAGTGACGAGTGGCGAGAAAAGCGCAGGATCCCCTCGCCACTCGCCCCTAACCACTCACCACTTAACTAAATTTGGTCGTCGAACTTCTTGGCCAGGTCTTCGATGTTTTCCGGGGGCCAGTTCGGCACGTCCATGCCGAGCGACAGACCCATGGAGGTCAACACTTCCTTGATCTCGTTCAGCGACTTGCGGCCGAAGTTCGGGGTGCGAAGCATCTCGCCCTCGGTCTTCTGGATCAGGTCGCCGATGTAGACGATGTTGTCGTTCTTCAGGCAGTTGGCCGAACGGACCGACAGTTCCAGCTCGTCGACCTTCTTCAGCAGCGCCGGGTTGAACGGCAGGTCGGGCTTGCCTTCGGAGGCCTCGACGGCCTTCTTCGGCTCGTCGAAGGTGATGAAGATCTGCAGCTGGTCCTGCAGGATGCGCGAGGCATAGGCCACGGCGTCCACAGGCGAGACGGCACCGTTGGTTTCGACTTCCAGCACCAGCTTGTCATAGTCCAGCGATTGACCCTGACGGGTCGGCTCGACGCGATAGGCCACGCGCTTGACCGGCGAATACAGGGCGTCGACGGCGATCAGACCGATCGGGGCGTCTTCGGGACGGTTGAACTCGGACGCGACATAGCCCTTGCCGTTCTGGACGGTCAGTTCCATGCGGATCGAGGCGCCGTCATCCAGGGTGCAGATGACGTGGTTGGGGTTCAGCACCTCGATGTCCGCGGGGACGTCGATCTGGCCGGCCGTCACGGGCCCGGGGCCAGTGGCGCGCAGGGTCATGCGCTTGGGGCCCTCGGCGTGCATGCGCAGCGCCAGCTGCTTGATGTTCAGGACGATGTCGACGACATCTTCCCGCACGCCTTCCAGCGACGAGAATTCGTGCACGACGCCGTCGATCTGGATGGCGGTCACGGCCGCACCTTGCAGCGATGACAGCAGCACGCGGCGCAGGGCGTTGCCGAGCGTCACACCGAAACCGCGTTCGAGGGGCTCAGCCACCAGGCGGGCCTTGCGCTGGGCGTCGGAGCCCAGCTCGATCTGCGGCTTCTCGGGACGGATCAGCTCTTGCCAGTTACGTTCGATCATGGGTGTCCCTTGGATACGGAGGTCGCCCGTCCCTCGCTCCTCGTCAGGGCGGCAGGACCGGCGTTGAATAGGGTCGGCGGCGGGTAGCTTAGACGCGACGGCGCTTGGGTGGACGGCAACCGTTATGCGGCATCGGCGTGACGTCGCGGATGGTCGTGATGGTCAGGCCGACCGACTGCAGCGCGCGCAGGGCCGACTCCCGGCCGGAACCGGGACCCGAGACATTGACTTCCAGCGTCTTGACGCCGTGTTCCTGGGCCTTCTTGCCGGCGTCCTCGGCCGCCATCTGGGCGGCATAGGGCGTCGACTTGCGCGACCCCTTGAAGCCCATGTGACCCGCCGACGACCACGAGATCGCATTGCCCTGGGCATCGGTGATCGTGATCATGGTGTTGTTGAAAGACGCATTCACATGAGCGACGCCCGAGGTGATGTTCTTGCGCTCGCGTTTCTTAACGCGACCCGGTTCCTTGGCCATGTGTCTGTCTTACTTCTTCTTGCCGGCGATCGGCTTGGCGGGACCCTTGCGGGTGCGGGCGTTGGTGTGGGTGCGCTGGCCGCGGACCGGCAGGCCCTTGCGGTGACGCAGGCCGCGGTAGCAGGCCAGGTCCATCAGACGCTTGATGTTCATCGACGTCTCGCGGCGCAGGTCGCCCTCGACGGTGTGATCCTTGTCGATCGTCTCGCGGATCTGCAGGACTTCGGCGTCCGTCAGCTGGTTCACGCGGCGCGAGGCCTCGATGCCCACCTTGCCGGTGATGTCCCTGGCCGCGGCCGGGCCGATGCCATGAATGTACTGAAGCGCGATTTCGACGCGCTTGTTGGTCGGAATGTTGACGCCAGCGATACGGGCCACGAAGATCTCCAGGTACGCGCAAACCGGACGCAATAAACGCTCCGGTCAACAGACCAGGAGCGTGGCGCCCTTCGCGGGAAGCGCGCCTTATACAGGCGATTCAGATTGCGTCAACGCCTGAGGGGGACGGGCGGGATATTCACGCCTACTGACGACCGAACAGGACCACGATCGTCGTCCGGAATCCCTCGACCGGCTGCCCCCCAGCCGTCATCGGCGGGCGAAAGCGGAAATGGGTTTCCGCCACACGGATCGCCGCCTCGCCAAATCCCGACCCTTGCGGACTTTCGGACACCACACGGCAACCCTCCAGCCGCGTATCGGACCGGATCACGCAGGTGACCGACGCCCGACCCGGCACCCGCCGGCGGCGCGCCTCCGGTGGCACGAGGGCCAGGATTTCTCCGCTGGACGCTCCGCGCAGGATGATGGGGCCAGAGCCCGCTCCCGGCCCATCGCCCTCGCCCTCCCCGTCACCCGGTCCGCTTCCCTGGCCACCCTGGCCCGGACCCGGCAAGGTGTCCGGCGGGTCGGACACCCCGACAATGACAGACGGCGCGAGTGCGGGCCTGGGGGGCGCGGGCAGTTCGGGACGCGGCACGGGGCGGGGCGGGACATGCACGACGGAGGGTGCCGCCGGTGCGCCGCCCCCGGCCGCCGGGGCCGGTCGCTCGGGCGGAGGGGGCGGGATCGGGTCGACCAGCTGCACCTCGATCGGCGTCCGGACCACGACCGGTGGCGGCGCGTGCCCCAGGCCGATGAGCGCGAACAGACCCGCATGCAGCGACGCGACGGCCAGCAGGATGCCGCCCTGACGCCAGCGTCTCGCGGATTTGGGCGTGGCGGGAATGGTCGTGGCTCCGGTCGCGGCGCTTGCCGCCAGGCTCGGCCGACCAAACGCTGCGGCCGACCGAAACGATCCATAGCAGAGCGGCGGCCACGGCGCCTGACCGCGGGGCTCATCCCCCGTTCAGGTTCAGCCGGCTCAGGCCCGGGCGAGGGCCCCGGAGATCGCGGCAGCGACCGTCTCGATCGAGCCCATGCCGTCCACCTCGGTCAGCAGACCCCTGTCGCCATAGTAGGGCAGCAGCGGCGCGGTGTTGCGGTTGTAGGCCTCCAGCCGGACCTTGAAGCTCTCGGGATTGTCGTCGGGGCGGCCCTGCTCGGCGAACCGATTCGAGACCCGCGCCAGCAGGGCATCGTCGTCGACCTTCAGCCGCACCACGGCGTCGATCTTCTTGCCCAGCTTGACCAGCATGGCGTCCAGCGCCTCGGCCTGGGCGATGGTGCGGGGGAAGCCGTCGAAGATGGCTCCACCGGCCTCCTCGGCTTCCTTCAGACGGGCGGCGATCAGGGCGATGACGATATCGTCGGCGATCAGGCCGCCCCTCGACATGATCTCCTGGCACTGCTTGCCCAGCTCGGAGCCGGAAGCGATCGCCTCGCGCAGCATGTCGCCGGTGGACAGCTGGACCATGCCGCGCTGTTCGACCAGCCGCTTGGCCTGGGTGCCCTTGCCGGCCGCGGGGGGCCCGAACAGGATCAGGTTCATGCTCGGTGCCCCTCCCCGGGCCTGAGGCTCAGTTCGCGCCCGGCCTGACAGCCAGCCAAACACCTAGCGACGCACCGGCGCGGGCGCGCCGCGACCGCCACGGCCGCGCAGCTTGGCCTTCTTGATGAGGCCTTCGTACTGGTGCGCCAGCAACTGGGACTGGATCTGCGCCACCGTGTCCATCGTCACTGAAACCACGATCAGCACCGAGGTGCCCCCGAAATACAGACCCTGTCCGAAGTTGGCGGACACGATCTCGGGCAGCAGGCAGACCGCGGTGATATAGGCGGCGCCGATCACAGTCAGGCGGGTCAGGACATAGTCCAGATATTCCGCCGTCCGCTTGCCCGGACGGATCCCCGGCAGGAAGCCACCGTATTTGCGCAGGTTCTCGGCCGTGTCCTCGGGGTTGAAGGTGATCGAGGTGTAGAAGAAACAGAAGAAGACGATCAGCAGGCCGTACAGCACCATGAACATCGGCTGGCCATGCGTCAGCTGGGCGGCCACGGTCGGCAGCCATTCCAGCCAGGCCGGCAGGTTGGCGGTCGCGGCGAAATTCGCCACGGTCGATGGCAGCAGCAGCAGGGACGAGGCGAAGATCGGCGGGATGACCCCGGCAGTGTTGACCTTCAGCGGCAGGAACGAGCGCTCGCCCCCCGCCATCCGGTTGCCTTCCTGGCGCTTGGGATACTGGATCAGCAGGCGACGCTGGGCCCGCTCCATGAAGACGATGAAGACTACCACGGCCACGACCATCACCATGATGAACAGCAGGGCGAAGGCCGACAGCTGACCCTGCTGGGCCAGACCCAGCAGGCGGCCGATCGTGCCCGGCAGGAGCGCGACGATACCGGCGAAGATGATCAGGGAGATGCCGTTGCCGACGCCGCGCGCCGTCACCTGCTCGCCCAGCCACATCAGGAACATGGTGCCGCCGGTCAGCGAAACGACCGTCGTGGCGATGAAGAACAGTCCGGGATTGTCGACCAATTGCGGTTGCGCGTTCAGTCCGGCGGCGATACCCAACGACTGCGCCAGGGCCAGGACCACGGTCAGATAGCGAGTGTACTGGTTCAGCTGCTTGCGGCCGCTTTCGCCGCCTTCCTTCTTCAGCTTCTCCCACGGCGGATACACGCTGCCCATCAGCTGGACGATGATCGAGGCCGAGATGTAGGGCGTCACGTTCAGGGCGAAGACGGCCATCCGCTCGACCGCGCCGCCCGAGAACATGTTGAACATGTCCAGGATGCCGCGCTGGCCGTCCGGATTGTTGAAGAACTGCAGAAAGGCTTCGGAGTTGATCCCCGGGATCGGCACATAGGTGCCGATGCGATAGACCAGCAGTGCGCCCAGCGTGAACAGCAGACGCTTGTGCAGCTCGGTCGCTTTCGCGAACGAGCCCATGTTCATGTTGGCGGCGAGTTGTTCGGCGGCCGAAGCCATGTGTCGTTACCCCGACTGATCAGTACGCGGCCGATCGAACGAATCCGGGGCCAACGTCCAGATAGGTGAAGGGCGGCCTCATAGCGAGACCGCCCCCCGAGCTTTATTGCTATGCCTTGGACGCGGTGCGCGTCGTGCGGGCGGAAATCTTGTTGGCATCGCCACGCGGAGCCTTGGGCGCGGGCGCCTTGCCCTTGGCGGCGTTGCGCTTCTCGACGCGCGCGGCGGCCTTGGCCTCGGCCTCGATCCGCTGCTCGATGACCGAGCCGCCGGCGGCCTCGATGGCCTTCTTCGCACCGGCCGTGGCCGACCAGACGACCAGCTTCAGGGCCGACTTCAGCTCACCGGTGCCCAGCAGACGCACGCCGTCCTTGGTGCGACGGATCACGCCGGCGGCCACCAGGGCCTCGCCGTTCAGTTCGGACTTGGCGTCCAGCTTGCCGGCATCCACGGCGTCCTGCAGGCGCCACAGGTTCACCTCGGCCAGCTTCAGGGCGTTGGGATTGTTGAAGCCGCGCTTGGGCATCCGCATGTACAGCGGCATCTGCCCGCCTTCGAAGCCGCCGATGGCGACGCCCGAACGGGACTTCTGACCCTTGACGCCACGCCCGGCGGTCTTGCCCTTGCCCGAACCCGGGCCACGGCCGACCCGCATGCGCTTCTTGTGCGCGCCTTCGTTGTCGCGGATTTCGTTCAGTTTCATGTGCCTGATCCTTTCGGGTTCTAGCGCCTGACCCGGGGCCAGACTCGGCTTGGTTGGTCTCGGTCTTCTCCCTCCCCGACCGGGGAGGGTGGTCGGCGTAGCCGACCGGGTGGGGGCGGCAAGGCGAGCCGGACCCGGATCTCTAAGGTCGCGCGCTATAGCGGCTCCCCCGACAGCAGTAAAGGCGGCTCGCCGAGCCGCCCCCACCCGGTCGCCAGGGCGACCTGCCCTCCCCCGAGGGGGAGGGAGATACGCGCGTGCCTACTTCTCGACGATCTCGGTCAGGTGGGCGACCTTGGCGATCATCCCGCGAACCGAGGGGGTGTCTTCCAGCGTGGACTCGCGGCCCATGCGGTTCAGACCCAGGCCCACCAGGGTGGCGCGCTGGTCGTTCTTGCGGCGGATCGGCGAACCGGTCTGCCTGACGGTGACCGTCTTGGCGTCAGTCTTGGCCATTCTCAGGACTCCACGGCTTCGGGCGCGGCTTCCACAGACGAAGCGCCGTCGTTGCGGCGGCCCATCAGGTCGGCGACCTTCTTGCCACGCTTGGAGGCGACCTGACGCGGCGAGGACTGGACCTTCAGCGCCTCGAACGTCGCGCGGATCATGTTGTAGGGGTTGGACGAACCCGTCGACTTGGCCACCACATCGGCGACGCCGAGGGTTTCCAGAACGGCGCGCATCGGTCCACCCGCGATCACGCCGGTGCCGGGAGGGGCAGCGCGCATCATGATCTTGCCGGCACCCCAACGGCCGTTGCCGTCGTGGTGCAGGGTGCGGTTTTCGCGCAGCGGCACGCGGATCATCGTCTTCTTGGCTTCTTCGGTCGCCTTGCGGATGGCTTCCGGCACTTCGCGTGCCTTGCCGTGACCGAAGCCCACGCGACCCTTGCCGTCACCGACGACCATCAGGGCTGCGAAGGAGAAGCGACGGCCGCCTTTGACGGTGGCCGCGACGCGGTTGATGTGCACCAGCTTCTCGACGATGTCCGAATCCGGACCGTCGACGGCGGGGGCGTTGCGGTTGTCGCGACGGTTGCGGTCGTTGCCGCCTTGTCCGCCGCCACGTTGGGGTGCTTGGGCCATCTGTCGGTCCTTAGAAGTTCAGGCCGGCTTCACGCGCGGCATCCGCCAGCGCCTTCACCCGTCCGTGATAGATGTAGCCACCGCGATCGAAGACCACGTCCTTGATGCCCTTCTCGATGGCCCGCTCGGCGACCAGCTTGCCGATGGCGGCAGCAGCCTCCTTGTTGGACCCCTTCGAGGTACCGGCCTTGTCGCCTTCCAGCGACGAGGCGGCGGCGATCGTGATGCCCTGGGTATCGTCGATGATCTGGGCCGAGATGTTCTTGTCCGAACGGTGCACGGACAGGCGCAGGCGACCGTTGCCCATCGCCTTGAGGCGACGGCGATTGCGCTCGGTCCGCTTGGCGGCTTTTTGCTTGAGGGTCGATGCCATGGCTTACTTCTTCTTGCCTTCCTTGCGACGCACCTTCTCGCCGGCATAACGGACGCCCTTGCCCTTGTAGGGCTCGGGGGGCCGCAGCTTGCGGATGTTGGCCGCCAGTTCGCCGACGACCTGCTTGTCGGGGCCGGAGATCTTGATCTCGGTCTGCTTGGGCACTGCGAAGGTCACGCCGGCCGGAGCCTTGATGTCCACTTCGTGCGAGAAGCCCAGTTGCAGCGACAGGTCGTTGCCCTTCATGGCGGCGCGATAGCCCACGCCGACCAGTTCGAGTGTGCGCTCGAAGCCGTCGGTGACGCCGACGACCATGTTGTCGACCAGGGTCCGCGACAGACCCCACATCGCGCGGGCGCGCTGGGTGTCGGCGCGGATGGCCAGGTTCAGTTCGCCGTCGGTCTGGGTCAGCTCGACCTCTTCGGCCAGGGTCCAGGACCGCTCGGCCTTGGGGCCTTTCACGGTGATGGTCTGGCCGTCGATGGTGACGGTGACGCCTTTCGGCACGGTGATGGGACGTTTTCCGATACGGGACATCTCAGTAGACCCTGCAGAGGACTTCGCCGCCGACGTTGGCGTCGCGAGCGGCGGCGTCGGACATGACGCCCTTCGAAGTCGAAAGGATCGAGATGCCCAGGCCGTTCTTGATCGGCTTCAGGTCGGAGATCGCGGAGTAGACGCGGCGGCCCGGCTTGGACACGCGTGCGATCTCGGCGATGACCGGCTGGCCGTCGAAATACTTGAGCTCGATCTCGAACTGCGGGAATTCACCGGGGTTCTGAACCAGCGAATAGCCACGGATGTAGCCTTCGTCCTGCAGCACGTCGAGAACGCGCTGGCGCAGCCGGGAGGCCGGGGTGAGCACTTTCGAACGCTTGCGCATGGCCGCGTTCTTCATGCGAGCGATCATGTCGCTCAGGGGATCGTTGATCATCATGTCTGTCGCTCCCCTTACCAGCTGGACTTCGTCAGGCCCGGGATCTGGCCCAGGTTGCCGAGTTCGCGCAGCGCGATCCGGCTCATCTTCAGCTTGCGATAGAAGGCGCGCGGACGGCCCGTCACCTCGCAGCGGTTGCGGATCCGGACGGCCGCCGAGTTGCGCGGCAGCTCGGCCAGCTTCAGGCGGGCGTCGAAACGCTCTTCCAGAGGCAGGCTCTCGTCGTTGGCGGTCGCCTTCAGGGCGGCACGCTTGTCGGCGTATTTGGTGACGAGGGCTTTCACCATCTCGTTGCGGTTCACGGCGCTTTTCTTAGCCATTGTGCTTTTCCCTTCCCGCTCAGTTCTTCACGAACGGGAACTTGAACTCGGTCAGAAGCGCGCGCGCCTCGTCGTCGGTCCGAGCCGTGGTGCAGACGATGATGTCCATGCCCCACATCTGATCGATCTGGTCGTAGTTGATCTCCGGGAACACGATGTGTTCCTTCAGACCCATGGCGTAGTTGCCGCGGCCGTCGAACGACGTGGGCTTCAAGCCCCGGAAGTCCTTCACGCGCGGCAGGGCGATGGTGATCAGACGGTCGAGGAACTCGTACATCTGGTCGCCGCGCAGGGTGACCTTGCCGCCGATGACCATGCCTTCGCGCAGCTTGAAGCCGGCGATCGACGTGCGGGCCTTGGTCGGGACCGCCTTCTGGCCGGCGATCTGCGTCAGATCCTTGAGGGCGGCGTTCGCCTTCTTGGAGTCCGCGACCGCTTCGCCGATGCCCATGTTCAGGACGATCTTGTCCAGCTTGGGCGTCTGCATCGGGTTGGTGTAGCCGAACTTCTCGGTCAGCACGCCCTTGATGCGGCTGTTGTAGTCGTCCTTCAGACGCGGCGTATATTTGGTGTCGGCCATCAGATGACGTCTCCCGTGGTCTTGGCGAAGCGCACCTTCTTGTCGCCTTCCATGCGGAAGCCGACGCGGCTGGCCTTGCCGTTGGCGTCGGCGATCGCGACGTTCGACAGGTGAAGCGAGGCTTCCTTGTTCTTGATGCCGCCCTGGGGGTCACCCTGGGACGGACGGGTGTGGCGCTGGACCATGTTGATCCCGGTCACCATCACGCGGTTCTCGGTCGGCAGGACCCTGGCGACTTCGCCGGTGCGGCCCTTGTCTTTTCCGGCCAGGACGACGACGCGGTCGCCCTTCTTGATCTTGGCGGCCATGGTTACAGGACCTCCGGGGCCAGCGAGATGATCTTCATGTGGTTCTTGGCGCGCAGTTCGCGGGGAACCGGGCCGAAGATCCGCGTGCCGACAGGCTCGTTCTGCTTGTTGACGATGACGGCGGCCGACTTGTCGAAGCGGATGACCGAGCCGTCCTTGCGCTGGATGTCCTTGGCGGTGCGCACGACGATGGCGCGAACCACTTCACCCTTTTTGACGCGGCCGCGAGGAATGGCTTCCTTGACCGAGGCGACGATCGTGTCACCCACCGAGGCGTAGCGACGCTTGGCGCCGCCGAGCACCTTGATGCACATGACCCGGCGAGCGCCCGAATTGTCGGCCACCTCCAGGTTAGTTTGCATCTGGATCATATGATCAGATCCTTTTCGATTACGACGCCGAGGCCGGAGTGTCCTTCGAGAGGACCTCCCAGCGCTTCAGCTTGGATTTCGGGGCGCACTCACGGATGCGGGCGACGTCGCCTTCCTTGAAGGCGTTCGCTTCATCGTGGGCGTGGTACTTCTTGGACAGGCGCACGATCTTTTTCATGACCGGGTGCAGCAGCGTGCGTTGGACGACGACGACGACGGTCTTGTCGCCCTTGTCGGACACGACCACGCCTTCGAGAATACGTTTGGGCATGGGGTTTCCTTACGAAGCCGAACGCTTCTCACGCAGAAGCGTGGAGATGCGAGCGATGTCTTTGCGGACTTCACCGACGCGGTGAGTCTTTTCCATCTGGCCGGTGGCGGCCTGGAAGCGCAGGTTGAACTGCTCCTTCTTGAGCGACAGCAGCTGGTCGCCCAGCTGGTCGTTCGTCTGGGAGCGAAGGTCGGCGATCTTGGTCATCAGGCAACGTGCTCCACGTGCGAGACGCCGGCGTCGAGGCGGGTGACCACCTTGGTGCGGACCGGCAGCTTGGCGGCGCCCAGACGCAGGGCCTCGCGGGCCACGTCGTCGGCGACGCCGTCGATTTCAAACAGGATCCGGCCCGGGTGGCAGCGCGCCGCCCAGTGATCCACAGCGCCCTTGCCCTTGCCCATGCGGACTTCGGCCGGCTTGCCCGAGACGGGAACGTCCGGGAACACGCGGATCCAGACACGACCCTGACGCTTCATCTGGCGGGTGATCGCGCGGCGGGCCGCCTCGATCTGACGCGCGGTGATGCGTTCCGGCTCCAGCGTCTTCAGGCCATAGGAGCCGAAGTTCAGCGAGAAGCCGCCCTTGGCCGCGCCGTGGATGCGGCCCTTGAAGGCCTTGCGGTACTTGGTTTTCTTCGGTTGCAGCATCTCTTAGCCCTCACGGCCACGGCGACCGCCGCGGTCATCGCGGCGCGGGCCGCGTTCACGGCCTTCGTTGGACGACGGACCGGCGGCTTCCTGGGCCCAGCGCTTGTCCTGGGCCATCGGGTCGTGCTCGAGCACCTCGCCTTTGAACACCCAGACCTTCACGCCGATGATGCCGTAGGTCGTCTTGGCCTCGATGAAGCCGTAGTCGATGTCGGCGCGCAGGGTGTGCAACGGCACGCGGCCTTCGCGGTACCATTCCATCCGCGCGATTTCGGCGCCGCCGAGGCGACCCGACACATTGATGCGGACGCCCTTGGCACCGAGGCGCATGGCCGACTGCATGGCGCGCTTCATGGCACGACGGAAGGCGATCCGGCGTTCCAGCTGCTGCGCGATGTTCTCGGCGATCAGCTGGGCGTCGGTCTCGGGCTTGCGGACTTCGACGATGTTCAGGTGAACTTCACCTTCGGTACGGGCCGAGATGTCCTTGCGGAGCTTCTCGATGTCGGCGCCCTTCTTGCCGATCACGACACCCGGACGGGCGGCATAGATCGTCACGCGGCACTTCTTGTGCGGGCGCTCGATGATGATGCGGCTGACGCCGGCGGCGTTCAGACGCTCCTTCAGCCAAGTGCGCAGCGCCAGATCCTGGTGCAGCAGCCGGGCGTAGGACGGGCCATCGGCGAACCAGCGGCTGTCCCAGGTACGGTTCACGCCGAGGCGGAAACCGATCGGATTAATTTTCTGACCCATCAGGCGGCCTCGCCGGCTTCACGGACCACGATGGTGATCTCGCTGAACGGTTTCAGGATGCGGGACGAACGGCCGCGAGCACGGCTCGCGAAACGCTTCATCACCAGGTTCTTGCCCACGAAGGCCTCGGCAACGACCAGGCTGTCGATGTCCAGGTTGTGGTTGTTCTCGGCGTTCGACACGGCGCTGTAGAGCACCTTGCGGACGTCGTCGGAGATGCGCTTGCGGCTGAATTCCAGCTCGTTCAGGGCCTTCTGGACCGGCAGGCCACGGATGGACTGGGCGACCAGGTTCAGCTTCTGCGGGCTGATGCGGACGTTCGTCAGCTTGGCGCGCGCTTCGGTTTCGCCGACGCGGCGGGTGTTGTTGGTCTTGGGCATGTTACTTCCGCTTCGCCTTCTTGTCCGCGGCGTGGCCGGGGAACGAACGGGTGGGCGAGAACTCGCCCAGCTTCATGCCGACCATGTCCTCGTTCACGTGCACGGGGACGTGCTTGTGACCGTTGTGGACACCGAACGTCAGACCGACGAACTGCGGCAGGATGGTGGAGCGGCGCGACCAGGTCTTGATCACGTCCTTGCGGCCCGACGTCGAGACGGCGTCGGCCTTCTTGAGCAGATACCCGTCGACGAACGGGCCTTTCCAGGAGGAGCGAGCCATCTTTAGCGAGCCTTCTTGAGGTGGCGGCTACGGATGATGAAGCGATCCGTCGCCTTGTTCTTGCGGGTACGCGTGCCCTTGGTGTCCTTGCCCCACGGCGTGACCGGGGTCCGGCCGCCGGAGGTCTTGCCTTCACCACCGCCGTGCGGGTGGTCGACCGGGTTCATGGCGACGCCGCGAACGTGCGGACGGAAGCCCATGTGGCGAACGCGACCGGCCTTGCCGAGGTTCTGGTTCATGTGGTCGGCGTTCGAAACGGCGCCCACCGTGGCCATGCAGCCGTCCAGGACCATGCGCAGCTCGCCCGAGCCGAGGCGGATCTGGGCGTAACCCTGATCGCGACCCACCAGCTGGGCATAGGCCCCGGCCGAACGGGCCAGCTGGGCACCCTTGCCCGGCTTCATTTCCACGCAGTGGATGATGGTGCCGACCGGGATCGAGCGCAGCGGCATGGCGTTGCCCGGCTTCACGTCCGTCTTTTCGCCGGCCACGATCGTGTCGCCCGCCTTCAGGCGTTGCGGCGCGACGATGTAGGCCTTTTCGCCGTCCTCATAGGTGATGAGGGCGATGAAGGCGGTGCGGTTGGGGTCGTACTCCAGCCGCTCGACGGTCGCCGTCTGGAACTTGCGGCGCTTGAAGTCGATCTTGCGATACAGGCGCTTGGCGCCACCGCCGCGGAAGCGGACAGCGATGCGACCGCCCTGACCGCGTCCGCCCGACTTGGTCAGGCCTTCGGTCAGCGACTTCTCGGGACGGCCCTTGAAGAGCTCCGAGCGGTCGATCAGCACCAGGGCGCGACGGCCCGGCGATGTCGGATTGTATGTTTTCAAGGCCATCTGATCAGAGCCCCGTGGTGACGTCGATCGACTGGCCTTCGGCCAGCGTCACGATCGCTTTTTTGATGTCGACCCGACGGCCCATGATGCCGCGGAAGCGTTTGGTCTTGCCCTTCTGGACCAGGGTGTTGACCTTCAGGACGTTGACCTTGAACAGGCTTTCGACCGCGGCGGCGATCTCGTCCTTGGTCGAGGTGCCCGCGACGCGGAACACGACCTTGTTCTGCTCCGACAGGATCGTCGCCTTCTCGGTGATGATCGGCGACAGGATGGTGTCGTAGTGTTTGGCGGTTGGAGCGGCGGCCATTACGCGGCTTCCTTCTCGGCTTGCTCGCGACGCGAGGGCTTGTAGTCGGCGTAGGTGGCCTCGATGGCCTCCACGGCGGACTTGGTCAGCACCAGCGTGTCAGCGCGCAGGATGTCATAAACGTTCAGGCCGGCGTTCGGCAGGACGTGGATCTGCGGGATGTTGCGCGACGCCAGGGCGAAGTTCGCATCCACTTCCGGACCGGCGATGATCAGCGTCCGGGTCCAGCCCAGCTTGCCGAAGGTCTCGCGCAGGGCGGAGGTCTTGGCGTCCTTGACCGTCAGGGCGTCGACGATGACCAGGTCACCGGTCCTGGCCTTGGACGACAGGGCGTGACGCAGGGCCAGGGCACGGACCTTCTTGGGAAGGTCGAAGCCGTGATCGCGAACGATCGGGCCGAAGGCACGCGAGCCGCCGACGAACTGCGGGGCACGGCGCGAACCGTGACGCGCGCCGCCGGTGCCCTTTTGCTTGTACATCTTCTTGCCGGTGCGAGAGTTCTCGTTCCGGGTCTGGACCTTGTGGGTGCCGGCGCGGCGCTTGGCCAGCTGCCAGTTGACGTAGCGCGCCAGCAGATCGCCGCGGATGTCGGTGATGCCGAAAACGACATCCGACAGCGCGACGTCACCGGCAGCCTTGCCGTCGAGTTTGATGACCGGGAGTTTCATTACGCTTCACCGCCTTCGACGGTTTCGACCGCGGCCGGCTCTTCAGCGGGCGTTTCGGCCGGAGCGGCTGCAGCGCCGCCCCTGGTCTTGAACGAGCCGGGGAACGGCAGGTCGGCGTGCGGCTTCTTGTGCGCGTCGCGGACCTTGACCCAGCTGCCTTCGTGGCCCGGGACAGCGCCCTTGACCAGGATCAGGCCGCGTTCGGCGTCCACGCGGACGATGGTCAGGTTCTGGGTGGTGATGGTCTCGACACCCAGGTGTCCGGCCATCTTCTTGCCCTTGAAGGTCTTGCCGGGGTCCTGACGGTTACCCGTCGAGCCCAGCGAGCGGTGCGAGACGGACACGCCGTGGGTCGCACGCAGACCACCGAAGTTCCAGCGCTTCATGCCGCCCTGGAAGCCCTTGCCGATCGTCTCGCCCTGGATGTCGACCTTCTGGCCGGCGACGAAGTGGTCGGCCGACAGGGTCGCACCGACGTCGATCAGCGCGTCGTCCGAAACATGGAATTCCATGACGACGTGCTTGGGCTCGACCTCTGCGTTCGCAAACGTCGTGCGTTGGGCCTTGTTGGTGTTCTTTGCCTTCTTGGTCCCGGCACCCAGTTGCAGGGCGACATAGCCGTCCCGCTCCCGAGTGCGTTGACCGACGACCTGACAGTCGTCGAGCTGGAGCACAGTGACCGGAACGTGCGCGCCGTCTTCGGCGAACACGCGGGTCATGCCCAGCTTCTTGGCGATCACGCCCGTGCGCATATCGGATCCCGCCTTTGTTTCTTTAAATCTTGATCTCGACGTCCACGCCGGCGGACAGGTCGAGCTTCATGAGCGCGTCCACGGTCTGCGGGGTGGGGTCGACGATGTCGAGGACACGCTTGTGCGTGCGGATTTCAAACTGCTCGCGCGACTTCTTGTCGACGTGCGGCGAGCGGTTCACGGTGAACTTTTCGATCAGGGTCGGCAGCGGGATCGGACCACGAACGGTCGCGC
>Ga0247843_1001001_pt1 | contig 62215 bp, 65 predicted proteins | sample LaCruzMarch2017__FD_192420 | JGI IMG/M metagenome (GOLD analysis project Ga0247843, IMG submission 192420) | Freshwater microbial communities from meromictic Lake La Cruz, Castile-La Mancha, Spain - LaCruzMarch2017_8m | ecosystem: Environmental > Aquatic > Freshwater > Lake | place: Spain...
GCCTGCCGGACAACCGGCTGCCACTGCCCCAGGGTGTGTTCAACCTCGGCCAGCACGGCTTTGCGCGCCAGCTGCCCTGGCGCCTGGAAGCCCTGGCGGATGGAGCTGGCGTGCAGCTGCAGTTGGCCGACACGGAGGAGACGTTGAAGTCCTACCCGTTCAGTTTCCTGCTCAGCATGGAGGTGCGGCTGGCACCCGGGGCGCTGGAGATCAGCACCACCGTGGAAAACCGCGGCAGCGAGACGATGCCCTTCAGCTTTGGCTTGCACCCCTACTTCAACCTCTCCAGCCTGGAGAGCGTGCGCTTCGAGGGGTTGCCGGCCCAGTGCCTCAACCACCTCACCATGGAGGACGCGTCCACGGCGGTTCAGATGGAGAGGCTGGCCAGCGGTATCGACCTGCTGGTGCGGCCCACGGGTGCGGTGCGGCTGGTGGATGGAGCCGCCGGAACCAGCCTCGAACTGCAGCTGAGCCACCCCCTTGACCTGGTGGTGCTCTGGACGGAGCCACCGCGGGCGATGGTGTGCATCGAACCCTGGAGCGCACCGCGACAAGCCCTGCTGAGCGGCGACCGCAAACTCGAGCTGCGCCCCGGCGCCAGCACGAGGCTCCACACCCGCTATGCCTTCACGGCGAGCCAGCGTGCCTGAGGATCGATTGCCCCCAAGCGGGGGCTTCGCCCGAGCGGGCGGCTGATCAAGGATGCGGCGCGTCCGAAACGTTGCTGCCATGAGCCAGGCAACCTTCACCACCTCCCTCACGATCGGCGAACTCGAAGCCCGCTATCCCATGTACTGCAAGGCCTTGCGGATCCTGGTCCGGGAAGAGAAAACCATCAAGCAGATCCAGCGGAGCGTCTGCTGGCACCGCCTGGAGACGCTGCATCACTGCCTACCTCGGCAGTACAAGGATCCCAAACAGCTCTACTTCCACCTCAAGCGGGAACTCACCGCATGAATCGGGTTCTGGCGATCATCCTCGGCGGCGGTGCCGGCACCCGCCTGCAGCCCCTCACCCTCACCCGGGCCAAACCGGCGGTGCCGCTGGGCGGCAAATACCGACTGATCGACATCCCGATCAGCAACTGCATCAACTCCGGCATTCTCAAGATCTACGCCCTCACCCAGTTCAACAGTCAATCGCTCAACCGCCACCTCAGCCTCACCTACAACCTCTCCTCCGGTTTCAGCAGCGGCTTCGTGGAGGTGCTGGCGGCCCAGCAGACCCTCGACAGCCCGAGCTGGTTCGAGGGCACCGCCGATGCGGTACGCCAATACCGCGAGTTGTTCGAGGCCTGGGATGTGGATCAGGTGCTGATCCTCTCGGGTGATCAGCTCTACCGGATGGATTACGCGGCCTTCGTGGCGGCCCATCGGGCTAGCGGGGCAGCGGTGACGATGGCGGCCTTGCCGGTGGACAGCGCGGCCGCCGAAGGGTTTGGCTTGATGCGCACCGATGCCGAAGGGCGGATCCGAGAGTTCCGCGAGAAGCCCAGGGGCGAAGCCCTCGAGGCGATGCGGGTCGACACCGGGGCCCTGGGCCTTTCGGCCAGCGAAGCGGAGCGCCGCCCGTTTCTGGCCTCGATGGGCATCTATGTGTTCGAGCGGGACATCCTGTTCAACCTGCTCGCCAGTCACCCGCAGGCCACCGACTTCGGCCAGGACATCATTCCGGCCGCCCTGGCCAGTGACCTGCCGCTGCAGAGCTATCTGTTCGATGCGTACTGGGAAGACATCGGCACCATCAAGGCCTTCTATGACGCGAACCTTGCCCTGGCCGATGAGCAGCCCGCCTTCAGCTTTTACGACGAGCAGGCCCCGATCTATACCCGGTCGCGCTATCTGCCGCCCAGCCAGATCCGTGATTCGCGCCTGCACCGTTCTGTGCTCAGCGAGGGATGCCTGCTCGATCGATGCGTGATTGAGCACTGCGTGCTGGGCCTGCGCCTGCGGGTGGAGGAGGGCGCCGTCCTGGAGGACACGCTGGTGATGGGGGCCGATGCTTATGAATCGGAGGCTGAGCGCGCTCTGGTGCGCTCCCGTGGTGGCGTGCCGCTCGGGATTGGGGCAGAATCAGTGGTGAAGCGAGCGATTCTTGACAAAAATGTGCGCATCGGCGCCAACGTGCAGGTGATCAACAAGGACCGGGTACAGGAGGCTGACCGCAGTGAACTGGGAGTCACCATTCGCAGCGGTATTGTGGTGATCGAGAAGAACACAACCGTGGCCGATGGCACGGTCATTTAGGGCCCGCACCGGTTCGCGGGTTTCATTGCGCCACCAGTGGGTGACGCCGGTGGTTTCAAAAGCCCCTTCACCGCCATCGTTGATCGTCAGATCGTCAGATCGTCGCGCTCCTCATCGGGTTCGTTTCGAAGACCTATCCCGACCAGGCCTATGTCCATGGTCTCGATGTGCATCCGGCACGACGTGGAGAGGGGGTCGGATGGCTCCTCTATGGGCATTTCTTTGGCACGGCCGCTTCGCTTGGCTGTCGCACAGTGCATGGTGTGACCGCTCCGGCCAATCGCGACTCGGTTGCCTTCCACCATCGCATGGGATTCTTGCTCCTTGAATCTGATTTCAAGATCGACGGCGTGCCCGTTGCTGTTGGCGATGACGGGAAAGGTGGAAACCGTGTCATCGTCACGAAGAATCTGGATACTCCAGACATTGTCCGGTGATGCCCAACATGTCGATCGAACTGACAAGCGGTTGAGCGGTTTGCAGTTCATCCGCCAACCGTAGAACCGCATGACCAATAACCTGAAGAAGTACAGCCACATGCCAGAGGGAGAGAAGAACATCGTCCGACGATTTCTCCGCGATCTTCGCCACCGATCCCTCCGCCGTGAGCGCTGAGCAGTACCAGCGGGCGTTGCAGAGCACCCACGAGCTGACCGCATTCTTTGGCGCGGAATTCAAGATGCGCCGGGCGCCACCCGGCGACGATCTGTTGAGCCTGCTGGTCCAGGCAGAGATTGATGGCGATTCGTGACCCGGCCCGGTTCCCGGTTCCCGGATCCCGGATCCCGACCAACTCGACGTGCGCCGCCATTTCGACGTCCACCTGGCGTTCGGCCATGGACCCCACGTCTGCCTGGGGGCGGCTGAGGTATCAGGGCAACCTGGAGCTGCGTGGGCTCAAAGCGTTGCCTGTGGCCTTTGCTCACCGGGCATTGATCTGAATGGATCCTTCCCCGGGACGCCCCTACGGTGCTGAGACACAACAGCGGCCCCAACCCATGAGCAGCCAGCGTCTGGGACTTTGCCTGTCGGGCCTGCTGCTGCTGCCTGGCTGGCTGCTGCCGGGGATGCCGGCTCGGGCCCAGCCGGCTGACCCGGCGGCGGGCCTGGTGCTCCAGCCGGCCGCCTACCGCGCCGTGATCGGCCAGCCACCGGCCCCGGGAAGCCGCCAGGAACGCGATGATCTGGCCATTCTGCGCTGGAACCAGCGCAGCCGCACGCCGGCCGGGATCGTGCACAGCTGGCGCTTCTTGAACCGCAATCTCAGCGTCTTCGATGCAGCCGTGGGCGCCGACCTGGCCAGGACATCGCCCAGCCTCTACGCGGGACTGCCGGCCTTTCTCAAGCGGGCCGATGGGCTCAAGGATCAGCTCAAGGATGCGGTGGCCCGGCCACGCCCCTTCGTGAATCACCCCGATCTGAAGCCCTGCCTGCCCCTGGAGGGCTCCTGGTCGTTCCCCAGCGGCCACGCCACCTGGTTTGCCACCGCGTCCCTGCTGCTGGCCGACCTGCTGCCGGAGCGCCGGGAGCGGCTGCTGCCGGTGGGCCTTCAGGGGGGCTACGTGCGTGCCTATTGCGCCCTGCACTACCCCAGTGATGTGCTGGCCAGCCAGCGCCTCGCCGAGGCGATCAGCCAGGAGGTGATCGCTTCCCCCCAGTGGCGCACGTTCAAGCAGCAGGTAGCCGGAGAGCGCAGCCGTTTGCTGGTGCCGCCTCCGGCCGGGCTCCCCCTGCTGAGCGATTGATGGACGGCGCTGTGACCTCAGCGGCGATGCAGCTGGTGTTGCATGCCGGACTGGCCGCTGCCACTGTGCTGCCCCCGGCGGCGGCGGCCGCCCCCGAGCTTGTGGTGCTGGTACGCCATGGGCACAAGGATGTCCCCGTGGAGGGCAGGAACAACTTCAACCTCTCAGAGACGGGACTTCTGCAGGCCCTGCGCCTCAGTCACCTGTTGCCCGCCTGCCTTGTGCCGCAGAGGCGGTTGCATCTGGCCAGTTACGGCTTTGATCACGCCACTGGCAAGAACGCCCGCAGCTATCAGACCTTGGTTCCCCTGGCCGTGGCCACAGGGGTCGACATTCGTCTGTATCCAGAGGCCGACCATCGCTCCGAGCAGATCGGCCGCCAGTTGCTCGCCGATCCCGCGCTGAGCGGCGGTGTGCTGGTGGTGGCCTGGGAGCATCGGCGCCTGCCGCTGCTGGCGCGCGGGCTGGGCTGGACGCAGATGCCCCGGATTGACGACGACGACTTCGATCGGATCTGGCTGTTGCGCTACAGGCCGTCTGTCCCCACCCCCGAGGTCAGCCAGCTCTCCCAGGCCAGCCTGTTGCAGCAGGACTGCTTTCGAACAGCTCCGGCCGGAGGCCATCCCCTGCAGCGGCTGGCTGAGCAGCTGATCGAATCCCTGCGCCCGGGGCCTCGCTGAGGGGCCACGCCCGTCAGAACGGCTGGTGTGCAGCGGCGGGCTCAGGTGGGCGGGCCGGTGAGCACCAGGTGGTCGCGGTGCACCACCGCATCGCCCACCGGCCCCAGCTGGCGGCGCACCTCCTCGCTGCTCAGGCCCATGATGCGGCGCAGTTCCTCGCTGCTCAGGGTGCTCAGGCCCCGCCCCAGTTCGCGGCCATCGCTGGCCAGCACCCGCACCGCATCGCGCCGGGAGAAGTGCCCCTCCACCGCCCGGATGCCCACCGCCAGCAGGGAAGCCCCCTGCTGCAGCAGGGCCCGCTCGGCGCCCGCATCGACCCGCACGCTGCCCTTCACCAGCAGGGCATGGGCCAGCCAGCTCTTGCGGTCGGCCAGGGGGGTGGCGCTGGGCTGGAACACCGTGCCCACCTTCTCACCGGCGAACAGGGCATCGAGCACCGCCGGATCGCGGCCATCGGCCAGGCGCACCCGGATGCCGCTGGAGGTGGCGATGCGGGCCGCCGCCAGCTTGGTGGTCATGCCGCCGGTGCCCCACTGCCCGCCACCTTCAGCCACATGGCTGAGGCGCTCCAGCTCGGCCAGGTCGCGCACCTCCTCGATCGGGCTGGCGTCGGCATCGGTGCGGGGATTGCCCGAATAGAGCCGATCCACATCGGTGAGCAGCACCAGTTCATCGGCGCCGATCGCCACCGCCACCAAGGCCGAGAGGGTGTCGTTGTCGCCGAAGCGCAGCTCATCGGTGGCCAGGGTGTCGTTCTCGTTCACCACCGGCAGCACCCCCCACTCCAGCAACTGCTCCAGGGTGCGGCAGGCATTCTGATAGCGGCGCCGGGAGGCCAGATCGCTGCGGGTGAGCAGCACCTGGGCCACCGCCAGCCCCCGCACGGCGAAGGCCTCCTGGTAAAGCCCCATCAGCCGGCCCTGGCCCACGGCGGCGGCGGCCTGCAGGGCCACCACCTCGGTGGGTCGCTTGCTGAAGCGAAGGGCCTCGCAGCCCAGGCCCACCGCCCCACTGGTGACAAGGGCCAGGCGGTCGCCCCGGCGCTGCTGACGGCCGAAGCTGGCCGCCAGGTCGGCGATCACCGCCGCCGTGGGCCGCTCGGTGGTGCCCCGCAGCAGGCTGGTGCCCACCTTGATCACGCGCCGCAGACCGCCGGCGGCGGGTGTGCCGGAGGTTGCCATCAGCCGGGAACCGAACCCACCCAGCGGGCCATGCGCAGCTCCAGGTTCTGCAGACGGTCCTGGCGGCAGGGCTCGCCGTCGGGGTCGATCGGCTTGACCAGCACGGTGAACAGGCCCATGCGGTTGCCCACCAGCACATCGGTGAACAGACGGTCCCCCACCAGGGCCACCTGGGCGGGGGGCAGATCGAGATCCAGCAGCACCTTGCGCAGGGCGGCCCGGCGCGGCTTGCCCGCCGAGGTGGTGTAGGGGAGCCCCATGGTGTCGGCCACCGCGCCGATGCGGCGCCGGGAGGGATTGTTGCTGAGCAGGTGCAGGGGCATCCGCTCACGGGCGTGGCGCAGCCACAGCTCAGCCTGGACGGGCATGGTGGCCTGACGGCGGGGCAGCAGGGTGCGGTCGACGTCGAGGACCAGGGCGCGAATGCCACGGTCGACCAGCTCCTGCAGCGGCAGGTGGGCCAGGGAGGTCCCCGGCTGCCAGTCCGGCGTGAGCAGGTCGCGCAGCATCAGTCGTCGCTCTCCCGCTCGTCGAGTTCCGCCTCGATGCGGGGCTGGACCCGCTCGAATTCCTCTCCTTCCACCATCACCGCATCGGCCCCCTCCATGCGGGCCACCACGAAAAAGGGATCCAGGGGGATGTACAGGCCGTACTCCTCATCGCCGGCCATGAAGCTCACCAGCAATTCGTAGGTCTCGCTGTCATCATCGCCCTCCTCATCCTCGAGTTCATCGGGGTCGGGCTCCTCCAGTTCTCCGCTGACGGTGAGGGTGACGGCGGAACGGACCAGGGTGAGGTCGTGTTCCTGCAGCACCACATCCGCCACCGACAGGATCGGTTCGGTGGCGTTGAGGGTCTCCACCAGCTCGGGATCGTCGTCATCGCTGAGGCGGAACAGGCAGACCGGGGTGTCCACCGGCGTCAGCAGGGCGTAGTCGTGGCCATCGAGGGGAATCAGCTGCTCCAGGAAACACAGCAGCTGCCGGCCGCTGCCGTCCCGCACCTGCACGGTGGGCACGTCGCCGGAGCCCGTCATCGCAGGGGGATCGGAGGCCATCAAGGGAAAGCGGGTGCACTCAGAATGAATCAACACCGGCCCGAGTGCCCACGGCGATGGCCGCCGGGGCGACCGGATCGTCGCTGAACGCCGTCAGGTCCAGCGGTTCGGGTCCCTCCCGCTGCCACTGCTCCAGCAGCAGCACCGCCGCCGCGCTGTCGAGCCGCCCGCTGCGGTCGCCGTGCAGAGCGAAGCGTTCGCCTGCCGCCCAGCTGCTGGCGTGCTCATCCACCCAGGCCAGGGGCAGGGGCTGGCCGAGGGACTGCAGGGCCCGGGCCAGCCTCAGGCCAAAGCGGCGGCAATGGATCCCCTGCGGGGTGGGCCGCTGGCCGGCATCGAGGGGCAGCCCCACCACCAGCGCCTGCACCCGTCGCTGGCGCACGAGGGCCAGCAGCCGCTGCAGGTCGGCCTGGAACTCCCCCCGCGCCAGGGCCGGCAGTGGTGTCACCGTGACCCCCAGCGGATCGCAGCCGGCCAGGCCGATGCGGCGTCGCCCCACATCGATGGCCAGCACCGATCGTGGCCGGGGAGGGGCCATTCAGCGCAGGACCAGGGGCGCGGTGGGCAGGCTGCCGAGGGGGCCGCTGGGGGTGGGCATGGGCCGCCGCCGGGGCTGCAACTGCTCGAGCACCGCTTCGAGGCGCCGCGCCGCCCGCTTGGCCGGCTGGCCCTCCTGCCGTCGCCAGACACTGCGGGCCATCAGCACCTCCTCACCGTGGGCCTCGGCCCCCAGGGCCTGCAGCCAGCCCTGGCGCTCGCCGTCGCTCACCTCGCAACGCAGCCAGAGGCTGGTTCCCCCCTTGGCGAGGCGGTGCAGCAAAGGTTCCGCCGCCGTCCCGAGCAGGTGGGCCCAGCCAGGATGGATGCTCAACTCCACCGCCTGGCCGCCGCCGGGGTGCTCATCGAGCCAGCGCACGCCAGCCACCGCCTCATTGCGCACCGCATCCACCAGCAGCCAGCCGTGGCTGCGGCTCTGGTCGAGCAGGTCTTCGATGCGGCGGTCCTGCAGCTGGCGCAGGTGGGCCGGGCAGGTGGCCTGCTCCAGGTGCCACAGCAGCGGGGCCGTGCGGCGGTTGAGCTGGCGCAGCTGCAGATCGGCCGGCAGGGGCGGATCAGGGCGATCCGCCCCTGGCTGCCAGCGCCAGAGGCGATCGGTGCGCTGGGGCTGGAACCCCTGTTCCCGCAGGGTGGCCAGTCGGGAGGTATCCAGGCTGGAGGCGGTGGCGATCCAGCTGGCGGCTCCCTTCACCCGGCCGATGGCCTGGCGCAGCAGATCACCGGCCAGGGCCGCCCGGCTGGGGGCGGAGGCGTCCGGGGAGGTGGCTTCCGTGGCGGCCAGGGCCAGGCGCAGGTGCTGCACCTGCCAGCAGGTGCCGCTGCGATTGAGCCGGCGGGAAACGATCAGTCCCAGGGCCTGCTGGCGGGTGAGCCCCTGGCGCTGCAGGGCCACCAGCACCTGGGCGGCCACGGGGCGGCGGCTGGTCACCGCCGTCAGCAGCTGCTCTGGCAGCGCCAGCAGCAGCGAGCGCTGCAGCAGGGGCTGCAGCGGCAGGAAGGCGGGGTCATCCAGCAGGGGCAGGTGCCAGCCCTGGAGCGCCTCCACCGTCCAGCTGGGGGAGGGTCTGCCCTGGGCAGGCACTGGCACGGCAGGCACTGGCACGGCAGACGACCAAGGAATGGGGTGTGGCGCGGGAACGCGAAACGGGACGATGGCGAAGAACTCCGTACCGTCCTAACCATTCTAGGCGGGGCGCACCAGCACGAGGGGCGTGCGCTCGTTGGCATTGCCGGCGGGATTGGGACGCAGGGCCCGCATCAGCAGGGCCTCGTCGGTGCCGCCGCTGGCGGCCAGCACCTTCACCCGCCCCAGGTCGTTCACATCCACCACCGCCACGGCCACACCCAGGGCTGCCGCCATCCGCTCGCACCAGGCCTCCGGCTGGTCCGGCCCCAGCACGATGGTCTGGTCGTAGGGAGGCGTGGTGCCGGTGATGTCGTCGATCAGGCGGGCCTGCTCTCCGGCCAGCCGATAAAACCAGCCCTTGCTGCCCACCAGCTTGAGGGCGGTGCCCACCAGCCAAGCCCCCAGCACCCGGGCCGGGCCCGACACATCGATCAGGCTCTGCAGCCCGCAGGCGGTGGCCAGGGAGCTGGTGGGGTGGAACGCCCGGCACAGCAGGCGGGCCAGGAAGGAGGGCTCCACCGTCGACGGATGGTGGTACCGCCCCTGGATCACCGCCAGGGGGGTCTCACCGATGGTGAGCACGTCGCCGGGCTGCAGCAGGCCATCGGTGTAGCGCCGCAGCACCTCGAGGGAATCGTCGAGCACCCCCAGCAGATGGGTGCGCACCGGCAGCACGCGGCAGCCCTCGCCCTCGCGCCAGCCGGGGGCGGCCGGATCACCCGGTTCCGGCTTCTGCAGGGGCATCAGGATCCCCTGGCGCCGCTGCAGCCGACCGAAGGGTCCGTAGTTCACCCAGTGGATGTCCATCCAGAGGGTGTCGAGCACGCTTTCGAGATCCACTCCGGCGGGACCGGTGAGGTTCAGACGGATGTGGGCGGCGGTGGACTTGCGCCCCTTCACGATGTAGGCGGCCCAGTAACCATCAGGGCGGGCTTCCTCGTCCGGGTGCAGCGGTGTGATGCGCAGCTCATGGCGCACCTGGCTCGCGTCACTGCGGCCCAGCACGGTGGGCACCAGCGTGATCTCCGGCACCATCACCTCCATGTGGGGGTGGGGGTTGCGGATACGGATCTCGCCGGTGATCTCCAGGCCCTGGGCCCGGCGTCGCACCTGGAAGGCACCGGGCCGCAACTGCAGCGGGGAGGCGGGCCGCAGGCGGTGGCGCAGTTCGAGAACCACCATCCCCAGACCGAGGAGCAGCAGCAGAACCAGCAGAAAGGAAACGGGAAACGGCAAGCCGATACGTCAGGGAATGTCCGGGCGGAGCGTAGATGCACCCGCGGCCCTAGTTTCGGCCCCATGGAACCGGCAAGGCCCTGGCATGCGCAAGACCTTCGTGCTCGACACCAATGTGCTGCTGCATGACCCCCAGGCCCTGAACCGCTTCGAGGACAACCAGGTGGTGGTGCCGATCGAGGTGGTCGAGGAGATCGACCGCTTCAAGCGGGACCCCTCCGAAAAGGGCCGCAACGCCCGTCAGGTGTCCCGCCTGCTCGACCAGCTGCGGCAGAAGGGCAACCTGGCCGAAGGCGTGCCCCTCGATGGCCACCAGGGCGGCACCTTGAAGGTGGTGTTCTGTCGCAGCGAAACCCTGCGCCAGCTGCCTCCGGAATTGAAGGCGGGCAACGGCGACAACAACATCCTGGCGGTGGCGCTGGAACAACGGCTGCAGGAGGTGGTGGGCGGCCAGGCGCCGGTGGTGCTCGTCACCAAGGACACCAACCTGCGCATCAAGGCCGATGCGGTGGGCCTGATCGCCCAGGACTACACCACCGACAAGGTGGACATGGCGGACCTGTACCCCGGCTTCTGCGAGCGCTGGATGGGCGCCGAGCTGATGGACCAGGTCAAGGCTGGCGAAGGACTGGCGGTGGACGCGATCCCCTCCCAGCCGGTCCCCGTTTCGCCGCTGCAGGCCAACGAGGGCGTGACCCTCGTCGACCTGGCCCAGCCGGCCCACACCCTGCTGGCCCGCTACAACGGCCGCACAGGAACCCTGCAACCGCTGCAGAAGTCAGCCAAAGCCAAGATGGGACGCATCCAGCCCCGCAACCGGGAGCAGGCCTTCGCCCTCGATCTGCTGCTCGATCCGGCGGTGGCCCTGGTGACCCTGGTGGGCAAGGCCGGCACCGGCAAGACCCTGCTCGCCCTGGCGGCGGGTCTGCACCAGGTGGCCGACGAGCACCTCTACGAACGGCTACTCGTGACCCGCCCGGTGATCTCCCTGGGCAAGGAGATGGGCTTCCTGCCCGGGGATCTCGAGGAGAAGATGGCCCCCTGGATGCAACCGATCGTCGACAACCTCGACTTCCTGCTCGGTGGCGAGGACGCCCAGGCGGCCCGGGGCAGCCACCGGCCGCCTCGCAGCAACTGGAGCGACCTCAAGGGCATGGGCCTGCTGGAAGTGGAGGCGATCAGCTACATCCGCGGCCGCTCGATCCCCCGCCAGTTCATGGTGGTAGACGAGGCCCAGAACCTCACCCCCCACGAAGTCAAGACAATCGTCACCCGGGTGGGAGAAGGCACCAAGATCGTGCTCACCGGCGACCCTTACCAGATCGATAATCCCTACGTGGATGCCGAGAGCAATGGGCTCACCTGGCTGGTGGAACGCTTCAAGGGCCAGCTGCTCTCCGGCCACATCACCCTGATGCGGGGGGAACGCTCCGAGCTGGCGGAACTGGCGGCCAACCTGCTCTGAGATTGTTTCCCTGGATCCACTGGGCACCGCTGCTGCGGCAGGGGCCCCTCAGTTCAGGAAGGTGCCGGTGATGCCCCCAGTGACGGCGACACGCAACCTGGCCTGACGGTGTGTGTGTCACCAGCCGACAATCCCGGAGAGAGCACACCTGTGGCGTCCCCCGACCAGCGGGGGCTGCCGAACTGCCGCGTTGTTGCACCGTTGCAGAACGGTGTCTCTCCGCCGGAAGGTTGATAGACCATGACGTGCCGTCCGGACTTGTGAGCCAAAGCACAATGTTCGCCGAAAGCAATCATTTCCAAGACAATGCTGGAGGCTTTGGCCGTGGCCATGACGCGACGGTTGATCCAGGGGACATCAAGCCTGGCCCCCTCAGACCATCTGCTCGGGCTTCACCCAGCGATCGAACTCCTCGCCGCTGATCTCTCCCAGGACCAGGGCCGCTTCCCGCAGGCTGAGCCGGTGCTGGTGGGCGTGCCGGGCGATGGCGCAGGCCCGGTCGTAGCCGATCGCCGGCGTCAGGGCGGTCACCAGCATCAGGCTGCGGTCGCGCTGGGCTTCGATGTGCTCCACATCCGCCCGCAGTCCTTCGATGCAGAGTTCCCGGAAGGTGCCGCAACTCCCCGCCAGCAGGTCGATGCTCTCGAGGAGGTTGTGGGCGATCAGGGGCTTGAACACATTCAGCTCGAAGTTCCCCTGACTGGCCGCCATCTGGACGGCGGTGTTGTTGCCCATCACCTGAACGGCCACCATCGTGAGGCTCTCGCACTGGGTGGGATTCACCTTGCCGGGCATGATGCTGGAGCCCGGCTCGTTCTCCGGCAGCACCAGTTCCCCCAGGCCACAGCGGGGGCCGCTGGCCAGCCAGCGGATGTCGTTGGCGATCTTCATCAGGCTGCCCGCCAGCACCGTCAGGGCCCCATGGGCCGCCGCCAGCCCCTCCTGGCCCGCCAGGGCCTGGAACTTGTCGGGGGCGCTGGTGAAGGGCAGGCCGAGGCGCTCGGCCAGCCGGGTGGCGACCGCTTCGCCGAAGCCGGCCGGTGCATTCAGCCCGGTGCCCACCGCCGTGCCGCCGATGGCCAGCTGCAGCACCTGGGGCAGGGTGGCCCGCAGGCTGGCCAACCCCAGGTCCAGCTGGGAGGCATAGCCGCCGAACTCCTGGCCCAGGCTGAGGGGCACGGCATCCTGCAGATGGGTGCGCCCGATCTTGATCAGGCCGGCGTAGGCCCCTGCCTTGACCCGCAGGGCGGCGATCAGGGCTTCCAGGCTGGGGATCAACCGCTGGTGCAGCGCGATCGCCGCCGCCATGTGCATGGCGGTCGGGAAGGTGTCGTTGCTCGACTGGCTCAGGTTGACGTGGTCGTTCGGGTGGACCGGCAGCTTGCTGCCCAGCACGCCGCCGGTGGCGGCGATGGCCCGGTTAGCGATCACCTCGTTGACGTTCATGTTGGTCTGGGTGCCCGATCCTGTCTGCCAGACCCGCAGCGGGAACTCGCCATCGAGCCGGCCGCCGCTCACCTCCTCGGCCGCCGCCACGATCAGGGCCGCCAGCTCCGCCGGAAGCACGCCCCTGGCGGCATTCACCTCGGCGCAGGCAGCCTTGAGCTGGCCGAAGGCGTGCACCACCGTGATCGGCATCAGCGCCCCGAAGGGGAAGTTGCGCAGCGATCGCTGGGTCTGGGCACCCCAGTAGTGGTCGGCCGGCACCTCCACCGGGCCGAGGCTGTCGGTTTCGGTGCGGGTGGCCGGCATCAGCGGGACGCCACCACTTCGCTGTTGAGTTCGTTGAAGCTCAAGGTGGCACTGTTGCCCGAGCCGGGGGCCATCGGAATGCCGGTGGCCTCGCTCACGGCGGTGTTGATGGCATCGACGCTCACCTGACCGTGCCGATCGAAGACCACCCTGCCGCCGCCGTCGATCACCACCACCTGGGGGATCAGGCCATCCCAGTAATGGGCCGGATCGCTGACACCGCCATCGGGCCGGTTCTGGAGCGGATCGGTGACCAGGGGGATCAGGTCGACGGCATTGCCCCAGACCCGCTGCAGCTCCGACACCACCGGCGAGAACTGTTTGCTGACGCTGCTGTCGTCGAGGTAGTAGACGAGCACGGCCACCCGATGCTCTGCCAGGGACTGGGCCAGGCTGCTTCGGGGCGGAACCAGGGAGCCGTTGCCGGCGTAGAGGGCGAAGATGTTGCCGTCGTAGCGATCGTTCTCGAGGCTGGCCGCCGCCGGGCCAGGGGCCCAGAGCAGGCCCATCGCCACGATCAGCAGCAGGGCCCAGAGGCCGGCGAGGGGCCGGGACAGCAAACGGGGCAAGGGGTGGCGGGCATCTCGGCACATTGTGCCCTGCACACCGGCCACCTCAGCCGCGGTTGAGGCCCCGCCCCATCCCCTGGACGATGCCGCGACCCACCAGGCCGATCGCCTTGCCGAGCACCTGGGTCAGCAGCACCACCAGCAGATCCCCCAGGCGTTTCAGCAGGCTCTGCAGCTGGGGGGCCAGAGCATCACGGGCCTCCAGGGCCAAGGTGACCGCCTGCTGCACCCAGCCGAGCTGGCGCAGTTCGGCGTCGCGGGGCTCGGTGAGATCGACGCAATCAATGGCTCCGGCCCCGAGGCGGAACAGGGGACGCCGGCTCTCGTAAAGGTGAATCGGACGGTCGAACCAGCTGGTCCAGCGCTGCTGGGCATTGAGCTGGTTACGCAGTCGCTCCAGGTTGCGGGTGGCCAGCAGCTCGGGACGCAGCAGGTAGCGGCGCAGTTCAGGCCATTCGGCGCAGGCCGCCAGCACCTCGGCACTGATCAGCTCGGCGCTGCGCACCAGCCAGTTGCTGAGCAGCAGCTCCAGATAGAGGACGGCCTGGGGTTCATCCGGGGCCAGCAGGTGGCCGTCCACCAGCAGCGGACGGGCCTGCAGCAGGGACGTGAGCATGGCCACCGGGTCGGGCAGCTCCTGGTCGTCGTCAGCAAACGCACTGCGGTGCAGGAGGGTCTCCGCCACCGGGCAGAGCTTGCCATCCATGGGCAGCTGCACGTAGGAGCCGGCCATGTGGCGCAGGGCCTGCTGGCGCAGCTCCGGCTGGAGCTCCTTCCAGAGCCGCTCCAGCTGCTCGCCGCGGGGATCGTCCTGCAGCAGGCGCTGGCGCAGCCGGTCGAATTGCTCCAGCAGCCCCAGCAGCAGATCGCTGCGGCGGGAGGCATGCAGACCATCCAGGGCCAGCAGCTGGCCGCTGTTGTTGCTGGGTCCGGCGGCGGCGGCCTGCCCCAGCCGCTCCCGCAGGGCCTCCCAGAGGCCCTCGGCGGTGCGTTGCCGCAGGGTGATCGCCACCCCATGACCCGTGCTGGAGACGGGGCTTTCGGCTGGGGAGGCCGCGACGGGCCCAGGCCCCATGGGCTCGCCCCAGGCCAGGCTGACCGGGCCCCAGAGCCACAGCAGCAGGCGCCGGGCCAGCCGCAGCTCCCGCACCCGGCCCTCCAGCAGCAGCAAAGGGAGCAGCTGGACCGGCGGTGGATCGAGCAGCCGCAGACAGAGGCGCAGCTCGGCATCGATCTGCTGCAGTCCACTCAGCAGCAACCATTGGCCCAGGCCGATGGGAACGGCGGAGGCGGCAGCCGAGGCCTGGTGGGCGGCGCCGATGGCCAGCACCCGGCCGCCGGCCAGCACCGTGCTGACGGCCTCCCGCAGGCTCGCGGCGTCGGCCTGCTCAATCAGGCCCTGGGCCGGCAGCTGCAGCAGAAAATCACTGGCGTAGGGATGGTGATCCGGCAGCAGCAGCAACAGCGGCGCCGGATGCCAGCGTTCCAGAAGACGGCGACTCTCGGCATCGAGCGCCTGGGGTTCAGGCAGGACGCCGAGGCACCAGACGATGAGCTGGGGCGAGCCCTGCAACGCGTCAGCGTCCACCACCCGACAACCGCTCCAGCCGGTGGCTCCACTGCCGCTGGCGGGGGGCTCAAGCCAGCTGGTCAGGCCCGCCCGCTGCAGGGGTTCGGCGAACAGCAGCAGCTGGGGGAGGGGCTGTGCTGGACGTCGAGGCACGTGGTCAGGGAAGGGATGGGCCGACCTTAACCAAGCCGGCCACTTTTCTCCAGTGCTGGCCGGGGATGGCCGGACAGGTGCAGGGTGTACGACTCGATCGCGAAGCCGGTTTGCGATTCGATCTGCTGCAGGAGGTTGGCGGGAAGCTGCACATCGAGGTCAAGGATCTCGCCCGATTGGGTGCAGGTGAGATGGCTGTGGGGGTCGGCGCGATAGCCGTAGAGCCGGCCGTTGGCCCGCTCGAGGCATTCGATCACTCCGGCCGATTGCAGGGCCTCAAGATTCTGATAAACGGAGGTGTGGCCGATGTGGCGCCCCTGATCGTTGAGCTTCTCGAAGATGTCCCGAGCGGAAAGATGGCTTTTCTCGGCCCACAACAGATCGAGCACCATGCGCCGCTGGCGGCTCAGCCGCATGCCCAGTTCCCGGCAGCGCTGGTACACCTCTTCCACCTGGCTTGGGGTTGGGGTCAGCGGTACACGACCACCGACCTCGGCGCGGCTGGTGCCGCCTGCGGAAGAGGGGGTGGTCGTGGTGGGATGCAACCGCTGCCGCCATAAACGATGGTTCTGTTATAGGGCAGTTGCACCAACACCGGCACGGGCCACCCTGCCGCCGGCGGCGTGCTTCAGGCGATCGGCAGCTGCAAGGGATCCTGCAGCCGTTGCTCCCCGATGGCCTGCAGGGCCTCCGCCAGATTCACCCGGCCGTCGTACAGCGCCCGTCCCACGATCACGCCCGTCACACCGTGGGGTTCCAGACTCAGCAGGCTGAGCAGGTCGGTGAGACAACCCACACCCCCTGACGCGATCACCGGCAGGGAGGAAGCCTGGGCCATGGCCCGCAGGGCCGCCAGGTTGGGGCCCTCCAGGGTGCCGTCGGTGGCGATGTCGGTGCTGATGATCGCCGCCACCCCCGTGCCCTCGAGGCTGGCGGCCAGGGCGGTGGCCTCCACCGTGCTCTGCTCGATCCAGCCACGGGTGGCCACCATGCCCTCCTTGGCATCGATCCCCACCACGACCCGGCCGGGATGGCGGCCGGCCAGGCGGCGCACCAGCTCCGGGTTCTCAATGGCCACCGTGCCCAGGATCACCCGATCCACACCCCAGCCCAGCAGCTGCTCGGCCCGTTCCGCCGAGCGCACGCCTCCCCCGAGCTGCACCGGAATCGCCAGGGCTGCGGTGATCGCCTGAACGGCACCGTCGTTGCAGGGGGTTCCGCTCCTGGCCCCATCGAGATCCACCAGGTGCAGCCGCGGGGCCCCCTGACGCTGCCATTCCAGAGCCTGGGCCACGGGGTCGTCACTGAAGCGGGTGACACGGTCGTAATCGCCCTGATGCAGACGAACGCAATGCCCGTCGAGCAGATCGATGGCGGGAATGACTTGCATGACCAGGGGACAGGGCCGCTCTGGGATCCATCCTGTGCCATGACGCTGCCCATGGGCCCTGACCCGATGACGCTCTCCCCTCCCGCGCTCGCACCGGACGACTGGCGCCGCCTCAGGGATGCGCTCCGCTACCAGGGCCGCGATCTGCATCACCGCTCCTATGCGGTCACGTCCCAGCGACGGGAACTGCTCTGGGAGGAAATGGACCACTGCCTGGCCCTGGCCGATCGCATCGCGGCTCACCTGGAGCAGCTCAGCGCGACCGGAGCTGATCCGGCGCCGGAAACGACGTAACTTGCCCCCATCCGCGGGCGACGGCACTCGCCAGGCCTCCGTCTCTCCCCGATGTCGCCGCTGCGGCCGCTTGCTGTTCTGCTGCTGATCGGCTGCTGCAGCCCTGTCCTGGCCCAGCCCCTGGCGCCCCCACCGCTGACGGCGCCGGCGCCCCCGCCGCGGCCCCTGCTGGGGCCCGATGGGCCCGATCCGCGCGACAGGCCGCCCCCCCTGGCGCCACCCGGTTCGGTGATTCCACCGATCAACCGCCCCGATGCCCGGCTGGAGGCGGCCCTGCGGGCCCGCCTGTTCGCCGGCCCGCTGGCCTCCCCCGCCGCGGCGGCCGGCGATCCCGACCAGACCGAATGGGAGCAGGCCCGTGCCACGGCCACCCGGCCGGTCTGCGCCGACGTGGGGCCCCTGCGCTATCTCCACAACCGGGTTGATCTCGACGGCGACGGCAAGCTGGAGACCGTGGCGGTGGTGGTCGGCTCCTTCGCCTGTGCCAGCGGCGGCTGCAGCCTGCTGATCTTCCGGGACGTCGACGGCGTGCTGGAACTGGTGGCGGAGAACGGCCTGTTCCAGTCGCCCCTGACGGTGATCAGCAATCGCCACCGCGGCTGGCTGGATCTCACCCTGCCCGCCAGCCTGCATGGCGCCCCCGACGGGCTGAAGGAGCTGCGTTTCGATGGCCGCACCTATCGGCCGGTGCCGCTGGCGGTGGCCGAAGGGACCAGCGGGCCACCCGGAACGGTGCTGCTGGAGCTGCTGCCCCTGCCCTTCGAGCGCCTGGGCCAACCCCTCCCCTGCGGCCCCTGATCCGGCCCGGCCGCTTGAATGGCGCTCACCGACGCGGCATGGCGATGAGGATCCTGGTGATGGGCGGCACCCGTTTCGTGGGCCGGCCCCTGGTGAAAAGGCTCCTGGCGGCGGGCCACGCGCTCAGCCTGTTCACCCGTGGGCGCCAGCCGGTGCCGGCGGGGGTGGAGCATCTGCAGGGAGACCGCAGCAGCGCCGAGGGCCTGGAGGTCCTGCAGGATCGCCCCTTCGATGTGATCGTCGACAGCTCCGGCCGCACCCTGGAGGACACCCGCCAGGTGATCACGCGCACCGGCCCCCCTGCCCATCGGCTCGTGTACGTGAGTTCGGCCGGGGTCTACGCCGACAGCGAGCTCTGGCCACTCGATGAGGAGTCGCCCACCGATCCCCAGAGCCGCCACGCCGGCAAGCTGGAAACGGAAGCCTGGCTGCGCCAGGAGGGCATCCCCTTCACCAGCTTCCGGCCCACCTACATCGTCGGTCCGGGCAACTACAACCCGGTGGAGAGCTGGTTCTTCGATCGGATCGTGCACGGCCGGCCGGTGCCCCTGCCCGGCGACGGCAGCACCATCACCCAGCTGGGCCACGTGGCCGACCTGGCCGCCGCCATGGCCCGCTGCATTGAGGTGGAGGCCGCCACCAATCGGATCTACAACTGCACCGGCTGCCAGGGCATCAGCTTCCGGGGCCTGGTGGCCGCCGCCGCCCGGGCCTGTGGCACCGACCCGGAGGCGGTGGAGATCCGCAGCTTCGATCCCGCCGGCCTCGACAAAAAGGCCCGCAAGGCCTTCCCCCTGCGCCTGGCCCATTTCCTCACCGACACCCACCGGGTGCGGCGGGAGCTGGCCTGGGAGCCCGCCTTCGACCTGGAGGCCACCCTGGCCGCTAGCTACACCAACGACTACGCCCTGCGGATGCCCACCACACCCGACTTCAGCGGCGACGAAGCCCTGCTGGGCTGAAGGATCAGGGCCCTGATCGCCGCAGGTACAACGCCATGGCCCGAGGACAGACTGTCGTCATGCGACGAATTTTGCCCCTGGAAATGCGTCAGGAGATCCGCCACTGGTGGCGGCTCTGGAACGATTGCCGCAACGGGATGAGGTTCGACCGATCCATGGGCGACCTGGCAGTGGGTGAGCTGGCAGTGGGTGAGCTGGGCCAACGGTCATCGATCGGCCTCATCCAGCCGATCATGCCCAGTGACTTCTTCGAGAACAAACGGGCCAATATCCGCCGCGGCGCCGCCCTGCTGGATTGCGGCCTGATCGGTGCCGAAAAGGCCTGGTCCTTCTGGCACCGTGTCGGCCGTCCCCATGCCGCCAACGGATTTCTGCCGGGACGGAACATCGTCAACGGCAAGCTCGTTGCCCTCAGCGGCGGAGGGCTCTGCCAGCTGTCTTCGATGGTGTATCACCTGGCCCTGCTGGGTGGATTGACCGTGCTGGAACGCCATCCCCACAGCCTGGACATCTACGAGGAGGATCAGCGCTTCACACCCCTGGGCGCCGACGCCACGGTGGTGTGGGGATACAAGGATCTGCGACTCCACAATCCCCACCCATTTCGCATCTCCTTTGGATTGAGAGTGGAGCGGAACAGCTTGATCGGCGAGCTTCGTTCCGAGGCCAACCTGACGGCCAGCGACGTTGAGTTTGTACGTGTGGAACTCGAACGACCCTGGGTTCAGATCAACACGATGGTCAACCAGCTCCTGCTCGTCTCGACGGTGTACGAACAGCGACAGGGCCTGCAGGTCAGCCCCGCTGACCTGCCCGCAGGTACCCCAGGGCGGAGCTGAGCGCCAGCAGCAGCGAGGGCCAGAACAGCCACCAGCCGGCGGCCTGCAGAGCGGCCACCAGTCCCGCCCCCTGGCCCAGGCCCCAGGCGGGCGGCCAGAGCAGAAGCAGCAGGGAGAGGAACTGCAGGATCGTCTTGGCCTTGCCCCCCAGGGAGGCGGGGCCGCCGCTGCCCTGGCCGGCCCGCCAGCCGGAGATCAGCAGCTCCCGGGCCAGCAGCAGCCACACCGCCCACAGGGGCAGGCCGCCGGTGTGGGCCAGCCACAGCAGCGGGGCGCTGATCAGGATCTTGTCGGTGAGGGGATCAAGCCTGGCCCCCCACACCGAGCCACCGCCGGCCCGGCGGGCCAGGGCCCCGTCGGCCCAGTCGCTCAGGCCGCCCAGCAGCAGCAGCAACCAGGCCAGGCCAGGCCGGCCGCCGGCCAGGGCCAGCAGCAGGGGCAACCCCAGCACGGCCCGGGCAAGCGTCAGCAGGTCGGCGAGGCGTCGCAGGGGAGGGGTCCCGTTCACCAGCAGAATGCCATCACCGAGGAGATCCGCATGGTCGTCGAGCGCAGCGTGGCCGAAGTGATGACCAGCCCCGTGCTGAGTGTCATGACCACCACGCCCCTCCAGGAGGCCGTGCAGCTGATGAGCGACCACCACGTCAGCGGCCTGCCGGTGCTCGATGAGCTCGGAGCGCTGGTGGGGGAACTCAGCGAGCAGGACCTGATGGTGCGTGAGAGCGGTTTCGATGCCGGCCCCTACGTGATGCTGCTCGATGCCGTCATCTATCTGCGCAACCCGCTCGACTGGGACAAGCAGGTGCACCAGGTACTGGGCAGCTCGGTCGGGGACGTGATGGGCTCCAAACCCCACAGCTGCACCGCCACCACCAGCCTTCCCCAGGCGGCCCGCCTGCTGCACGACCGGGGCACCCAGAGGCTGTTCGTGCTCGACGACCAGGAGGCCCTGGTAGGGGTGCTCACCCGCGGCGACATTGTGCGGGCTCTGGCGGCCGAGGGCTGAACGTTCCAGATCAGGCGGCCCCCCTCTGGGCACTCCGGAGCTTGGGAGAAGGGTTCCAGGGGATGACGGCACCATCGGCCACCAGCCAGAGGGCCTCACCCCGGGGGCAGGGGTGGCCTCCCGTCAAAACGCCGAACGACGGCAGCACCAGCTGGTTCAGGGTCTGGTCGTAGGCGAAGCACGGCAACCGCAGCCGGTCGGCGCCACGGCCCACCAGAGCCACCGGATGGCGGTGGCCGCAGACATTCAACCGGCCGCCCATGGGCTCCGGGGCATGGCTCAGCCACAGGGGGCCCATGGGCTGGGAGGGCTCCTGGACCAGGTCCTCCAGCCAGCTGCCCCGTTCGTGGTTGCCGCCGATCAGCCGCAGGGGACAGCCCAGCAGGGAGGGCAGGGCCGCCAGCTTCTGGCGCAGCTCCTCGGTGAGGCCCAGGCGGCTGTGGATCAGGTCGCCGAGCACCACCACCAGCCGGGGCTGGAGCCGGTGGGCCACCGCCAGCAGGGCATTGAGGGTGGCCGCATCGCCATCGCTGGGCAGCGGGATGCCCTGGCACTGGAACGATTCCGCCTTGCCCAGGTGCAGGTCGGCCAGCAGCAGCAACCCCTGCTGCGGATCCCAGGCGGCCTTCTCCGCCAGCAGCTCCAGGTGGTGGCCCCGCCAGGGGAATTCAACGGCGGCAGGAGGATTCACGCCGGCGGCTTCGGGGCGCCGTGGAGGATGACGGACATGGCGCGATCGCAGGGAGAAGCGGAACGTCGCCATTCTCTCCGCCCAGAATCCGCTCAGCAGGTCCCGCGCTGATGACGTCCACCCCGCCGGATGCGGCCGAGAGCGCCAGGGCCGCTCTGCTGCGGCTGGCGCCCTACCTGCTGGGCCGGGTCCGGCGGGGGGTCGTCGGCAGCAGCCGCTACGCCCAGAAGCTGCGGGAAGCGATCCGCGATGCCGCCGCCGATGGCTCTGGCGGCCCCGTGCTGATCAGCGGTGAACCGGGACTGGAGAAGGACAACATCGCCGCCCTGATCCACTTCGGATCTGCGGCCCGCAAGCAGCTGGTGGTGCAGGTCAACTGTGCCCTGCTGCGCCCCGACGGGGCGGAACTGTTCGCGGCCGGAGCCGATGGCCTCACCCTGCTCGACTGCCTCGGCGCCGGCGGCCTGTTGCTCGATCAGATCGACAAGGCCGATCCCCAGCTGCGGCCGGCCCTGCTGCAGCTGGCCCGCAGCGGTCGCTGGGTCTCGCCCGACGACGGCCATGAACACCCGTTCCCGGGGCGGGTGTTCCTCACCGCCGAAACCACGGCGCCCGATTTCGATGCCTGCTGCCGCCACATCCGGGTGCCGCCCCTGCGGGTGCGGCGCCAGGATCTGGGCGAATGGTTGCGCTACGGGGTGCGCCAGAAGGCGCGCAGCCTGGGCTGGGCGACGCCACCCGCGGTGAGTGAGGGACTGGTCAAGCGACTCCAGACCTACGACTTCCCCGGCAACATCCGGGAACTCTCCCTGGTGATCGAGCGGGCCTTGCGCCAGTGCGCCGACGGCCGACCGGCCGTCCTGCCCGACGAAGTGTTCTGGACAGGGCGCCGCTCCCAGCGCGCCCGCTTCGACCTCTGGCGCTGGAAACCCCAGCTGCGGGACGTGATGCGGTCACCGCTGCTCTGGAACGGCCTGTTGTTCGGCCTGGTGAGCTGGGTCTTCGTGCTGGTGAACCTCTGGCTCTGGTTCGGTCCCCAGGACCGTCAGCACAACGGGGCCCTGAACATGTTCTGGGCCTGGTGGTGGCCACTGATCCTGCTGACGTACCCGGTCGTGGGCCGGTTGTGGTGCTCGTTCTGCCCCTTCATGGTCTGGGGGGAGATCAGCCAGCGGCTCGCCCGGGCCCTGGGCTGGCAGCCCGCCCGCTGGCCAAGGGGCGACAGCGATGCCTGGGCGGCGCCGATCCTGGCGGCCGGCTTCGCGGCGATCCTGCTCTGGGAGGCGGTGTGGAACCTGGAGAACTCGGCCTGGCTGAGCAGCTGCCTGTTGCTGTTGATCACCCTTGGTGCCGTGGTCGGCTCGCTGCGTTTCGAGAAGCGCTTCTGGTGCCGCCATCTCTGTCCGGTGGGGGGCATGAACGCCCTGTTCGCCAAGCTGGCGATCAGTGAATTGCGGGCCCAGGCGGGGATCTGCAGCGGCAGCTGCACCTCCTACGCCTGCTTCAAGGGGGGGCCGGCCGAAGGCGAAGGCCTGCCCACGGCCGGCTGTCCCCTGGGCACCCATCCAGCCCACCTGGAGGACAACCGCAACTGCGTGCTCTGCCTCACCTGCGCCCAGGCCTGTCCCCATCGCTCGGTGCAGCTGCGGCTGCGGCCACCGGCCGCGGATCTGCAGCGCGACATGGACCCGCCCGCCGGCGAGGCGGGCCTGATCCTGGTGCTGGCCGGTGGAGTTTGTCTGCACCATTGGCAGCGACTTCTGGGGGGCGTCTCACTGGCGCCGGAGAGCCTGGTGGCGGGCCCGTTGCTGCCGCGGCTGGCCTTCGCGGTCCTGGCCCTGGCCCTGCCGGCGGGGGCCTTCCTGCTGGTCCGCCATCTGCGCGGCTGGGGGCGGCGTCCGGAGGTGGCCGCCTCGCGGCTGCGGCTTTCCCTCTATGCGCTGTTGCCGCTGTTGTGGGCCCTGATGCTGGCTGACCACCTGCCCCTGGGCATGGCGGAGGGGGGGCTGGTGCTGCCGGTCAGCGCCAGCCCCTGGTGGCCCCAGCTGGCCGCCCGCTTGCCCGGATGGAGTGCCGACGGCCACGTGATCGCCTTCTGCCAGACGCTGGTGCTGGCGGTGGGTGTGGCGGGTTCGGTGGTGCTGCTGCGGCGACTGCTGCAGCCCCTGCGCTGGGGTTGGCTGGCCCTGGGCTGGCTGGCGCTGGGGCTTGGGGCGGGCGGGCGCTGGCTGGTGGCGGCGGGCTAACGCCCGCAGACCCGCTGCAGGTCACTGTCGCTGTAGAGCGCGACGGGGGCATCGGCAGGGCTCTCCTGCAGCCGCTGCTTCTTGGTGAGGTAGTGGGCGCCGCCGAGGCTGTTGCCCAGCGGCACGCGAGCGCTGCCATGGCTGCCGCGCCAGGCGTTGCAGGTGGCGAGGGTGTCGAGGGCCAGGGCGGGAAAAGCGGCGGCCAGCAGGGCAGCCCCGCCCAGGACCAGCAGCACGGCCGGGGCCATCTGACTGCGGCGCACCGCAGCCCCCGGCGCCGGACCCAGCCAGCAGCCATCGGCAATGGCGGACACATGGCGGACCTGATGCGGCCGTCCCAGATACACCCAGGCGCGGCGGCCATCGGCCAGGGGCAGGGGCTGGCGGTCGTAGAGGCGGGGATAGCCCTCCAGCCGATCCAGCCGGGCCAGGCCGGCGGCATCCACGCCATACACCTCGCCCCGCACCGACCCCTCGCCGGGCACGGCCATCGGGAAGGGGCCCAGGTCATGGAGCACCACGTCCGGCAGAAGCGCCTCCCCCAGGAAGGGAGCCCCAGCCAGCCAGTGGTGGTTGCCATGGCCGCGCTTGAGGGTGCCGTAGACGAAGACCAGCTCGGGATTCCGGTTCACGGGTCGGGCCAGGGGCGGTGGGGCCTGAGGCCATAATGCGACCAAAATGCATCCGGTTCCATGACGATCGCCCTGCTCGCGACGCTGCTGGGTTCGCTGGTGTTGATGGGCTGGATCGTCAAGCGGCTTGAGAAGGCCTCCTGAGTCAAGGCTCCAGGGAGCGCACCTGACCCGCCACCCGGATTGAGCCACCCAGCGCCGCCGGGATCTCGGCACTCAGCAGGGAGCGGCAGCCCATGTCCTCCCCCTGCACCACCACGAGGCTGCCGCCGTGGGGCCAGCCGAGGGCCTGCAGATAGCCGCCCAGCGCCGCCGTCGCGGCACCGGTGGCCGGATCCTCGTAGACGCCGCCGGAGGCGAAGGCATTGCGACTGTGGAACGTCCGGGGCCCTTCCGCCCAGACCAGCAGGAGCGTCAGCAGCCCCGCCGCCGCCATCAGCCGGGCCCCCTCCTTCATGGCGTAGCGCATGGCCGCCAGGTCCTCGCGGCGGCGCAGGGCCAGCAGCAGATGGTCGGCACCGCCATGGACGATGGCCGGTGGCAGGGCGGGATCCAGGTCGCTGGGTTCGTAGCCGAACAGCGCCAGGCCGGCCGCGAGCAGCTCCGGCCCCACGGGGCGCTGGTGGGTGGGGGGCGACTGCAGGGCGGCGCTCCAGCGCTCCCCCTGCCGCCGGCCCGCCACCGTGATCTCGGCGCTGTTGAGCACCAGGGGGAACACCCCAGCCCCGAAGCGTTCGGCCAGGGCCGCCCCGAGGGCGACGGTGGCATGGCCGCAGAAGGGCACCTCGGTGGCCGGGGAGAAGTAGCGCACCCGCCAGCCGTCCTCCTGGGGGGCGGCAAAGACCGTTTCCGAGTCGCCCACCTCTGCCGCGATCCGCTGCATCTGGGCAGCCTCAGGCAACTGCTCAGCGATCACGACGCCGGCGGGATTGCCGCCCTGGTCGCCGTCGCTGAAGGCCGCCAGGCGCTGAACGGTGAGCATGGACACGGGCCTCAGTCGTCCTCCCGGGCGCGCACGTAGACGATCGTGCGGTTGCCGCTCGGGGCCTCCCGTTCCTCCATCACGAACAGGGAGGGACAGCCGCGGACCAGATCGGAAAGCTTGCGGAAGCCGTAGAGCCGGGTGTCGAAGTCGGGCTGGATCTTCTGCAGGTAGCTGCCGAACGTGCCCAGCTGGGTCCAGCCCGACTCATCCACCGAGCGGTCGAGGGCTTCCATCAGGAAATCAGCGGGAATGGCGGGAAGGCCGCCGACGGGGGGATCACTTTCCCGGGGCCGGCGGGCGCTTTCGGCGGCGGCGGCATCCTCCCCCTGGCGGGAGGCGGTCCGCAGCACTTCGGTGAACAGGAACTTGTGGCAGGCATTGCGGAAAGCCGCCGGGGTCTTCTCCTCGCCGAAGCCGTACACCAGCAGCCCTTCCTCCCGCAGGCGCACGGCCAGGCCAGTGAAATCGCTGTCGCTGGTCACCAGGCAGAAGCCGTCGAAGCGGCGGGTGTACAGCAGATCCATCGCGTCGATGATCATCGTGCTGTCGGTGGCATTCTTGCCCACGGTGTAGGCGAACTGCTGCATCGGCTTGATCGAGAACTTGTTGAGCAACTTCTTCCAGGAGGCACTCTCCGGTGAGGTGAAGTCGCCGTAGATGCGCCGCACGATCGCCTCCCCGAAGCGGGCCACTTCCTCCAGCACCGCCTCGATCACCGCCGCCCGGGCGTTGTCGGCATCGATCAGCACCGCCAGGCGCTTGCCGTTGTCCTCAACGGAACCGCCGGCCGCTGGGAGAACTCCGGAAGGGGATGTCATGGCTCAACCCCTACGGGGTTCGACCCTAACCGCCCCCAGCGCGTGTCCCCGGATGCTGCCGCCACCCCACGCGGACAGGAGAATCTGGCCATGGTTGTGCCGCCCGTCGCCATCGCTCCACCTCCCCTGCTGCCCTGCCCGGCCGAGGCGGGCTGGGAGCTGGTGGCCCGCGCCCGCCTGCCGCGGAGGGATGCGAACGGCCAGCCTTCGGGGGGCTTCTCCGCCGCCAGCTACCAGAACGACGCCGATGCGCTGCTGCTGCTCAGCGATGCCCCCCAGGGCAGCGTGGGCGCCTGGAGTGGGCTGCGGCAGCTGGGCCGGGTGCCGCTGCGGCCCCTGTTCCGGCTGGAGCTGAAGGGATCCCCCGGAGCGCCGTTGCCGGCTGAGATCGATGGGGAAGGGATGGTGGTGCGCGGCGAGCGGCTCTGGGTGGCCAGCGAAGGCCGGCGCAGCAGCGACCGACCGGCCCAGCTGCTGGCCTTCGATCGGGCCAGCGGCCAGCTGGAGCGCGCCTATCCCCTGCCCGCCGACTGGCAGCCGGCGCCAGGGCGGGGGCTGGGGGCCAACAAGGGCCCGGAATCCCTGGCGCTGCTGCGCCGGAGTGGACAGGCGGACGTGCTGCTGATGGCCTCGGAATCGCCCCTGCTGCAGGATCCCCCGGCCCAGGTGCGGCTGCTGGGCTGGACCCTCGGCCCTTCTGGAGCCGTCGCGCGGCCCCTGGCCCGGCTGGCCATTCCCGCCGGCCCTGGCTGGGGGCTGACCGATCTGCTGGTGGTGAACGCTGCCTCGCCAGCGCCGGGCCTGCTGGCCCTACTGCGGCGCTTCCAGGCCCCCGATCAGTGGCAGGCGCTGCTGGCCCACTACCCGCTGCCCGATCGCCGGTCCGACCCGGACGCCGTGCTGGAGCCGATCCGCCAGTGGGATCTGATCGAAGCCGGCCTGCCGCCCGACAACTGGGAGGCCCTGACCCCGGGGCCTGTACAGGCCGATGGCCGGGGCAGCCTGTTGCTGGCGTCGGACGACAACTTCAACGCCAGCCAGGACAACCACCTGGCGCTGCTGGTGCCGCGCCAGAGCGCCCCCTGCCACCCCAGCCGATGAACCGCCGTGATCTGCTCTCCCTGCTCGGCATCGGCGCCTGCTCCTTCGCCCATGCGGCCCTGCCCTCGGCGGCCGTGGGCTCCGAGACGGCGGCTCTGGCGGCGACGCCCGGGCCGGGGCCAACCCCCTTCCCGGTGGTGCCCACCCCCCTGCCGGTGCCCAGCGATGGACTCGATGCCAACAGCCAGCGGCGCACCTACGCCCGCATCGAACTGGAGGACCGGCTGGTGCTGCCGGACGGCTTCCGGGCCGACGTGGTGGCGGTCTGGGGGGATCCGGTGGCCGATGGCCGGTTCGGCTTCAACAACGACCACCTCTCCTTCCTCGCCCTGGCGGCGGATCGGGCCCTCCTGACGGTGAACTTCGAATACATCAGCGCCAGGGCCTGGCGCGAGGGCTATGCCGAAGCGGTGGGCGGCGAACTGCCGTTCGACGCCGTGATCGCAGCGCTTGCCCCCCTGGGCGGCCGGGTCGACGCCGCCAGCCTGGCGGCGGACGACCCGTTGCTGGGGACCATCCGCCAGCTGGCGGCGGCCGGCATGGCCGACCTGGGCGTCGGCGTGATCGAACTGGAGCGGGAGGCCGGCGGAGCCTGGCGGCGGCGGCCCGGCCGCTTCGATCGCCGCATCACCGGCCTCAGCGGCTGGCGCGACCCCGCCCAGCGGCTGCGCAGCTCGGGGCCAGCGGCGGCCGTGTTCCGGCGCCGCGAGCGACTCGGCTACGACGACGGGCTGGGGGACGCGATCATCGGCAGCTTCGCCAACTGCGCCGGCGGCGAAACCCCCTGGGGCACGGTGCTCAGCGCCGAGGAGAACATGCAGAGCCAGGTGCCGGAGGCGGTGCACGCCGATGGCTCCTCCGTCTCCCCCGCCGCCCGTCCCTTCGCCTACGACGGCCAGCGCCTCGACGGCCTCGGCAACCCCTTTGGCCTGGCGGGCAACAAGTACGGCTGGATGGTGGAGCTCGACCCGCGCCGGCCCGAGCGCGCCGCGGTGAAGCACAGCTGGCTGGGCCGCTTCCGCCACGAGGCGGTGGCCGTGAAGGCTGTCGCCGGCCAGCCCCTGGTGGTCTATTCCGGCTGCGACCGCCACGGCGGCCACCTCTACCGCTTCGTCAGCGACAAGCCGATCCGCGATCCCGCCGACCCCGCCAACTCGGAGCTGTTCAGCGCCGGCCGGCTCGAGGTGGCCCGCTTCGATCCGCCCGGCCCGGACGGAGGCGAGGGCCGGGGCCGCTGGCTGCCCCTGGAGCCCACCACCCCCGTGGCGCCGCTCGGCCCAGGCCACTTCGCCCGCCACGGCTTGGAGCAGGCGATCCTGCTCCCCCACAGCGACCGCCGCAGGCCCGGCGCCGAAGCCTTCGCCAGCGACGCGGCCGTGGCGGCCTACCGGCGCCGGTTCGCCACCCTGGCCGACCTCTACCCCGGCGAGGGGGAGGAGCGGATGGGGGCGATCCTGATCGATGCCCACCTGGCCGCCTGCGCCATCGGCGCCACCCCCGCGGCCCGGCCCGAGGACACGGTGATCGATCCGCTCAACGGCGACCTGCTGATCGCCTTCACCGCCGGGGGCGGCAGCGACGACGGCCGGGCCGACCCGGCCATCTTCCGCGGGCCCAAGGGGCAGCCCAGCTGGCCCTTCGGCTGGATCATGCGCCTGGCCGACGACGGTCCGGCCCGGGCCGGTTCCTTCCGCTGGCGGATGGTGGCCACCGGCGGGGCCCCGTGGCAGGGGGGGATGGGCTTTGCCAATCCCGACAACCTCGCCATCGACCGGCAGGGGTCCATCTGGATGGTGACCGACCGCTCGACGAAATCGGCGGATCTCGATCTGTTCGGCAACAACAGCTGTTGGGTGCTGCCCAGCCGTGGCCCCCACGCCGGCGAGGCCTTCTGCTTCGCCATCGGGCCGATGGAGTGCGAGCTCGCCGGCCCCTGCTTCGACGGCGGCGAATCCACCCTGTTCCTGGCGGTGCAGCACCCGGGCGAGGACAACGGCACCCGCCCTTCTGCGGAGGCCCGTGAGGCCCAGGCCCACCGGCTGGTGGATCGCTCCGGGCGCCCCTTCGAGCAGCTGCGCTGGGTGCCGCTGGGCTCCAACTGGCCCTCCGGCGTCCCCGGTCGGGCCCCCCGCCCCGGGGTGGTGGCGATCCGGCGCCTGGCGGGCGGGCCCCTGCTGGCGGATCAGGCGGTGCCGGCGTCGAGGGAGCGCTCGATCTGATCGATCGCCTCATCGAGCGGCTCGATCGCCGTCGCCATGGCCGCATCGCTGGCTTCGGTGCTCGGCCACTGGTGATCGACCTGGCGGCGCAGCTGCTGCAGGCCGCCATCAATGGCCTCCAGCCGGGTGGCCAGGGCCAGCAGCCTGGCCTCCCGTTCATCCATCCCCTGGCGCGCCGCATGCAAGTTGCGGCGCAGCTGGTCCACCAGCCGACGCCGTTCCTGGCGCAGGGGACCCTCCGCCTCCCGCTGCAGGGACTTCTCCTCCCGGGCCAGGCGACGGGCCAGGTCGTCGGGGTCGAGGCGCCGTCCCCCGCCCGACTCCAGCAGGGGCCGCCGTTCCTGCAGCCGTTCCGGCAGTTGCTGCAGCCGCTCGCAGCAGAGCTGGACATTGCCCAGGGCCTCCAGATGGCCCGGGTCCGTGAAACGGGCCACGGCCTCCTCCCGCAGCGCCATCGCCGCCACCGCCAGGCCGCCGGCCCGGTCCAGGGCCTCCTCCAGGCCCGCATCGAGCCGCTGCGCATGAAGGCGCTGGCTGCGGCTGCGGCGCCCGGCCGCTCCCCCCCGGGCCAGCAGTGCCGCGCCGGCCACGCTGAGGCCAACGGCCGGCAGGAGCGCCCGGGGAAGGGCCACCCCAGCGCCACGCACCAGCAGCAGCAGGCAGAGGCCGCCGCCGGCGACCGCCAGGGGATGGTCGAGGGGGTTGGTCCAGCCCGATGCCGCCATCAGAAAGCCATCTGCAGATCTTCCATGCGGCGCCGGATGCTGTCCGCCGTGCCGGTGGTGAAATCGCCGCCGTTGCTCTCAGCGATGCGGCGCAGCACGGCGGGATCGAAATCCCCCTGGTTGCCGTAGCCCATCGTGAACACACCGATGCGCTCATCACTGGCGAAACCGCTGCGTTGCAGCTCGCTGCCCAGCCCCTCCAGGGACAGACGCGAGCCGTTGTCCTGGCCATCGGTGAGCACCACCACCGCCAGGATCTCGCCGGGGCGCCGGGTGGACCGCAGCCAATCGCGCCCCTGCTGGATGGCGTCGTAAAGGACGGTGCCGCCCTCCGCCTCCAGCGAGGCGATGAAACGGCCCGCCGGGTCCATCCCCGCGCCGCCCCCGCTCACCACCACCGGCGGCCGCAGCCGGTTGTCGAAATCGAACAGGCCCACGGTGTCCCGCGGACCGATCTGGGCCAGGTAGGCCTGCAGGCTGCGCTGGGCCGCCGGCAGCTTCTCCCCCTTCATCGAACCGGAGCTGTCCACCACCAGGGCCACCCGGGAGGGCTTCTTGGCCTGGTTGCGCCAGAGGGCGATGATCGCCTCCACCACCTCCGGCTTCGGCGCCCGCAGGGAGTCGTAAACGGCCCGGGGATCGGCGCCGTAGGCCGCCGTGACGCGGCTGGGCGGCACCGCCGGGTTGGCCGGCCGCAGCCCCTGATCGGCCGCCAGACGCTGCAGGTCCTCGCTCTGGAGGCGCTCGATGATCAGCAGGGCCGCCTGCTTCTCCTTCGGCGACACCCAGGGGGCCTCCGGCAGGATCGCCCGCATCGTGCTGGCGTAGGTGGCCCTGGGGTACACCGCCTTGAGGGGTTCCTGATCGGCCCGGCGGGAGGCGTTGACCGCCACCACCGACGACTCGTAGACCGAACCCACCGAGGCCCAGAAGGGCCCGTTGCGCTGCATGGCCCGGGCGAGTTCATCGGTGGAGCTGCCGTAGCGGGTCACGTGGCGCTCGATCGCCGCCACCTCCTCGCCGTGGGCCTGCACATCGGCCAGGGTGAGCGCTTCGGGTCGCTTGCCGGCCACCTCGGCCACCATCGCCACCAGGGTCTGCAGGCCCGAATTGGAGCGGGTCGGGGCGGTGTGGACGTAGCGGATCGGCTGGGAGGGGGCGGACGGATCCAACTGGCGGTGGTTGCTGCTGCGGGCCAGGGCGGTGAAGGGATCGGGGCGGTCGAGGCCCTTGGCCAGGGCCGGGGTGGTCATGAACACCATCGGACTGGAGGCCAGGGCCGGCGCATCAGCCGGCGGCGGAATCAGCTCCCGGCTGGGCGCCAGGCGCTGCAGCCGGTGCCGCAGCAGGTCGAGATAGATCTCGCCGTCCACGGAAACCAGGGTGGGGATGCGGGGATCCTCGGCCGACTGGCCGCCCTGGAGCACCCCCCGGGCATGGGTTTCCATCTCACTGACCACGTCCCCACTGCCGGCCGCCCGGCAGCGCAGCAGCACCGGGGTGCGATCGGCCAGCCGTGGCGGCGACTGGGCGATGGCCTTGGCCGCCTCCTGGCAGAAGCCCTTCAAGGCACTGCCCACCAGCATCTCCAGCTCCAGCGGGGGCGGGGCCACAAGGTTGCAGCCGCCGATCGGCAGGCCGAGGAGTGCGGTGGTGAGGGCGGCCAACCGCAGGGCCCGTGCCATGGAGAGCAACGGAAAGGTGCCCCCATTCTGCTGGCAAGGGCCTGTGGCCTCCGCAGGGCCGGTCAGACTGCTTCGCACCCGGACCGCCCCCCTTGGAAGCGACCCTGAACCGCAGGCGCCTGCTTTCCCTGTTGATCGCCGGCGCCTCCCTGGCCCTGGCCACGGCGCCCCTGCCCGGGCTGCGGCGGCCGCTGCTGGTGACAGTGGGATCGGAGCTGGCCGGCGCCATGGTCGACGTCGAACCCCTGTTCGAGCGCCGCCACGGCGGCATCGACCTGACCTGGAGGGTGCAAGGCTCCCAGGACATGGTCAACCGTGCCCGGGAGGAGGGCCTCGAGCGTCCCCGGGTGCTGATCCCCGCCAATCGGGACCTGCTCAACCAGTTGGCCGATGAGCTCCAGGCCCAGGGAGCGCCGGCGCCGTTCCTGCAGGCCCCCGTTCCCGTCGCCCGCACCCTGCTGGTGGCCGTGGCCTGGCCGGAGCGGGCCAGGCGGCTGTTCCCTGACGGCCGCTTCTCCTGGCCCCAGCTCAGGCGCGCCACGGCGGCGGGCCAATGGGGGGCCCTGGGCGCCCCGTCGAGCTGGGGCAGCGTCGACCTGCGCAGCACCGATCCGATGCGCTCCAATTCCGGCCAGCTGACCCTGGCCCTGTGGTGCCGGGGCCAGAACGGATCCGACTGTGCCGCCGCCCTGCGCCGCGCCGTCTACCGGCCGGCCCGCTCCACCGACATCTTGCTGCAGGAATTCATCAGCGGCGGCCCCAACGAGGGCGACCTGGCCCTGGTCTACGAGGCCTCGGCCCTGACGCGGCAGCCGGAGGCCGGCCGCCAACGGCCAGGGGGCTATGTGCTCCTGGTTCCGGATCCCACCATCGAGACGGTGCTGGCGGCGGCCGTGCTGCGGGGGGAAGCGGTCGGCGGGCCCCAGGACGGCGAGCATTTCGTCGCCTTTCTGCTCTCCCGGGACGGTCAGGCTGTGCTCAGGCGCCTGGGGTTCCGCGGCGCCGACGGCGGCGGCGGCAGCCCGGCCGCCAGCGGCGTGAAGCGCCTGCCGCCCCCCTCGCCCCAGGAACGGGAAGAGCTGCTGCGGCTCTGGCAACAGGCCGGCTGACCATGGGGCGGTATTGCCGCTTACCAGGGCTGGTGCGGCAGACAACGGACGCGGGCGAGGCGACGGCCAGTGCTTCAACGATGCCCAGATCACGGGATTCGACCTGCATTTCTGAGGCTGACGACGCCGTGATCCACGCCGGGATCGTGTCACCATGGCGGAGCCAAAGGCCTGAGCGCGACCCGTCTCCGGGCGCCGATCCACCTGCCGGAAGGTTGTGCTCAGCTGCGACGCCCTGTTCATCTCGGATCTGCATCTGGGCTCCAATCAGTGCGAAGCCAGCCACCTGGCGGCGTTCCTGGGGTGCATCCGGCCCAGGCAGCTGTTTCTCGTCGGCGACATCATCGATCTGCAGGCGATTCGCTTCAACGCCAACGTCGATGCCGACTTTCTCACCGACCTGATCGATTCCCTCCTGGCCCGGGAGGATGGGGATCCCCTCACCAGTGAGACCCTGCTCAAGGCCCAGCTGCTGCGGGCCTCGCACCGGCGCGTGCTGGAACGGTTCCAGGCCCTGCACCGGGACGGGGTGACGATCACCTACATCCCCGGCAACCACGATGCCTACCTGCGCCGCCACGCCGGTCTGGAGCGGCCCGGCTTCGCCATCCGTCGTCAGGATGTGTACCGCACGCCCTCCGGCCAGAGGCTGCTGGTGCGCCACGGCGACGAGTACGACCGGCTGATCCGCTTCCACGCCGGTGCGGCCGAGGGGCTCGCCCGGCTGCAGGAGCACTACAGCGCCGGCATCAATGGCCTGCTGTCCCCGTTCACACGGCCGGCCAACGGGCCACTGCCGACCGGCTGGAACGCGGAGGGAATCCTTCAGAGCGCCGTCGATCTGCTGGCCAGCCACCGGGAATGGCCGATCCCGATCAGCCGTGGCCTCAACTCCTCCGGCGGTTTCTCCCTGGCCTTCGTGCTCGAGAGCGCCCTCAAGAGCCGCACGGGGCACGACCGGCTGATCAAGCGAGGGATTGTCCAGCACCTGCAGCGGGAGGGACGGGGTCCGCAGGCCTTTGACGGGCTGATCAACGGCCACACCCACATCCCCGAAGCCACGCCCCTGGCCCTGCCGGAACCCTCCGGTGACGACCGGGGCCCGTGCCACATCACCTACTACAACACCGGCAGCTGGGCCCGCAGCCAGCGCCGGCTGGGGCGCACGGCGCTGGTGGTGGCCCACAGCGGCAGTGTCGGCATGGTGCGCTTCGACCGGCGCCGGGGCATCGAGCCCTTCCAGCCCCCCCGCTTCCCCTTCAACACCTATCCGATGCGACCCTGCCGGGGCTGCGGCCTGGGGGTGGCGGACCTTCAGGAATGATCCGTTTGGACATCACGCTGAATCTCCGACGGCAAGAACGCCCCGGGCAGCAGGGAGTCCACCGATCGGAACTCGCGTGAATGCGGCCTAGATTGCTGGATTGGAGACCACGGCTTTGATGCCTCTCAGTCAGGTTCCTGAAGGTGCCAGAGTTTGGGTCAACTGTCTGCCCCTCCATCCGGAGCTGCAACGGCGTCTGCTGGCCTTGGGGGTCAGGCCGGGGGTGGAGATCGAGGTGCTGCGCCGCGCTCAACCCGGCGGCCTGCTGCACCTGGCCAGTGGCCTGACGGAATTCATGCTGCGCGGCGCCCAGGCCGCCGACATGCAGGTGACCCTGATCCCCCCCGGCTGAGCAGCGCCGGCGGAGAGGAAGGGGATAGCGGCTCAGCGCAGGGACAGGATCCAGCCACCCCCCTGGTACACGACAAAGGCCATCGCCCAGGCGAGCGTCAAGGACCAGCCGAGGGACAGCAAGGCGAAGGCGCGACTCCTGGACTCCTGGATCTGGGCCGCCACCGTTCCCAGGCACGGGGTGTACAGAAGCACGAAGGTCATGAAGCTGAGCGACTGCAGCGGCGTGATGGCGGTGTGGAGAGCCCCTCCGAGGCCGGAGGCGGTGGTGCCGTAGATCACCGCCATCGCCCCCAGCAGGATTTCCTTGGCAATGAAGCCGAAAAACAGGGACACGGTGAGCTCAGGGTTCATGCCGATCGGCCCCAGCAGCGGCTGGAAGATCCGGCCGATCCCCGCCGCCAGTGAGCTGCCGGAGGCCTCCGTTGCCCCCGGGGGCAGGTTGGTGAGCAACCAGATGGCCGCCGCTCCCACGATGATGAACACCCGGGTGGTGACCATGAAATTCAGCATCGACGTCCAGCCACGGCGCAGGATGGTGGTCAGGCTGGGGGCCCGGTAAGGCGGAAGTTCCAGCACGAACGCCCCATCACTGGAGTAGACCCGCTTGAACACCAGACCCGTGATCACGGCGGCCGCAAAACTCATCACATAGAAGCCGAACAGCACCAGTCCTGGCGCCCACCAGGGCCTGGGAAAGAACACCCCGGCCATGAAGATGAACACGGTCAACCTGGCCTGACAGAGAGCAAAGGGAATGCAGAGCATGGCCAGCAGACGCATGCCCCGATCCCGAATGACCCGGGTTCCCATGATTGAGGGCACATTGCAGCCGAAGCCCATCACCTGCAGCACGAAGGCCCGGCCATCCAGCCCCAGCCAGTGCATGAAGCCATCCATCAGGAAGGCGGCCCGCGGCAGATAACCCGAGTCCTCGATGCTGCCAATCAGCACGTAGAACACGAAGATCAGGGGCAGGAACGTGGCCACCGTGCCGACGCCCAGCCACAGGCCATCCACCAGGAAGTGCTGCAGCCCGTCCGGACAGCCCAGGCTCTGCAGAGCCGGCACCAGCCAGCTCGTCTGAATCCAGTCGAGAACGGAGCCCAGAAGATCCTGCAGGGGCGTTGTCACGGCATACAGCAGCTGGAACACCGCCAGCACCATCACCAGGAAGATCCCCACCCCAAGCAACGGATGGAGAAGCAGACGATCCACCACGCGGGAGCGGTGGTTGTGCAACCCCTCCGGCATGGTCACAAAGCGGTCCACCAGCTCCTGCTGCCACCCATCCGAGGCGGGAACCGGCGGCTGGGGGAGTCCACCGAGCGCCGTGTCGGCACGCCCGGGTGCCTCCCCCCATTGGTGCAACTGGTCGAGCAGTTCGGCGATTCCCTGGTTCCGCTTGGCGCTCACCGGCAGCACCGGCAGGCCGAGGGCACCGGACAGCCCCTGATGGTCGATGGCGATGCCGAATCGCCCGGCCTCATCGCTCATGTTGAGTGCCGCCAGCAGCGGCAGGCCGAGCTGGCGCAACTGCAGCAACAGCCTTAGCTGGCCGCTGATCTGGCTGGCATTCAGCACCAGGATCACCAGATCGGGCGGAGTGTCGCGCAGGAAGCGCTGCACCACGGCCTCGTCCTCACTGCTGCCGCTCAGGTCGTGGATCCCCGGCAGGTCCACCAGCTCGTAGGTGCTGCCGTGACCGTCATCCGGCAGGGGACCCCGTTGCAGTTCGACCGTCAGGCCAGGCCAGTTGGCAATCTGCGCGTTACCGCCGGTGAGCCGGTTGAAGAGCGTCGACTTACCGGTGTTGGGCATCCCCACCAGAGCCAGCTGAAAGCCCGGGCCGTGGCTCTGGCCACCCTGCACCTGGGAGGCGTTCAGCTGGGGGCCGTGGCAGGACAGGGAGAGGGATGGCGGCATCGACGCTTCAGGCCCCCCTGGTGCCGCTGAGACCACCCTTGACGTGGGTCAGGGCTGTCCCTTCGAGGAACTGCTGGTCAAGCAGCAGCAGGGCGGCGCTGTTATCGCCAGCCAGGCGCAGGCGCTTGCGAACGAAGCGGGCTTCGGCCTCCTCCTGGAGCTGCTCGGCCACGAACCAATCGAGCATGGCCGTGGCACTGCGTTCGCCAACGGTTTCGGCCATGGCGTAGAGCCGGTTGATCGAGGCGGTGACCCCCTTTTCCATGTCATAGACCTGGTCAAACAGGGTCTGCACCGACGGCCAACTGCGTTCCGGCGCCTCGATGGTGGGCAATTCCACCTGTTCGTCACTGTCCACCAGGTAGGTGATCATGCGGGCCGCGTGGTCGCGCTCCTCCTGGCTCTTGTCGTGCATGTAGGTGGAGAAACCGGCCAGATCCTTCTCGCGCAGCCAGATCGACATGGCCAGATAGGTGTGGCCGGCCTGGAACTCAGCGGCCAGGTGTTGGTTGATGGCGCTGGTGAGCTCTTTCACGGGGACGGCGGGGATCGCACACCTATCCATAGCCAGGGCCGGATGGTGCCAGCGTCTGATCCAGACAATCTGATGTGACATTGGCTACGGGAGCCCATCTGGAATCAGCAGAGGCGCGGATCCCTTGGCGGTTCGCCAGCAGCTGCGGCGCCAACAGGGCCCCGAGCGCCTGCTGGGAGTGATGGCAACAGCCACGTCCAGGTGCAGGTTGCCCAGCCAGGCGCATCAAGGGCCCAGTCCAGAGCAATCCTTGACGACCCGTTAACCTGCTCATAACGCGAATGAGCGGAGGGGGTTGCTATTCATAACGTGCTCCACAATTGGCATTTCTGATGACCTTCGCGAAGAAGGCCCTGATTCTCTCCGCTGCCGGTGCTGTCAGCGCTGGACTGGCCGTTCCGGTGATCGCCCAGAGCAACTCCATCAGTGGAGCCGGCGCCAGCTTTCCCGCTCCGGCCTACCAGCGCTGGTCCGTGGAGTTCGCCAAGGAAACCAAGAGGCAGGTGAACTACCAGTCGGTGGGCTCCGGCGCCGGTGTTCGCCAGTTCCATGCCGGTAGCGTCGATTTTGGAGCGACCGATGAGGAGCTCAGCGAATCCAAAGGAGAATTCACCAAGGGCGTGACCGCCCAGCGTGGAGCCCTGCAGATTCCGATGATGGGGGGCACCGTCACCCCCGCCTACAACAACCCCAGCTGCAAGAACCTCAAGCTCACCCAGGCTCAGCTCGCCGACATCTTCCTCGGCAAGATCAAGACTTGGGAGCAACTGAAATGTGGCAAGGGACCGATCGCCGTGGCCCACCGCTCGGATGGCTCCGGCACCACGGCCGCCTTCACCAACTCCCTCTCCTGCTTCTCGCCGGAGTGGAAATCCAAAGTGGGAACCTCCAAGGCCGTCAAGTGGCCCGTGGGCGTCGGCGGCAAGGGCAATGAGGGCGTGGCGGGCCTGATCATGAACACCCCCGGTTCGATCGGGTACCTCAACCAGGCCTTCGTGAAGGGCAAGATCACCCCTGCGGCTGTTCAGAACAAAGCTGGCAAATTTGTTCTCGCCAACGATGTCACCGGCGCCGCCGCTCTGAACAGCGTCAAGCTGAATGCCCGCCTCGGTGGTGAGGATTGCAACCCGGCCGGCGCCAACGCCTTCCCGATCGCCACCTTCACCTGGATCCTTGCCTACCAGCGGGGCAACGGCGACAAGGCAGCTACCCTCCGTCAGTTCCTGACCTGGGGTCTCTCGCCCAAGGGCCAGGGAATCGCCAAGCAGCTCGATTTCGTCCCCCTGACCGGTACCGTTCTGAAGCAAGCTCGCGCCGAAGTGGCCAAGATCGGCAAGTGATCCCGATCCATTCACTCACCCCTGCGGGGTGATTCCGGGGGCTTCGGCCCCCTTTTTTTTGCCCGCCGTGATCGAAACCGTCCCTTCCAGGCCATCCTTGGCCGATCCATCCTGAAGGCTGACCCTGCAGAGCCATGGAGCACGGTTCCGACCCCGCCAGCCCCCTGCTCCCTTTCGCCCTGGTGCCCGCCAGCACCGGACGCACCCCGGCCGAGCTCACCCAGGCGGAACTTGGCCAGGGGTCGCTGCTGGATCCCTGCCTCGCCGCGCCATCTCCGTCTCGAGCTGCGCAGCAGCGGCGACGGCAAGGTGGTCATCCGGGACATCCGGGCGGAGGTGGTGCAGCGGCGTGCCTCTCCGGCCGGCTGGTTCCTGATCGACGGCGGCTGGTGGGGGGTGCCTCGCTCGATCCGATCAGCTTTGCCCGCATCGCCAACTACCAGGTGCCGGTCAGGGCCTGAGGCCGGCGACCTGATGCCCGACCAAGCCCCAACCCGGGCCTGCCCCGATGGGGTGAGCGCACCCTGGTGATGGGGGTGCTCAATCTCAGCCCCGATTCCTTCAGCGATGGCGGCCGGCTGAACAGCGTGCCGGCGGCACTGAAGGCGGCGAAGCGGATGCTGGCCCAGGGGGCCGATCTACTCGATCTCGGCGGCCAGAGCACCCGGCCCGGAGCCGAGATCGTCGGGCCGGGCCTGGAGTTGGAGCGGCTGTATCCGGTGCTGGCAGCCATGCAGGAGCTGCGGGCCGCCCACCCTGGCTGCCTGATGTCGGTGGACACCTTCGAGGCGTCCGTAGCCGAAGCCGCCCTGGCGGCAGGGGCGGACTGGATCAATGACGTGCGCGGTGCCAATCGGGATGGCGACACCAGCCTGCGCGATCCGCAGATGTTGCCGCTGATCGCCCGCGCCGGCTGCCCCTATGTGCTGATGCACAGCCGCGGCGACAGCCAGACCATGGATGATCTGGCGGTGTACGACGACGTGGTAGCCGAGGTGCGCTCCGAGCTGCTGGCCGCCACGCAGCAGGCGCTGGCGGCGGGGGTGAAGGCGGCCCAGCTGATCTGGGATCCGGGGCTGGGTTTCGCCAAGACCACCGAGCAAAACCTGGCCCTGCTGCGGGGCCTGGCTGATCTGTGCGCGGAGGGCTTCCCCCTGCTGGTGGGCCCCTCGCGCAAGCGGTTCATCGGCGCGGTGCTCAACGAACCAAGGCCCCGCGCCAGGCTCTGGGGCACCGCGGCGGTCTGCGGCCAGGCGATCGCTGCGGGGGCTTCGATCCTGCGGGTGCACGATGTGGGGCCGATCGTGCAGGTGGCGCGGCTGGTGGATGCCCTCGGCGGGGCCCATCCCGCTGGACCTGCCGCCGCAGAACGAGCCGCTGACTGAGCTGGGGAATTGGGGTAGGGGTGCCAGGCTTGCCACTACGAGCACCTGCAAGTTTGCAAGGAAGCTCAAACCTAAGGATTAGGTCAACCCTTGTTCCTGGACCCCTTCCGCATATCGGCGCAGGTTCAACCTTTAGCTTTTCCGGCAAGCAGCGGCGGCGCACCAAGCTTTCTTTTTGAATCGAATGTTGACCGCTGCGATCTCTATCCAGCAATCCTTCCTTCAGTGGGATTTTTACTGCCCACTAGCAGCAACGCAGACTGTCTGCCTACCTCTGGAAGGCCTCGGCCGCCATTTCCTGCCACTTTCTTGTGAAGTTCTGCTCCATTCAGCATCGCTATGCTGCAGGTCAACGATGATGTGATAGATTATTGTAGTAAAATTTTACTTTGTGCGCATGGCCCTCGACCACGATGGCTTCATTGAAGAAATGGAATCGGTAAGCGAGCCAAATTCCTTTCAGCACAGGTTGCCAGTAGAATTATCTTTCATCTTGGCATTGCTAGGCTGGATAATCATTGGCTCTACGCTTAATGTTGTCATCTTCAACTCTTTTCCGCTAAAGCTAGCGACATCTGAATGGCAACTCAGCTTGATTGGGGCGCTTCTCAATTCCAGCTTTGCCCTTCTGGTTGGTCTCACGATGATTGTCTTTGCCCAATGTCTTATTGCCGAAGATCAAACCCTAAAAAACTGGCAGCTCCTGGCGAGTCGCTTTGCCGTCTGTTTGCCATATTGCTGGTTCTGATCATCCCTTTCCAGTATTTTCTAGGCGCACGTATTCTAAAACAGCAAACGATCTCCACCGTTGCTGCGGTTAGCAATCTACAGGGTATTGCGAAGGGAATCAGCGCTGTTAATTCTGAGCCTGAACTGCGTTCCTATGTGGCCTCGCTGCCCAATCCTCCAGCCCTCCCCGCCAAATTTGATGCCGCTTTTCCGGTGATCAAGCAGCGCTATTGAAAATATCTCTGCCCAGATCAACGCAGCAACATATAATAGTGAGATCCAGAAATCACAGGCCGTTCAGGTCTTCTTAAAGGAAGCGGTCAGAAATACTGCCCAGGCAATTCTCATGGCTGCTGGATTTTCATTAATTGCCAGCACTTCCGGCAAAGCCAGTAATAAAGTTACCCGATTCTTTACAGCAATACTCTAAATCGTTCCCATGATTAGTGCGCAGGACCTTCGCCAGCCAGCGCCGTGCAGCACTGGCCTGCTTTCGCTGCGCCAACCTTCGTCGGGCAAGCGATAGGCCAAGATTCCCAGTACAGCCAGCAATCCCCTTGCGGGGCTGCGACAGGTTGCAAAGCAGTACGTGTAAACCTGCCAACTCTGGCCGATGCCAGGTTCGATTTGCAGGGGTCGGCCTAACCGCGGGAATCATCCCCTTGATCTTGACATCGCCGAAACGGGGCGTTTGCTGCAACAGCAGCAACGCCAGGGCCGGCCGATCCGCCACTGGCAGGTGGTGGTGATCTGCCCGTCGCGGGAGCTGAATTTCGGCGACCCCACACCGGTGCGGGAGTTTGTGGAGCGTCGGGTGGTGTGGATCGAACTGGCACCCGAACGCTTACCCCCAACGGCACCGCCCCTGCAGAGGGCCCTTGGCATGCTGCTGCTGCCGGAAGAGCAACTGCCCGCATGCTCCAAGGCGATCCGCACAGAGGCTGCCGGCACCAGCCTCGATGCCGAGATCGACGATGTGATCGCCGCTATCCTGGTGTCACGCTTTAGCGGCCGCACCGTTCCTGAGATCTGCGCCATGGGTGGGATCATCGCCTACGACTTCACGAGCAGCGTGGCCTACCGCGAGATATTTGGGCTGGGCCACCAGCAAGGCGAGCAAAAGGGCGAGCAAAAAGGCCGCCAAGCTGAAGCCGCTGCCATCTCCCTCCGCTTGCTTGGGCATCGCTGCGGCGCCTTGACCCCCGGCCAACATTCCCGCATTCAGGACCTCCCGCTCAGCGCGCTTGAGGCTCTTCTCGACGCCCTGCTCGACTTCCAGGGGCCTGACGACCTAAACGCTTGGCTCAGCCGCCACGCCGGCTGAACCCCTCACGCTTCAGCGGCCGCACCATTCCTGAGATCTGCGCCATGGGTGGCCTCACCGTCGACGACTTCACAAGCAGCGTGGCCTACCGCGAGATCTTTGGGCTGGGCCGGCAAGAGGGTCGGCGGCTCGCCTACCAGGAGGAATGGCAGGAAGGACGCCGAATCGAAGCCGCCGTCATCGCCCAGATCTGGCTCCAGCGCTGCTGCGGACCCATCACTCCCTGCCTGAAAGCATGCATCGAAGCCCTCCCTCACCCTGCTCTGGAATCCCTGCACGACGTTTTGTTCGATTTCAAGGGGCCTGAGGATCTGAGCGCCTGGCTGAGCCGCCACGCCGACTTGGCCGATCTCACCCGCGAAGGCGAACAAACCGCACTGTCTGGCTTCTCTTGCTCATCTCCTGCTGATGGTGGTGAGCCAAGCCTGGCTGAGAGTGACATCGTTGCTTCACCGAGGCAGCACCTGGCTGCATCACAACTAGAGCCGAACTTCAGCCCCGTGGTCGCCAGCGACAAGCTCTTCTTCTGGCTGTTCCAACAGCACGCCGAGCGCCTCCAGCCCCTGGTGGCTGAACTCCTGCCCCGGATGGAGGGCTATGTGTTCAGCGCACCGGTGCTGAAGGAAAGGGAATACCGGCTCGATGGCCTGTTCCTACCGCCCGCCGATCAGCCCGAGTTGCCGGTAGTGATCCTGGAGGCCCAGATGGCGGCCGATCCAGACTTCCTGCTGCGGCTGAATGCCGAAACGGGGCGTTTGCTGCAACAGCAGCAACGCCAGGGCCGGCCGATCCGCCACTGGCAGGTGGTGGTGATCTGCCCGTCGCGGGAGCTCAATTTCGGCGACCCCACACCGGTGCGGGAGTTTGTGGAGCGGCGGGTGGTGTGGATCGAATTGCTCCCCGAGCGTTTACCCCCAACGGCGCCACCCCTGCAGAGGGCCCTTGGGATGTTGCTGCTGCCGGAAGACCAGCTGCCCGCATGCTCCAAGGCGATCCGCACAGAGGCTGCCGGCACAAGGCTGGATTCCGAGATTGATGATGTGATCGCCGCTATCCTGGTGTCACGCTTTAGCGGCCGCACCGTTCCCGAGATCTGCGCCATGGGTGGGATCACCGTCGACGACTTCACCAGCAGCGTGGCCTACCGCGAGATTTTTGGGCTGGGCCGCCAGGAGGGCCGCCAGACCGAAGCCGTTGGCATCTCCCTCCGCCTGCTCGAGCACCGCTGCGGCTCTCTGACCCCCAACCAACAGGCCCGCATCCAAGCGCTCTCCCTTAGTGCGCTTGAGACCCTGTTAGTAGCCCTTCTCGACTTCCAGGGGCACGAGGACCTCAACGCCTGGCTGAGCCGCAACGCCGGCTGAGCCCCTCACGCTTTAGCGGCCGCACCGTTCCCAAGCACTGCGCCAGGTGCTGCAAGCCCGTTAGCGATTGCGCCGCAGGCCTGGTGGCCCATCCGCCGGAGCCTGGAACCTTCCAGGCAGCCCGCAACACCTGGCGGAGCTAACCGCAGCCGCTGGCATCCCTCAACCCACAGGCCTCCTGCACTCCGATCGGCCCCAACTCCCCATGGCGCACCTCCTGCTGGCCGGTCTCGCTTCCCACAGCACCCCGCTGGTCCAGCTGCCCGAGGCCTACCAGGCCTTCGGCCCGTCGGTGGACATCCTGCCGATCATCCCCCTCTTCTTCCTGCCGCTGGCCTTCGTGTGGCAGGCCTCGGTGGGGTTCCGCTGACCTTGCAGCACCCACCTCACCCTGGCGGTGATGGCGGGCTGGATGCGGCAATGCGGCGATTTGCCGATCGATCTAGCCGACGCTTCGCTGCTCTGGGTGACCCAGGAGCAGGGGCTGCGGCGAATCGCCACCCTCAATCGACGCGACTTCGGGATCGTCCGATTCCCTGGTGGAGAATGCCTCGAAAACCTGCTGGATGCATGAGCATGCTGTGGCTGGCTGCAGATCCCTGAGCAGCGTGCCGTGGAGATCTGGCGCGCCTCCAGTGCCACCGGCGCGGCCCCATACTGTTGTACGTCGAGTTGGACGACTCCGATGCAGGTGGTGAGTTTTTCGGAAGCCCGCGAGAGTTTCAAGGCCGTCCTCGATCGCGTCGAGGCTGACGCCGATGTGACTCTCATCACCCGCCGCCATGCCCAGGGTGCAGTGCTGATGTCGCTCGCCACCTACAACAGCCTCATCGAAACCGTGCATCTGCTCCGTTCTCCCGCGAATGCCGCCCATCTGCAGCGCTCGTTGGAGCAGGCCGAGCGCGGTGAATGGCTTGAGCATGCCCTGATCGAGCCGGGCCAGGCTGGTGCCGGAAGCTGAGCGGCTGGCTTGGACGCCGGCGGCATGGGACGACTACCTTCAATGGCAGGGTCACGACCGCCAACAACTGCGGCGGATCAACCAACTGATCCAGGTCGCTTTGCGCGATCCCTTTGCGGGCATCGGCAAGCCGGAACCTTTGCGTGAAAACCTCGCCGGGTGCTGGTCGCGCCGGATCGATCAGGAGCATCGTCTCGTCTACCGGCTGGAGGGCAAGGACCTGGTGATCCTCGCTTGCCGGTATCACGACCGGTGAAGTGATTCAGCGCTGCTCGTCTGGCTGCTGATCCCCTGCGTCCGGGCCTGCCGCCGCCAGCTGCATCCACGCACCCCAAATGACGGCTGTGCGCATCCAGCCGGTGGCACTAGGATGAATTTCAGAAATTCTGCTGGTTGCGATGGGCAATCCCCTTGCCGATGGGTCACGCGAGGAGCCACTTCGCGAGGTTCTGACCGTGTCGCGGCGTGGCCAGATCACCCTGCCTGCTGGCATGCGGCGGCACCTTGGCATCGCACCCGGGGGCGCTGTGATCGTGGAGGAGTGCGAAGGCGAGCTGCGACTCAAGCCTGCTGCTGTGCTGGAAGTGGCTCACTACAGCGATGCTCAGATCGCTCAATGGGATCGCGCCGATGTGCTTTCAACCGCAGAACGCCAGGACATCCTTCAGCGCCTGCTCCAGCACTGATGCTCTTCCGCAGGGATGACCAGGCTGTTTTTAGACGCGAATGTGTTGTTCACCGCTGCCCACAATCCCCAGGGAAAGGCGGCGCTGATCATCAGCCTCGGCCAGCACCGTCTGGTGGAGTTGGCCACCAGTGCCTATGCCGGAGAGGAGGCACGGCGCAACCTCGCGCGGAAATTCCCGAAGGCTCTCGAACCTTTCGAAACCATGCTGGCGCACCTGACTATCGTGGCGGATGACATCACCATTGCCTGCCCTGCTTCCCTTGCTGAGAAAGATCACCCGATCTATCGCGCTGCTCAGGCCTGCAGAGCCGATGTGCTGCTTACCGGCGATCTGCGCGATTTCGGCCCTTTCATGAACCAACCTCAACGCACTGGAGGTCTCCTGATCCAGACGGTGGCGTCCTACTTGGAGGGCCTCTGAGCAGTGTTGATTCGCCGACTTGCCACCGGTAGGGCAATCCTCTGAACCACCAGCGCCGCAACAGGGCCCACCCATTGCCCTGCAGGGATTTGAGCAGCGATCCCTCAGCACCGGCTATGCACAAACCCTTCAGCTGGAGATGGTGGCGGACAACCCTTGGGGCCGGACTCTTAACGCTGGTTGGGTCCCATGTGGTTGGCCTGCCGATGCGATCACAACCAGGTCTCGGTTGGACGGGCTGTTCGGCCGTGGAGCAAGACCCCCTTAGGCTTAGCGGCGCCTGGGTGTTTCGCAACACCCGCATTCCGGTCGCCGCCCTGTTTGAAAATCTGGAGGATGGAGTCTCCCTGGCGGAGTTCGTCGAGATCTTCCCCGGGGTCACCCGGGAGCAGGCACGGTTGGTGCTGGAGCATGCCGCCAGAAGCACGGCTGCAGCACCACCAGCTGGCTCAGGATTCGACAGGTCACAGAACGCGCCCAGGCCACGATTGCCTTGATCAATACCGGTGGCTACGAAGAACTGCTGGTTCCCTGAAACAATATGATGTCTTTTGCCCCCTCACGTGCACCCTGATGGAGGCTCCCCTGGTGCGGATCCCGGTCGCCCCTTCGGCCCGCTCACCGGAGACAGCTCCCGTCGTCGGGGTCCTCACTCCCTATGCCTTCAGCAGCACGCCCTTCGATCTCCTGGATTGGTCCCTGGAGATCAGCGCCGATGGTGTGATCGGCATCTGCTTTGCTGGCGGCCTCACGGCCCAGTTCACAAGGGAGCAGTTTCTTGTGGCGGGGCGCTGGCCTGGGCTTTGAGAGGGCTGCCATCCTCTGTAGCTAAAGTGGCTTCAGATGATCACTCATGCTTTCCCGGCATGCCCTGATGTGGTGATCGCTTCCCCTGTTGGCTTGGATCCCGCCGACCGTGCCGGGGCCTTCTGGCAGTGCGCCGTTGATCAGGCTGCGCTGAGCGAGCAGCAGCGCCTCGAGGCCATTGAGCAGGGATGGAGCAGCCGCTGGTTGGTCGCCCTGCGGGAACACCTGCATCTGCGGCTTGCCGAGCTCGAATCGCTGCTGGCGATGTCGGAGGCAACGCTGGCGCGGCGTGTGCGCCAGGAAGGCCCCCTGGAACCCGCGGTTTCGGAGCGCCTGGATCGCCTGCTGGAGGCAATCGGCCTCGCGCACGGCGTGTTCGAGGATCCCCTCACCACCGAAACCTGGCTCAAGGTGCCCCATCCGTTGCTGCATCAGGTGTCTCCGTTGCAGCACTGCCGCACGGCGATCGGGGCCGCCCAGGTGCGGCGGCTCCTGCAGGCGATGGAGCAGGGTACTCCGGTGTGATCAAGGCATGGCGGCCCCGATCCCAGCGATCTCCCGCCGGGCTGGGATGCCATTCCCCACAGCCGCTCCAGCGCAGCCTTCGGTGGCCGCTGGCTCCGCGAAGCTGGTCAGCTGGCTCTGGTGCTGCCCTCGGTGGTGGTGCCGCAGGCCCGCAACCTGATGCTCAACCCACTCCATCCCGCCATCACCACGGTGGCGTTGCTCGATCAGGTTCCCTTTCGCCTGGATCAGCGGCTCACGGGCTCCGGATGAGCCCGGCTCCTCAACCCCGCTGCTGCAGCACCTGTGCCCGTTCATGGAGTCGGTAGCTGCGCTCAGCGGGGGTGATCACCAGCAGTTGCTTGATCACGAATCCCTCCCAGGCGGCCCCCAGACGGGGGTGCTGCAGCAGGGCGTCCTGGCTGGGAATCTGCAGCAGTTGATACAGCAAACCGCTATCGCGGAAGTAGCCCTTCGGTGCCTTCACCTGGCGTTTGAGGGAGTTGACCTGCCACGGTTGCAGCAGCTGCCCGCCTGTTCGGAACAGATCCGCTCGAAGGTCGCGGGCACAAGTCTTGAAGTCGAGCTCGATGATGTAATCGCCGCTATCCTATTGACACGCTTCAGCGGCCGCACTGTTCCTGAGATCTGCGCCATGGGTGGAATCACCGTCGACGACTTCACCAGCAGCGTGGCCTACCGCGAGATCTTTGGGCTGGGCCACCAGCAAGGTGAGCAAAAGGGCCGGCAAGCCGGCCTTCAAGAGGGCCAGGAACAAGGCCGCCAAGTCGAAGCCATCGCCCTCACCCTCCGCCTGCTTGAGCACCGCTGCGGCGCCTTGACCCCCAGCCAACAGGCCCGCATCCAAGCGCTCTCGCTCACTGCGCTTGAGACCCTCTCGGTTGCCCTGCTCGACTTCCAGGGGACTGACGACCTAAACGCTTGGCTCAGCCGCCACGCCGGTTGAGCCCCTCACGCTTCAACGGCCGCACCATTCCTGAGATCTGCGCCATGGGTGGCCTCACCGCCTACGACTTCACCAGCAGCGTGGCCTACCGCGAGATTTTTGGGCTGGGCCACCAGCAAGGCGAGCAAAAGGGCCGGCAAGCCGGCCTTCAAGAGGGCCGGCAAGCCGGTCTTCAAAAGGGCCGGCAGGCAGGCCTTCAGGAGGGCCAGGAAAAAGGCCGCCAGACCGAAGCCGCTGCCATCACCATCCGCCTGCTTGAGCACCGCTGCGGCGCTCTGACCCCCAGCCAACGGGCCAGCATCCAAGCGCTCCCGCTCAGTGCGCTTGAGACCCTCTCGGTTGCCCTGCTCGACTTCCAGGGGCCTGACGACCTCAATACCTGGCTGAGTCGCTACGCCGGCTGAGCCCCTCCAGCTTCAGCGGCCGCACCGCTGCCGAGATCTGCGCCATGGGTGGGATCACCGCCTCCGCCCTCACCCTCCGCCAGCAAAACCGCTGCGGCGCTCTGACCTCCAGCCAACGGGCCACAGCCAAGAGCCCCAGCTCGCGGCGATGGATCGCTATGGTTGGGGGTTGATGCAAATGGTCGGGGCATGAGCCAACCGCCAAACAGAGCCTTGGGTGTGTCATCAAATCAACACTTAGGTCGCATTGACGCCTCGTGTGTGTGACCTGTAGATCCAAACAAAAGAACTTTTCACATGCGCGCCAATTTTAAATTTTTCTTGCCATTGTTGCTGACACCAGCATGTTTATCTGGTTCTGCCCATGCTGCAACCTGCTTCTTTAGTAATTTGTCAGCTTGCAACGTTACCGAAAATGGTGTTCAGTTTTCAGGTTTTACGTTCACAGGATTTACTCCTGGCTTAAGTGATAGTCTCCAGATTGCCGGGTTTTCGAATCGTGGTGGTGAAGTCAACCTCCTATTCAATCCGTCTCGTGCGAACCAAATATCACTAAATGCTTCTATTAACTATACAGTCACCTTAATTCCCACTCCGCTTTTTAATTATACTTTCGATGAAGCCTTTACCGGAGGTGGTGTCAACAGTTTTAGTGGTACCAATGCCGCTACCGTTACACTTTCTGCTCCTGGTCTTACCAGCCCAGCTACTTTTACAAGAACGGGAAGTTTCGCAAGTGCAACAACAGGGTCATTCCAGCCACAGCTAACTTCGCAGACCTTTACACAATCTTTTACCTTTAATCCTACAACATTGAGTGCTTCTCTCAACGCTGTTGTTGGTTCATGGACTGCTAGTGCAAACCCAGTACCAGGAGTACCAGGCCCACTTCCCTTGCTGGGCGCAGCCACGGCTTTTGGTCTGTCACGTAAGCTTCGTTCTCGCATCCGTTCTGCAGCGTGATTTCTTAGACCGTATGCTCAAAGCCTCCCGCAAGGGAGGTTTTTTGTACATTAATCCTTCTATTTACCTGGAGCTGCGCTGCTGCTGGCGATGCCATGGTTCTCCTCAGTGCCTGCGGCCAGCTGCTTGCTTCAAGGCTCTACCGCCTGTACTAATGGCCCACGCCAGCGGGTTGATTGATCAACCAACCGCTGCTGATCAGCTGCTCACCCCCTCAATCCGATCCTCAATCTCCTGATAGATCTCCTGCAACTGGGCGATGTTCTCAGCTGAGGTTTGCCAGTAGCCGCGGCCGTTCACCTCCAGCAGGGTGCCCACAATGCGGCGGAAGCTGTGGGGGTTGAGCTCCAGCAGCCGCTGACGCATCTCGGCATCGTTGATGAAGGTGTCGTTGGCCTCTTCATACACGAAATTATCCACGGCACCGCTGGTGGCGCTCCAACCCAGGGTGAAGTTGAGCCGTTTGGCCACCTCGCGCACCCCTTCGTAGCCCGAGTTGAGCATGCCCTCGTACCACTTGGGGTTGAGCAGCTTGGTGCGGGAATCGAGCCGGATCGTTTCGCTCAAGCTCCGCACCTGGGCGTTGGCCGTGGTAGTGTCGGCGATGTAGCTGGTGGGGGCCTTGCCGTCGGCCCGCAATCCCGCGATCAGCTTGGTGGGGTCGGAGTCGAAGTAGTGGCTCACATCGGTGAGCGAGATCTCGGCGGAATCGAGGTTTTGGAAGGTAACATCAGCAGTTTTCATCGCCGCTTCAAACACTTCACGGTTTTGATTCATCTCGCCGGGGTTGTCGGCATTAAAAGCAAAGGTTTTGCGGGAGAGATACATCTCCTGCAGTTCGCCCTCCTCCTCCCAGGTGCTGTTCTCCACCGCCAGGTTCACATTGGAGGAGTAGCTACCGCTGGCGTTCGAAAACACGCGGGTGGCGGCGTCCCGCAGCGAGATGCCCTGCTCGGCGGCCTGCTCCTGGCTGTGCTTGCGCACAAAGTTCATCTCCAGGGGCTCCTCGGCCTCGGCGGCCATCTTCACCCCCTGGTCGATCAGGCCCATCTGGTTGATGAACAGGTCGCGGAACACGCCCGAGCAGTTCACCACCACATCGATGCGAGGCCGGCCCAGCTCTTCGAGCGAGATCAGCTCCAGCTTGTTCACCCGGCCGAGGGAATCGGCCACCGGCCGCACGCCGATGAACCAGAGGATCTGGGCCAGCGATTCGCCGTAGGTCTTGATGTTGTCGGTGCCCCAGAGCACGCAGGCGATCGTTTCCGGCCAGCTGCCCTGCTCCGCCTTCTGGCGCTCGATCAGCCGGTCCACCACCACCTTGGCGGCGGCGATCGCCGCCCGGGTGGGAATCGATTGGGGATCGAGGGCGTGGATGTTCTTGCCGCTGGGCAGCACGCCGGGATTGCGGATCGGATCGCCACCAGGCCCCGGCAGCACATACTCGCCATCGAGGGCCCGCAGCAGGCTCTCCATCTCCATATCGGCGCAGATCTGCTCCAGGCAGAAGCGCAAATAGGCGAACTGGCGATCCAGCTCGGTGACGTCCACATCGGCAAAGCCCGCCTGGCGGCAGGCGCTCAGCCAGGGGGAGGGCAGGCGGTAGCCGAAGCGCTCCAGCAGATCGAAGAACCAGACGAAGCGGCGCTGCAGGCTGACCCGGCCATCGCTGCCGGTGACCTGGCGCACCATGGCCCCCACCGCCGAACGGCAGGCCTCGGTGATCACCCGGTTGAGCTCCACATCCGCCAGCACGCCTTCATCGTTGCCCCGGTACACCTCCGCGATCGTGCGCCCCCGGCTCTCGGCCAGCAGCCCCGGCAGCGAACGCAGTCCCTCCTCCTCCCGCTCCAGGGCGGCAATGCTCACCAGGGTGGCGACCGCCTCCTCGGCGGTGGGCGGCTTGCCGATGGTGTGCAGCCCGCAGGGGAGCAGCCGGCTCTCGATCTCCATCAGCTGGCGGTACACGGCTCCCACCACCCCATCCCGGCCGTCGAGGTCGAGGGCCGCCGCGTCGGCCTCACCCTCGGGCAGGACCACGTCCTTGTCGAGGTTGCACTGGCGGGCGGTTTCGATGATCGCGTTGACGATCTGCACACCCCGGGAGCTCTCGCGCAGCTGCTGGTAGGACCCCACCAGCTCACCCAGCTCCTTGAGCCCCTTATAGAGGCCGGCGTTCTCGGCCGGAGGGGTGAGGTAGCTGATCGTGGAGGCGTAACCGCGCCGCTTGGCGATGGTGGCCTCCGATGGGTTGTTGGCGGCGTAGTAGTAGAGGTTGGGCAGGGCGCCGATGAGGGAATCGGGGTAGCAGGTTTCGCTCATGCCCATCTGCTTGCCGGGCATGAACTCCAGGGAGCCATGGGTGCCGAAGTGAAGCACCGCATCGGCGCCCCACACCTTCTCCAGATAGGTGTAGTAGGCGGCGAAGCCGTGGTGGGGGCTGGCGCTGCGGGAATAGAGCAGGCGCATCGGATCGCCCTCGTAGCCGAAGGTGGGCTGCACCCCCACGAACACGTTGCCGAAGTGGCGGCCGTAGATGAGCAGGTTGGTGCCGTCGGAGTTGAGGCTGCCCGGGGGCTTGCCCCAGTTCTCTTCCAGGCGCTCGGAATAGGGGGTGAGCCGCTCGTATTCCTCCACGCTCATGCGGTGGGCGATCGACAGCTCCGGAGCGCCCTGCAGCGCCTCGGGATCGTTGATCACCGCCTCCATCAGGGCCTTGGAATCGCGCGGCAGGTCCTGCACGTCATAGCCCTTGGCCTTCATCTCCTCCAGCACCCGATGGATGGAGCCGAACACATCGAGGTAGGCCGCGGTGCCCACGTTGCCCTTGTCGGGGGGGAAGCTGAACACCGTGATGGCCAGTTTCTTTTCGGAGCGGGGCTTGATTCGCAGCGACGCCCAGCGGATGGCCCGCTCGGCGATGGCATCCACCCGGTCCTGCAGGGTGTGGGCCTTGCCGGTGGCGTCGTCGCGCCCCGAAAGCACGATCGGTTCGATGGCGCCGTCGAGCTCGGGGATGGCGATCTGCAGGGCCACCTGCACCGGGTGCAGCCCCAGATCGCTCTCTTCCCACTCCTGGGTGGTCTGGAAGACCAGGGGCAGGGCCACCATGTAGGGGCGGTTGAGCCGCTTGAGGGTCTCGATGGCCTTGGGGTGATCCTGGCGGGCCGGGCCGCCCACCAGGGCGAAGCCGGTGAGGCTCACCACCCCGTCCACCAGGGGCTGCTCAGGGTTGAGGGGGTCGTAGAAGAAAGAGGAGACGGGCCTGGAGAAATCCAGACCGCCGCAGAACACGGGGATCACCGTGGCGCCCCGGTACTCCAGCTCCTGAATGATGGCTACGTAGTGGGCGTCATCGCCGGTGACGATGTGGCTGCGCTGCAGCACCAGGCCGATCACCGGGCCCCGGCGGGCCTTCTCGCTGAGATCGGCGCGGCTGGCGCTCCAGTTGAGGTATTCCTTGAGGTCCTCGAACATGCCCGGGGCCATCGGGTGCCAGATGCCCAGGTCCGGGAACACCACCGGGTCGGCCACCGTCAGCTGGGGCCGTCCCAGCTCCGCTTTGCCGAAGACGTAGCGGTCGGCCAGCATCAGCAGGAAGTTACGCAGGTTGTCCGGCGTTCCCCCCAGCCAGTACTGGAAGCTGAGCATGAAGGAACGGGCGTCCTGGGCCTTCTCCACCGGCAGGTACTTGAGCACCGTCGGCAGGGTGTTCAGCAGCTTGAGCATGGCGTCCTGGAAGCCGGCCCCATTGGCTTCCTTGCGCTTGCGCATGAACTGGGCGATGGCGCTCTTGCTCTGGCCCAGCTGGGCCATCGAGAAGGTGCCCAGCTTGTTGAGGCGCATCACCTCCGGCATCGACGGGAACACCACCACCGCCTTGAGCCGGTCGCGGTGGGGGGCCACGGCCTCCACCACCTTCTGGGCCAGATCCTCGATGAAGATCAGCGAGGCGATGAAGACATCGGCCGCCGCCACGTCGGCGCAGAAGTCGGCGTAGTTGGCCGGGTCGCGCAGCTCCTCGATCAGGTAGCCGCTCAGCTCCACCGCCAGGGGACCGTTCTGGTCGTTGAGGCCGGTGGCGGCAGTGGTGAGGGCGTTCTGGTACTGGGGCTCGAGCACCACATACACGGCCTTCATCACCACCCGGTCGTTGGCGCCATCGGTGGGGGCAGGGCTGACCCGGCGGCTGGCGGAACGGACCTGCGTGAACATGCGGCGGAAGCGTTGAGCAATGTGAAGCAGCCTACGGAGGCCGCGCCGGGGACGCGATCGGTTGCAGCGCAGCGTTACAGGCCCACGCCCTGGCGGCGGGCCGGGCCACATAGGCTCGCCTGGAGTGCTGAGCGCCCATGACCGCGACCTCCCCGTCCCCAGCAGAGCCGGCGCCGATCCCGGTGGTGGTGGCCGGGGCCCTGGGCCGCATGGGGGCCGAGGTGATCAAGGCCGTGGTGGCGGCCCCCGACTGCGCCCTGGTGGGAGCCATCGACACCACCCCGGGCCATGAAGGGGAGGATGTGGGGCTGGCCCTGGGTCTCGGGGAGCTGGAGGTGGCGTTGAGCGCCGATTTCGAAGGCACCCTCTGCCAGGCGAGCCAGGCAGTGCGCCAGGCCGGGCCGGGCGGCGGTGCGGTGCTGGTCGACTTCACCCATCCCAGCGTCGTCTTCGAGCACTGCCGCGGCGCCTTCGCCTATGGCGTCCATCCGGTGATCGGCACCACCGGCCTGCGTCCCGACCAGCTGGCGGACCTGGCCCGCTTTGCCGACAAGGCCTCGATGGGGGGCGCCGTGGTGCCGAACTTCTGCGTGGGCATGGTGCTGCTGCAGCAGGCGGCGGCGGCGGCGGCCCGCTTCTACGACTACGCCGAGCTCACCGAGCTGCACCACAACCGCAAGGCCGATGCCCCCAGCGGCACCTGCCTCAAGACCGCCGAACTGATGGAGGAACTCGGCAAACCGTTCAATCCCCCCCAGGTGGAGGAGCACGAGAGCCTGGCCGGCTGCCGGGGCGGACAGCGGGACAGCGGCCTGCGGCTGCATTCGGTGCGGCTGCCCGGGCTGGTGGCCCACCAGGAGGTGATGTTCGGCTCCCCAGGCGAGACCTACACCCTGCGCCACGACACGATCGACCGCAGTGCCTACATGCCCGGGGTGTTGCTCACGGTCCGCAAGGTGCGCAGCCTGGGCGGCCTTGTCTATGGACTGGAGAGGCTCCTGTGAGCTGCCCCCCCAAGAGTCGATGCTGATCCCCCTCAAACCCGGCGAACTGGTACGCCTGATCCCGGCGGTGGCCACGGGCTCCCAGTTCAGCGCCAGCAGCGGCGACCCGCGCAAACTGCTGCAGCGGGTGCTGATTTCGGTGATCGGCGGGGTGATCGCGCTGCTGATCAGCCAGGTGCTCCTGTTCCGCAGCCAGGCCGGCCCGGTGTTCCTGGTGGTGGGCTTCGTGTTCCTTCTGTATGTGCTGTGGGGGCCGATCCTGGAGGCGGGCCGCCGCAACGCCCTGCTGCGGCGTTACCCGGCGGCCGCGATCTTCGAGGGGGTGGTGGCCGACCTGTTCCGGCGGGAGGTGGTGGAGAACCGGCGGGAACAGGCCAACCGCCAGGGGCGGCTTGAGCTGGTGGAGAACCGGCGCACCTGGCTGTGCCTGGAGCTGGAGGACGAGGAGGGCTACCTGGGCCAGATCCGCTTCCCCCTGGAGAAGAAGCACGAGCTGATCCGACCGGGAATGGTGATCCGCTGCCTGGTGCTGAGCGAGCGCAAGGACTTCTCCCGCATCGGCGCCCTCTCCGATGGCTGGCTGCCCCAGTTGAAGCAGTGGGTGGGGGAATACCCCTACCTGCTGCGGCCGGCCTTCGAGGAGCTCTGCCTCAGGCGCCTGGGGTGAGGGAAGCTGGACGGAACCGAAACATTGCGTTACAATTCGCGTAACACTTCTCAAGGAGTTCTCCCATGACCGCCACCCCCACCGCCCTCGATCGTTCCGCCATCCGCGGCGCCACCGTCACCACCGAAGACGGCGGCCGCCTCAACGCCTTCGCCACCGAGCCCCGCATGGAAGTGGTGAGCGCCGAGAGCGGCTGGGGCTTCCACGAGCGCGCCGAGAAGCTCAACGGCCGCATGGCCATGCTCGGCTTCATCGCCCTGCTCGCCACCGAATTCGCCCTGGGCGGCGAGGCCTTCACCCGCGGTCTGCTCGGCATCGGCTGAATCCGGCACCCCCTTCAGGCCGCCGATCACGGCGGCCCCCTTCACCGCAGCAGACTTTCTGTTGCGGCTTTTTTGTGGCCATGCGCCCTTCGCTCCTCGCCCGGATCAACGGAGCCGGCCCCACCGGCGCCCTGACGGCCCTGGCCCTGGCGCAGGCCGGCTGGCACGTGAGCCTCCACGATCCCCTCTCCCCCGAGGCGCTGCAGGGCCGGGAGCGGGCCTATGCCTTCACCCATTCCAGCCGTGACCTGCTGGAGCGGCTTGGCCTCTGGGGCGAGCTGCAGCACCAGCTAGTTCCCTTCCGCCGCCTGCGGCTCCAGGACGGTGCGACGGCTCGCCGCGTCAGCTTCGATCCCACCGACCTGGGGCACGCCGGCGCGGTGGGCTGGATCGGCTCGCACCGGCCCCTGATGGCGCTGCTGCTGCGGCGCCTGGGCCAGCACCCCGCCATTGAGCTGGCGCTGGGGACGGCGACGCCGATCGCCGCCAGCGAACCCGACCTGCTCGTGGCCGCCGACGGACCCGACTCCCCCACCAGGCGGGCCCTGGGGATCGGTCAGTGGTGCCACACCTACGCCCAGGCCTGCCTCACCGTGCAGGTGCAGATGGGTGGCGGCGCCGACGACGAAGCCTGGGAGCTGCTGCGGCCTGAAGGGCCCTTTGCGGTGCTTCCCCTCGGCGAGCGCCGCTTCCAGCTGGTCTGGAGTGCGCCCACGGCCCGCTGCCAGCAGCTCGAAGCCCTGGGCGGCCCTGCCTTCCTCGATCGGCTGGCGGGGGCCCTGCCGGACGATCTCCAGCCCGAGTCCCTGCTGGCGGCGCCTCGCCGTTTTCCGGTGGCCCTGCAGCTGGCCCGCCGCCTGCATCGCGGCCGCACGGTGCTGGTGGGCGAAAGCGCCCACCGCTGCCATCCGGTGGGCGGTCAGGGGTTGAATCTCTGCTGGCGGGATGTGGCGGTGCTGCACCAGCTCGCCGAACAGGCCGCCCGGGGAACGCTCTCCCCGCGTCGCCTGGCTGCGGCCTATGGGCGCCGCCGCTGGCCCGATCTGTTGCTCACCCTGCTGGCCACCGACCTTCTGGTGCGGCTCTTCTCCAACCGTCAGCCCCTGCTGCTGCCCCTGCGCAGCCTGGCCTTCGGGGTCCTGTCGCGGTTCGGCTGGAGCCGGGGCCTGGCCCTGCGGGCCATGACCCAGGGGCCTTGCCGCCTGCGCCAGGCACTCCCAGCATGGGGCGATGGTGATCAGCAGCACTCCCCAGCCCCTGCCCTCTCCGGCCATGGTGCGCTTCCTGCGCCATCAGCTCGGCCTGAGTGAGAACGCCCTGCAGCTGGGCATCAAGCAATCCCAGCTGGAGCAGGCGCCGCTGCCGGCGGTGCTCTGGCGGTTCGGCCTGATCAGCCTCGAACAGTTCGACACCGTCCTGACCTGGCAGGACCAGCAGGGCTGAGGCTCAGCTGTAGATGATCAGCGACTCGATCGGATGCTCCTGCGGCAGCCGGTTGCGACCCTCCAGGGCCGCCAGTTCAGCCAGAAAGCCAAAGCCGCACAGCTCCCCACCGGCCTTCAGCACCAGCTCGGTGCAGGCCGCGGCGGTGCCGCCGGTGGCCAGCAGATCATCGACGATCAGCACCCGCGAGCCCTCGCCAAGGGCATCGCTGTGCATCTCCAGCCGGTCGGTGCCGTACTCGAGGCTGTAGTCGACCCCGATCACCTCGCCGGGCAGCTTGCCGGGCTTGCGCACCGGCACGAAGCCGACGCCGACGACGGTGGCCAGAGCGGTGCCGACGATGAAGCCGCGGGATTCGATGCCCACGATCAGGTCAGGCTGCACCCGCTCGCAGAGCAGGCCCAGCAGGCGGATGGCCTCGCCCCAGCCCTCGGGATCCCGCATCAGGGGGGTGAGGTCACGGAAGAGAATTCCCGGCTTCGGAAAGTCGGGAATGTCCCTGACCCAGGTGCGCAGATCGATCGATGAAGGGCTGCTGGGCATCGTGCTGGTGAAGGGACCGGTACCGGCGACGTGACGGATGGACGGCGCCGCTGGCATCATCGCAGTTATGGCCAAGGACACTTCGGAAGCGGCAAACCCGGACCGCCCCTCCAGCCCCCTGCCCCGCAGGGGACTGGAGCGGCTTGATCTGATGCTGCTCTGCATGGAGGCGCTCGACCTCAACGGCGGCGAGGCGATGGTCTGGATGAGCGAGCAGCTGGGCTATGGCGGGCTCTTCCCCAACCGGGTGGAGCTGTGGAAGCGGCGCTGCCACAACCCACTGCGGCGCACCTGCCGGCGCGGCGAGGTTCCCGTCGACGAAACCGATGCCCTGATCCGCATCCTCTGCGTCATGGCCGATCGCCTGTATCCGATGCTGCGCTCCCTGCTCTCCAGCAGCGAGCCGGAGGCGGTGGCAAGCGAACGCTGGGCGCTGTTCCAGGGGCGTCTGCTGGAACTGGTGCAGGAACGCATGAATCCCCGCCGCAGCGGCGTGCAGAAATTGCTCGATCCCACCGATGGGGCCGCCCAGCGGCTGCAGCTGGTTCAGGGCCTCAGCCTCTGTGCCGGCCACGGCGGCTTCGAGCGCATCAAGGCCAGCCTGATGGACGCGGTGGCCTGAGCCCCCCCCTGAGACCCCCATGGTTCAGAGTTCCGTGATGAAGCAGAGCCTCGTCTTCGATCAGCTCAGCTGCCGCCTGCAGGTGGAAGGGCTCCCCGACGTCTCCATCGGCCAGAGCGGTGCTGCCCTCGGCATCATCACCGGCTGGAGCCTGCAGTGGGTGGGCCGCCCCCTGCTGGAGGGGCGGCGTGAACACCTGCAGGCGCTGATGCAGGTGGTGCTGCCCTACGCCCGCCACCTGATCAGCGGCGTGCGCCGCGACTTCAGCATCGCTGGTGAACCCGTCGACATCGGCCCCCACCCCGAGGGTGGCCACCGGCTTCTGTTGCGCAGCAGCCAACCCGACACCCCCCCGCTGGAGATGCATCTCGATGATGCGGAACTGGCGGATCTGGTGCGGGTTCTGGATCTGTTGCGCCTCGATCCCCGCATCCAGCTCCCCCTGGATCTGCCGGAGCCGGAGCCCCTCGGCCCCAGGGAACTGCTGGAGCGGATCCCCCTGCATCGCCGGCTGACGGCCCCCCTGGGCGGGGCAGCTGCCCTGGCCGTCTCAGCGGCCCTGGTGCTGCTGCTGCCCCCACCCGCCGTGCCGCCAACGCCCCAGGCCCCAGCCCCCCAGGCCGCTCCGGAAGCCCCCCGCCCCTGAGCCACCGGCCCGTGCCCTGTTGACTTCGGCCCCGCTCTGGTCACACTGGAACGACATCCTCTCTTTTCCACTGCCATGCGATGGGCATGACCTGGTCGGAACTGCGCCGCCGGGTCGCACGGCTCGGAGCGGCCCTGGATGTGGTGGTGCGCAGCGATCCGGAGGTCTGCGGCCTGAGCGGTACCCAGTTCCATCTCACACTCCACCATGGCGGGCAGGGTGACTGCACGGTCAACGACCTGTCCCTGATCGATTGCCCCAACGAGTTGGTGCTGATGGAATTCGAGCGGTGGATGCGGGGCGCCGGCTATCCGCTGGAGCCCTGACCCCCCCAGCCATGCCCCACACCCCCTACCCGCTGCACCTGCCGACACCGAGGGGACCGACGCCGGCAAAGGGGCTGGAGTTGCGCCGCCGCCGCCGCCGTCCATCCTCCCGATGGCGCCAGGTGCTGGCAGGCCTGATGCTGATCGTGGCTGGAGCGCTGATCCTTGTCGGGCTGATGCAGTTGCCGGAGCGGCTCGACGCCCTGCTCCTGGTCAGCAATGCCATCGCCAACCTGATCGGCGGGCTGGGCCGACTCAGCATGGGCATCCTGCAGCTGGGCAGCGTGATCGTGGTGGCCCTGCTGGCGCTGATGGCCCTGTTGCTGCTGGTGGGCGGCGGCGTCCGGCTGGTGCGGGGACTCACCGCCAGGCCCCGACGACCCTCCTGACGCGGCCGCAGACTCAGTGGTGCAGCTGCTGAAACCAGAACCCGGCCAGCTGCCACGACGACAACAGGAAGATCGCCAGGATCAGCCAGTTGACCCAGGCGGGCCGCTCGCGGTTCTCGAACATGGCGGCAAGGGAGTGATGTCCTTCCCGCCGATCCTGCCAGTGCGGCCGCCCCAGCGGCCGCTTCGTGACGGGCGGTGGCACCGAAGGGATGGCAACGTCCCGTCTCCGCATGGCTCCCGGCACCACTTCCGGACCAGCTTCCGGCGCCCTTCTCTCCTGTCTGGGCTTTCCCGGCTGGGGAGGATTGCACCTGATTCTCCCCAGCCGGGGCGATCCGCCCGCCCTGGCCCGGCGCCTGCACCTCTGCCTGGCGGAGCCCGGGGCAGCGGATGACGACCCCTGGGAGCCGTCGATCCCCGCCGGCCTCCTGCTACCCACCCTGCTGCGCCGCCATCGCGATCTCGAGCCCCTGGATCCTGACCACTGGCCCTGGGCCAGGGGGGCCGCCATGGCCTGGCCCCCGAGCTGGGGGCATCGTTACCTGCTGATCTGCCGCTGGGGAGCCTCCCATCCGCTGCGCCTCTCCGCCTGGCGCCGGCACAGGGAAAGCGGGGACTGGATCCGGCTCTGGGAACCCGTCCCCCTCATCGGCCTCCAGGAGCGCGTCCTGAGGGATCAGGAGACGACAAGGGCCACACCCAGTCCCAGCACCATCAAGGCGATGGCGCCCACGGCCCAGTAGGCATGGCCCTGGGCGTCTGCTCTGGTTTCGCCGATCACCATCGTGCCTTCGTCGGCGTAGAGGTTGTCGTGGTTCTCGAGGTCGTGGGTATGCATGGGGCCTCCATCAAGCTCGTGGGACCCTTCAACCGTAGGGACGTCGGGCGCTCTGGTCCGCCGGCGCGACGAACCGACATCCCATCCGTGGACGGGCCCCCGGCAGCGACCAATAATGCGCAGGTCTGCAGATGCCCGTGCCTCCCTGGCTCCTGATCCTGATCCCGCTTCTGTTGGTAACGCTGGTCATCAACCCCTCTGAGCGGGATTTCACTTGGTACCGCGCCCTCAAACGGCCCGGCAGCATGGGCATCGACCCATGGGTCCCGGCCGCGTGGTTCGTGATCACCGTCAGCTTCTATTTCTCGACGCTCGCCTTCTGGCGTGCCAACGGCGATTGGCGCTGGGTGGCCACCTACATGGCTCTGCTGGTCCTGTTGCGCAGCCAGCAATGGCTGGCCTGCCGCCTGCGCAACCTGGCCGCCGGTCTTCCCTTCTGGCTGCTGAGCTGGACGTTGACCCTGATCCTGGCCCTGATCGTGCGGCCCACCTCGCCCCTGGCGGCATGGCTGCTCGTCCCTGTCCTCGTGTGGACCCCGGCGGAAGCCATTAACGACGTCCAGATGATTGGATTGAACCGCAAACCGCACCGGAGCGGCCGTGGACCCAATGATCGCCGCCCTGCTGGATCCCGCCGCCTATGACCATCCGGTGGAACGGGTCGACTGCCTGGAAACCCACATTTCCTGGATCCTGCTCACCGGAACCCTCGCCTACAAGATCAAGAAGCCGGTGAATCTGGGCTTCGTCGATTTCTCGACGCCGGAGCGGCGCCGCTGGTTCTGCCGGGAGGAACTCCGGCTCAACCGGCGCCTGGCTCCGGACCTCTACCTGGGGCTCAGCCCCATCCATGGCCCCCCCGAGCGAGCCACGTTTCACGGCTCGGGGCCGTCGCTCGAGCTGGCCGTGCGCATGCGCCAGTTTCCCCAGAGCGCCCTGCTGGGTGCCGTGCTCGAACGCCATGGCCTCACCGACGCCCAGCTCGAAGGGTTGGCGGATGACCTGGCGGCGTTCCATGCCGCGGCCGCGGTGGCCGGCCCCGACGACCCCTATGGGGCACCGGAGATGGTGAAGGCGCCGGCCGTGGCCAACCTGGAGGTGCTGGACGCGTGCGGCCTGGTCCCCAAGCGGGATGTGCTTGCCCTGCGGCACTGGACCGACGACCAATTCGAGCGGCTGCGGCCGATCTTCACGGGACGCCGAAGCCAGGGCCGCATCCGCGAGTGCCACGGAGATCTGCACCTGGGCAACATGCTGCTGGAAGGGGAACGCCTCAGGGTCTTCGACTGCCTGGAATTCAGTCCCCAGTTGCGCTGGATCGACGTGATCAGCGACCTGGCCTTCCTGGCGATGGATCTGGAGCACCGCCACCGGCCGGACCTCGGGGCGGTGCTGCTCAACCGCTGGCTGGGTCACTGCGGTGAATACGCCGGCCTGCTCACCTGGCGCTGGTACCTGGTGTACCGATCGCTGGTGCGGGCCAAGGTCTGCGCCCTGCGCCTGGGCCAGCAGAGCCTCGACGCCGAAGCCTCGAATCTGCTGCAGCAGGACCTGGAGCGCTATCTGCTTGGCGCCAGCCGTGCCACCGCCAGCCCAACCCCCGCCCTGGTGATCACCCATGGAGTCTCCGGCAGCGGCAAGAGCCACCGGGCCCGCCAGCTCTGCCGGCGGCAGGGCTGGATCCAGCTGCGTTCCGACGTGGAGCGCAAGCGCCTCTTCGGCCGCTGGGGCCAGGGGCTGGCCCCACCGCTACAGGGAGACCCCTACCGCCCGGAGGTGAGCACCATGCTCTACGACCAGCATCTGCCGGAGCAGGCGGATCGGATTCTTGCGGCGGGGTTCTCGGTGGTGGTGGATGCCACCTTCCTGCATCGCGACCAGCGGCAGCGGATGGAGGCCCTGGCCCGCAAGCGCGGTGTCCCTTACCTGATCCTGGCCTGCCTCAGTTCACCGGAGCAGGCCAGGCGACACCTCGTGGAACGCCAGGCCCTTGGCGGCGACCCCTCCGATGCGGACGGGGCCGTGCTGGAAACCCAGCTCAGGGCCGTGGAGCCACCGGATGGGCAGGAACGGGACCGTTGCCTGGAGGTTGGGGCGCCGATCACGCCCCAGGACCTCATCGCCGCCGTGGCGGAACGCTTGGCAGGGACGGCCGGAACCCCGGCCTGAGCCCTAGAACCACTCGGCGACCGCAGCTTCGCGGCTGTTGACGTTGGCTTCCGGCGTGGAGCGGCGGAACTCCATGGTGATGCTGCGCTTCTGCTCGCCATCGGCCGCCACGGCCTCGATCGGATAGAGCTGCTGGCCATCCCGGAAGGGCACCTGCACCCGGAAGGTGCCATCGGCCGAGAGGGGCACCTCCTCG